>Ga0335077_10004026_pt1 | contig 17874 bp, 12 predicted proteins | sample Lox_Sample_31_FD_207151 | JGI IMG/M metagenome (GOLD analysis project Ga0335077, IMG submission 207151) | Soil microbial communities from Loxahatchee National Wildlife Refuge, Florida, United States - Lox_Sample_3.1 | ecosystem: Environmental > Terrestrial > Soil > Wetlands | place: USA... | reverse complement strand
AATCCTCTGCGCCATTTTCACCGACCGCGCGTTCGATTACTTTAATTGGTTCTCCTTCCTAACCACCGGACCGAATCAAAACGGCCAGTCCACCAATAATAATTCAGGATGGGGCACGCTTTTTACCATGATTCTCACCGTCCTGATTTTTTGGTTGATTTGGGGCATTGTCTTTAACCGCTTTGCCAAACGGGACAGCCCGGACGTGCTCCTCAAACGCATCACCCGCTGGCTCCTGCGGGGCAGCATTCTTGAACTCCTTATCGCTGTGCCCAGCCACATCATCGTCCGCCGGCGCGGCGACTGTTGCGCACCCGCCGGCACGTTTTGGGGCATTGCCACCGGTATTTCCATCATGTTGCTCTGTTTCGGTCCCGGCGTGTTCTTCCTGTTTGTTGAACGGTTCCAAAGGTTGAAGGCAAAGCCCGTGGACGCGGGAAAAATTCCTGAATAAAAAAGAATTCGAGGATGCGCCTCTTAACCCTGGCGCGACAAAAATCTTTTTCTTTCCCGTTCCGCGCATTAAGTTGCGCGAGCCAAATGGCCCTAAAACTATTCAACACGCTGTCACGCTCGATTCAGGAATTCGTGCCCCTTGATCCGGCGGGCAAAAAAGTGGGCATGTATTGCTGCGGACCGACGGTCTATGATTTCGCCCACATCGGCAACTGGCGCACGTTCGTCTTCGGCGACCTCGTCCGGCGCTACCTCGAATTCAAGGGCTACGCCGTCACGCACGTGATGAACATCACGGACGTGGAGGACAAAATTATCAGGCGTGTCCGCGAAACCAAGACGCCGCTGCGCGAATTCACTGGCAAATATGAAGCCGCGTTTCTCGAAGATCTGAAGACGCTGAATTGCGTCCTGCCGCACCATGCGCCGCGCGCCACCGAACATATTCCGGAAATCATTTCGCTCATCGAAAAACTCGTCGTCCGCGGCATAGCCTATAAAGCCGCCGACGGCTCGGTTTATTTCAGCATCGAGAAATATCGCGGCTGCGGCTGCACCTACGGCCGGCTGCTTAAGTTGAATCTCGACGAACTCCGCGTCGGCGAACGGGTCAAAAGCGATGAATATGCCAAGGAATCCGTTGCCGACTTCGCGCTCTGGAAGGCGCGCGTGCCGGACGATGGTGATGTGTTCTGGCCGAGTCCGTGGGGCGAAGGCCGGCCCGGCTGGCACATCGAGTGCAGCGCCATGAGCATGAAGATTCTTGGGCCAAGCTTTGATTTGCACGTTGGCGGCGAGGATTTGATTTTCCCGCATCACGAGGACGAAATCGCCCAAAGCGAAGGCGCCGACTTACAATTGACTGGACAGCGCTTTGTCAAATACTGGTTGCACGGTGCGTTCCTGCTTGTCGAAGGCAAGAAGATGAGTAAATCGCTCGGCAACTTTTTCACGTTGCGCGATTTGCTGGCCAAGGGTTTCACGGGGCGCGAAATCCGCTACCTGCTGCTCACCGCGCATTACCGTGAAACCTTTAATTTCACCCTCGACGGCTTGCAGGGTGCGCGAACGGCGTTGGCGCGGATTGATGAATGTGTCGGCAAGTTACGCGAATTAGCCAGCGACGCTGCCGCGCAAGAAGACGAGGAATTATTTCTGTCGCGTAAATTTTCGAATGCATTAGACAATGACCTAAACATCTCTCGTGCGTGGGCTGCTGTATTTGAGTGGGTCCACGTGATGAATGACTGGTATCGCGATGTTCAAACTAACCCAAACTACAAAGGAAGAAAGAATGTAGCCGCTGAAGCAGCCGCGCAATTAGCAGATTGGGAAAAAGTAGATTCCGTCCTTGGTGTCGGCGCAGGCGTGCAACCCATTATTCAATTATCAGGTAATTTACAAGGTCGGGCCGAGCTTAAGGGAATGGCTACGGTAATTCCGGCGGAAATCATTTCACTGCTTGAAGCTCGACAAGCCGCCCGTAAAACCAAAGATTTCAAAAAATCAGACGCGATTCGCGATGAGTTGAAAGTCAAAGGCTGGGCGATTGAAGACACGCCCAAAGGCCCAAAATTGAAGAAGATTTGATTTATCCGACGCAAATCGTAAATCGCAAATGATAAATCATAAATGGCAAAGGGTTTGTTTATCACGTTTGAAGGCACCGAAGGCTGCGGCAAATCCACGCAGGTGGAACTGCTCGCCCAACGGCTGCGCGCGCTCGGCTATCGCGTTCACACGTTGCGCGAGCCCGGGGGCACGCCCATCGGCGAGGAAATCCGCCATACGCTCAAGCACAGCAAGGCCAACGTGACCATGACCCCGGAGACTGAATTGCTGCTGATGAACGCCAGCCGGGCACAGCTCGTTCGCGAAATCATCCGTCCCGCCCTGACCGTGGGCGTCGTTGTACTGTGCGACCGCTTTTATGATTCGACCACGGCCTATCAAGGTTATGGGCGCGGACTCGATCTGCCGCTGGTGAAAAGCGTCATTGATTTTGCCGTCGGCGATACGCGGCCCAATCTGACCCTGCTTCTGCACGTGACGCCGGAAGTCAGCGCGGAACGCCTGCTCTCGCGCCAATCCACCCTGCCTTTCGTCCGCGACCGGATGGAGGAAGGGGATAAACATTTCTTTGCGCGTGTGGCCAAAGGCTACGAGGCCATCGCCGCCGCCGAGCCGAATCGTGTGCGCGTGGTGGACGGTTCGGGGCCAATCGAAGTTGTTTGCGCAAAGATCTGGGAATACGTGCAGCCGGTTTTACCGCCCGTCGGACGGTGGTGAACGCGCTTGCCCAATTTCCAGCAACGAATACTTTTGTCACATGAACGAAAGCAATTTGAACGAAATCGAGGCGAAAATCCGCAGCGCGCAGTCCATCAGCGAAGGGCGCAAACGCGAGTTGCTGCAACTGCTGGGCACGTTGAAATCAGAGGTGGGTAAACTTTCCAAGACCCATGACGAGCAGGCGCAGAGCATCGCCGGTTTCGCGCAGATTTCGGCCTATGAAGCCACGCGCACGCAGCAAAACCCGCAATCACTTCAGCATTCACTGGATGGATTGCGTTCATCCGTCGAGGGTTTCGAAAAATCGCATCCGCGACTCGTCGAGATCGTCAACAACATCAGCAACATACTCGCGAATCTGGGGATTTGACCGCATTTACGACTGATGATTTACGATTTACGATTTTCCCGGTTGCTGCTGGCCTTCTGAAAATCATCAATCATAAATTGTAAATCATAAATAATTTCAGTCCTCTCGCGGCTCCAGCTTGGCAATCGCCGCCATGATTGCATCCGCGATTTCCTGGTAGATCTGCTTGAGCCGCGTTTTGGAGCAACTCTTCGCTTCGGCGCGCAATTTCTCAAAGTTCATCGGCTGGCCGTATTTCACGGCAATCCGTTTGGGGCGCGGAAATTTTATGTGCCGGCCATAAGCTGCGTAGGTGCCAAAGACGCGCACCGGCACGACCGGCGCAGCGGATTTGACCACCACCAGCCCGATGCCCGAACGCGCGGGCTGCAGATTGCCGTCATGCGTCCGCGTGCCTTCGGGAAACAAAATGACGACGCCGCCCGCGAGCAGCCGGTCGAGAATCCCCTTCAACCCCGCCGCGCCGCCACCGTCGCGATCCACCGGCACGGCGCTCCAGGAGCGTAACAGCGCGCCAATGCCCGGAAACCGGAACAGGCTCTCGCGGGCAAGATAATTGATGCCGCGTTTCAGACCCGCGCCCACCAGCGGCGGATCGAGAAAGCTCGCATGGTTGGACGCCAGAACGACCGCGCCGCTTTCGGGCACGCGCTCCGGATTAAAGACCCGCCAACGAAAATACGTCGCATACCACGCACGAAAAAACATCCAGCCCATGCGATAGGAGAAATTCATTTTCCAGCAAGCCGTTTCCTCACCTCCGAGATGATGAATCCGCTCGTCTGTTCGGAGGTCAGGTTCGAATTATTGATGACCTTCGCCCCCAGCGGCACCATCAATGGCGCGACAGCGCGCTGGCTGTCGCGTTGATCGCGCACGGCCAGGTTTTCCCGGACGCCGTCGGCGGCGCGGCGGCGCGACCGTTCCTCCAGTTTCGCATCAAGGTAAAACTTAAAATCCGTTTCCGGGAAAACATTCGTGCCAATGTCGCGGCCTTCCATGACCAGATTTCCAAACCGGGCGCATTCGCGCTGGCGTTTGACCATCCACGCGCGCACTTTCGGGACGGCGGCGACGTGCGGCACGGCGGCGCTGACCTCAGCGGTGCGAATTTCCTTTTCGGGAAAATAACCGTCCACAAACAACCGCGCGGCGCGCAAGCCGCCGGTTTCCACACAATGCAAGGCGGCTTTCCACCTGCGGCACGCGGCGGCGACGGCTTTGGCATCCCGCACGTCAACCCGGCCCTTCAAACAATACCACGCGAGCGTGCGATACATCGCGCCCGTGTCCACATAGATGCAGTCGAGCGCCTTCGCGACCAGCTTGGCATTGGTGCTCTTGCCGCTGGCGCTCGTGCCGTCAATGGCGATGATAATTGGAGGTTTCAAGTGTCAAGTTTCAGGTTTCAAGTCATTAAAATCCGAATCCCAATCTTAATCGTAATCTTAATCCGCAAACAAATCTTCAATTGCCAGCTTCTGCCCGTTCGCATCCAAAATGGTGGCACCCAAGCCATGTGGCGGCGGGGCGGCAAACTTTTGAAAGAAATTCGGAAACGTCTTTTTCACGCAGGCCGGGTTCCTGATTTTGATGCCTGGCACCTTCAATCCCAGCGTCGCAAAGCACATGGCCATGCGATGGTCGTTGTAAGTTTCAATCTCCGCGCCGTGCAGCGGCGAGGGATGAAATGTCAGCATGTCGTCTTCCTCGGCGACTTTCGCCCCGCACTTGGTTAATCCGGCGTGCAAGACGGAAACCCGGTCGCATTCCTGCACGCGAAGGTGGCCAAGATCAATAAATTTTACCGAATGATCCGCAAACGGCGCCATCATCATCAGCGTCATGATGCTGTCGCCCAGATTGGTTTTTCGGGAAATCGTTTCAGGCAATATGCGGTAGTCCAAAAAATTCGTATCAATTTGAAAGCCCGCCCCCAGCACCGGCCAGCGCGCCACCGAGACGGGGTGCGGTTCATTTCGAGCGGGATCGGCAGCCAGCCACCCGGCGGCCAGAAAATAACTGCCGCTGGAGGAATCGGGATCAACGGGATAGACGCCGCCCCTCATGCCGCGTTCCGGTTGCCGGCTGCGCTTCCGGCTCCAGTAAAAATACGAGCACATTTCGCGGGTCATATAAACATACGGGGATTCCTCCACGTTTTCTCCGACAATCTCGACGTGCCAGCCGGCCACCAGCGAGCACATCAGCAGCGCGCTCGCAAACTGCGAACTTTCCTCAATGCTCACCTGGCATTTGCCAGCTCGCGGACCCGCCCCGTGAATGACGGCGGGCAGCCGGTCGTTCGGCGAATCCACGCGGTAACCCAGTTGTCGCAATGCCTGAAACAAAGCTGCTTGCGGACGTTCGTGCATCCGCGGCACGCCGCTCAAACGATAAACGCCGTGCCCCAGACAAACGAGCGCCACGAGAAACCGTGCCGCCGTCCCGGAGTTGCCGACGAACAATTCCAACGGTTTTTCCGCCATGCCCGTCCCGCCGTGCGGGAGAATTTTTCCGCCAAGCCCGCCGACCGTGATGGTGCGGTTGCAAAACTCGTCCGGGTCGGGCGTAACGTTTACCGTGAAGCCGAGCTTCCGCAGACATTCAACCATAATCTGCGTGTCTTCGCTCCAGAGCGCGCTTTCGAGCGTGACCTCGCTGTCCGCCAACGCGGCCAGAATGAGCGCGCGGTTGGTGATGCTCTTCGAGCCGGGCACGGTGACTTCCGCGTGCACCGGTTTGTCCAGCGGCACGATTTCGATGAGTTCAGGCAAAGGCATGAAATCAGTTTTTTTTGCGAAGACCGCGAAAGCTGCTAAGGAAAGCGGATAAAACCTTCACTTTCCTTGCGTCCTTCGCGCGACACTCAAAATTGGTTTTCATTCCGGTGAAGGTGAAACAGAATTGGCGCACCAGCGGTCGCGACGAGCTTTGGCCGTTTCAAAAAAAACGGTGATAGCTTTCGCATCGGCCTTGGTCAGGGCCTGCTGAAATTTCCGCAAACTGGAGACAAAATCCGCCAACGTTTGTCCGAGATTTTTGCGGTTTGCCAGCGCAATGTCGCGCCACATTTCGGGTGAACCGGACGCGATGCGCGTCGTGTCCCGAAAACCGTTGGCACAAAGCGCAGCTTGTTGCTTCGGTTGCGCCGGATTCAAAACGTAGCCAGCCAGACCTGCCGCAATGACGTGTGGCAGATGGCTGGACCGGCTCACCAACAAATCGTGCTGTTCGGGCGCCAGCCGCAACGTTCGCGCCCCCAGCGACTTCCAAAATTGTTCCACTGTGCGGACCGCCGATGGATTCGATCCTGGGGTGGGCGTAATGACGCACACGGCGTTCGCGAACAACTCCACGCTGGCAGCGCCCACCCCGGTTTTTTCCGCCCCGGCCATCGGATGACTGCCCACGAAATGTCCACCGGCTTTCGCGACGAGCGATTCCAATTCGCGCACGACACTGGCCTTCACGCTGCCCACGTCGGTGACAATCGTGCCGCGTTTCAAAGCCGGAAGCATTTCCCGCACACGCGACCGCATCTGCGCCAGCGGCGTGCACAGAATCACCAGATCAGCGTCCCAGACGGCGGCCAGCAAATCGGTCGTGGCAAAATCCACCGCCCCCGCCTTCTCGCAATCCTTCAGGCTGGCAACGCGACGGACGAAACCGGCGACCCCGCCGGGCGAAACCAGCTTCCGGCGTCTCACGGCCAGTCCGATGGAACCGCCGAGCAAACCGACGCCGATGATGGTGATCTTCTGAAACCGCACGCCCGGAAGATAGCGGATGGAGGATGCAAGATGGAAGATGGAAATCACGAAGCTTGGTGGCCGCCTTGGAATTCAGGTTTCAGCCTGCTTCGCGCGGCAAGCTAAAGCTTGAACTCCAACTTGGTTGGCTTTCCCGCCTCTTGCGCGGACTGGTAACATGCATCCATCACCTTCTGCGTCTGCAGTGCCCACATCGGCCATTCTTCATTCAATTTGCCGGAAAAAACCTGATTGGCGAAATTGCGGAACATGACGGTGTTCTGCGCGGTTGCGTGGCCAAGCTCGGCCAGATCGGAACCCGGCGCCGGCGCTCGAGCGCCCGCAGGCGCCGGAATATGAATCTCCGTCCGGTTGACTTCAAACGACGGTGCGAAGCTGTTGAACGGATGGACGAAATCGGGCATTCGCAGCCAGCCGTCCCTACCGCTGATAAAGGCCCATTGCTGGAGGGCAGAAAGAAACGAACAGTAAACTCCCGCCGAAATGCCGCCTTCAAAAACCAGTTCGGCGGAGAAATCGGTAGGCGCGGGGGTACGGCCACCCACCGGTTTGGACTGCGAGAGAATCCGGCCCGTGACCGTGTACGGCAGTTGCCATTTCAACGCCCAAAGCGTGAACCGGATGGAATACCAGCCCAGATCGCCAAGGCAGCCGGTCGGTTCCAGCCGTCCGTCCACGCGGATGTTGTTGTTGGAAAACCCGCCGGAACCAAGAAAACTAAATGCCGAGGTGATTCGCCGAACTGGCCCGATGCTTTTGCCGTCGTCCAAGACTTCGCGGACCCGCGCCAGGCGCTGGTTGTGCATGAACATGACGCCATCCATGAATTGCACCCGGTTTTTTGCACAGGCATCCGTCATTCCCTGAACATCGGTGAACTTGACACCGCATGGCTTTTCACAAATAACGTGCTTGCCTGCCGCCGCTGCACGCAAAACCCATTCCTTGCGCAACCCGGTTGGCAGCGGAATGTAAACTGCGTCCACGCTCTTTGCTGCCAGCAACTCCTCGTAACTGCCGAGCGCGACGGGTTCAGAGGCGAACGGAAACCCGTGCTGGCATTCCCGGATGTATTCGCGGCCGCGCCCCACATCACGACTGGCGACGGCAGTGACAATGGCGTTGCCGGAATTGAAGATTGCCTTCCAGTTTTGGCGGCCAATCCCGGCCGTGCTTAAAATTCCAAACCGCAGTTGGTCCATAATTCAACCGTAATCCTCCTCGTCCCTGTTCTCGTTCTTGAATCTTCGATTACGAGGACGAATTTTCTACCGCCTCCCGCACTCGTGCCAAAATCACATCAGCCAGATGCGGTTCGCTGCCGATGGCGGGCGTGTACCAGACCAATTTGCCGTTTTTTTCAGTCGGATTGCGCCACGCCGGCCGGCCGGCGGCAAGCCGTCGTTGCGCGGCTGGTTTCGCTTCGCCAAGCAAAACTGGAATGTCTTCCTGTGTGTGCAAACCGTCACTGATAAAAAACGGCACCACCACCAGATTTCTCGTCTGCGCAAGCCGGTAGCATTCGGGAATGCGCGGGTTTTCTTCAAGGAAAATCGTGTAAACGCCGGCGTAAAGATTCAGCGCACGAATTAATTCCATCTGACGGTCAATCGGCTGGCGCGAATTTTCATTCTTCTCCGTGCCATGGCCGGCGATGAACAACGTGACTTCTCCCGGCTTGGGGGCGCGCGGGAACGGAAATCTTTCCACGACTTCCCGTGCGCGCGCCAAAATCACGCGGGTCATGCTGTCGTGCGAACCGACGGGGCGGCAGTAAATCCAAGTTGAGTGTTGAGTATTGAGTGTTGCAAGGCCGGAGGCGAAGCCGAGGTCGTGCGAAGAGCGGCGCGATGAATACCCGCGGTGTGGAAAGATCCGCCAACACCTTCTGGATTTGTGGTTCCTGTTTCCAGAACGCTTCGCGGACTTCGGTAAAAATTTTCCGGCGGCGCAGTTCCGCCGCGTGCTGATACACCGGCGCGGCAGAGTCGGCGTTTCGCTCCGTGCCGTGGCCGAGCACCACCAGCGCGGCATCGGTGAATTCATTGCAGTTCACGCAAAAGGGTTAGCCCAGGACCAGGCCATTCGCAAGTTGGCCGTCGGTGAAAGCGCTTTTTGATTGAAACCTTTTGACCTCTGGAACATCTTAAGCTCAAATTGTCCGGGAAACGAGAAAACAATGAAAACCATGACTTTGACGAAACTCACCGCCGCATCGGCCACTTTGCTTGGGCTAACCTTTGCCGTTGCCACTTTGTCCGCCAATGCTGGTCCATTGCCGCCGGCCTCGCCCCAAAAAGGCGTGACCTACGCGAACAACATCAGGCCCATCTTCGAACACTCCTGCACGAAGTGCCACAGCGGGAATAAACCCAAAGCCCATTTGAAGCTCGATAGTCTGGCCGACGCGCTCAAAGGCGGCATGGACGGCAAGGTCATCATCCCCGGTGACAGCGCCAAGAGTCCGCTGATATTGAACGTTGCGTATGCCACCAAGGACCATCATCTGTGGATGCCGCCGCCGCACAATCCGGCGGGAATCCAGCCGCTCACGCCAGAACAAATCGGCTTGATCCGCGCGTGGATAGATCAGGGCGCAAAGTAAAACGGTGACCAGCGACGGGAGATACGTCACCCGGCACTATTCACCTCGTCATGGCGAGTGCCCGCGATAGAATCGCTGCTCGTCATTCGTCGTTTGCGTCGCGGCAAACCGGACAATCCCCCTGAAGAAATTTTCCGCCCTAGAAACTTATGGACACGCCTCCGGTTGGAAACTATGGTCATTCCCCGACGCCTTGTTCGGCGTTCATGATGACAACCACTCAAAAAAATTCACCAAAAGGAAAGGAATGAATATGAAAATCAACGTGAAGGCTTTTGCACTGACCTGTGGAATCGTCTGGGGAGTGGGGCTGTTTGCACTCACCTGGTGGATTATCGCCTTTGATGGCAGCACGCATGACGTCACGCTGATTGGCCGGCTTTATCGGGGCTACAACATCAGTCCCCTCGGAAGCCTCGTGGGGTTGGTCTGGGGATTTTTTGATGCCCTGATTGGCGGCGCAATAACCGCGTGGCTCTATAACCTGCTCGCCACGCGCTTTGAAAACAAACCCAGGCAGCAACCTGGCCAGACCGGATGATCATCTTTTTCGCGCGCTGCGGACACGATAGGCCGTTCTGTGAAGCCGTTCTTCTCCACAAACGCCCGCTCCAGTTGACATGCCGAAGCGAGTGCGCGCCGAAGATTTGTCGGCGCCAATGCCGCGTTATCCGTGCAATCTGCGGTTGAAAGAAAAAGGGCGTCCAACGTTCGTTGGACGCCGTGCGTGAATTGTTCAGGCTGCGCTCACGCCAGCAACGGATTTTCAGCGGCGACGGCTTCCGCCGGCTCCGGTTCGGGTTCATCGCTGATTTCCACCAGCGGTTTGATCCGCGCCCTGCGATGGTGCTCAAAGCCGGTACCCGCCGGGATGATATGGCCCATAATAACGTTTTCCTTGAAACCGCGCAAGCTATCTACTTTGGAACGGGTCGCCGCCTCGGTCAGCACGCGGGTGGTGTCCTGGAAGGACGCGGCGCTGAGGAAGCTGTCAGTTTCGAGCGATGCTTTCGTGATGCCCAGCAGCACCGGCGAGGCCTCGGCGGGTTTGCCGCCCATTTTCTCGACGCGCTCGTTCTCTTCCTCGAACTCCAGCTTGTCAATCTGTTCGCCCCACAGGAACGTCGTGTCGCCCGGCTCGGTGATGCGCACCTTGCGGAGCATCTGGCGCACGATGATTTCAATGTGCTTGTCGTTGATGGTGACGCCTTGCAGGCGATAAACCTCCTGCACTTCACTGACGAGGTGCTCCTGCAATTCCTGCGGGCCGCAGACTTCGAGGACTTCATGCGGATCAATCGGACCTTCGGTCAATTGTTGGCCCTTCTTCACCAGGTCGCCTTTGAAGACGATGACGTGCTTGCCGATGGGAATGAGGTGCTCCTCCTCCGCCTGGGTCTGCGGGTCCTTGATGACAATGCAGCGTTTGCCGCGCACGCTGGCGCCAAAGTCCACGATGCCGTCAATCTTGGAAATTTCCGACGCGTCCTTTGACCGGCGGGCCTCAAATAATTCCGCCACGCGCGGCAGACCGCCGGTGATATCCTTGGTCTTGGCCATTTTGCGCGGCGTCTTGGCCAGCAACGTGCCGGGGAAAATGTCGTCGCGTTCCTTCACGACAATGTGCGCGCCGGAGGGAATCGGATAATTTGCCGCCACATCGCCGTCCGAGCCGGTAATGATGATTTGCGGGTGCAAATCCTCCTTGTGCTCGATGACGACCATCGCCTCCTGGCCGGTGGTTTCGTCCGTTTCCTGCTTCATCGTCACGCCTTCGATAATGTCGTGGAATTTCACCTTCCCTGCCTTTTCGGAAAGAATCGGGACGTTGTAGGGATCCCACTGCACGAAGGTCTCGCCTTTTTTGACCGGGCGGCCATCGGGCACGGAGATGACCGAGCCGACGACAACGGTGTGATTTTCCAATTCGCGACCGTCCGGTGCAAGAATTGAAACCGTGCCGTTCTTGTTCAGAACGATGTTGTTGCCGTCTTCGAGTTGCACGAGGCGCAGGTCGTTGTAGCGGACCGCGCCGTCGTATTTCGCCTTGATTTGCGGAATCTTGAACACGCCCGCCGCCGTGCCGCCGATGTGAAACGTCCGCATGGTAAGCTGGGTGCCCGGCTCGCCGATGGATTGCGCGGCGATGATGCCGACGGCCTCGCCAAGTTTCACCAGACTGCCGGTCGCAAGATTGCGACCGTAACAGTTGACGCAGACGCCGCGCTTGCTTTCACATGTGAGCACCGAGCGGATGCGCAGGCGCTCGATGCCCGCGGCTTCAATGCGCTTGGCCTTTTCCTCGTCAATCTCCTCGTTGGCGCGGATGAGAAATTCCTTCGGATTTGTCGGATTCACCGTGTCGTCGCACGCGAACCGGCCCACCAAGCGGTCGCTCAACCGGACCACTTCATCCTCGCCTTCGTACACCGCCGAGACCCAGATGCCGTTCGAGGTGCCGCAATCGTCCTCCTGGATGATCACGTCCTGGGCCACGTCCACGAGCTTGCGGGTCATGTAACCGGAGTCGGCGGTCTTGAGCGCGGTGTCGGCCAGCCCCTTGCGGGCGCCGTGCGTGGAAATGAAGTATTCCAGCACCGAGAGGCCCTCGCGGAAATTCGCGAGAATCGGTTTCTCGATGATGTCGCCGCTGGGCTTGGCCATGAGGCCGCGCAAACCGGCAAGCTGGCGCACCTGCTGTTTGTTGCCGCGCGCGCCGGAATCCACCATCAGATAAACCGGATTGAATTCCTTCTTGCCCTGGTTCTGTTCCAGGGTGCGAAACATGACGCTGGCAATCTGGTCGGTGCAATGCGTCCAGATGTCCACAATCTTGTTGTAGCGTTCGCCCGGCGTGATGACGCCCCTGCGATACTGCTTCTCAACTTCCTTGATCTGCTTTTGGGCGGTCTCAATTTCCTGATCGCGTTCCTTCGGCACAATCATGTCATCAATACCGATGGACGCCCCGGACTTGGTAGCTTCGCGGAAGCCCAGTTCCTTGAGTTTGTCGAGCATCGCCACGGTCCTGTCGTGGCCGGCCACCTTGTAACACCGCCAAATCAAATCGCCAAGCTGGCTCTTGCCGGCGGCCTTATTGTAAAAACCGAGTTCCGGCGGCCAGATTTCGCTGAAGGTGACGCGGCCGATGGTGGTTTCGATGATTTTCTTGTTCGCGTCGCCGAAAACGGTTTGCCGGCCAAAATCCGGATTGGCCAGGCGAACACGGTCATGCGTCTTTAAGGCGCCGTCGCTATAGGCAAACAACGCCTCTTCCTTGGAGCCGAACAACGGCAGTTTGTTCGGGTCGGAGGGCATGGGCGTGCGCGGCTCGGCGGTAAGATAATAGCAGCCGAGCGTAATGTCTTGCGTCGGCGTAATGATAGGCCGGCCGGATGACGGGCTGAAAATGTTGTTGGGCGCCATCATCAACAAGCGCGCCTCCATTTGCGCCTCGATGGAAAGCGGCACATGCACGGCCATCTGATCGCCGTCAAAGTCCGCGTTGTAAGCGGTGCACACCAGCGGGTGGATGCGGATGGCCTCGCCTTCGATGAGTTGCGGCTCGAACGCCTGCACGGACAGCCGGTGCAGCGTCGGCGCGCGATTGAGCAGCACCGGATGACCTTTCGTCACTTCTTCCAAAACATCCCAGACTTCCTTCGTCTGGCGTTCAATCATCTTCTTGGCCGAGCGCACCGTGTGCACGTAGCCGAGTTCTTTCAAGCGGCGGATGATAAACGGCTCGAACAGCACGAGCGCCATCTTCTTCGGCAGACCACATTGATTGAGCTTGAGTTCCGGCCCGATGACGATGACCGAACGGCCGGAATAATCCACGCGTTTGCCGAGCAAATTCTGGCGGAACCGCCCGCCCTTGCCTTTAAGCATGTCGGAAAGCGATTTGAGCGAACGATTGCCCGCGCCGGTGACCGGGCGGCCGTGGCGACCGTTGTCGAACAGGGCGTCCACCGCCTCCTGCAACATGCGCTTTTCGTTGCGGATGATGACTTCGGGCGTCTTGAGCTGGAGCAGCGTCTTGAGCCGATTGTTGCGGTTGATGACGCGGCGATACAGGTCGTTCAAGTCGGACGTGGCAAAACGTCCGCCTTCGAGCGGCACGAGCGGGCGCAAATCCGGCGGAATCACCGGCAGCACCGTGAGAATCATCCACTCCGGCCGGCTCTTGGACACCATGAGACCCTGGAGTAATTTGATTCGCTTCGCCAGTTTCTTGCGGATTTGTTTGCTCTTGGTTTCGGTCATGGCCTCCTGTAAATGGTCGGCCTGTTTGACCAGATCCACCTTGGCCAGCGCATCACGCACAGCTTCGGCGCCCATTTTGGCCTGAAATGCGTCCGCGCCGTACGTCTCGCGCGCCTCGCGGTATTCATGTTCATTGAGCAATTGATTTTGCTTCAACGCCGTATTGCCCGGATCAATGACCAGATAATCCTCGTAATAAATCACCCGCTCCAGATTGCGCGCCGTCATGTCGAGCACCAGACCGATGCGCGACGGCATGCATTTGAAAAACCAGATATGGCAGACGGGCACGGCCAGTTCGATGTGGCCCATGCGTTCGCGCCGGACCCGGGCGAGCGTCACCTCCACGCCGCAACGGTCGCAAACAATGCCGCGGTGTTTGATGCGTTTGTATTTGCCGCACGAGCATTCCCAGTCCTTGACCGGGCCGAAAATGCGTTCGCAAAACAAGCCGCCTTTTTCCGGCTTGAAGGTGCGGTAATTGATGGTTTCGGGGTTCTTGACCTCCCCTTTGGACCAGGAACGAATGGATTCCGGTGACGCGACGGAAATCGCGACGTAATCCACCTGATTGACCTTGTCCAGCCCGAGCAATTCGCGGGCGCTTTCTTTGGTGCTGATCATACGTGTTTGGGTTCAGCGAATAATTTTTATTACAACTTAAACCGTTGCCAGTGTAGCGGCTGCTTCGCCGTTGCCAGTTGTTGAATGTTCAATCGGATTGGTATAACCGACTTTCACGTCGAGACCGAGCGACTGCATTTCCTTGACGAGCACGTTGAACGATTCGGGAATGCCCGCCTCCAGCGAGTTGTCGCCCTTGACGATGCTTTCGTAAATGCGCGTGCGGCCCTGCACGTCGTCGGACTTGACGGTGAGTAATTCCTGCAAACTGTAGGCGGCGCCATAGGCTTCCATCGCCCACACTTCCATTTCGCCAAAGCGCTGGCCGCCGTACTGGGCCTTGCCGCCCAGCGGCTGTTGCGTGACGAGCGAATACGGCCCGACCGCGCGGGCGTGAATCTTGTCCGCCACGAGGTGGCCGAGCTTCATCATGTAAATGTAACCCACCACGATTTCCTGATCGAACGGCTCGCCCGTGCGACCGTCATACAGCAAGGTCTTGCCATGTTCCGGCAATTTGGCCTCCTTCAAATAGCTGCGAATTTCCTTCTCCTTGATGCCGTCGAAGACCGGGGTCGCGAACTTCAAACCGAGCAGCCTCGCCGCCCAGCCGAGGTGCGTTTCCAAAACCTGGCCGACGTTCATGCGCGACGGCACGCCCAAGGGATTCAACACGATGTCCACCGGGGTTCCATCCGCGAGGAACGGCATATCCTCTTCCTTCACGATGCGCGCGACCACGCCCTTGTTGCCGTGACGCCCGGCCATCTTGTCACCGACCGACAGCTTGCGTTTCGAGGCGATGTAAACCTTCACCGATTTGACGATGCCGGCCTCAACGCCTTCGCCTGCCTCGGCACGTTCCATTTCCTCATCGTACTGCATCTGCACGTCGTCGAACTTCTTTTTGAAGCTGCCGATGATTTCGTTGATTTTGTTGCGGATGGGCGACGGATCAATCTCGATGCGGTCATAGACCGTCGCCAGCTTGCGCAACAGCGTCTTGGTGATTTTGCGGTTGGCCGGAATGATGATTTCGCCGGTCTCGCTGTTGACCACATCGAGCGGAATTTTTTCGCCGAGCAGGATGTTGCTCAACGCCTCGGTCAACTGGTCGCGCAGTTCCTCGGTCTTTTTCTTGTGTTCGTCCTCGATCTGCTTCGCGTGGCGCCGTTCATCACTGCTGGAACTCGCCTTGGCACGGTCGCTGTCTTTCTTGGCCGATACTTTCACGTCCATGACAATGCCGTAGGTGCCGGACGGAACCTTGAGCGAGGTGTCCTTCACATCCGCGGCCTTTTCGCCGAAAATGGCGCGCAGCAGACGCTCCTCCGGCGCCAGTTCGGTCTCGGACTTCGGCGTGATTTTGCCGACCAGAATGTCGCCGGGCTTCACTTCCGCGCCGACGCGGATGACGCCGTCGGAACTGAGATTTTTCAACGCCTCATCGCCGAGGTTTGGAATGTCGCGCGTGATTTCCTCGGGGCCGAGTTTCGTGTCGCGCGCGCTGACTTCGAATTCATCAATATGGATGCTCGTGAAGATGTCCTCCTTCACGATGCGTTCGCTGATGAGAATGGCGTCCTCGAAATTGTAACCGTTCCACGGCATGAACGCGACGAGCACATTGCGGCCCAGCGCCAGTTCGCCGTCCTTCGTGCACGGGCCGTCGGCAATCACCTGGCCCCTTTTTACGTGTTCGCCCCTGTGCACCAGAATCTTCTGGTTGATGCATGTCGCGGCGTTCGACCGCATGAATTTGCGGACGGGATAAAGCCACACTCCGTGTTCTGGATCATGTTTTATTTTCTTTTTACCCTCAGGCAGCTTGCCGTCTTCGGTAATGACGATCTGGCTGCCGGTGACGGACGCCACCCGGCCGCTTTCCTCGGCCGCCACCACGGCGCGTGAGTCGCGGGCAACCCGGTCTTCGAGACCGGTCGCCACCAACGGCGCCTCGGTCACGAGCAACGGCACGGCCTGGCGTTGCATGTTCGAACCCATCAACGCGCGGTTCGCGTCGTCGTGCTCCAGAAACGGAATCAATGACGCGGCCACCGAGACGAGTTGCTTGGGCGACACGTCCATGTAATTCACGCGCGCCGGTTCGGTATCCACGAATTCGCCCCGGGCGCGGCAGACGACGCGATCGCTCAGGAAGTGGCCCTTGTCGTCAATCAGCGTGTTCGCCTGCGCAACGATGAACTGCTCCTCGCGGTCAGCAGTGAGATATTCAATCTTTTCGGTGACCCGGCCGTTTTCGACCTTGCGATAAGGCGTTTCCAGGAAGCCGAATTCGTTGATGCGCGCAAAGGTCGCCAGCGACGCAATCAAACCGATGTTCGGGCCCTCCGGCGTTTCAATCGGGCAAATGCGGCCGTAGTGCGACGGATGCACGTCGCGGACTTCAAAGCCCGCGCGGTCGCGGCTCAGGCCACCTGGTCCGAGGGCCGAAAGGCGGCGCTTGTGTGTCAATTCGGCCAGCGGATTGATCTGGTCCATGAACTGACTCAACTGCGAGCGTCCGAAGAAATCGCGGATAACGGCCGAGAGCGCCTTGGGATTGATAAGCTTCTGCGGCGTCATGCTTTCGACGGTTTGATCAAACAGCGTCATGCGTTCCTTGACGAGGCGCTCGGTGCGGGCGAGGCCCACGCGGCATTGGTTGGCCAGCAATTCGCCGACCGTGCGGATGCGGCGGCTGCCCAAATGGTCAATGTCATCCAACGAACCTTCGCCTTTTCTAAGGCGGAGCAGATACTTTGTCGCGGCAACCAAATCGTCCTTGCTTAGAATGCGCGAATCTTCATCATCACGGTTTTTGAGACCAAGCTTCTGGCAGATTTTGTAACGCCCAACGCGCCCTAAATCATATCTTTTCTTGTCAAAGAACAGCCGCTTGAGCAGCGCACGGGCGTTCGCCGCCGTCGGCGGGTCGCCCGGGCGCAAACGGCGGTAAATGTCCTTAAGTGCTTCCTCCTCGTTTTTGGCCGGGTCCTTCTTGAGACATTTGATAATGATGCCCTCGTCCACAGAGGTGTCCACGACCTTGATTTTGTTGACACCCAACTCGGCAATCTGTTTGACCACGGCCTTGGACAACGGTTCGAACGCGCGCGCCACGACCAAGCCCTTTTCCTCGTCCACAGCGTCCTGAATCAAAACGCGGCTCGACAAGTCCTCGAGCTTCTCGGCCTCTTTGACCGTGAGTTCCTCGATGTCGTAAAACAACTTGATGATTTCCTCGTCCATGCCCCGCGCCTCGCCGCTATCCTTGTCCTTGCCCTTGCCGGTGCCTTCAACGCCCAGAAAACCCAGCGCGCGGAAGAACGTCGTCGTCAAAAACTTCCGGCGGCGTTTTTTACGGTCGAGATAAACGTAAAGCAGGTCGCTGGTGTCGAATTGCGCCTCGTACCACGAACCGCGGTCGGGAATGACGCGGAAGCTGTGCAAGATTTTGCCATTCGGATGCTGAGTGGCCTCGAAGG
>Ga0335077_10004025_pt1 | contig 17877 bp, 8 predicted proteins | sample Lox_Sample_31_FD_207151 | JGI IMG/M metagenome (GOLD analysis project Ga0335077, IMG submission 207151) | Soil microbial communities from Loxahatchee National Wildlife Refuge, Florida, United States - Lox_Sample_3.1 | ecosystem: Environmental > Terrestrial > Soil > Wetlands | place: USA: Florida... | reverse complement strand
GGCCTTGGGTACATCCTGGTGGAGATCACCTTCATTCAGCGCTTCGTTCTCTTCCTCGGTCATCCGACCTATGCGCTCACGGTGGTCGTATTCCTGCTCCTGCTTTCCAGTGGCGCAGGAAGCATGGCGTCGCGCCGCTGGCTCAGCGAAACCCGGCGCGTATGGCTGCCGCTCACTCTGATTTTGGCTGTGGTTATGCTCTACGTATTCATTCTGCCCGGCCTGCTCAACGCGCTGGTCGGACTGCCTTTCTTCGCCAAGTTGCTGTTCAGCGGGGTTCTGCTGGTACCGCTCGGTTTCGCCATGGGCATGCCTTTTCCAACCGGTCTTCGCGCCCTGGCCGATCGCCCGCCCGCCGAGTTCGTCCCGGATGTTCAGGAGACCACCGTAGAGTGGGCCTGGGCGATGAATGCGGCTTCGAGCGTTCTCGGGTCGGTGCTGGCTATGGTGATCGCCATTCAGTTCGGGCTCAACGTCACCCTGATCTGCGGTGCGCTCGCTTACGCCATAGCCTTCGCCGTTGCCGGGACCCTGCAACTGCGCCGCCTGCCAGTGTGAAGACTGGCGTGCGGTTTGTTATCATGCTCGAAATATACCGTTTCGAGCCCTCTGCAGTAGGGCGCGCAGCCAGACTGTTTCCAGGGAGAACACTTGCCTAGCCAGAAGCAGTTGAAATGGTCTCAACTGAAAGTTGGCATCACGGTTCTCGCCGCTCTTACTACGCTGGGAGTTCTCATTTTCCTCATGAGCAACACCGGCGGGCTGTTCACGCCGAAAATTCTCCTGCGCTCGTATTTTGACAACGCCAGCGGGCTGCGCGTGGGAGCGCCGGTGCGCCTCAACGGCGTGGATATCGGCAACGTGTTGACCATCCGTGTTGTGTCCAGCAAGGCGCGGCAACTCACGCCGGTCGAAGTGACCATGAAAGTGAGCACTAAGTATCACGAAAGCGTGCACAAGGACTCAGTGACTCTGCTCTCGACTGCGGGTGTCCTGGGGGAAACCTATATTGATATCGACAGTTCCCAGGCGTCCGGCCCGGAAGCGCAAAACGGCGATGAGTTACCCATCCGTGACCGCCCCGATCTGCAGGACATGATGCGCGCGGGCCAAGGCACTTTGCAGAACATGGACGCCCTGCTTAAGCGCATGGACCGCATCATCGCCTTTGTAGAAGCCGGCAAGGGCTCGGTGGGAAAACTGATCTATGACCCCACGCTCTACAATCGCGTCGCGGACACAGTAAATGAATTTCAGGGACTGGTGAACGAGATCAGCGAGGGAAAAGGTAGTCTCGGCAAGCTTGTCGCCGACGAGACGATGTACAACAAGGTGAACGCCACCATCGACAAGGTGAACGTGATCGTGGATGACCTTAACGCAGGCAAAGGTACAGCCGGCAAGTTCCTGAAAGATCCTACCCTTTACAATAACGCCAACGAGACCATCGCCAACGTCAAGCAGTTAAGTGCGGATATCAACGCCGGCAAGGGAGCCATGGGCAAACTGACGAAAGACCAGGAACTGGCCAACAAGCTGGAGAACACTGTGAACAAGCTCTCGGCCCTTGCCGACCGCCTGGATGCAGGGGAAGGCACGATCGGCAAGATGTTGCGTGACCCGGCGCTCTACAACAACGCTGACCAGATGCTGGTGGAGAGCCGTGAGCTTGTGAAGTCTGTGCGCGAAAACCCCAAGAAATACTTGACCATTCACCTGAAAGTATTCTGATCGCGCTGAGAGCGGGAAACTGGGAACTGTCAACTGGTTTCAGGCACAACACGGCGTTAGGTTTCCCCACCAGCCTATGCACTCCTTCCTGTCAGTGACGTTGTGCATTTCCACGGTTGTGCTCTCTCTGACCATGGCCCCGGGGCAGGAAACCGGCCCTAGCCCCTCGTCAGCCATACTGAATGCCGATCTGCTGGATCGCCGCGTAGACCCCTGCGCGGATTTCTACGCATACGCTTGCGGTAAATGGCAGGCGCAGAATCCCGTTCCTGCCGATCAGCCCGGATGGGGGCGGTTCGACGAATCAGCCGGGCGCAGCGAGCCGCTAATCAGAGGTTTCCTGGAGAAATATGCCGCCCATGGTGGTGCCCGCTCCCCCCAAGAACATCAGTTGGGCGACTACTACCACGCCTGCATGGACGAAGACGCGATCGAACGGGCCGGCCTCAGACCGTTGGAAAATGTAATGAGGGCGATCAGCGCTTTGCAGTCAAGTGCTGATATCGGCAAGCTCGTGGCTCAGCTCCATCGTCACGGAGTGAACGTATTCTTCAGCCTCCGCCCGCAGCCGGATTACAACGATGCGAGCCGAATGATGGCCACGTTAGAGGCCGACGGCACCGCCGTCCCGGACCGCGATTTCTACCTGCGGAATGACCATACTGCGGCGGTTCTTCGCAAGCTGTATCTCAAACATATTCAAAGTATGTTCGAACTGCTGAGTGATTCCGGGCATGACGCCGCGGTGGAATCCAAGGCTGTCCTGAACATCGAGACCGTCCTGGCTGCGGCCACGATAGATCGAGCAAACCCCTCGGCCCCCACGAAAACTTACCGAAAGATGTCCGTTGCCGAACTCTCGGCCCTCAGCCCCGGGTTCGGATGGAGGAGCTACTTCGACGAACTCGCCCTGCCGGCAGAGCGACGGGTAGAAGTCGGGAGGCCGCAATTCTTCCAGCAGATGAGCAGCGAACTGCAGACCGCCTCGGTTGAAGATCTCAAGGTCTATCTCCGCTGGTACCTCGTCCACGCCTTCGCCGGCCTCCTGCCGGGTGCCTTTGCACAGGAAGACTTCAGTTTCTTTGGCAAGACCCTCTCCGGGGCGAGAGAATTGCCGCAGCGATGGAAGCGTTGCGTCCGGCTTTCCGAAAATGACCTGGGCGATGCCGTGAGCCGGAGGTACGTAGAAGCTGCACTCGGCGCGGACGACAAGGCTCGCGTGCAACAGATTGCAAACGCATTGCAGAAGGCTTTGGGTGACGACATCGAGGGTCTTCCCTGGATGAGTCCCTCAACCAGGCAGAAGGCATTGCAGAAGCTCCGGGCAGTCAGCATCCAGATCGGCTATCCCGACCACTGGGGTGACGACAGTGCTTTGCCGATCAACCCTGCAGATGCCTTCGGCAATTCGTGGCGCGCCCGCGAATTTGAATTCCGGCGCCAGCTCGACAATATCGGCAAATCCACGGACAAGGAAGACTGGCCGGTTTCCCCCGCTTCCACAGATGCCAGTTACAACGATCAGCGAAACAGTATTACGTTTCCGGCGGGACTCTTCCAGGCCCCCTTCTACGACAGCAAAGCCGACGATGCTTTGCTCTTCGGCGCTATCGGCGCGCTGATCGGCCACGAAATGACCCACGGCTTCGATAGCGACGGCAGCCACTTTGATGCCCAGGGGAACGTGAATAACTGGTGGACGGAATTGGACCGTGAGGAATTCGGCAAGCGGGCACAATGCCTGGAGGAGCAGTACTCGGCTTACACGGTCGTAGGAAGGCTGAAGGTCAACGGCACATCCACCCTGAATGAGAACATCGCCGACAACGGCGGGTTGCGCCTGGCCTATATGGCGCTCGTGGGCCGCCTGGCAGGAAAAGAGCCCGCGCCCCTCGATGGATTGACCGCATCACAACGCTTCTTCCTGGGCTGGGCCGGCATGTGGTGCCAGAACCGAAGTGACGTGTTCTCGCGGGAGCAGGCTGCTGCCGATTCCCATCCCCGCGGCAAGTGGCGCGTCAACGGCGTTGTTTCCGATATGCCGGAGTTCCAGCAGGCATTTCATTGCCGGCCGGACGCCCCGCTGGTGCGCAGAAATCCGTGCAGAGTGTGGTAGAGAGCATCGCTCCAAGGCCGCACCGCGGCCCATGGAAACTTTTGGCTGAGCCCTGTAGTCTAATAATAAGGGGCTAGATCACGTCCAACCTCTATTTCATGAAGCTTTCCCGACGTACCCTCATCCTGCTGAGTTGGCTCGCTGTTCTGTGGGTGGCGCCGGGGTTCGCGGCGGACAGCCCGGCCAAAACCTTTCTTCCACAGCAGTTCGGCGGCTGGCGGCTGGCAGGGCCTGCCACCGCCAGCAAAGACCCGGCGGCCGCGGACTCGGTCAATGCCGCGCTGCTCAAGGAGTACGGCTTTACTGACCTCGTCCTCGCAAACTATACCCGCGATGACGGCCGCAAGCTGACCATCAAGGCAGCCCGCTTTGCCGACACCAGCGGCGCCTACGGCGCGTTCACTTACTACAAGATGCCGCAAATGCTGAACGAGAAGATCGGCGATCTCGGGACTTCGCTGAACGAGCGCGTACTGTTCTATCGCGGCGACATCCTGGTGGACGGATTATTTGACCGCCTCAGCGTTATGTCGGCTGCAGAGCTGCGTGAGCTGGCCGGCCTGCTTCCGTTGCCCGCCGGCAGCAACGGCAACCTGCCAGGGCTGCCCGCTTATCTGCCTCGCGAATCCTATGTCAAGAACAGTGCGAAATATGTGGTGGGACCGGTCGGGCTGGAGAAGATAGGCGCCCCATTGCCTTCGCAACTGGTGGATTTCAGCGCGGGCGCGGAAGTCGTGCTCGGCGAATTCGAAACTGCCGCTGGCCGCGCCACCCTGATGCTGATTTCTTATCCCACGCCCCAGATGGCCGCCGACCATTTGCGGCGGATTGACGATGCCCGCCAGCAGAAGGGGCAACCGCCCGATAGCGCGCCCCTGACAAGCACTCCCATCTTCGACCGGCGCACCGGGCCCATCGTTGTCGTGGTTGCGGGAATTTCCGCGCAGGACGAGGCCAACTCGCTGCTGAACTCAGTGAATTACGAAGCCAACGTCACCTGGAACCAGCCGGCATCGCCCAATAAGCGCGACAACATCGGGAACCTGGTGTGGAATGCGCTGTTGCTTTGCGCCATCCTGATGGGCTTCTCTCTGATCGCGGGAGTCGCGTTCGGAGGGGTGCGCATCCTGGTAAAACGCTTTCTTCCCGCCAAGATCTTTGACAGGCCGCAGGATGTGGATTTCATCTCCCTCCACCTGGCAGACAGGGCCGGAGAAAGCCCGAATTCGCAATCTAACTACCTCAATTGAAGCCACTTATGGCTTCGTCCGGACGCCCGAGTCTCAGGATGAAGCACTTTAAGGTAACTATTGACCTTTTTGTTAAGTTATTGAAAGTAAAGCTATTTATTTCGCAAAAATTCCTTGACACCCCCTTTATCGGCTCATAAGATTTCGCCAGAAAGTTTTGACGGCCTAAACCCGTTGGAACTATTCTCCCTTGAAAGAGAAGGCCGCCCCGTTGCCGGGTGGCCTTTTCGTTTCCCCACAAGGCGACACTGGTCAATCTTTGCCGACCTGAAACAAAACTGCGGCGCTGTTCGTACTGATTGACAGGACGGTTTGGTTGTATCGGGAGGAAACTATGTTCTGCGACGCGTGTGGGTCGCCCTTGCAAACCGGACAGGCTTTCTGCGGCCGTTGCGGAAAAGAAGTGCGTGGAGCCACGCCCATTGCGTATCCGCACCCCAGCCGGGTGCGCGAGCACGTCCGCCTGCTCGGAATCCTATGGGTCGGCTATTCCGCTCTGCACGTCGTAGCTGGAATCGTGCTGATGGTGTTGTCCAACACGCTGTTTGCCCACCCGGATGGTCTTGGCGGGCCTCGCGTTCCTGCCTTCTTGCAGCCGCTCCTCAGTACTATCGCGATCCTGTTGCTTGCCAAGGCCGTTGCCGGGCTGATCGCCGGCTGGGGACTCCTGCAGCGCGAACCCTGGGCACGCATGCTGACGCTCATCGTAGGCTTTATCTCCCTGTTCACCAACATTCCCATTGGCACCGCGCTCGGCATCTACACACTGTGGGTGCTGCTGCCTTCGCAATCCGACCGCGAGTATGAGGAGCATGTGCGGGCGGCGTGAGGGGATGGCATGAAGTGTGGCGCGGGCGCCCTCGCCCGCGAGAATTCAAGAGCTAGCGCTCCAACTGTTCTTCGCGATAAAGGCCGTTTCTCGATTCCGCCGCCAGAGGCCATAGACCGTGGGCTGGGCTGCCAAAAACCGCCTCCCGATCTCGTCGGGGCTGCAGCAACTAGGCTGGTCTCCGCTTGCCGACGCCAAGGCCTTAGCTAGCTAGGGTTCAAAGGGTGATTTTCGGGGTGGTTTGGGCTATCTGGGCAGCAATTTGGGCACCGGAACGGGCAGCGCTTTGGGTAAACTGATTCCATGACAATCGAAGAAATCAGGGCACAGGCTTCCACGGAACGCACTGCGCTAAACGAACTGGCCGCCAAGCTTTCCAGTTCCTGAATCAAAGAAACAATTCGGCGCATCGGCTTTAATCTGGATGATGCCGAATCAATGATTACCTATTCCCAAGGAGCACAGACAGCGGCGTGGCAAAGAATTTCCTCGCCATGGCTGTAGCGCTGCTTGGCGCTGCCAAGAAACAGCGGCAACACTAGACGGAATATCTGGCAACCTCCGGGTCGGATGCTGAATTGGTTGGCTGGGAGCGCCAGCAAGGGCTTCACCGCGAGAAGCGCTTTCGGGCAAACCCGAGGCGGCTATCGGCTGGCAGCGTAGTAGATTACGTATCCCCAACTGCATAGGCCATGCACCATGCACCACAGAATGCTGGCGTTTCGGAACCACGAAAGAATCATCGCAAGCGTCATTCCCATACCGAAAACTAGCGATATGCCCGCTTCGCCGCGGGAGGATTCTTGGGAAATAACTGATTGCAGTTCTTCAATGCGCTGTTCCAATTCATCCAGCCGATCTTCCGTTGGTGTTTCGTCAACGTAGTAGTCCTGTGCGTAATCGTCCGTCATATTTGCTTACCAAGCCACCGGCATCGAATCCGCCGAATGGCCGCCCACGTGGCTTTCATCGACAACGGCTTGCGCTTTGGGAAGCCATTCATTCAACCGATACGCCTCGCCATTTGAATAGCGGAACTGGTATCTCTGGCCGCAGTCACGGCACATAATCAATTTGTGGTTCTCTAGGCCATCCTGAAGGGCAGCTTTCCCGTTGATTACTTTGACTAATTCAACTCCCACAAAAATTCGCCTTTGTTGCTGTTCCCTACTTGTCCGCCTTCGCGGCCTTGGCTTCTTCGGCCAATTCAGCCTTGGTTGACCGTGCGAGGTGGAGGCGGATAATGGGCCGGAATGCAGAAATATATCGCATCTACCGCCCCCGCGCTTTTGTGCTCAGCGTGCGTGTTTCAAAAGCTGTTCGGGCCAATTTAATTGCATTTTCTGCATCCAGATTTATGGTTTGAGGATCACCGAGCTCACCCACGGGTTGTCCATAGCTGGCATTCCATACATGAAAGTTGCGCGGTTCATCTTGCTTGACGGGGATGGGCTCCTCCTGCTCGCGCGCATCATGATAGATAAACAACCTCTTAGCAAGGTTACCGGGGTCACACTTTCGTGCCCTCGGACTTTCCCCCGGCGTCCGCTAGTGTCCTCGTTATGGCGGGAGGGCCAGATGCAAAAACAATCCTTCGTCACGCGCACGTTCAAACCACGCAGAAGCACTATATAATCTTGGAAGCAAAGAAAGCGGGCGCGGCAGCCATGCGCACACTGGAAAACGAGACAGGCTGGCGGGCAGCAAATGGGCAGCAGCGTAAACCTCGCAAAACACGAAAACCCGCATAAACACTGAACGAAGCCGACGTAGCTCAGTTGGTAGAGCAGCCGATTCGTAATCGGCAGGTCAGCGGTTCAAGTCCGCTCGTCGGCTCCACGCTGCGCTTTACACTCTGAGCAATCGACGCCAAGAAACTCCGACATGTCAGCAAGAGGGCCGGCGATACCTATTGCTCGAATGCGCCGATGTCGATCCCGACCCCGATCACCCGCGGATTCCCTGCCAGGTCGTACGGCCCTTCGATGGACGCACCGAGATTCAGCCCGGCGTTCACCGCCGGCGAACTCGGCTGCACCTGCAGGTTTGGCGTGGACAGGCTCAGGTATTGCGGATCCACATACTGCGAGTGGGAATCCTGGCCAGTTGCCGACTGGTAAGTGGCGAATCCGGTGCGGGTGGTCCCGCTCCACACGAACACGGCCGCGGTGGAAGCCAGGGGCGAGAAGTAAATGTTGTAGTTCATCACGGTAGGACTGGTGCCGGCACTGGTGTAGTTGTTCACCAGCAACCCTTGCGCGCCGCCGTACACGATATTGTTCTCGAAAATGTTGTTCGTCGCCTTGTACTGAATCTGGAACTCGCCGCTGGTCGTGTTTTTCGTATCGTTGTTGTACAGCGTGTTGTTCACGATCGTGCAGTGGTCGGTGCCGCCGACACTGCTGGCATATCCGCCGATGGTGATTCCCGCCGAGTTGGAGCTGTACACCACATTATTTCGCGTGGTTACGTAGCTGGCGACGTGTCCGGAGTGCTCGCTGGCCATCTCGATGCCGATATCCACGTTGTGAATCAGGTTGCGCTCGATCAGGATCTGCGAGCCACCGTCCACGTAAATACCGTCGGCGTCGTAGTCCTTGCCCTCCCCGGCGTTATTGATGGCGCTGATGTTGTAGATGGTGTTGCCGCTGATCACGCCGTTGCGGGCGTAATCCACCGAGGAACTTGCCGCTACACCTTCGAAGCCGATCGCGTCAATGCCAATGTTGTCGTTGTCGTGGATGATGTTGTTGGTGATGGCGAAGTTGGTGACGTTGCCGTCAACATTTACCGATTCGCTTTGGCCAGTCTTCAGGTTGTAGACCTGGTTACCGTCGATGGTGATACTGTCAATGGAAACGGTACCTGAAGTGCCGTACACGGCAATGCCGTAGGCGCTGCCATTCTTTTCCGAGCTGGTAGTAATGTTGTGCACCAGATTGTTCAGAATCTGAATATTGCTCCCCGCGCCCGTAACCCAGATGCCCGCCGGGTAGACTGACGAGCTCGAGGTGGCGTAATTGCGCACCTCGAATCCCTGAACCGTCACGTAGCTCTGGTTAGTAATGTTGAATAGGCCGTGAATGCCGGATGGCGGGGTCAGGCCGGTACCGTCCACAATCGGAGATTCGCCGGGATAGTTCTGGAAGATCACCGGGCCAACCGCCGCAGTGCCGGACACAGTGATGTTCACTGACTCCACGTAAGTACCGCCGCGCACGTAGACCACACTTCCCGGAGTGGCCGAACTGGCAGCGTGCTGGATCGTACGCCAGGGCGCGGAAAAGGTTCCGGAATTGGTGTCTGCACCCGCGGTGGAAACGTAGAAGGCTAAGCGGAGCGTGACCTGCGCCGAGGCGGCAGTCACATTGTCTGCCTGCGATACCGCCGTAACCGTCACAATCGCAGGATTCGGCAAGGTGGCTGGTGCACTGTAGAGGCCACCGGTCGAGATTGTGCCGGTCGTCGGGTTGCCGCCGGCAACTCCGTTCACCTGCCACGTCACGCCGGTGTTGCCGGTGTTCTGCACTGTCGCATTGAACGGCAGCGTCGCGCCTGTGTTGACCACAGCGGAAGTCGGCGAAATAGAAACGGTTATTGGGAGCGGATTCAAATTCACCGTGGCCGAGGCAAACTGGTTCGGATCCAGGTTTGAGATTGCGGTTACGGTCACGCTGCCTGCGCTGGCAATGCTCGCAGGTGCTGTGTAGAGGCCCGACGTCGAAATAGTCCCGGTAGACGGGTCTCCTCCGGTAGTCCCGTTCACTTGCCACGTCACTCCCGAAGAACCCGCGTTCTGCAAAAGTGCGCTGAAGGGTTGCGTGCCCCCGGCCGACAAAGTCGCGGAACCGGGCGAGACTTGAACAATGACGGGATTGATGGTCACCTGGGCCGAGCCCTTTGCGGTTAGGTCGACCTGCGAAACCGCGGTGACGCTCACCGTCAACGGCGAGGCAACCGTCGCCGGGGCCGCGTAGGAGCCGGTCGGCGAAATCGTCCCAAGAGAGGGACTTCCGCCCGGCGTGTCGTTCACCTGCCAACTCACCTGGTTGGGGGCATTCTGCACGGTCGCGGTGAACGGCACCGTATCGCTGACATTCAGGGTCAGCGCGTTGGGCAAAACCGAAACCATCACTGGGGGCGGCGGAAGGATGGTTACCTGAGCAGCCCCCGGCAGACCGGGATTTGCCGGCAGTGCCGCGCTGATATTCACTGTCGGCGAGCCCGGCACCGAGCCGGGTGCCGTATACGAGCCGGCGGTTGAAATCGTTCCGGCGCCCGGGCCCCCGCCCGGCGCGTTGTTAACGGACCAAGTTACCGACTGCGTGAGATCCCGCGTGCTGCCGTCCGTGAAAGTTCCCGTAGCGGTGAACTGCAGACTCGTCCCCACGATCAGCGACTGGCTGGAGGGCGAAATTGTCAAAGAGCTCAGGCCGATCACTGTGAGCGAGGTAGAGCCGCCGGCGCTTCCCGCGGCAGCCACGAGCGTAGAAGTGCCTGCGGCGGTCGCATTCACAGTACCCGCGCTTCCAGAAGCGTTGGCAACGGTCGCCACAGCAGGATTCGAGGAATTCCATATCACCGACTGCAGCGTCTGCGTGCTGCCGTCAGTAAACGTGCCCAGGGCGGTGAAGGGCTGGGTCTGGCCAGCCAATATCACGGGACCGGACGGCGTTATTTCGATTGAAGAGAGCCCAGGAGGCGTCAGGCTGCTGGGCGAATACCACTGGTCGGCGGCCTGGGTCACGCCGCCATTGACGCCGCCAATCAGAAGCACGTCACCGTTAGGAAGCAGCGTGCCCGTTTGACCCGCCACGCCATTCGTAATGGGAGAACCGGAACTGAAGGCATTCGAGGTTGGATCGAACAACTCAGTGCTCGCGTCAACAGTACACGGCAATGAAGCGCAGGAACTATAGCCGCCTGCGACGAGTACCTGGCCATTGGTCAACAGAGTTGCGGTGTGGCCGAAACGGCCGACAGTCAACGTGTTCCCAGCCGCGCTGAAGGAATTCGCGTTCGGATCATAGAGTTCAGCCGCTGACGAAGGACAATCCGGTCCTGCGCAGGTTGAACCGCCGGCCACCAGCACTTGCCCGTTATTCAGCAAGGTCGCCGTCGCATTGGAGCGGCCGGTACCCAGGCTAGGGCCACTCAGGCTGAAAGTGCCCGTCACCGGATCGTAAACCTCGGCAGCAAGTGGATACCCCGACCCATCGAAGCCACCCACGATCAGAACCTTGCCGGTGCTCAGCGCCACAGCGCTCGCATCGGAGCGCGCAGCCGTCATCTGATTCAAGGTGGGGGTAAAGGTTCCAGCCTGCGGATCGTAGATCTCAGCCGTGCTCAGCGCAGCGCAGGGCGAAGAAGAAGTGCACGTTTGCCCGCCCGCAATCAGCACCTGGCCGGTATTGAGCAGCGTCATCGTATGCCCGCTGCGGGCGACGGTCATATTGCCTGCGTTGCCAAAACTGCCAGTGCTCGGATCGTAGGCTTCGGCGCTGCTCAGAGATGAGCAATTGCCTGAACCATCGCACGAGTAACCGCCTGCGATAAGCACTTTGCCATTCGCCAGCAGGAGAGCAGGGGCAGTGCGCGCGATAGTCATGCCTCGGGTGCCGGCGAAACCTCCCCCCGCCGGGTCATACAACTCCGCGCTTCCCAGGTAGGTGCAAGGGTCCGGCGCGGTGCAGTTCACACCGCCCGCCACCAGGATCTGCCCGCTGTTGAGCATGGTTGCGCTGTGCAGATAGCGGCTGGTATTCAGGCTTGCCGGAGCCGTCGCGGTGTTCACGATCAGGATGGCCGTACCGCTGATAGCGCCGGAAGTTGCCGTGATCGTGGTCTCGCCGGCGCCCGCCGAAGTTGCTGTGCCCGTAGCGTCAATGCTGGCCACGCTCGTAGCGGAGGAACTCCACGAAGCGGAGGACGTGAGGTTCTGCGTGCTTCCATCCGTGTAGGTACCGGTCGCGGTATAGGCCACGGTACTGCCCGACACAACGCTGGTAACGGCAGGCGCCACAGCGATAGAACTCAACATCGGAATCTGCAACGTAAAGCTTGTACCCGCGCTCGGCACCCCTCCGACCGTCACCACCACGTTCCCTGTACTTGCTCCGGCTGGCACGGTCGTGTGGATTGAGGTGTCGTTCCAAGGGCCGGCCGTTGCCGCCACGCCATTGAACGTTACCGTACTTCCGCCCTGGCTCGGGCCGAAGTTTGAGCCGGTGATGGTCACCGCCGTTCCCACAAACCCGGAGGCTGGCGAGAGACCCGTAACCATCGGCGTCGGCAACACCGTGAAGCTCGACCCCGCGCTCGGCACACCGCTGACCGTCACCACGACGTCCCCGGTGATAGCGGTCGCTGGAACCGGCACCGTGATGGACGCGTCGCTCCAATTACTCGGGACTGCTGCGACTCCACCAAAGGTCACCGTGCTCGTGCCTTGCGTCGCGCCAAAGTTGGTCCCCGTGATCACGACCGGCGTGCCTGCCGCACCGGATGTAGGCGAAAGACTCGCAATGCCCGGAACTGGCAGTACAGTGAAATCAACTCCGGTGCTGGCCACGCCGTTTACGGTAACAATCACGTTTCCCGTAGCCGCGCCGGCGGGAACAGGAACCTGTATGGCGTTGGGCCCCCACGCGGTCGTTGTCGCGAGCACGCCGCCGAAAGTCACGCTGTTGCCGGTCGCGCTCGAACCGAAATTCGCCCCGTTGATGGTGACGGTCGCGCCGACCGGAGCTGACGGCGGCACGATGCTGGTAATCCCTGGCGTTGGCAACACGGTGAAACTGGATCCGTTGCTGGCGACTCCGTTCACGGTTACAACCACATTGCCCGTAGTGGCGTTTGCCGGAACCGTAACTTGTATGGAGGTGTCACTCCAGCTCGTCGCCGCGGTGGCTGCAGCCCCTCCGAACACCACCGTGCTCCCGCCCTGGGTTCCACCAAAATTTGTTCCCGTGATCGTGACCAGCGCGCCAACCGGTCCGGACCCCGGCGAGAGGCCCGTAATACTCGGAGTAGGCAGCACCGTGAAGTTCACGCCGTTGCTGGCAACTCCGTTGACCGTGACCACGACATTGCCGTTGCTTGCCCCCGCTGGAACTGGGACTTTGATGGAAGTGGCACTCCAGGTTGCATTCCCAGCAGCCACTCCGTTAAAGCTCACGGAACTCGAGCCTTGGGTCGAGCCGAAATTTGTGCCCGAGATCGTCACCAATGTGCCAACCGGGGCAGAGGCCGGAGACAACCCGGTAATACTCGGGGTCGGCAGAACGGTGAAATTCGACCCGTTGCTGGGCACGCCATTTACGGTGACCACCACGTTTCCGGTTGCGGCCGCGGCCGGAACCGTTGCCACAATCTGCGTGGCGCCCCAGCTGTTCGTCGCGGCCGCTGCACCTCCGAAAGTCACCGTGCTCGTCCCCTGGCTCCCGCCGAAGTTCGTCCCCGAGATGGTTACCGGGGTCCCAACCGGCCCCGTATTTGGCGACAGGCCCGTAATGCTGGGTGTTGGCAACACCGTGAAGGCAGCCCCATTGCTGGCCAAGCCATTCACCGTCACCACCACATTCCCTGTGCTCGCACCCGCAGGAACTGGGACCGTGATGGAGGTGGCGCTCCAGTTGCTGGAGGCGGATGCGACCCCATTGAACGTCACAACGCTGCTGCCTTGACTCGATCCGAAATTGGTACCGGTGATAGTCACCGAAGTGCCGACCGGTCCTGAGGTCGGCGACAAGCTGCTGATGGTCGGCGTCGGAACTATCACGGTGAAGTTCACCCCATTGCTGGGGACTCCGTTGCGCGTTACCACGACATTGCCGCTGGTGGCTCCGGCCGGCACCGGGACACGGATCGTGGAACCGCCCCAGCTGGTCGGGGTGCCGGCGGTCCCGTTGAACGTGACTGTGCTGCCGCCCTGGCTGGAGCCGAAGGCCGAGCCGGAAATCGTCACCGACGTTCCCACCGCTCCTGACGTAGGCGAAAGGCTGGAAATACTCGGGGTCGGCAGCACCGTGAAGCTCACTCCCGCACTAGCGATCCCCGCCACAGTGACCACGACGTTCCCGCTGCTCGCGCCCACGGGAACGGGAGCTTTGATCGAGGTGGCGCTCCAGCTTGTCGGCGTGGCGGTCGTGCCGTTGAACTTCACCGTGCTCGAGCCCTGGGTTGCCCCGAAGTTCGTTCCGGTGATCGTTACTAGCATTCCCACCCCGGCGGAGCTCGGCGACAAATTGCTGATGGTCGGCGTGGGTGCTACGGTGAAATTCACGCCATTGCTGGGGACTCCTCCGCGCGTCACCACAACATTCCCGCTGGTGGCACCAGACGGCACAGGGACTCGGATCGTTGAGCCGCCCCAACTGGTCGGGGTTCCCGCAGTTCCGTTAAACGTTACGGTGCTGCTGCCCTGGCTGGAGCCGAAGGCCGAGCCGGAAATGGTCACGGACGTTCCCGCCGTCCCTGAAGTGGGCGAAAGGCTGGAAATGCTTGGCGTCGGCAGCACCGTAAAGCTGACCCCGGAACTGGCAGTGCCGGCAACCGTCACCACGACGTTGCCCGTGCTGGCTCCCGACGGGACCGGCGCCTTGATCGACGTCGTACTCCAACTGGTGGGTGTCGCCCTCGTGCCGTTGAAGGTCACGGTACTGCTGCCTTGGGTTGCTCCGAAGTTCGTTCCGGTGATCGTCACTACCGCACCAATGCCACCTGAGGTCGGTGACAGGCTCGTGATGCTGGGGCTGACTGTGAACGTCACGCCGTTGCTGGCCGCGCCGTTCACCGTCACTGCAACGTTTCCCGTGCTTGCCCCGGACGGCACCGGAACTTTGATCGTCCCCGAACGCCAACTGGTTGGCGTCCCTGGTGTTCCGTTGAAAGTGACGGTGCTGCTGCCCTGGCTGGAGCCAAAGCCTGAACCTGAAATCGTCACCGCAGTGCCGACCGCACCCGAGGTCGGCGAGAGGCTTGAGATGCTTGGGGCGGCAGCAGCACTGGAAGTTATAGCCAGCAGGAAAGCGAGAAGAACACTCCCGGAAATGACAAACTTGGAGCCTGCACGCCCTGTAGGCCAGATTCCCATACCACGCCCCTCGCCTGGGTAGAATCGCTGGAATGTAAGTGTTTATCGGTGCAAAACGCTGTCTTTCGGGGGCCCCGCAAAACTGGATCAGTCGAACCTGGACTGGCCGAACCTCAATCGGCGGAGACGCCGATCTCCCGTCACTGAGCATTCTCTGTTCGAGAGTGCCCTACCCGTGTTTTCGCCGAACAACGGGTGGTCCCAACAACAGAAGCGCATGAATGAACCTACTGCGCGAGCGCGGCTTGCTCCCCGACACTTGGCTGGAATTTCTTGCACTACTCGGTCAGAGGTCGAGAGTGATCTGAATCTACGCTGGTCGAAGTGTGGCGTCAATGAATTCTTTGGTATCTACGGAGCGCTTCATCGTTGCGGAAGTGTAGATGGAGATTCGTCGGCTGCAAAATATTGCACACTATTCTCCCGTTCCGCGGAGACGGCCTGACCATGCGGGGAAATGGCTCTAGGCGCGAGGTCAGGTATGCGATTATCACCAATCGATGAGGGAGCCCCCACCCAGGCGCTGGGCATTCCGGAAGGTGAGATTAGCTGCGACCATATCTTCCATGGCAATTCCCATGGCTTTGTAAACGGTAATTTCCTCGTGAGATTGGCGTCCCTTGCCGGGATCATTCACTACCTCTCCCAGCGCGGTACCCCTTGATGCCTCGATTCCCCGGAGTTCGGAGCAACCCACGGGCGGATCGGAGAAGGCATCCAGCGTTTCTACAAACAGGCGGTGGTTCCGAGCCAGCGCCGGCGGCAGTTCGCCCTGCGGTGGGCAGTATCCCACAGACGACACGTGGGTGCCTGGCTTCACCCATTCGACGCTGATGACGGGCGTAGGCGAATGCGTTGTCAGGCAGAGTGCGTCCGAGCAACGAACAGCTTCCTCCACGTTCCTGGTGGCGCGCGCCTTGGGATGAAGCGAGGACAGCCGCTGGGCATGATCGAACTCCAGCGAATAGATTTGGATCTCCTCGAAATCGCGAACCATCGGCAGCAGGCGGAGGTGCTCGCGCGCCTGAACGCCCGCCCCGATGATGGTTGCGACCCTGCTTTCCCTTCGCGAGAGTAGTTTGTGCGAGAGCACCGCCGCGGTGGCAGTACGAACTCCGGTTACACATGTGGCATCCATGATGCAGGTGGCGGCGCCGGTCTCGGGATCAAACAGGTTGATGACCGCCAGATGATTTGGCAGTCCCAGGTTCAGGTTGCCCTCGAACACGTTTACCACCTTTACGCATATCTGCATCCCCGGCTGCCACGCCGCCATGGCGAGGGAGAATCCGTTGGGCACCACAATTTGAGGCCTCGGCGGGCACTGTACTTCTCCCCGCGCCAGGCTGCCGAAGGCGGCTTCCAACTCCACCAGGAGTTCCTGCGGATCGAGAAACCGTATTACCTGCTCCTCACTCAGGCTGATGATCTTGCGGCGACCTTTGCCGACTTCGAAAGCAGCGGGCTGAGGACTAGCGTGTGAGGAACTCATCGCGTTCGCTGACGTACAAGATTCCGACCGGTCTAATGTAACCGAGATCAGGCAACGGCAGAGTGCAGGCCAAGTGGTCGGACACCGCCTTAGGCTCAGTGAGGCAGCACCCTCCGCGCTCTCAGCGGCAGTTCTTCGCGCTCGCGGCGTTCTAGGATTCAGGGGTTCAGAAGAACGTCAACGTTGGGATCATGACCTGCATGCTGGGTTTGGGAACTATCCAACCTTTTTCTGGAACACTTTCAGCTCTTTGGGAACGATGAACACCGCCTCGTTCCGCACGAGTTGAAGATCACGAAACTTCTCCTGCGACATTTCCACGCGAACGGACACACCCCACTCCGCCTCTGCTTCGATTTTCACAAGCGGGCCCGCGGAATTAATGTGCTTGATGGTGGCGCGAAAGTGGCTGTCGCCATTCGGCTGCCGGTGAATCTCCAGTAAGTGGGGTCGCGCATACACCAGCTCCCCGGTGTCAGCCTCATGAATCGTGGTGCGTTCTTCCTCCGTGCGCCCGTGAAACAGGTTGACGTTGCCCAGGAAGTTGTAAACGAAGGGTGTGGCTGGATAGTGGTACACCTGGTCCGGGGTTCCTACCTGCTCGATGCGGCCTTCGTTCATCACGGCCACGCGGTCGGAAACCTCCAGCGCCTCGTCCTGGTCATGCGTCACAAACACGCTGGTGATGTGAACTTCGTCGTGCAACTGACGCAGCCAACGCCGCAGTTCCAGCCGGACCTTGGCGTCCAATGAGCCGAAAGGCTCATCCAGCAAAAGCACGCTGGGCTCCACTGCGAGCGCGCGGGCCAGCGCTACCCGTTGCCGCTGTCCTCCAGAAAGTTGCGAGGGGTACCGGCTGGCCAGGGTCTGCAACTGGATCAGCTTGAGCAATTCGTGCACCTTGGTCCGAATGCGCTCGTTGGAAGGTCGCGCATTCCGGGGGCGGACCCTAAGTCCGAACGCGATGTTCTCGAACACCGTCATGTGGCGAAAAAGGGCGTAGTGCTGAAAGACGAAGCCCACACGGCGATCGCGAGTCTTACGGTGGGTGATGTCCTCGCCGTCAAAATGAACCGCGCCCGAGTCAGGAAATTCCAGCCCGGCGATGATGCGCAGCAGGGTCGTCTTCCCCGAACCGGAAGGCCCCAGCAGAGCGACCAGTTCACCCGAAGGGATTTGCAGGCTGACGTCCTCGAGCGCGGTAAACTGCCCGAATTTCTTGGTTATGTGTTGCGCCTCGATGCTCATACCGTTTGCTCTTCTCCATCCCAGCGTGCCGCTTTGGCGACTTGTCTCCGGGACTTCCATTCCACCGCACTCTTCACCACCAGCGTGGTCAGAGCCAGCAGTGCCAGCAAAGACGCC
>Ga0335077_10004024_pt1 | contig 17878 bp, 13 predicted proteins | sample Lox_Sample_31_FD_207151 | JGI IMG/M metagenome (GOLD analysis project Ga0335077, IMG submission 207151) | Soil microbial communities from Loxahatchee National Wildlife Refuge, Florida, United States - Lox_Sample_3.1 | ecosystem: Environmental > Terrestrial > Soil > Wetlands | place: USA... | reverse complement strand
GTCGGGCATGCGCGCCATGGTGCCGTCGTCGTTCATGATCTCGCAGATCACCGCCGCGGGCTCGAGTCCCGCGAGCCGCGCGAGATCGACGGAGCCCTCCGTCTGGCCGGTGCGGCGCAGCACGCCACCCGGCTTCGCCACCAGCGGGAACACGTGGCCGGGCCGCGCCAGGTCCGAGGGCCGCGCGCCGGCGGCCATGGCCACCTGGATCGTGCGCGCACGATCGGCGGCGGAGATGCCCGTCGTCACGCCCTCGCGCGCCTCGATCGAGACGGTGAACGCGGTGCCGTACGGCGTCTCGTTCTCGGAGTCGCGCACCATGAGCGGCAGATCGAGCTGGCGCGCGCGCTCGGGCGTGATCGCCAGGCAGATGAGCCCGCGCGCGTGGCGCGCCATGAAGTTCACGGCCTCGGGCGTGCAGTGCGACGCTGCGATGCAGACGTCGCCTTCGTTCTCGCGGTCCTCGTCGTCCGCGAGGATCACCATGCGCCCGGCGCGAAAGTCCTCGATGCCGCCGCGGACGCGCGCCATGACGTCGTCCAGGGCCGTTCCGTCGCTCATCCCGCCGCCCTCGCTCTCTTTCCGGGTCGCTACCTAGAAGCTAGGTAAGTGCCCGGCCAGAACGTACCAGCGCGGCGGCGGGAGCGTCAAACCGGTCCAGGGCGCCCACCGGCGCCCCGGGCGGCGGATTCAGGCGCCCTTGCTCTCCTGGAAGTGCCCGATCACACCCTGGATGAACTGTTGCTCGGTCACGGCGAACTTCTGGCCGAACGAGTGGCGCTGGTCCAGGTGGCGGAACAGGCGCACGAGCAGCGCCTCGAAGGTCTCGATCACGCCTTCGCCCTTGGCGGCGGCCGCCGGGATGGTCGGGATGCCCGTGCCCTCCCACGCCTTGCGCACCTCTTCGAGCGGCTTGATGTCCTCGAGGTCGCGCTTGTTGAATTGCACCACGCTCGGGATCTGGTGGATGTCGAGCCCGTTCGCGCGCAGGTTGGCCTCGAGGTCGCGGTACGAGTACGCGTTTGCCGACGAGGCCGAACGCTGCGAGTCGGCGATGAACGCCACGGCGTCGGCGCCCGCGAGCACTACGCGGCGCGTCGAGCGGTGCAGGACCTGGCCGGGCACCGTGAAGAGCTTCAGCTTGATCCTGAAGCCGCCGTCGACGCCGAACTCGACCGGCAGGAAGTCGAAGTACAGCGTGCGGTCGTCCTGGGTGTCCAGGGTGACCATGTCGCCGCGCACTTGCTTGGCGAGCAGCGCGTGGATCTGCTTCAGGTTCGTCGTCTTCCCGGACAGCGCGGGCCCGTAATAGACGATCTTCAGCGTGATCTCTCGCGTCTCGAGATTGAGCTGCGGCATGTTCGCGCCTGAGTGGGGGTCTCCGGGCCTATCGGCCCGCGTCCCGAGGCGGTTGAGCGCGAGTCAGCGGGAGCCGCGCTTCCTGGCGAAGATGTCGAGCAAGATGCGCGCGGCGCGCGGCGCCGAGATGGCGCTCGTTTCCACTTCCTTCTCGAGCTCGGGCAGGCGCGAAGCGACCTTGCCGTCGTTGCGAAACACGCCGACCAGGCCGTCGTCGACCAGCCGCCAGAGCCAGGCGCGCGACTGGGCGCGGCGGCGCTCGGCGAGCTCGCCGCTCTTCTCGAGCGCCTGCTTGTGCGCGAGCACGGTGTCCCAGAACGCGTCCACGCCCTCGCCCGTCCGCGCGCTGGCGGCGAGCACGACGGGCGTCCACGCAGCCGACGCCGGCTGCAGGAGCGACAGCGCGTGCGCGTAGTCGGCGCGGGTGCGCTCGGCGGCGGCCTTGTGCTCGCCGTCGGCCTTGTTCACCACGAGCACGTCGGCGAGCTCGAGCACGCCCTTCTTCAGCCCCTGCAGCTCGTCGCCCGCACCGGGCTGCAGCAGCACGGCGAACAGGTCGACCATCTGGCGCACTTCGACTTCGCTCTGGCCCACGCCGACGGTCTCGACGAGAACGACGTCGAAGCCCGCGGCCTCGCACACGAGCATGGCCTCGCGCGTGCGATGAGCGACACCGCCGAGTGTTCCACCCGATGGTGTAGGCCGGATGAACGCCTTGGGCTCGCGAGCCAGCTGCTCCATGCGTGTCTTGTCGCCGAGGATGCTGCCACCCGAGATCGGGCTCGACGGGTCCACCGCCAGCACCGCGAGCGACAGCCCGCGCCCGACGAGCGAGAGCCCGAGCGTCTCGATGAACGAGCTCTTGCCGACGCCCGGCGGCCCCGTCAGGCCGACGCGGACGGCCCGACCGGTGAACGGCACGAGCGCGTCGAGCACCTCCTGGCCGAGCTCGCGGTGGTCGGCGCGCCGGCTCTCGAGCAGCGTGATCGTCTTGGCGATCACGCGCCGATCGCCCGCGCGAACCCCCGCGACGTGGTCCGCGGGGGACAGCGCCTTCGTCATGCGCGGCGGTCTCGAATCGAGCGCAGCACCTCGCGCGCGGCGCGCGGCACCTGCGTGCCGGGGCCGAACACGTTCGCGACGCCGTGCTCCTTCAGGAACTCGTAGTCCTGCTGCGGGATCACGCCGCCGCAGATCACGACCACGTCGCCGCCGCCCTGCGCGCGCAGCGCCGCGACGAGCTGGGGCACGAGCGTCTTGTGGCCGCCCGCCTGCGTGGATACGCCGACCGCGTGCACGTCGTTCTCGATCGCCTGGCGAGCGACTTCCTCGGGCGTCTGGAACAGCGGGCCCACGTCGACGTCGAAGCCCAGGTCCGCGAACGAGGTCGCGATCACCTTGGCGCCGCGGTCGTGGCCGTCCTGTCCCAGCTTGGCCACGAGGATGCGCGGGCGGCGGCCCTCTTCCTCCGCGAACGCGCGGATCTCGCCCTGCAGCGCCTCGAAGTCCGGGTCTCCCCGATAAGCGGCGGCGTACACGCCCGAGACACTACGGGTCTCCGCGCGATGGCGCCCGTACACGCGCTCCAGAGCCGACGAGATCTCGCCCACGCTCGCCCGCGCGCGCGCGCACTCGACGGCGAGCTCGAGCAGGTTGGCTTCGCTGCCGCGCGCACCGGCCTCCAAGGCAGCGAGCGCGCGCTGGCAGCGCGCCTCGTCGCGCGTGGCGCGGAGCTTCTCGAGGCGCGCGACCTGCTTCTGACGCACTTCGGTGTTGTCGATGTCGAGCACCTCGACGTCCGTGGCCTGTGGCGGCGGGTACTTGTTCACGCCCACCACCACGTCCTCGCCGCGGTCGATGCGCGCCTGGCGGCGGGTCGCGGCTTCCTCGATGCGCAGCTTCGGCATGCCGGCTTCGATCGCGCGCGTCATGCCGCCGAGCGCCTCGACCTCGTCGATCAGCTTCTGCGCCTCGCGCGCCATCGCGGCGGTGAGGCTCTCCACGTAGTACGAGCCGCCGAGGGGGTCGACCACGTGCGTGATGCCGGTCTCCTCGGCGAGGATGAGCTGCGTGTTCCGCGCGATGCGCGCGGAGAACGGCGTCGGCAGGGTGACCGCCTCGTCGAAGCCGTTCGTGTGCAGCGACTGCGTGCCGCCGAGCACGGCAGCCAGCGCTTCGATCGTCGTGCGGATCACGTTGTTGTACGGATCCTGCTCGGTGAGGCTCGCGCCCGAAGTCTGCGAATGCGTGCGCAGCATCGACGAGCGCTCGTCGCGCGGGTTGAACTGGCGCACGAGCTTCGCCCACAGGAGCCGCCCGGCGCGCATCTTGGCGATCTCCATGAAGAAGTTCATGCCGATGGCCCAGAAGAACGACAGCCGCGGCGCGAACTCGTCGATCGCGAGCCCGCGGGACAGGGCCGCGCGCACGTAGTCGAGCCCGTCGGCGAGCGTGAACGCGAGCTCCTGCACCTGCGTCGCGCCGGCCTCTTGCATGTGGTAGCCGCTGATCGAGATGGAGTTGAAGCGCGGCATACGCTTTGCGGTGTAGGCAATGATGTCCGCCACGATGCGCATCGAGGGCTCGGGCGGATAGATGTACGTGTTGCGGACCATGAACTCCTTGAGGATGTCGTTCTGGATGGTGCCGGCGAGCTTGTGGGCGGCCACGCCCTGCTCTTCCGCCGCCACGATGAAGTTCGCGAGCGTCGGGATGACCGCGCCGTTCATCGTCATGGAGACGGTCATCTTGTCCAGCGGGATCCCGGCGAACAGGATCTTCATGTCCTCGACGGAGTCGATCGCGACGCCCGCCTTGCCGACGTCTCCCACCACGCGCGGGTGGTCCGAGTCGTAGCCGCGGTGCGTCGCCAGGTCGAACGCCACCGACAAGCCCATCTGGCCGGCCTTCAGGTTGGCGTGGAAGAACGCGTTCGACTCCTCGGCGGTCGAGAAGCCGGCGTACTGGCGGATCGTCCACGGCCGGTTCGCGTACATGGTTGCGCGCGGGCCGCGCAGGTACGGGAACGCGCCGGGGATCGTGTCGGTCCACTCGAGTGACTCGAGGTCCGCGGCCGTGTACAGGGCCTTCACCGGAATGCCTTCCGGCGTCTGCCACAGGAGTGTGTCGGGGCTCTCGCCGCCGAGGTCTTCGCTGGCGAGCTTTCGCCAGGCGGCGACGTCCGCCTTTTCCTTGGGATCGGGTGCGCTCACGGGGCGAAGGTTATCCGACCAGAGCCCGCTTTACATGCTGCGGCGGTAGCGGCCGCCGACTTCGAAGAGCGCGTCGGAGATCTGGCCCAGGCTGGCGACCTTCACCGTCTCGAGGAGCTCCTCGAACACGTTGCCGCCGCGGAGCGCCGTCTCGCGCAGGCGCACCAGCGCAGCGGGCGCGCGCTCGGCGCGGCGCGCCTGGAAGCTGCGCAGGTTGGCGAGGCACTGCTGCTTCTCGGACTCCGACGAGCGGATGAGCTCGCGCGCGACCGTGGCGCCCGCGCCGGCGTCCGGCGCGAGGAACGTGTTCACGCCCACGATCGGCAGCTCGCCCGAGTGCTTCTGCGCTTCGTAGTGCAGGCTCTCGTCCTGGATCTTGCCGCGCTGGTACATCGTCTCCATCGCACCCAGCACACCGCCGCGCGCGGAGATGCGCTCGAACTCCTCGAGCACGGCGGCCTCCACGGCGTCGGTGAGCGCCTCGACGTAGTACGACCCCTGCGCCGCGTTCTCGTTCTTCAGCCAGCCGAATTCGCGGTTCAAGATGAGCTGGATCGCGAGCGCGCGGCGCACCGATTCGGTGGTCGGCGTCGTCACGGCCTCGTCGTACGCATTCGTGTGCAGGCTGTTGCAGCTGTCCTGCAGCGCGAGCAGCGCCTGCAGGGTCGTGCGGATGTCGTTGAAGCTCATCTCCTGCGCATGCAGCGACCGGCCCGAGGTCTGGATGTGGTACTTGAGCTTCTGGCTGCGCTCGGCGGCGCCGTAGCGGTCGCGCAGCGCGATCGCCCAGATGCGCCGCGCCACGCGGCCGATCACCGCGTACTCGGGGTCGAGCCCGTTCGAGAAGAAGAAGGAGAAGTTCGGCGCGAACTCGTCGATCGCGAGTCCGCGGTGCAGGTAGTACTCGCAGTAGGTGAAGCCGTTCGCGAGCGTGAACGCGAGCTGCGAGATCGGGTTCGCGCCGGCTTCCGCGATGTGGTAGCCGGAGATCGAGACCGAGTAGAAGTTCTCGATCCCGTTCTTCGCGAAATACGCCTGCACGTCGCCCATGAGCTGGAGCGAGAACTCCGTCGAGAAGATGCACGTGTTCTGGGCCTGGTCTTCCTTCAGGATGTCGGCCTGCACGGTGCCCCGAACGCGCGCGAGCGCGTCGCGACGGATGCGCCGATACGTGGCTTCGTCGACGACCTCGTCGCCGCTGACACCGAGAAGCGTCAGCCCGCGGCCGTCGTGGCCGGCCGGCAGCGCGCCTTCGTATCTCGGCAGATCCTTGCGCGCCGCGAGCTCGCGCTTCACGCGCTCGAGCTGGCCCGTCTCGCGCAGGTGCTGTTCGACGGCCTGGTCGATCACCGCGTTGAAGAAGAAGGCGAGCACGACCGGCGCCGGGCCGTTGATCGTCATGGACACCGAGGTCTTCGGGTCGAGCAGGTCGAAGCCCGAGTACAGCTTCACGGCGTCCTCGACGGTCGCGATCGACACGCCCGACGTGCCGACCTTGCCGTAGATGTCGGGGCGCAGCTCGGGGTCGCGGCCGTACAAGGTCACGCTGTCGAACGCGGTCGACAGGCGCACTGCGGGCTGACCGCTCGCGAGCAGGTGGAAGCGGTGGTTCGTGCGCTCGGGTGGCCCCTCGCCCGCGAACATGCGCGCGGGGTCCTCCTCGCCGGTGCGCTTGAACGGGAACACGCCCGCGGTGAACGGGAAGCGGCCCGGCAGGTTCTCGAGCGCCGCGAAGCGAACGAGCGCGCCCCATTCGTCCGTGGCGGGCAGCGCGACGCGCGGCAGGGACAGGCCCGAGAGGCTCCGCGTGTGGTTCTGCACCGGGATCGCGCGACCGCGCACCTCGTAGCTCTGCTGCTCCGCGGTGTAGCTCGCGCGGGTGTCGGGCCAGGCCTCGAGCTCGCTGCGGAGCTCGGGCGACAGGAAGGCCAGCTCGGCGTCGCGCCGCGCGGCGAGAGCGAGGCTCGCGTCCTCGGGCAGCGACTCGCCCGCGAGCGCCAGCGTCTCGCCCAGCGCGAAGGCGCGCCGGGCGGCAGCCGCGCTCTCTTCGGCGCGCGCGCGGTAGTCGCGCACGGTCTTGGCGATCTCGGCCAGGTAGCGCGTGCGGTCCGCCGGTACGATCGACTGCGCTTCGGGCAGCGCGAACGGACGCGGCTCGGCGGCGAAGCCGGGGAAGCCCTTCTCGCCGACCCGCCGCAGCAGCTCGGCGAACACGCGGTCCGTGCCCGGATCGTTCCAGCGACTCGCGATGGTCGGCAGCACGGGCACACGCTCGTCGGGCAGCACCACGCCCGGGTGGTTGCGGCGCCACTGCTTGCGCACGTCGCGCAGCGCGTCCTCGCCGCCGCGCCGGTCGTACTTGTTCAGCACGATGGCATCGGCGAGCTCGAGCATGTCGATCTTCTCGAGCTGCGAGGGCGCGCCGTACTCGGGCGTCATGACGTAGACCGAGAGATCGGCCAGGTCGACGATCTCGGAGTCGCTCTGCCCGATGCCCGCCGTCTCGACGAGGATCAGGTCGAAATTCGCGGCTTGCAGCACGCCCACGCCGTCGGCGACCGCGCCCGACAGCGCCAGGTGCGCGCGGCGCGTCGCGAGCGAGCGCACGAACACGTGCGGCGCGCGGATCGCGTTCATGCGCAGGCGGTCGCCCAGCAGCGCGCCACCGCTGCGCCTGCGCGTGGGATCGACGGACAGCACGCCGACCGAGCGCTCCGGGTACGCCAGGCGGAAGCGCCGCACGAGCTCGTCGACCAGGCTCGACTTGCCCGCGCCGCCCGTGCCCGTGAAGCCGACCACGGGCGCGCGTGCGCCGCGGCGGCGCGCTTCGAGCCGGCGGCGCAGCGCGTCGAGCGCGGGGTCTGCCGCGGCGCCCGCGGACTCGAAGTGCGAGATCAGCCGCGCGATGGACGTGGTCGATTCGACCGAGAGCCGCGCGAGCTCCTCCTCCGCGCGCACCTCGGGCCGCGCGAGCCCCGGCACGAGCATCTCGCGGATCATGCCCTCGAGTCCGATCTTCTGGCCGTCCTCGGGACGGAAGATGCGCGTCACGCCGCGCGCCTGCAGATCGCGCACCTCGTCCGGGCTGATCACGCCGCCGCCGCCGCCGTACACACGAATGTGTCCCGCGCCGGCCTGGCGCAGCCGCTCCACGAGATAGCCGAAGAACTCCACGTGACCGCCCTGGTACGAGGAGACGGCGACGACGTCGGCGTCCTCCTGCAGGGCGGCCGTCACCACGTCTTCCACCGAGCGGTCGTGGCCCAGGTGCACGACCTCGGCGCCCTGCGCCTGCAGCAGCCGGCGCATGATGTTGATCGACGCGTCGTGGCCGTCGAACAGCGCAGCCGCGGTCACGGCGCGCACCGGGCCGCGCGCGCCGACGGCGTCCGCGAGGGGAGCTTCGAGCCTGCGGGTCTGGGTCATGCGACCCCTACCTTAACGGAAAATCTCCTCCGACTCCGCGCGCCCCCGCGCCCGCCGGCCGTTGTATCGTGTCGCGCTTGAGCACAGCGCCCCCGCCGCTCGTGTACCGCTCCCCGCGCGACAACCCGTGGTGGATCCCGCCGTTCCTGGGCGGCGTGCCCGCGAGCCTGGCCGACGCACACCTGCGGCTGCTCGGCGTGTTGACCTTCGCGCTGTTCTTCGAGAACTACGACTTCTCGGTGCTGGGAAACGCGCTGCCGCAGCTCGCCCAGAGCTTCGGCCTGTCGAAGGCGGCGCTCGGCGACTTCACGAGCGTGACGCGCCTCGGCGCGCTGCCGGCGTTCCTGCTCGTGCCGCTCGCGGACCGGATCGGCCGGCGCCGCCTCGTGCTGCTGTCGGTGATCGGCATGAGCCTCGGCTCGGCGCTCACCGCGACCAGCCAGACCGCCGCCCAGTTCGTGCTGTTCCAGTTCCTGACGCGCACGTTCCTGGTGACCGCGGGCGTGGTCGCGGTGGTGATCGTCACCGAGGAGTTTCCCGCGGAGCATCGCGGCTGGGGCATCGGCATGCTGTCGGGGGTGGCGGCGATCGGCTTCGGGCTCGGCGCGCTCTTGTACGGCTTCGTGAACCAGCTGCCACTCGGCTGGCGCGCGCTGTATCTCGTGAGTGCGATGCCGCTGCTCTTGTTCCCGTGGCTGCGCCGCGACGTCGTCGAGACGCGCCGCTTCGCGGCGGCGCGCGGCGAAGCGCTCGCGCGTGACGGCCTCGGCGCCGCGCTCGCGGGCGCGCTCCAGCCGCTGGCGGCGCTGGTGCGCGAACACCCGCGGCGCGCGCTGGCGATCGGGCTCATCGGCAGCTTCTCCGCCGCGGGCGTCGGCACCGCGTTCCAGTTCGTGTCGCAGTTCCTGCAGGCGGAGCGCGGCTGGACGCCGGGCGCGTTCGCAGGCATGTCGGTGTTCTTCGGCGCGTTCGGGATCATCGGCAACCCGGCGGCCGGCCGGCTCGGCGACCGGCTCGGCCGGCGGCGGCTGGTCGTCGCAGTGATGGTCGCGTTCCCGCTCTGCGCGGCCGCATTCTTCGCCGGACCTGCGTCGCTCATCCCCGTGCCGTGGACCGCGATGGTGTTCCTCAGCATGGCGAGCACCGTGATGCTGCGCGCGCTGACGACCGAGCTCTTCCCGACCGAGCTCCGCGGCTCGGCGGGCGGCGCGCAGGCGCTGCTCGAGACGCTGGGCGTGGTCGTCGGTCTCTTCCTGTACTCGCGCGCGATGGAGTGGCTCGGCTCGCAGGAGCTCGTGCTGCCGCTCCTGTCGTGCGCGACGCTGCTCTCCGCCGCGGCGGTCTGGCTCGTACCCGAGACCGCGCGGCGCGAGCTCGAGGACATCAGCGCAGAGGAGAACGCCGCGTGAAGCCCCTACACATCATCGTGTCGGTCTGCGCACTCGTGCTGCTGGGCACCTCGCCGCCGCCGCCCAACCCGCCCGTGGTCGACGTGCTCTTCCCGGGCGGCCGCATGACGGAGAAGTTCGACGACCTGCTCCGCCAGCATCCGCTCGAGCCCGGCAAGGACTTCCAGGTGATCGAGCTCGGCCGGGATGCGAACTCGAGCCATCACCTCGCCTGGATCGTCGATCGCGAGAAGCCGCACCGTCACGACGCGCACGACTTGTTCGTCGTCATCCTGCGCGGCTCGGGCACCATGCGCATCGGCGCCGAGACGCGCCCCGTCGGGCCGGGCTCGATCCTGTACATCCCGCGCGGCACGGTGCACGCGTTCACGAACGAGTACGGCTCGCCCGCCGCGTCGTACGCGGTCTACGTGCCGCCCTTCGACGGGAAGGACCGCGTGCCGGCCGAATGAGCGGTCGAACTCCTCGCTACGACATCCCGAGCGACAAGAGGTTGGGCAGCGGCTGATACAGCTCCTCGAGGTACGCCACGTCCTTCGGGTCGAGGGCGAGCTCGGCCGCGGCAACGAGCTGATCGAGCTGTGCCAGGCTCGACACGCCGACGACGGGCGCGTGCACTTCGGGCTTGCCGAGCAGCCACGCGATCGCGATCTGCGCGGGCGTCGCGCCGTACTTCTGCGCGGTCTCGACCACGCGGTCGGCGATGTCGAAGTCGCGTGCGCCGCGATAGAGGCTCTGCGTGCGCATGCGGTCGGCGCCCTTCGAGCGGCTGGTCGAGCCGCCCGCGAAACCGCCCTTGTAGGAGCCGGCGAGGATGCCGCGCGCGAGCGGCGACCAGGGCGTGAGGCCGACGCCGGAGCCGAGGCAGTACGGATTCATCTCGCGCTCTTCTTCGCGGTAGATCAGGTTGTAGTGGTTCTGCATGGAGATGAAGCGGGTCCAGCCGTTCATCCGCGCCGTCAGCTGCAGCTCGGCGAACTGCCACGCGAACATCGACGAAGCGCCCAGGTAGAGCGCTTTGCCCGCTCGCACGACGTCGTGCAGTGCTTCGAGCGTCTCCTCGATCGGCACGCGCGCCTGACCGGGCACGCCGTGCGGGTGGCGGTGGATCACCAGCTGGTCGACGTAGTCGACGCCGAGTCGCGCGAGGCAGCCGTCCACGCCCTCGAGCACGTGCTTGCGCGACAGCCCACCCTGATTCGCGCCGCGGCCCATCGGCATGGCGATCTTGGTGGCGAGCACGAACTCGTCGCGCGGCGCGAGCTCGCGCAACAGCTTGCCGACCACCTGCTCGCACGCGCCGAGCCCGTAGAAGTCGGCGCAGTCGAAGTAGAAGAGGCCGCGCTCGAGGGCGCCGCGGAAGATCGGCCGCGCGTCGTCCACGCCGAGCGTCCAGTCCCCCGTATGACCGCGGCCCGGCTCCCCGAAGTTCATCGTCCCCAGGCAGAGCCGCGAGACCCGCAGGCCGCTGTTCGCGCCGAGCTGTACGGTCTTGAGCATGCGCGTGATTCTAGGCCAGCGGGTTCACGGCGCGGGCGCGGCTCAAACGGGCCGGATGCCGCGCTTCTTCGGCGGGAGCGCGTCCTCGGGCCGCGCGCGGTAGAGCTCGAAGCGGCGGATGAGCTCGTCGCGCAGGCGCTCGGGCGGAACGATGTCGTCGACGACGAGCTCGGAGCCGAGCAGCTCGAGCTCGATGTCGGCGCGGTACTCGTCGCGCAGCTTCGCGACGAGCTCGGCACGCTCCGCTTCCGGCGTGGCCTGGATGCGGTTGTAGAACACGGCGTTCACGGCGGCGTCGGGGCCCATGACGGCGATCTGCGCGGCGGGCAGCGCGAGGCACGCATCGGGCGCGAAGCCGGGGCCGCACATCGCATAGAGGCCCGCGCCGTACGCCTTGCGCACGATCACGCTGATGCGCGGCACCGTCGCTTCCGACACCGCGCTGATCATCTTGGCGCCGGCGCGGATGATGCCCTCGCGCTCGACCTTCTTGCCGATCATGAAGCCCGGCACGTCGGCGAGATACAGGAGCGGCACGCCGAACGCGTCGCACATCTGGATGAAGCGCGCGGCCTTGTCGGCGGAGTCGACGAACAGCACTCCGCCCTTCCACTTCGGCTGGTTCGCGATCACGCCGATCGGCTTCCCGTCGAGCCGGGCGAAGCCGGTCACCACCTCGCGCGCGAACAGCTTCTTCAGCTCGAAGAACGAGCCCGCGTCGATCACGCGGTCGATCACCTCGAAGATGTCGAACGCCTTGTTCTCGTCCCGCGGGATCGCCGCCTCGAGCTCGGCGACGGGCTTCGCGGGCGGCGAGCCCGCGCGCACGGGCAGGGGCGCGCCGGCCGACGGGGGCAGGTACGACAGGTACGCGCGCGCGCCCTCGAGCGCCTCGTCCTCCGTCTTGCACAGCACGTCGCCGCAGCCCGACACCGAACAGTGCATGCGCGCGCCGCCCATCTCTTCGAGCGTCGTCTTCTCGCCGATCACCATCTCGGCCATGCGCGGCGAGCCGAGGTACATCGAGGCCGTGCCCTCGACCATGAACACCAGGTCGCAGAACGCGGGGATGTAGGCGCCGCCCGCGGCCGACGGCCCGAACAGGCAGCACAGCTGCGGCACGAGCCCCGACATGCGCACCTGGTTGAAGAAGATGCGCCCCGCGCCGCGCCGGCCCGGGAACATCTCGATCTGGTCGGTGATGCGCGCGCCCGCCGAGTCGACCAGGTACACGAGCGGCACGCGCAGGCGCTCCGCCGTCTCCTGGATGCGCAGGATCTTCTCGACCGTGCGCTTGCCCCACGAGCCGGCCTTCACGGTGGAATCGTTCGCCATGACGGCGACGGTGCGGCCGTCGACCTTGCCGACGCCCGTCACCACGCCGTCGGCCGGCAGGTCGCCCGCCTTGGCGTTCGCGAACACCGCGTCCTCGACGAACGAGTCCGCGTCGAACAGCCGCGCGATGCGCGTGCGCGCGAACAGCTTGCCTTCGGCGGCGAGCTTCTCGTGCGCGCCGGGCGAGCCGCCCTTGCGGATCCGCTCCAGCTTCCCTCTGACTTCAGCTCCGTCCACGGAGCTAGTAGGTATAGAACCCGCGCTTGGTCTTCACGCCCAGGTGGCCTGCCTCGACGCGCTTGGTGATCTCGAGGCACGGCTTGTGGTGCGACTGGCCGAACTCGCGGTGCAGCGAGTCCAGGATGGCCCAGACCACGTCGAGCCCCACCAGGTCGGCGAGCGCGAGCGGGCCCATCGGGTGGTTGCAGCCGAGCTTCATGCACTCGTCGATCGACTTGGCGTCGGCGATGCCCTGCTGCAGCGCGGTCGCCGCCTCGTTGATCATGGGCATGACCACGCGGTTCACGATGAAGCCCGGCATGTCGCGCACGGGCACCGGGACCTTGTCGAGCTTCTCGGCGAGCTCGGTCACCGTGGCGGCCGTCGCGTCCGACGTCTCGAGCCCGCGCACGATCTCCACGAGCTTCATCGCCGGCACCGGGTTGAAGAAGTGCATGCCCACGAACTTCGTCGGACGGCCCGACAGCGCCGACAGCGCGGTGATCGACAGCGAAGAGGTGTTGCTCGCGAAGATCGCGTCCGCGCCGCAGATGCCGTTCAGCCGCTCGTAGAGCTCGCGTTTCACCTCGAGCTCTTCGGGCACGGCCTCGAGCAGCACGTCCGCGCCCTTCAGGTCTTCGAGCGCCGACACGCCGCGAATGCGTGCGACCGCCGCGTCGTGGTCGGCCTGCGAGATGCGCTCCTTCTGGAGCAGCCGCCCGAGGCCCTTCTTCACCGCGCCGAGGCCCTTCTCGACCGAGGCCGGCTTGCGATTCCAGAACAGCACCGAGTAACCGGCCTGGGCCGCAATCTGCGCGACGCCCGCGCCCATCGTGCCCGTGCCCAGGACGCCGAGAGTCTTCATCAGACCAGCTCCACTCCGAGCGCCACCGCTTCGCCGCCGCCGATGCAGAGCGTCGCGATGCCGCGCTTCTTGCCGCGATCCTTCAGCGCATGCAGCAGGGTCACCAGCACGCGCGCGCCCGAGCAGCCGATCGGGTGGCCGAGCGACACGGCGCCGCCGTGCACGTTCACCGCCGCCGGGTCGAGCCCGTGCTCCTTCACCGCGGCCATGGTGACGCCCGAGAACGCTTCGTTGATCTCGTACAGGTCCCAGTCGCGCGGCTTCGTGCTCGTGCGTTCGTAGAGCTTCGCGAGCGCGTGGACGGGCGCGATCGTGAACCACTCGGGCTCCACGGCCGCGCTGGCGTCGCCGACGATCTTCGCGAGCACCGGCATCTTCAGCTCGGCCGCGCGCGCCGCACTCGTCACCACGAGCGCCGCCGCGCCGTCGTTGATCGACGACGCGTTCGCAGCGGTCACCGTGCCTTCCTTGCCGAACGCGGGCCGCAGGCTGGCGAACTTCGACGGGTCGCCGCGCCCCGGCTCCTCGTCCTGGTCGACGACGACCGAGCCCTTCTTCGAGGCGATCTCGACGGGCACGATCTCGCCCTTGAACTTCCCGCTGGCCTGCGCGGCGCGGGCGCGGCGATACGACTCGGCTGCGAACGCGTCCTGGTCCTCGCGGGTGAAGCCGTACTTCGCAGCGACCATGTCGCCGCAGTTGCCCATGTGCATGTTCTTGTACGGGTCCCACAGGCCGTCGTGGATCATCGTGTCGACGATCTGGCCGTTGCCCATGCGATAGCCGGCGCGCGCCAGGGGCAGCACGTAGGGCGCGTTGGTCATGCTCTCCATGCCGCCGGCGACGACCACGCTCGCGTCGCCGATCAGGATCTCGCGGCGCGCGAACATCACGGCCTGCAGGCCCGAGCCGCACACCTTGTTGACCGTCACCGCACCGACGCTGACGGGCAGGCCGGCCTTGATCACCGCCTGGCGCGCGGGCGCCTGGCCCATGCCGGCGGGCAGCACGTTGCCCATGAACGCGCGGTCGACGTGCTTCGGGTCGATGCCGGCGCGCTTCACCGCCTCGCGGACCGCGATGGCGCCGAGCTCGGCAGCCGACAGGCTCGACAACGCGCCCTGGAAGGCGCCGATCGGCGTGCGGCAGGCACTCGAAATCACTGCGTCGGTCATGGCTGGCTTCCCTCCGATGGAGCTAGTGAGTGGAGCAAGTGCTCGCCCCGGTGGCGGCCCGGGTCAAGCGGCGGCAGCCCGGGCGGGCGACGGAGGCCGCACGGTACACGAAGCTTCTGCACTGCGTCAATCACAGAAGTCTCAACGGTCTCGGGCGCTTAGAGCGGCTTCTCCCGCGAATTCGCCGGCGCTTCGGCGCCCAGCTGCGCGAGTGCGGAACGCGCGGCGGCCTGCTCGGCCTCGCGCTTGGAGCGGCCCGAGCCGGTGCCCAGCTCTGCCTCCCCGACCCGCACCCGCACCTCGAACTCGCGCGCGTGGGCGGGCCCGCGGGTGGCGACGGTCTCGTAGACCGGCGCGCCGCGCCCGACCGCCTGCAGCCGCTCCTGGAGTGCGGTCTTCGCGTCGCTCGGCGGGGCAGCCTGCTCGAGCAGGGCGGGCGGAAGCTCGCGGTCGAGGAAGGCCCGCGCGGCGTCGAGGCCGCCGTCCAGGTACAGCGCGCCGAGCACGGCCTCGAACGCGTTGGCCAGGATCGAGTCCTTGGTGCGGCCGCCCGAGCGCCGCTCGCCGCGGCCCAGGCGCACGCGCGCGTCCAGGCCCAGCTCGCGGGCCCGGGCGGCGAGCGCACGCTTGTTCACGGCGTCGGCACGCGCGCGAGAGAGGTCGCCTTCGTCGGCGTCGGGCCGCGCGCGCATGAGGCGCTCGGCGACGGCCAGGCCCAGCACGGCGTCGCCCAGGAACTCGAGCCGCTCGTTGCCGCCGTGGCTCGCGCCATCCTCGTGTGCGCGCGACGGGTGGGTGAGCGCCAGCTCGAGCAGCTCGGGCTGCGCGAACCGGTGGCCGAGGCGCGCGGCGAACGCGGCGAGCTCGGCAGCGGAGCCCGGGTCAGCCGGCGGCAGCGATCCACCCTCCGCCGAGCACGCGCTCGTCGGCGGCGTCCCACACCACGGCAGCCTGGCCGGGCGCGGGCGCCCAGACGGGCTCCGCGAAGTCGAGCTCGGCGCCGCCTCCCGACGTCGGGCGCACGCGCGCCGACACCGTTTGGTGTCGGTAGCGCACCGCGGCCCGCACGGGGCCTTCGGGCGGCGCGCCGTCGAGCCAGCTCGCGTTCTCGACGCGCACCCGGCTCGCGCGCAGCTCCTCGCCGCGCGCCACCAGCACGGTGTTCTCGGCCGTGCGCACCTCCGCGACGTACCACGGCCCGCCGGCCAAGCCGAGACCGCGCCGCTGCCCGGGCGTGAAGCCGGCCGCGCCGGTGTGCTCGCCGAGCACGGGGCCGTCGCGGGCCGCGATCGGGCCCGGCGCGCGCGCGTCGCCGGGCGCCAGGCGCGCGAGTGCGCCGCGGACGTCGCCGTCGGGCACGAAGCACAGCCCCTGGCTCTCCGGCTTCTCGGCGGTCGCCAGGCCGAGCTCGCGCGCGAGCGCGCGCACGTCGCGCTTCTCGAGCCCGCCGAGCGGGAATGCCACGCGGTCGAGCACGCTGCGCGGCAGGTCGAACAGGAAGTAGGTCTGGTCCTTCGCGCGGTCGCGCGGGCGGAACAGGCCGAGCCCGCCGCCCGGCGCGCGATCGATGCGCGCGTAGTGCCCGGTGGCGACGCCGCGCGCGCCCAGCGCCTCGGCGCGGCGCAGCAAGAGATCGAACTTCAGCACGCGGTTGCACGCGATGCACGGGATCGGCGTGCGGCCCGCGGCGTACTCGGCGACGAACGGCGCGACGACTTCGCGCTCGAACTCGTCCCGATAGTTCGCAGTGTAGTGGCGGATGCCGAGCGCGGCGGCGACCTCGCGCGCGTCGTCGGCGTCGGGCAGACCGCAGCAGCGCTTCGACCCCGCCACTGCGGCTTCGCGGCCCGAGCCGAGGTCCATCGTCACGCCGACGACCTCGTGCCCCGCGCGCGCCAGCAGCGCCGCGGCGACCGACGAGTCGACGCCGCCGCTCATCGCGACGAGCCAGCGCTCGGTCATGCCGCGCGCGCCCGCCGCACGCGCGCGACCAGCGCGGGCAGGAGCTCGAGCACGCGCTGGAGCTGCGCGCGCGTCGTGGTGGGGCCCAGGCTCATGCGCAGCGCGGCGCGCGCGAGCGCGTCGGGCACGCCCATCGCGAGCAGCACGGGCGACGGCTCCGTCGAGCCCGAGTGACACGCCGCGCCGGTCGACACGGCCACGTGCTCCAGGTCGAGCGCTTCGACGAGCGCCTCGCCCGACACCCCGGGGAACGAGACGTCCAGCACGTGCGGCAGCACGTGCTCGTGCGAGCCGTTGCGCACGGCGTCCGGCACGGCGCGCGCGATGCCCGCCCACAGCGCGTCGCGCAGCTCCGCCACGCGCTTGGCTTCCCCGTCGAGCGCCGCGCCCGCCGCCTCGCACGCTGCGCCGAAGCCCGCGACCGCCGGCACGTTCTCGGTGCCCGCGCGCCGGCCGCGCTCGTGCGCGCCGCCGCGGAGCAGTGCCTCGAACGGTGCGCCGGGGCGCACGTACAGCGCGCCGATGCCCTTCGGGCCGCCGAGCTTGTGCGCCGAGAAGCTCGCCCAGTCGACGGGCCACGCGCGCAGCCCGAGCGGCAGCTTGCCCAGCGCCTGGGCCGCGTCGCAGTGGAAGCGCACGCCGCGCGCGGCGGCGAGCTCCGCGAGCTCGGCGATCGGCTGGATCACGCCGGTCTCGTGGTTGGCGAGCGCCACGCTGGCGAGGGCGGTGCCCGGCGCCAGCGCCGCCGCGAAGCGCGCGGGATCGACGCGCCCGTCGCGCCCGACCTCGAGCAAGGTCACCCGCGGCCCGCGCACGCGGAGCGCCGCCGCCTCCTCGAGCACCGACGGGTGCTCGGTCGCGCAGACGACCGCGTGTGCGCCGCTCCCGAGCGCGCGGAACACCGTGTTGTTCGACTCGGTGGCGCCGCTCGTGAAGACGATCGTCTCGGGCGCGACACCGGCGAGTGTCGCCACCTGGCGCCGCGCGCGGGAGAGCACCGCGCGCGCCTCGGCGCCGAACGCGTGCGCGCTCGAAGCGTTTCCGAACGTCCCGGCCGCCGCGGCCGCAAAGGCGCGAAGCGCTTCCGGGCGCAGCGGCGCGCTGGCGTTGTGGTCCAAGTAGATCGGCTCCATGGCGCGCGAGAAGCTACGGCTCGGGGGGCCGCTGCGCTCGGCCTGCGCACCGGCTGCACGTCCGCGCGAGCTGCCGGTCCGCTGCCGGCTCGCGATGGCAAGACACGCGTTCCACCGTGAAGCGCACGCGCGCTACCCCGAGTGATACCGGCCGCTCCACCTGCTGCGCCGCGGGCGCGCGGGGCAGCGGCGCCGGCGCGGCACGGGCCTTGCGATGTCGGGGGCCAGCCTCGCAGAGCCGGTCGCGCTCATCTCCTTGCTGAATCTCGGAAGACAGGAACCT
>Ga0335077_10004023_pt1 | contig 17878 bp, 7 predicted proteins | sample Lox_Sample_31_FD_207151 | JGI IMG/M metagenome (GOLD analysis project Ga0335077, IMG submission 207151) | Soil microbial communities from Loxahatchee National Wildlife Refuge, Florida, United States - Lox_Sample_3.1 | ecosystem: Environmental > Terrestrial > Soil > Wetlands | place: USA: Florida... | reverse complement strand
TGGCGTCACTGGTGTTGTTCTTTCCGCTGGCGATTCTCGACAAGGCTTATCACTTTGGAAGCCCGGCGCTTTCCGCCCCGCAAGCCGGATTGATGGCCATGCTGTCGAAAGGAATTGTGGGCGGAGACATGGCGTGGCCCCTGGTGATTGTCGGGATGCTGCTGGGCGTGGCCATGATCATGATCGAAGTGAAGAGCGTGATGCTGTTTTCGGTGGGAATGTACCTGCCGTTGGGAACGACTTTCGCGATTTTCGTGGGCGGAGTGATTCGATGGCTCACGGATAAGCTGCGCGATCGCCGCGGCTACAACGATGCGCAGAAGGCCAGGGTGGACAACGCGGGAGTGCTCACGGCATCGGGGTTGATAGCGGGCGAAGCGTTGTGCGGATTGGTGATCGCAGGACTGGTGGGGGCTGGGAAAGACGTGACTCTGGTGCGTTGGACACCGACGGTTTGGGCGGCACTGGCTGCCCTGGTGGTGCTGGTCATTGTGATGGTCCGCTTGCCGTTAGCCAATGCGGGCAGCCCGGACGAGCCGGCGCCACCCACCGCCATCATGTAAGAGTCGACAGAACCAGTCCGACGGGTCAGAATTCAATAGAAATCAACGTGGAACGAGCACGGGTGTGGCGTCTGTAGCGCTATTGCCCTGTTTTTTCCGGGCCTTTGTATGCCTAGGCGACAAGAATTGTGCGGACGTCGCTTTCGAGATGACGGAAAAACATCGCCAAGCAGCGGGTACCCTTGACAAGGTGCGGAACGAGTAAGTATGTTCGCGGGTATAGCAGTAAGTACTTAGGTTGCCAATAGTAAGCAGCAAACAGACCGCCCCGGGGGTTAGTGTCCTCCTTCTTTCCACCAACAATTTGGGATGGGGCGGAATTCGGTGTTCCGGAGTGTGCCCGTGTCTCTTCGACCAGTGTTGGTATGTGGGATGGCGGTGATTCTGACGGTGCTGTGGGCGGGAAAGCGCGAGGTTGGAGCGGATGAGTGGCAGCCGATCGACCCTGCGGATTTGAAGATGACCAGCGAGCCGAAGGCTCCGGGAGCGCCGGCGATTTATCTCTATCGGCAGGTGGACCGCAACGATAGCGGGAACACGACCTCCGAGTTGAACTATGTGCGGATTAAAATCCTGAGTGAGGAAGGCCGGAAGTACGGAGACGTCGAGATCCCCTTCGACAAAGGGAGTGAAAACGTCAGCAGCATCCGTGCGCGGACCATTCATCCGGACGGCGCGGTGGTGAATTTCGACGGGAAAGTTTACGAGAAGATGATCGCGAAGGCCAAAGGGATGAAATACCTGGCCAAGACTTTCAGCATGCCGGACGTGACCGTGGGTTCGATCGTGGAGTACCAATTCCGTTACGACTTCGTGGATCGATACATTTTTAACTCGCGCTGGATTCTGAGCGAGGAACTCTTCACGCGCCTCGGGAAGTTTTCCCTGAAGCCGTACCAGGAGCCGCCGTGGATGGTGCAATGGATCTCTCCAGCGGGATTGCCGGCGGGAACAGAACCGGCGAAGCAGGGATCAGACTCCGTGATTCGGCTGACCGCTCACGATATTCCGGCCTTTACGGTGGAAGATTTCATGCCACCGGAGAACGAGCTGAAATTCCGTGTGGACTTCATTTACCGGGATACCGCCCCCGAACAGAACGTAGACAAGTATTGGACGAATTACACGAAGAAGCAGGCAGATTTCGTCGAGAAGTTCGTCAACAAGAAAAAGGACATGGAGCAGGCAGTGGCGGGAATTGTGTCGGCGAGCGATTCGCCGGAAGACAAACTGCGGAAGATCTATGCGCGAACGCAGCAGATCCGGAATTTGAGTTACGAGGAAAGCAAAACCGCAGAGGAAGACAAGCGGGCAAAGCTGAAAGCGTCCGGGAACGTGGAAGACGTATGGAAGAACGGGTACGGTTCCGGGGGAGCGATCACCTGGCTGTTTCTGGCGTTGTCGCGCGCCGCGGGATTCGAAGCACATGCGGTGATGGTTTCCGCGCGGAACGAGTATTTCTTCAAGCCGAACCGGATGAACAGCGTGGAGCTGAACGCCAATGTTGTGCTGGTCAAACTGAACGGCCAAGACCTGTATTGCGATCCCGGAACACTCTACGCGCCTTTCTGCATGCTGCCGTGGCAGGAAAGTGGCGTCGCCGGGAGACTGATCGATAAGGAAGGCGGCCGCTGGATCACAACCGATGCGCCAACGAGCAAGGACACCAAGATCCAAAGAACCGCAGAATTCAACCTCAGCGATCAGGGGACGCTGGCAGGGACGGTGAAGCTCAGTTATACGGGAATCGAAGCGATGGTTCGCCGCCAGGAGCAGAGGGCTGCGGATGACGCCGCGCGGAAAAAGTATCTGGAAGATCAACTGAAGGAATACATCCCTGCGGGCGCGGAAGTGGAGCTGAAGAACAGCCCTGATTGGAAATCATCCGATGCGCCGCTGGCCGGCGAGTATACGGTGAAGATCGAAGGCTGGGTTTCCGGCGCCGGGCGGCGGGCGATGATGCCGGTGGGTGTGTTCAGCGCCAGCGAAAAGAGGGTGTTCGATCACACGGAGCGAGTGCAACCGGTGTATTACTTGTACTTTTACACGAAAGAAGACGACATCAAGGTCGAGTTGCCGCTTGGCTGGCATGTGGGGAGTGTGCCGAAGCCGCAGGATCTTGACGCGAAGGCCGCCGAATATACGCTGACGTGCGATGACCAGAAGACCGCTGTGCGGATCAACCGCGTGCTGCGAATCGATTTGTTCATGGTGCCGAAAGAAACGTACCCAGTTTTGCGGAACTTTTACCAGGTGGTGAGAACCAGCGATGAAGAACAAATCGTGCTGCAACCGAGCGGAGAGGCCGCAAGCAATTAGCTGGAAAAGGCGGATCACGGTTTCCGCAACGATGGGCGCGGCAATACTGGCCGTGTTACTGGTCGTTCCACGAGAGGTGAGGGGCGGAGACGCACCGGGATGGATGCACGCTCTGGTGAGCGCCCCGGTTCCCGAGCATGACGAAAAGACCGACGCGGTACTGCTGTATTCCGAAGACATCCTGACGGTGAAGCCCGACGGAAAGATGAAACAACTCACGCGCCGGGCTTACAAAATCTTGCGGGTGAGCGGCAAGGAGTACGGCCTGGCCTGGGCAGATTACGACGCGGAAACCAAGATATCGAGCATGCGCGGCTGGTGCATACCTGCCCAGGGCAAGGACTACGAAGTCAAAGACAGAGATGCGGTGGAGACGGCCTTGCGCGGGGTTTCGAACGGCGAGCTTTTTACGGATATTCGAACAAAACTGATTCAAATACCCGCCGCCGATCCGGGGAATATTGTGGGATACGAGGTAGAGCAGGAAGTCCGCCCATTCGTGTATCAGTATATGTGGACGTTTCAGGAGGAAATTCCAGTCCGAGAGACACGGTTCACATTGCAATTGCCGCCGAGCTGGGAGTACAAGGCGACCTGGCTGAATTATAAGGAGAGTAAGGAGTCGGGGAGCGGAAACCAGTGGCAGTGGGTGGTCTCTGATGTGAAGGCGATCAAACGGGAAGACGCCATGCCTCCGTGGCGAGCGGTAGCGGGCCAGTTGCTGATTACGCTCTTGCCGCCAGGGACTTCGGACAAGAAGGGATTCGAGACTTGGTCCGAGATGGGGAAGTGGGAAGACAATCTCGACCGCGGCCGGCGCGATCCTTCCCCCGCCATCCAGCAAAAAGTGAAAGAACTGACCGCCGGGAAAGCAACAGCGCCTGAAAAGATGCGAGTGCTGGCGGATTTCGTGCAACGCGATATTCGTTATGTGGCCATCGAATTGGGGATCGGGGGGTTCCAGCCGCACCCGGCGCCGGAGATTTTCGACCATCACTACGGCGATTGCAAAGACAAGGCAACGCTGATGAGCACGATGCTGAAGGAGATTGGGGTGGAGTCGTACTACCTGTCGATCAACACGACGCGTGGCGCGGTGAATCCACAGACTCCGCCGCAGATGTACTGGTTCAACCACGAGATCTTGGGGGTGCGGCTTACGGATGATATGAAGGACGCCGGGTTCGTCGCGGTCTACCAGCACCCGAAGCTCGGAAAAATCCTGATTTTCGATCCGACGGATGAGATGACTCCGTTCGGGCAACTGCGGGGCGACCTGCAGGCAAACTACGGACTGCTGGTTACGCCGAACGGTGGGGACTTGATCGAGTTGCCGCAATTGCCGGTTTCGGCAAGCGGTGTGCATCGCGCTGGTAAGTTTCAGTTGGCGGCAAATGGCGGATTGACGGGGGAGATCACGGAAATCTACATGGGAGACAGCGCAACGCGGCAGCGGTACTTCTTCCGGGCAACGCAAAAGGATGCGGACCGCGTGAAATACCTCGAGTCCCTGCTGGCGAGTTCGCTCAGCACCTACCAGATCACCAAGGCGAGCGTGGCTAATGTCAACGAGTGGCATCAGCCGCTGCAATATGAATATTCGATCCAGGCTCCAAACTACGCGAAGACCGCGGGCACCCTGCTGCTGGTCAGGCCGCGGGTGCTCGGGCACGCCTCCAGCGATTTGTTAGAGAAGAAAGAGCCGAGAAAATACCCGGTGGAATTTGACGGGCCGGAAAAGAACGTCATCAAATTTGATATCGCGCTACCAACGGGATACGAGGTGGACGAGTTGCCCCCACCGGTGGACGTCGACTACCCATTCGGGAGTTATCACGCTAGGACCGTGGTGGAAGGAAACGCGCTGAAGTACACGCGCACGTTCGAGATCAAGCAGGTCAGCGTCCCCGTGAGCCAGGTGGACGACCTGAAGAAGTTCTATCGAATGATCGCCAGCGACGAGCGGAATAACGCGGTGCTGAAACCGGCGGGCGCACACTAGGGCGCAGTGCGGCCTGCAGGCCGAGTTCGCTACACAACTAGCGGGGACAGACGAAGGTGAGGGCAGCGGGAGGGCGGAGTGTGCTCCAGCGGTGGCGGAGCGCGCGCGGGGCGGCATCGAGAAGCGCGGCGAGGAGTTGCTGGCCCTGGTCGTAGGGGATCGCAAGGCGGAAAAGATCGGCGCGGCGCGCGTGAGAGTATTTTTCGTAGCGCGGCGGAGAAACCGCGGCGAGTTGAAGCAGCAGATCCCACGGTGCGGACTTGGCGAAGAGTTTCTTTTCGGAGGCTTCCTTGCGAGTTAATTCGACGACATTACGCTGCGAACCCCCACCGGTTTCGAAAAGAACCGCGACAGCCTGCGCAGCAGCAAACGCACGGTTCGGATCGTCTTCAGGAAAGTTGGCCAGAAGCAATACGAAGTCCGGAAGTTCGGCTTGCAGCGGATCCCACGCGTAGCGATATCCGTTGTAGAGGACCGAACCGGTACGGAAGATTTGCTGCACGCGGGCGGGATCCTTGCCAACGACGGAAACGACCAGGTCGGCGAGTTCGTGAAGTTGAAAGGTCTGCTTCACGACCGGGCGCACGCTGAGGTAGCCGGCGTCCTCATCGGAGTAGCGGACGGAGATTTGTTGGGGAAGGGACATGGTTGGTTGACGGGCGGCGCACTGCCAGGAATGGCCGTGCCACGGCGGATTACATCTTAGAGAGGCGCTCGCGAACGCGAGCGCTGAGTGCTTTGCCGTCGACCGATTTGCCAGCCAGGGCTTCCTTAGCGGCTTTGACGACGGCGCCCATGTGCTTCATAGAAGTGGCGCCGGTAGAGGCGATGGCGCCGGCAATGGCGGCATCCATTTCAGCTTCGGAAGCGCTGGCGGGCAGATAGGTCTCCAGGATTTTCAGCTGCTCGGTTTCCTTGTCGACCAGATCCTGGCGTCCGCCTTTGGCGAATTGTTCGATGGATTCCTTGCGCTGCTTGACGAGCGTCTGAAGGAGCGAAATGGATTCGGCCTCGTCGAGCGGGCGGATTTTTTCCACTTCCTTCAATTGAAACGCGGACTTCACCATACGAAGAACACTGAGGCGCACTTCGTCTTTCGCTTTCATCGCCGCGACAATATCTTTTTGAATCTGCTCAGAGACGGTCATGGAAGCTCCCTTTTCTGAACTATAGCAGAGGCGCGGAGAAGCATCGAGAACTCCGGCGCCGGCGGCCGGATTGACAGCGGAGAAGTGGGCAAGTAATTTGGAATGTTTCAAGCCAGCGGGAAGAGACCGCCGGAATGCGCGGCTTTTACCCGGGAATGAGGACAGATGAAAGTCATCGTAGCGGACAAGATCAGCGATCGCGGCGTGGAACTGTTAACAGCGACCGGTTGGAACATTGTGCAGACCAGCAAAGAAACGCTGGCGGGCGAACTGGCGGATGCTGATGCCTTGATTGTGCGTAGCGCCACGAAGGTGAGCCCGGAACTGATGGACAAGGCACCGCGGCTGCGGGTAGTGGGCCGCGCAGGCGTTGGTGTCGACAACATCGATCTGGAGGAAGCCACGAAACGCGGAGTGTTGGTGATGAGCACCCCTGGGGGAAGCTCGGTCAGCGTGGCGGAGCACACTTTTGCGCTGCTGCTGGCGTTGGTCCGGCAGGTACCGAAGTTCGATGCGTCCATGCGCGAAGGGAAGTGGGAGAAGTCGTCGGCGGGCGCGGAAGTGCGCGGGAAAACGCTGGGCCTGGTGGGATTAGGACGAATCGGGACGGAGGTGGCGCGCCGCGGGAAGGCGTTCGATATGCGCGTGCTGGCGTTCGATCCGTATATCAGTGAGGCGGCAGCGAAGGAATTCGGGGTGGAGTTAGTGAAGCTGGATGAACTGTTTGCCGAAAGTGATGTGCTCTCGCTGCATACGGCGGTGAGCCCGCAGACGCAGAACATGATCAACGCGCAGACCATTGCGAAGATGAAGAAGGGCGTGCGCATCATAAACGCGGCGCGCGGCGAACTAATTAATGAAGCGGACCTGGCGGCAGCGCTTAAGAGCGGGCAAGTGGCGGGCGCGGCGTTGGATGTTTTTGCCGAAGAACCACCAAAGAATTCGCCGTTGATGGGCTTGCCGAACGTGATCTGCACGCCGCACGTGGCGGGATCGACCGCCGAGGCGCAGGAAGAACTGGGGATTCAGGTGGCGGTGCAGGTGCGCGATTACTTGGCGGAAGGGGTGATTCGCAACGCGGTGAATCTGCCTGCGCTCTCGCCCGATCAATATAAGCGCGTGCAGCCCTATTTGGCGCTTGCGCAACAATTAGGCTCGCTGGTGTCGCAAGCGGCGGCCACGCGTCCAGCGCGGATCAAGATCCGTTACGCGGGCGAGTTGGCGGAGTTGGGCACGCATTTGTTGCGCAACGCGGTGCTCGCCGGACTGCTCAACGCGGTGCTCGATGAGAAAGTGAACATAGTGAATGCTCCGGCCGTGGCGGCGGCCCGCGGCTTGACCGTGGAAGAAGAAACTCGGCGCCGCGAGCATGGTTTCCCGCACACGCTGGAAGTGTCTGCGTTGCCGGGGGAGTCCGGGGGAGCGGGCTTCCGTGCGGAAGGCACAGTACTTCACGATGGGACCCCGCGCGTGATTCAAATCGATGGGATCCCGCTGGAAGCCCTGCTCGATGGGACAATTCTCTACATTCGAAATCACGACGAACCAGGGGTCATCGGCTTCGTGGGGATGACGCTAGGTAAGCACGGGGTGAATATCGCCACGTTCGCGTTGGGCCGACGGGAAGCGACGCGGGGGGCAGAAGCGGTGTCTCTGGTGCGGCTAGATGGCAAGGTGACCGAGGACATCCTAGCGCCGCTGAAAGAACACACCGCGATCCGCCACGCTAAGCTGATTCACCTCAGTTGAGAATTGCTGTTGTAAAGTTACGTTGCAAATGCAAAAAAAGAATTGTCATCAACAGCGAACCAATCTTCTTGACAGCGCAGCTGGACTAACTTAAAGAAACATAATCCTTCGGCGTTTTAGGTCGGGTTGGACTGCCTTGATTTATAGGTAGTTGGTGGGAAATCTATATTTCGATCTCATTTTTCCGCCGGGTTCAGGGTCCACTCACATAAGAAGCCGATAAAAACGTGGGTTCGAACACCGAGAGTGTTCGAAGAGGGGTGTGTATGGCCTGGACTTTGATCGGGCGTAATCTCGTGTTGGTGTGTTTGTGTGTTTACTTGCTGGCCGCAAATGCGGCTGCCCAGACAGGAACCGCATCGCTGCGGGGGACGGTGTTTGATCCGCACGGTGCGGTCGTACCAAACGCAGAAGTGACCCTTTCGAATGAAGAGTTCGGGGTCAACCTCACAGGCAAGGCCGACAAAGATGGTGCCTATCAGTTTCGGGAGGTTCGGCCAGGAACATATACGTTGACGGTGAGCGCTTCAGGTTTCGCGCTGGCGAAACACACCGGATTGGTGCTGCTGGTGGCGGTTCCGACGACCTACGATGTGCACGTGGAGATTGCGTCGGGAGTGACAACCGTCGAGGTCACTGGCTCCGTTCAGACTATTAACACCCAGGATGCGACGTTGGGTACCGCCTTCAACCAGACGCAAATTTCCGCTTTGCCCTTTGAAGGACGCGATCCCGCGGGCATTTTGAGTTTGCAGCCCGGCGTGGTGACGGTGGCAGATCGCGGGCAAGTCGACACGACAGGAGACAGCCGTGGTGGTTCCGTCAATGGCGGCCGCAGCGACCAGACGAACCTGACGCTGGACGGCGTGGACAACAACGACCAGACCTACGGCAATGCGTTCACCGGTGCGTTGCGCACGACGCTCGATTCCATTGACGAATTTCGCGTAACCACTTCAAACGCGGATGCGGACCAGGGGCGCTCCTCCGGTGCCCAGGTCCAGCTGGTAACCAAGAGCGGGACTAACAATTTCCACGGTTCCGGCTACTGGTACAACCGCCCGACGAACACCGTCGCAAATGACTACTTCAACAAGCACTCGCAGATTACCACCTGTCAGGAGAACGGAACTCCCCTGAGCGATTCGAGTTGCAATACCCCGCCGCACCTCCTGCGAAATACATATGGCGCCACTATCGGCGGCCCGATTCTGAAGGACCGCTTGTTTTTCTTCCTGGCGTACGAAGGGCAGCAGTTGCGTGAGAACTCGCAACAGTTGAGAACCGTGCCGAGCGATTCGCTAAGGGATGGCGTGATCTTCTATGAGTGCGATAAAACCAATCCGAACGTCAGTACGGATTGCCCGGGCGGAAGCGTGACAGGCCTCAGCGGGAAATCGTATAGCGTACCGGCTCCAATCCCGCAATCGGGCGGCACGATTTTGGCCTACAACGCGCTGAGTCCCACTCAAATCGCTTCAATGGACCCCCGATGCAGCGCGCTGGGAACCTGCCCGTGGGGACCGGGTGTTAATCCCAATGTGCTCGCGACCATGAACCAATATCCGTCGCCGAATACAGACCAGATGGGTGACGGGTTCAATTTTCGGGGTTACACGTTTTCCTCACCGGCGCCTTCTGAACTGAACACCTACGTTGCGCGATTTGACTACAACCTCACCCAGAGCGGAACCCAGCGGCTGTTTGCCCGGCTGGGCTTACAGGGAGATCACGTCAACGGAGCGCAATGGTTCTCGGGCCAACCAGCACAGACGGTGGATACCAATACGTCCAAGGGGATCATTGTCGGGTATACCTGGTCGATCTCACCGACGAAGATCAACAATTTCCATTACGGCTACATTCGTCAGGCGTATAACGCAAACGGCGTTTCGACCGAACCGTTTGTTTTTTTGCGGGGTTTGAGCAGTCCGGTGGCGAGCACCAGGACGACCGCCACTAACACGCCGATACACAACTTCACTGACGATTTCACATGGATCAAGGGGAGGCACACGCTTACCTTCGGCGGCAATTATCGCTGGATCACGGCGAACACTTCTTCGAACGCGAATTCGTACAGCAGCGGCCTGACGAATACGGGTTTTCTGAGTCCGACGGGAATTTCAAACGTGGGAGGAACCTTCGACCCTGCCGCACAAGCGAACGGATGCCTTCCAGTCGATTGCCCTTGGAGTTTCCCGGCGGTTGACGCGGATTTTGGGAACTCGTATGACTATCCGATGATGGCTTTGTCGGGAGTGGTCACGGAACTTGACACCGTCTACGTGCAGGACAAGAGTGGGCACTATCAGTCGCCGGGCACATTTGTCCAGCGCCATTACCGCGATAACGAAGTGGAGTTCTATGTGCAAGACAGTTGGCACATGAAGCCCAGCCTGACGATGAATTTCGGCCTGCGGTATTCGCTGCTCCAGCCGCCCTATGAAACCGATGGCAACCAGGCTTGCCCGGATTTCAGCTTGCACGACTTTTTCCAGCAAAGGATGGAGCAGATGAGCCAAGGAATCTCGTATAACCCGCGATTCAACATGGCGCTCTGCGGCAAGGCTAATGGGAAGCCCGGCTTCTGGAGTTGGGACTACAAAAACCTGGCGCCGCGCATTTCCATGGCCTGGTCACCGGGATTCCAGAGTGGGTTGATGGGTGCATTGTTTGGTGGGCCCGGGAAAAGCTCCATCCGCTGGGGCGCGGGTATGTACTACGACCACTTTGGACAGGGCGTAGTGAAAACCTACAATGACAACGGGTCATTCGGGTTCATCACGAATATCACTTATCCGCCGGGCACCGTGAGCCTCGATTCCGGCCCGCGCTACACAGGAATTCACGACCTGCCCGCGTCTCTGATTTATCCAGCGCCTCCCTCTGGGTTCCCCGTCACGCCCCCGGATGCCCTGGCGATCTACTGGGGTCTGGACAACAAGCTGAAGACGCCTTATTCCTACGCCTTCGATCTTTCGATTACCCGTGAGCTGAAGAACGGCTTCACCGTGGAATTTGCTTATGTTGGCCGACTGGGTCGGCGCTTGCTGCAGGAAAAGGATTTGACGCAACCGCTAAACCTCACGGATCCGAAGTCGGGATTGAACTACTTCCAGGCCGTCACGGCGCTGGCTAAGCTCTACCGAGACCCGGCATTCGGCGGACAGGGTGTTACAACCGCCAATTTCAATCCCTCCATGCTGGACCCGAAGGTGGCGCAGTATTGGACCGATATGATGCAACCGCTGCAGCCCGGCGGCGCATATAGCCTGGGCAACTGCAGCCCCGGATCGACGACAAATCCGGTGGTGGCCGCGTACGACCTGTTTTGCGGTGGCTCTCTGAACGAGACTCTGCCGCTATTCCTCTGGGATGGCTATGGAATCGCCGACTCCACGAATGCGGCCGACTGCGGTGAAGAGGGCGCGCCGGCGTGCGTAAACTACTTCCCGAAGAACGGCCAGTATTCGTTCTACCAGCCTCAGGATGCATCGCTGTTCGCATGGACCTCGTCGGGGCGCAGCAACTACAACGCCTTGCAGGTGATGTTGCGGCGGCGAGCGAGTCACGGATTGACCTTCGACTTTAACTACACCCTTTCAAAGTCGATCGACATGGGGTCGGATGCGGAGCGAGTTTCATTGTTCCAAGGGAGCTTCTATGGAACCGGCGAAATCTACAATCCGTTCAGCCCGGGACTGTTCCGCGCGGTGTCTGACTTCGATGCCACGGACCAGATCAACGCGAATTTCGTCTACCAGTTGCCGTTCGGTCGCGGGCAGAGGTATGGAAGCGACTGGAATGCGTTTGTGGATGGGGTCGCGGGCGGCTGGCAGATTTCCGGCCTGGGCCGCTGGACCAGCGGGTTCCCCTTCAGTGTGCAGAACGGATTCCAATTCCCGACCAACTGGGAGTTGAACGGCACCGCCAACGTCTATGGACCCAAGCCGGCTACAGGTGCGTATACGGACTCCGGCGGAGACATGAATGAGTTCAAGAATCCCCAATCAGCTCTGAACCAATTCAATTACCCGTATCCGGGAGAAGTGGGCATGCGGAATAACTTCCGCGGCCAGGGATATTTTGGAATCGATATGTCCCTGACAAAGAGCTGGAAGATCAAGGAGTATGCCAACCTGCAATTCAACTGGAGCGTTTATAACATCACGAACTCGGTGCGGTTCGATGCGTTCGCGGCTTTGCCTGCCATCGACAGCGCCGCAAGCTTCGGAAAATACGCTTCGACGCTGACGAGACCGCGGGTAATGGAATTTGCCTTGCGCTTGTCGTTCTAGAGAGCGGCAAACAAACACGGCAATTTCGCGGGCCGGGGAGGAGGGCAGCCTTCTCCGGCCTTTTTGCATTCTTAGTAGTCTGGCGAGCGTGCCGGTCCGTGACTCCCTATGTGGAAAAGGGCGTCTAATTTGTGAGTCAAATAACATTAATAACAAAAACTTTTACATCAAATCGGTTTCCGCTACTTGACAGAAAGCTCTACCTATCATAGAAAAGGTGAACTTTCGGCGAAAGAGTGGTTGGAGATTCAGACCCTTTCTCGTGCGACGGAATCAGGGGCCTGGGGAAGCAAGAGCGTTCAGGGTTCTTTCCCGCCATCTGCCGAAAATATCAAGCGACAAGTCGAGGAGTGTCCAGGGTGTGTGTGTGAAAGGAGTCGTCCATGCTCCGTGGTCCGAAGTGCATTCATATCGTACTGATTCTATTGGTTTTGCTAATCCTGGTCACGCCGCTGGCTCTCTGGGCGCAGACCGGAACTACGTCGTTGCGCGGCACCGTTCTGGATAAGTCGGGGGCTTCGGTGCCTGATGCCAAGGTCACGCTGACCGACACGGCAAGAAACGTCAAGCGGGAAATACAGACAAGCGGGTCCGGCGAGTACGAGTTTCGTTCTCTGCCACCCGGAGAATACGCGCTCAGCATCGAGAAAGAGGGGTTCCGGACCCACGAGCAGAAACATATCGAGCTGCTGGTCAATAACCCGGCTACGGTGAACGTGACGCTGGAAGTTGGCGCATCCGCCGAGACAGTGGAAGTGTCGGCGCAGGCGGCGACCATCAATACGACCGACGCGTCGCTGGGCGTGGCCTTCGGCGAGAATCAGGTCAAAGAACTGCCGATGGAAGGCCGCAACGTGCCGGACCTGTTGAGCCTGCAGCCAGGCGTGGCGTACACGGGAAACCGCTCGGACGTGCCCGATTGGGATACACGAAGTGGCGCCGTCAACGGTACGCGCAGCGACCAAAGCAACGTGACACTAGACGGCGCTGAGGTAAATGATCGGCAGGGCCACGCATTTACGTCCGTCTTGCCCGTGACACTGGACTCGATTCAGGAGTTTCGTGTGACCACGTCGAACTATGACGCGGATCAGGGTGGCACGTCGGGCGCACAGGTGGCAATGGTCACCAAGAGCGGCACGAACCAGTTTCACGGTTCGGCTTATGAATATAATCGCAATACGGCCACCACCGCGAACGACTATTTCGTTAAGGCCTCACAGATTGACGATTGCCTAAGCAGTGGCACGCCGCTGTCTGACAAACAGTGCAATACACCGCCCAAGTTGATCCGGAACATCTTCGGAGGTTCGGTGGGCGGCCCCGTCAAGAAAGACCGCCTGTATTTCTTTCTCAACTACGAAGGGACGCGTCGGTCCGAGGCGCAGGCGGAAACTCAAGTTGTGCCTTCCCAATCTTTGAAAGATGGCGTGATCTTCTACCAGTGCGATTCTTCCAGCGCTACCGTGGCCACAGATTGCCCGGGAGGCACGGTTCAAGGGAAAAGCGAAGCCATCTATAACATTCCTGCACCGGTCACGATAGGTGGATCGGTAGTCGCCTATAACGCGCTAAAGCCAGAGCAGATCGCCGGAATGGATCCGCAGGGGATTGGGCCAAACACGGCGGCGATGGCGTATTTGAATACCTTTCCGGTGTCCAACTCACAAGCGGTCGGAGACGGCTTCAACTACGTTGGATACACATGGGCTGCTCCCATCACAGACGATGCCAACGTGTACATCGCGAAACTCGACTACAACATCACGGCCGACGCAAAACACCGCGTTTCCGTCACGGGAGCCCTCCGCAACGAAAATAATCCGGGCGCTCCGTTTTTGCCCGGGATGCCCCCCTCAAATACGTATGTGAATTACAACAAGGGCATCATCGTAAACTACAGCGGCGTGATCAGCCCTATGATCGTGAACAGTTTGCGGTATAGCTTCGTCCGTGAGAGCCTGGGCAACTTCGGGAACTCCTATCAGGATTGGGTATATTTCCGGGGATTGAATGACCAGACCGGTGCCGTGACGCGCACAAGTTTATACCAGCGGCCGACGAACAGCATTGCGGACGACCTCAACTGGATGCACGGGAGGCATAACTTCCAGTTTGGGACGGTAATTTCGTTTATCCGAACGCCAGATACGAGCTACTCGTCGTCGTATCAAGATGGAATTGCCAACGCTTCGTGGATGGACACGGCAGGATTCGCAGGCCGAGAGACTTCTCCCTTGAATCCCGCAAATCATGGATATCCCGGAGTGGATGGAAATTTCTCGAATTCTTACGATTTTCCGTTGCAGGCGCTGATGGGAATCGTGTCGGAATATGATGCGCAATACAACTCAACCAAGACGGGCAGCATCGTTCCCGACGGGGACTCTTTGAATCGGCGCTGGGCAATGAACAACTACGAGTTCTACGCCCAAGACACGTGGAAGGTGAAGCCGACGTTCACACTGACTTTGGGTTTGCGGTGGTCGCTGTTCTCGCCACCATGGGAGACGGGGGGGAATCAAGTGTCTCCGTCGCCAGGCCTCGGGCAGTGGTATATCGATCGCGCCAACGCGGGGGCAAACGGAATTCCTTCGAACGAGGATGCAACGGTTACGTTTAATTTGTCGGGGCCGGCAAATGGCAAACCGGGCTTTTACAACTACGATTACCACGATTTCGCGCCACGGGTGGCATTCGCCTGGGCCCCGAGTCAAGACAGCGGACTGCTCGGCGCGCTGTTTGGCGTGAACAAGTCATCACTGCGCGGCGGCTTCGGAATGGTCTATGACCGGATGGGCCAGACCATCGTGGATGACTTCAACCAATATGGCTCGTTTGGACTGACGACCACAATTACCAACCCCGCGGGGTTCCAGACGGTGGATTGTGCGCCAAGGCTGACGACCAACATCAACACGATTCCGGAGAACGACTGCACGGGCACGTCGATCAAACCGGGACCGCCACCGCCATTTCCTTCACCGTTTCCAGTGGGAAATTTCGCCATCGCGCACGGCATCGATAGCGGCCTAAAGACGCCTTACGCCTACACTTTCGATCTGTCGTTTCAGCGAGAACTCAAGGGCGGGCTGACGCTTTCGGCTGCGTACGTCGGTCGATTGGCGCACCGCTTGCTGATGCAGGTCGATCCTGCGACGCCACTGGACTTCACGGACAAGGCTTCGGGACTGGACTACTTCAAGGCCGTGACCGCGCTCGCCAAGATATACCGGACGGGAGAGACGACGGACCAATTCAATGCGTCGCAGGTGAGTCCGCAGGTTGCACAGTACTGGGCAGATGTAATCTCTGCGCCACTGCCGGGCGATTCCTACGCTGTTTCCAGTTGTGTCGGTGCGAACTCGAACATGACGGCCACTTCGAGCGCAGTTGTTGCGGCGTATGACCTGTTTTGTGGCAACAACCTCAACGAAACCACTGGCTTGCTGGGTCTCGACTATTACGGAATTACCAGTGCAGCATTCGGAAATGATCCGAACTGCGGAACGACTTCACAAAACCCCTGCGGTTACTTACCCAAAGGCGGCCAGTACACATACTACAACCCCCAATACGCATCACTTTACATGTTCAAGTCGATGGGCACATCGAACTACAACGCGCTGCAAGTGACTCTAGACCATAAAATGTCGCACGGCTTGCAGTTTACATTCAATTATACGTTCTCGAAGTCCATCGATTTGTCGTCCGACGCAACGCGCGTCGGAACGATTGGCGGGAACTCCTCGCAGATTCAGAATGCCTGGTCCCCCTATCAGTTCCGTGGCGTGTCGGACTTCGACGCGACTCACCAGATCAATGCGAACTGGATTTACGAATTGCCGTTCGGCCGCGGGCGGGCCTTCGGGCACGACGTAAACCGGTTTGTAGATGCGGTGATCGGTGGCTGGCAAACGAGCGGATTGACTCGGTGGACCACCGGTTTCCCGTTCAGCGTGCTCAATGGCTATAACTGGGCGACCGATTGGGAACTCAGCGGAAATGGAAACCAGATTGGCCCGGTGACAACGGGTACCTATCACGACCCGACAGATGCGACGAAGGTCTCCGCGTTCGCGAATGGTTCCGCGTCGCAGAACTCTTTCTCTGAACCCTTCCCCGGGCAGGCCGGCCAGCGGAATAATCTACGTGGGCCTGGCTTCTTCAGCTTGGATATGGGTCTCAGCAAAAGCTGGACGATGCCATGGAGCGAAGGCCAGGCGTTGAAGTTCCGCTGGGAGGTATTCAACGTGCTGAACGCCGTTCGCTTCGACCCGTTGAGCATCAATGCCACGCTCGACCTGTCGGGTAGCACGTTTGGACAGTACACCCGGCTGGCGACAAACCCCCGCGTGATGCAGTTCGCGTTGCGCTACGAGTTCTAAACTCACTTCGTGAGAGGGTTTGGCCGGGGAGGGTAGGCTTCTCCGGCCACTTTTTTGTGCAATTTGCTTTATTACTTTATTACTGGGGTGGCCGGGTGCGGGCAGCTGTGCTATTCTGACAGTCCGCGTTGGCTGGAGCGAATCTGGCCTACCTGTCGGGGCGTGGCTCAGCCTGGCTAGAGCGCCTGGTTCGGGACCAGGAGGTCGGTGGTTCAAATCCACTCGCCCCGACCAATTCTTTCAATCACTTACCCCTATTTTCTGGTTTTGCCGCTACATCGCTGTAGACGATTTTGTAGACGCTCGATTCCGCTGAACGTCTCAATGAGACAGTCTCGCGGCGAGCCATTTTGCAGAATTCGTACAGCGCAGCCTTCGCTGACGCGAATAGACCTAGATCGAATCCTCGTCATAGGCAAAAGTTATCTTTCGCAAAACTCAATAGGTTCCACAAATGCATGAAATCAGTTTCACGGTCATTGTCTCTGACTTCGTGACCGCTCATCTTGCGCGGACATGTGTGTTTCTATACGGTATTGGGGTCAAAGAACCTGCTGCAGGTTCTTAATGATTCGAGAAAAGGGTCACTATGCGAATCTCGGACTTCTCTGTTCGAAATCAACGCGCCATTCGCCTTGCGGCGTGCAATCAGGTTCCAAAGGTGATGGTGATCACCGGCCCAAATGGCTGCGGTAAATCCACGCTACTAAATGCGATTCGCAATGTGGGGACCGGCGATGGCAGGACTCTGTACGTCGGGCCTCATCGCACAAGTCGCCGCCAGCACGTGCGAATGCGGTTTCTAAGCCAGCAGCGCATAGAGATGGGCGCCCTGCTGTCCGCGCAAAGCCTTCCCGGATTCGAAGGGATTTCCTTGCCCTCACATGAACGAGATGCGTGGAATTATGATGAGACGCAGAGCTTTTTAAAGTACAGCCTCTGTCAAATCGAGCTCGACAGACAGACAGCTATCGCAAGTCGCTACGATGCGATGGGCAGCGTGACGCGAGCGGATATACCCGACGTTTGGCTTCCGCTCCGCGAGCTTACTCATAACCTCCTTCCCCACCTTCAGTTCCATCGCATCGATGTATCGAACCGCGATCAGATCCGTTGTCTCTGGCAGGTTCACTCGAAGGACGTCCTGGTAGACATCGATGATTTGAGTTCGGGCGAGAAAGCTGTCATTCAACTCTTTTTCCCTCTGATCGAGCATCAGATCGCAGAACGATTGGCGAAGATAAGTGGAACTCAGGCTGCCTCGGCAATGGAGCGCGATGTGGCAGTTCTCATGGACGAGCCAGAACTGCATCTACATCCACATTCACAGGCAAAAGTGCTGGAGTACATCAGATCGACATCGTTATCGGAACCTGTGCAGTTCATCTTAACTACTCATTCGCCTTCG
>Ga0335077_10004022_pt1 | contig 17880 bp, 18 predicted proteins | sample Lox_Sample_31_FD_207151 | JGI IMG/M metagenome (GOLD analysis project Ga0335077, IMG submission 207151) | Soil microbial communities from Loxahatchee National Wildlife Refuge, Florida, United States - Lox_Sample_3.1 | ecosystem: Environmental > Terrestrial > Soil > Wetlands | place: USA... | reverse complement strand
GGTTCTCGATCTCCTCGGCGCTGATCTTCTCGCCGCCGCGGTTGATGAGATCCTTCTTGCGGCCCTCGACCATATAGTTGCCGGAAGAGTGCTGCCGCATGAGGTCGCCCGAGCGGTAGAACCCGTCCGAGGTGAAGGCGCGCTGATTATGCTCGGGCGCGCCGTAATAGCCGCGAAGAGTGTAAGGCCCGCGCGCGCACAATTCTCCGACCTCGCCGAACGGCACGACGCGGTCGTCATCGTCGAGGAGCCTCACCTCGTCGTCGGGCGAGATCGGCCGCCCCACCGTCTCGAGCCGCACATCCTCGGGATCGGTGCTGCGCACGAAGAACAGCATGCCCTCCGACATGCCGAAATTCTCCTGCACGAAGGTCGAGGGGATGAGCTCCTTGGTGCGGATGCGCACCTCCGGCTGCAGTCGCTGCCCGCCGCTCTGGATGAAGCGCACCGAGGAAGTGTCGTACTGCGTCACGGCGGGGCTGCTGATGAGGCGGATCAGAAGCGCGGGCACGACCTTGATGTGCGTGACGCGGTGCTTCTCGACCAGCGGGAACATGTCCTCGGGCCGGGTCGTGCGGCTCAAGACGACCTTGCCGCCGTTGAAGAAGAAACCTTGGATGCCCGGGCACGCGAGCGGCAGGTTGTGCGCGATCGGGAGCGCGAGGAGCAGCACAGACTCCCCGTTCACCTCGCACACCTTGGCCGCGGTCTTGGAGTTATAGGCATAGTCGTTGTGCGTGCGCGGGATGAGCTTCGGCACGCCGGTGGTGCCGCCCGATAGCTGGAAGATGCAGGGATCGGTCGGATCGATCTTGATCTTGTCGAGCTCGGTCCGCGCGCGTTTCGCCGGCCGCGCGATCAATTCCGTCAAGGACAATTCACCCGCGCGCGGCGTGCCCAGCACGATGCGGTGCCGCATGAAGGGCGCTTCCGCCGCGATCCGCGCCACCATCGGCGCGAATTCGAAATCGCTCTGCCGCTCCGGATAGACGCAGGCGACCGCCTCGGCGATCTTCACGAACTGCGAAATCTCGTTGTAGCGGTGGGTTGCGAGCGCGGCGATCGGGATGGCGCCGATCTTCTGCAGCGCGAAATAGAGGATCACGAACTCCGCGGCGTTGGGCAGGCATGGCACGACCCGGTCCAAAGGCTTGAAGCCGAGGTCGAGCAGGTTAAGCGCGAGATTGTTGCTCAAATTGTCGACATCGCGATAAGTGTAGGAGCGCTCGCCATCGATCAGCGCTACGCGGTCGGCGAAGCCGTGGAAGATGGGCGCAAATTCCTGAGCGAGCGACTTATCCTGCCAATAGCCCTTAGCGCGATAGCGCGTGGCGAAATCGGGCGGAAACGGCACGACCCCAGGCAGCATCCCTCGGCCTCTTTATTCTTGTCGGTCCCGACCTTCCTTGGTCGAGGTTACGCTGTCAAGCGCACGCGCTTCGTCGTTAATTTTACGCAATCTGGCGGCGATCTCCATGGTCGGGCAATGATTTGGCGCCTATCCTTGTGCCCATGAAACAGCATCGGAAGCTCTTGGCATTTGCGCGACGCTGGGGCCGTAACCGGTCCGGCGCCGCCGCCGTCGAGTTCGGTCTCATCATGCCGCTCCTGGCCGGAATCCTGTTGCCGATGGCCGATCTCGGCATGGGCGCCTACGACAAGATGCGCGTGCAGAACGCGGCCGCGGCGGGCGCGCAGTACGCGCTCGAGCACGGCTTCACCTCGAGCGCCATCACCACGGCGGCGCAGGAGGCGACGAGCCTCGGCTCCAACGTCACTCTGTCGTCGGACCCGGCCGAGGTGTGCTACTGCATCAACTCGGGCGTGCTCGGGCCGCCGCACGGCGATAGTACCCCGCCAGCACCGCCCTGCGTCGCGTCGAGCTGCACCGACGGCAGCACGCCCGGCACCTATGTCACCGTGAACACGAGCTACAGCTACGCGCCGATGGTGGCCTTCTCGGTTCCTGGCCTCTCCATCCCGAGCTCGATCACGCTGACGGGATCCGCCACGGTGCGCATCAACTGATCGCGCGTCCGCGCGCTCCCTGGAGCGCCGGTGCCGTTCGCGTGTAGGATGGGGCCTCCCTCGGAGGACACCATGACGCTGCGCTTCGGCAAGATCATCGACATCAGCCTGACGCTTGATGCGCGCAACTACCGCATGCACACGCCCAAGGGCTTCTCGAAGGACATGCAGTTCGCGGTCGAGACGCTCAAAGAGCACGACGCGCCCGGCGGCGCAGGCCAGATCGTGCGCGGCGTGCACATGCGGCTTCATGCCGGAAGCCATGTCGATGCGCCCGAGCATATGGTGAAGGGCGGCAAACAGCTCCAGGAGTTGCCGCTCGAGCTTTTCGCGGGCGATGCTGTCGTGGCCGACCTGCGCCACCGCGTACCGGGCGGCGCGGTATCCGCGGCCGATCTCGAGGCCGCGGTCGGGCAGAAGCTGCGCAAGGGCGACCGGCTCCTGCTGCGCACCGACCTCAACAACGACTATTTCGCGTCGGATTGGGCAAAGCGCGCGCCCTATCTAACGCGTGACGCCGTCCAGTGGTGCATCGAAAAGGGCGTGGTGCTGGTGGGATTCGATTTCTATCACGGCGCCGACGCCCCCGACTCCAACGTCGTCTTCTACACCTCACGCACGTTCGGCGAGAACGGCGTCGTCACCATGCCCTATCTCACGAACCTCGACCGCATCACCCAGGAGCGCGTGACGCTGCTCGCGCTGCCGCTCAACATGATGGGCGTCGAGGCATCGCCGGTGCGCGCCGTCGTCGTCGAGGACTGAGCGGCGCTTGGCGCGCCCGCCAGCGCCCTCTATCCTCGCAGCCGCTCAAGGGTGGAGAGGCGCGTGGCCACGAAGACCATCAATGTCGAATCCGTCGCGGAAGCCTATCTGACGCTTCTGGCCGAGCGCGGCATCGAATATCTCTTCGCCAATGGCGGCACCGATTTCGCGCCGGTCAACGAAGGCTTGGCCGCGCTCCGCGCCAAAGGCACGAAGCCGCAGCTCAAGGTCGTGACCGTGCCGCACGAGAACGTCGCGACCGCGATGGCGCACGGCTACTACCTCGTGACCGGCCGGCCGCAGATGGTGATGTTCCACGTCAATGTCGGCACCGCGAACGGCATCAACGCGCTGGCCGACGCCGCGCGCGACCGCGTGCCCCTGATCTTCACCGCCGGCCGCAACCCCATCACCGAGCGGGGCTTCGTCGGATCGCGCGACACCGGCATCCATTGGGGCCAGGAGATGTTCGACCAGGCCGGCATGGTGCGCGAACTCTGCAAATGGGATTACGAGCTCCGCAACGGCGCGCAGCTCGAGGCGGTGGTCGACCGCGCCATCGAGATCGCTTCGAGCGAGCCGTGCGGACCGGTCTATCTCTCGCTGCCGCGCGAAGTGATGAGCGAGAAGATGGCGGGATTCTCCTTCACCACGCCGGCGCGGCGCGCCTATGGCACAGTGACGGGGCCGACGCCGGAGCAGATTGCGCGGGCCGCCGACCTGCTCGCCGGCGCCCGCCGTCCCGTCATCCTCGCGCGCGAGGCGGCGCGCGTCGCCGCCAATGCTGCGGCGCTTGCCGACTTCGCCGAGAAATTCGCGTTCCCGATCGTCGAGTACCGCTCGATCGGCAATTCGACCTCGTCGGATCACCCGATGCTGGTGGGCTTCGATCCGGGTCCGCACATCAAGGAGGCGGACGCGATCCTGGTGATCGACACGGATACGCCGTGGATCCCGACCGTTCACGGCGACCCGCCCGAAGGCTGCAAGATCGTCCATGTCGGCGTCGACCCGCTGTTCTCGCGCATCCCGATCCGCAGCTTCCCGTGCGATCTCGCAGTGACCGGCCCGGCCGCAGTCGTGCTGCCGCAGCTTGGCGCCGCGCTTCAGGGCCGCACGTCCGAGGCAGTCCTCAAGGAGCGCCGCACGCGTGCTGCGGCGGCACGCGAGGCGCTCAAAAAGCGCGTGGCCGAAGAGCTGCAGAGTGCGAAGTCGGCGCATCCGATCAGCCCCGTCTGGGCCGCGCACTGCATCTCCGAGGCGAAGGGGGACGACGCGCTCGTCGTCAACGAGTATTCGCTCATCCTGCGCCACGCGGCGTTCAAGCATCCGCGCACATATCTCGGCACGCCGACCGCGGGCGGGCTCGGCTGGGGCGTGGGCGCGGCCTTGGGCGCGAAGCTCGCGGCGCCCGACCGGCTCGTCATCGCGACGCTCGGCGACGGCGCCTATATGTTCGGCAACCCGACTGCCGGCCACCAGGTCGCGCGCGCGATGAATCTTCCCGTGCTGTTCATCGTCTTCAACAACGGCATGTGGGAGGAGGTCGAAGGCTCGGCGCTGCGCATCTTCCCTGATGGCCACGCCGCGCGCAGCAACGAGATGCCGGTCGGGCCCCTGGGCCCTACCGCGCGCTACGAGCACATGATGCAGATCTACGGCGGCTATGGCGAATGCGTCGAGCGGCCGCAGGATTTGCCGAAAGCGCTCGAGCGCGCGATCCATGCCGTCAAGGTCGAGAAGCGCCAGGCGCTCCTTAACCTCATCGTCGGGCGGCGCGGCGTCGCCCCCTGAGCAGAGCGGCGCGGCGCCTCACTTCTGCGCTTTGCGCAGATAGCTCGTATCGACATAGTCCTTGAGCGGATGCGCGGGCCGTGCCTCGGGCGCGGCATAGCGCTTGCGCAGCTCGAGCACGCGCTCGGCCCCGGCGCGGTCGAGCGCCAAGTCGCGCGAGAGCCCGGTGCGGCGGTCGGCGAGGATCGCGTAGATGCGCGGCAGCTCCGCCTCGGCAACGCTCGGCATTTCCCCGTGCATCAGCGCGAGCGCCGCCGTCTTGTGATCGGGCGCCACGAACCAGCGCACGGACTGGCGATAGGCCTCGATGAAGCCGACGATCGTCGCGCCGTGATCCTTGGCCCAACCGCGCCGCACCGCGGTCACGGTCGCCGCATAGTGGCCGAACCGACCGGCGACGGTTTCGAGCGCGACGAAGCCCTTGTTCTTGGCCGCAAGATCGAACGGGATCGAAAGCAGCGCGCCCTGCGCCTTGCCCTCGGTCAATGCCGCGAGCCGTGCGCCACTGCTCCCGGCGGTGACATACTGGACGGCGTCCTTCGGCACGCCGCCCTCGGCCAACAGCTCCTGTAGCGCGAAGCTGAAGCCCGTGGTGAGCGCGTCGACCACCATGGTCTTGCCGCGCAACTCGGCGACCGACTTCGTGCCGGGTGCCGCGATGAGCGAGAGGAAGCCGCTGTCACCGCCCGTCACCGCGACGAGATCGAGCGGGCCGCCGAGATCGGCCTCGCCGTGTCCGTCGTGGTAAGCGACGACATTGTCGAGCGCGGTGATGAGGACCTGGTAGCGCCCTTCGACGAGGCCCTTGAATTGATCGACCGAGCCTTTGGGATGCGAGAGCGTGACCTCGAGCCCCTTGGCGTGGAAGAAGCCCTGCTCCTGCCCGACCCGGGTCGCGATGCCCGAGGCGCCGGCGAAACTGTTGACGCCCAAGGCCTCGTCCGCGCGCGCGCTGGCCGGCACCAATATGGCGCTGAGCGCCAGCGCCGCAGCCGCCGCGAAAATTTCCGTCCTCATGGCCCCCTCCCCTGTTCTATCTCTGCCTGGGAACCCTGTTTTATCGGGGCCAAGCGATGATTGATAGACTGGCGCCAACCGACAGCGACGCGCTCCTCGTGGTCGATGTGCAGAACGATTTCTGCGCCGGCGGCCGCCTCGCCGTGCCGCGCGGCGAGGAGATCGTGCCCGCCGTGAACCGCCTCGCGCGGTCCTTTTCCACAATCGTGCTGACGCAGGACTGGCACCCGCGCGACCACCGCTCCTTCGCTTCGCAGCACGCGGGGCAGAAGCCTTACGACGTGGTCGCCTTTCCCTATGGGCCGCAAATCTTGTGGCCCGACCATTGCGTGCAGGGAACCGAGGGCGCCGCCTTCTGCCGCGACCTCGATATCCCCGGCGCTACGCTGGTGATCCGCAAGGGCTTCCGGCGCGAGATCGATTCCTACTCGACCTTCTTCGAGAACGACCGGAGGACGCCGACAGGGCTCCAGGGCTACTTGCGCGAACGCGGCATGAGGCGCGTCTTCGTCGCCGGCCTCGCCTTCGATTTCTGTGTCGGATACTCCGCCTTGGACGCAGCGCGGCTCGGGTTCGAGACTTGCGTCATCGAGGACGCCTGCCGCGCGATCGATGTCGACGGGTCGGAGGCCGCGACGCGCAAGAGCCTCGCCGAGGCGGGCGTCGCGCTCGTTTGCGTGGACCGGTTCGGCTGACCCGGGCATGCACTCATATGTCACCGTGCCGATCCGATCTCACGAGATAGACGGCCTCATAGATGATGTCTTTTCTCAGAGTCCGGCGCATCGACCGCCGATTGATCTCAGCGGCCTGCTTGTCCGCTGGAGCCTGTTTGCGACAAAGCGCGAAATCGATCGACGATCTGGGCCGCAGAGCGCACGTCGCGGATCATGCGTTCGATGCTCATCAAAGCCTGCCCAAGATTTGGAGGGTCGGCCAACAGCCAGCATTGGCAGACTTGGGCGTTGATCGAAATGGCCGTCAGAGGGTGAATGATTTCATGCGCAGTGGACGCGGAGAGTTCAGCAACCGGCGCAGCCTGACCTCCGTATAGAAGCTTGTCCTTCGTCGAACCAGGCGCTTCTCGCACCCGGGTTTCGTCCGCCGTGGCGGTCGCATCGACGGGAGCCGCAAAGCCGGCCGCGCGAAAGTATTGGAATGCATCGCCGACGGCCGCGCGCCGAGTGGCCTCCCCCAGGAGCCGATCAAAGGCGATGACCTGACCGCAATTTGGACAGGCTCCATGAAGGCCGGTCCCGACTGCTCCAGGGTCATTGTCAGGCATGGTCGCCTCCCTTGACATCGTTGTATGCATACGGTATTCGACTGTATGGATTTGATCAACGTACAATTGGCAAATTGCATGGAATGGGTCCCTACACTTTCTCGGGCCTCGGGCCCGCTCTACCGACAGATCTCCGACGCCATAGAACGCGATGTCGCCAATGGGGCCCTGCGGCGGGGGCAGCAGATGCCGACGCACCGCGCGCTGGCGGTTGCGCTTGGCATCGATCTCACGACCGTGACGCGGGCTTATAGCGATGCACGGCACCGCGGACTGCTTGACGCGCGCGTTGGACAAGGAACGTTCGTGTCGGAATCCACCAAACGCGCAATGCTCGATGTGCCCGACAGCGTCCGCATCGACTTGTCGATGAATGTTCCGCCCCAGCCGGTCGAGGCAGCCCTCGATGCGCGCATCGAGCGCGGCCTGGCTTCGATCCACAAGCGCTACGGCCTCTCATCCTTCCTGAACTATCAAGAACCCGGCGGCAGCGAACCGGATCGGCTTGTCGTAGCCGCATGGCTGAAGCGGCGTCTGCCGGATGTACCCACAGGGCGCATTGTGATCTATCCCGGAAGCCAGTCCGCGATCTTCAATATCCTGCTCGCCCATCTGAAGCCCGGCGACACCTTGCTCACGGAAGCGCTGACGTTTCCAGGAGTGAAGGCCGCGGCGGAGAGCCTCGGCATTCGCCTTGTCGGCGTGCCAGTGGACGAGCAGGGCGTGGTTCCCGCAGCTTTGGCGAAGGCCCTCGATGCAACCAAGTCCAAAGCCGTCTATCTCACACCGACGATGCACAATCCGACGACGGCCACGATGGGCAAGGCGCGCCGCAGGGAAGTCGCCGAAGTGCTCCGCAGGTCGAATGCGTTCCTGATCGAGGATGATGCCTACGGCGCGCTCGACCCTATGCAGCAGCTTCTCGCAGCGCTGATCCCCGAGAAGACTTTTCTGACCATCAGCCTTTCGAAGTGTCTCGCGCCTGCGCTGCGCGTGTCATTTCTTGTGACGCCCGATGCTTTGTCGGCGCTGAACCTGCGGAGTAAGTTGAGGGCGACAAGCCAAATGGTAGCGCCGCTCATGAATGCGCTGGTGATTGAGTGGCTTCGTTCAGGTGAGGCAGAGCAAATCATCACGGCCATCAGGACCGAAGCCGCCGGTCGGCAGCAGCTTGCCGCGCGCGTCCTGAAAGGCCACGCCTTCGCCGCTCACCCGAAGGGCCACCACCTTTGGCTGCCCCTGCCCGCCCGCTGGAACAGAGCTGACTTCGTCGTAGAACTCTCGCGGCAGAGCCTTGCTGTCGTCGGAAGCGAGGCCTTCGCGGTCGATCAGCCTCGCTCACCACACGCGGTCAGACTATGCCTTGGCGCCGCGCGCAATCGCGCGGAGCTTGGCTCGGCGCTCGAACTGCTGTTCAAAACACTGGGCAGGGAAGCGGCTCACGTCGTGTGATTAGCGAGATTGAGCATGGGCCCGCCATCGCCGACGAGCGCCACGGTCTTGCGCGGACTTCCCGCGAGCGCCGCGCCAACCGCCATGGCGAGGCCCTGGCCGATGCCGCCGCCCATGGCATGGACGGCCGAGCGCGGATCGCCGAGCGCCGGCATGCGGTTGCCCCAGGTGCTGTTCGATTGCAAGAACGGCGCAAATCGTGCGGACGGGCGCCGATGTCAGATTCGACCCCAAGCGGACTTTCTGCGGACTTGCTATGGTGTTCCGAACATGAAGCTCTTTGTCACCTACGGGTCGCCGTACGCTCGCCTCGCGCGCATTATCGTCATCGAAAAGGCGCTCGACGACCGCGTCGAGATCATCGAGGCGAAAACACGCACTTCCGGCAGCCCCTACTATCAGATCAATCCGTCCGGCCGCGTCCCCTATCTGATCGACGATACCGGCGTTGGCATGGAAGACAGTCAGCTCATCTGCGCCTATCTCGACGGCCTCGACGGCAAGCCGCGCTTCCACAACGCGTCTCACGCATCCGATTGGGCGTATCTAAGGATCGAGTCCGCAGCGCGAAGTATGTGCGATGGCATCGCCGTGTGGGGCCGGGAAATGGCTCGGCCTGAGAACGAGCGTTCGCCGACTACCCTCGCCCATGAATCAGCGCGCGCCCAGCGCATGGCCGATTTCTTCGAGGACCGCGCAACCGATCCACTGATGCAGGGGTCGCCGCGCATGGCGCATCTCATCCTTGCCGTCGCCGTCGAGATGGCGCGGAAGCGTGGGCTTGGCGATCTCACCGCCGACCGGCGGCAGCTGGCAAGCTGGATGCGCGCCATATCCGATCTGCCTTCGATGAAAAGGACGGTCCCGCCTTAGACGCGCAAAGATCGATCTTCTGACTTCGGAACCTAGCGCCCGATGGCGGCGGCGGGCGGCGGCGGAAAGCTGCCGTGGCGCTGGGTGAAGGGGCCGATTGCGCGCATGTCGACCTCGACGATCGACAGGCCCTTGTGCTGGACGGCGGCGGCGAAGGCAGGCGCGAAATCGGTGAGTGCGCCAAGCCGCCGGTGCGGAATGCCGAGGCTTTCCGCGACGCGCGCGAAATCCGGCGTGAGCAGATCGGCGTAGCATTCGCGCCCGCCATACATGTTGTGCTGGATGTTGCGGATGACGCCGTAGCCGCCGTCGTTCATCACGAGAAGCGCAATGTCGGCGCCCGATTCCGCCGCGGTCGCAAGCTCGCCGAGATTGAGCATGAGCCCGCCATCGCCGACGAGCGCCACGGTCTTGCGCGGACTTCCCGCGAGCGCAGCGCCAACCGCCATGGCGAGGCCCTGGCCGATGCCGCCGCCCATGGCATGGACGGCCGAGCGCGGATCGCCGAGCGCCGGCATGCGGTTGCCCCAGGTGCTGTTCGAGAGCGTGATGTCGCGCACCCAGAGCGCGTCCTTGGGCATGAGCCGCGTCAGCGCGTCGAGCATCGGGCCATAAGGCGCGATGCTGCGGCGCAGGCCCTCCTCCGCCGCGGCGCGCGCGGCGGCGACATCAGCGGCGAAGGCGGGGTCAGGCGCAAGCCGCCCGGCGAGCCGCGCCGCAAGATCCTCGAGCACGAGACGCGCATCGCCGCGCACGAAGATCTCGCACGGATAGCCGCGCCCTTCGGCCGCCGGATCGACATCGATCCGCGCGCGGGCGAGCGGAAGATGGAGATTGTATGTGCGCGTCTCGTTGCTGCGCAGATGTGAGCCCGCGACCACCATGAAATCGACGCTGTCATAGAGCTGCTCGACCGGCGGCGACGCAGCGAAGGCGCCGAGGCTCATCGGATCGTCCTCGGGCAGGATGCCGCGGCCGGCGGCACTGGTGACGACCGCGACGCCCGTCGCGGCGAGCGCAGCCGCCGCGTTGCCCGCCTCGCGCGCGCCGCCGCCGAGCCAGAGGAGCGGGCGCCGCGCCGCGGCCATCCGCGCCGAGAGCCGGTCGAGCGCCGCGGGATCGGGCGCGATCGGCGCAAGCGCGACGGGCGGGAAGTGCTGCGGCATCTTTGCCGGCGCGCTTTGCACATCGACCGGAATCTCGATGCTGACCGGCCCGCGCGGCGCCGCGAGTGCGAGCCTCGCCGCCTCGTGCAGCACCGCGGGCGCCTCGGAGGGATCGACGATACGGAAGGCCGCCTTCGACACCGCGCGCAGCATGTCGAGCTGCGCCGGCGCCTCGTGCAGGAAGCCGAAGCCGCGGTCGAGAAACGGCTTGTCCACTTGACCGGTGAAATGGAGGAGCGGCGTGCCTGCGGTCGCCGCCTCGACGAGGGCGCCTGCGGCGTTGCCGGCGCCGGTGCCGGTGCTGGTGACGACGACGCCGAGGCCGCCGGAGATGCGCGCGGCTGCATCCGCCATGTTGGTGGCGCCCGCTTCGCCGCGCGCCGGCACGAAGCGGATCTTGCCGCGGCGGTGGATCGCATCGAGGATCGGGATGTTGTGCACGCTCACAACGCCGAAGGCGAGGCGCACGCCAACGCTTTCGAGGAAGGCGGCAATGACGTCGCCGAGCGTGGTCGCATCGCTCATGGCGCGTCGAGGAAAGAAAGGACCGCGTCGTCGAACGGACCCGGCGCTTCGACATAGCAGGAATGGCCAGGCCCCGGCAGCAACGCGAAGCGCGCGCCCGGAATGGCGGCGGCGACCTCGCGGCACTGCGCCTCGGGAGTGACGGTGTCGGCGCTACCGACGAGGACGAGCGCCGGCACCTTGATGCCGCGCGCCTCGGCGAGGATGTCGCCCACGCCCAGCATGCGCACGGCCTGCGCATAGCCTGCGGGCCGCATCTCGCGCATCACCGCCTGCACCAGCATCAAGGCGCGCCGCGGCGCCTGCGGCGAGAGCACATCGGGCCCGCGCTTTTCCGCAAGCCCCGCGGGGCCAAGCGCCGCCATGTTCTTGAGCCGGCCCTCGACACGCTCGGCGCGCAGCTCGGTTGCAGCGCGCGCATAGCCCGGCGTCGGCGAGGCGAGGATGAGTTTCTCGACGCGCTCCGTGCCGGTCATGCGGCAGAAGGCCGCCGCCGGCAGCGCGCCCATCGAATGGCCGAGCAAATAAAAGCGCTTCAACCCGAGCGCGTCGGCGAACGCGCTCAATACTTCGGCATAAGCCGCGGGCGCCGGGGCCTCCTCCGGCAGCGGATCGGAGCCGCCATAGCCCGGCGCATCCCAGGCGATGACGCGGATACCGCGCGAGGGCAGCGACACGAACTGCGCGCCGAACGAGGCCGCGAGCGAGCTCACGCCATGCAGCAGCACGAGCGTGCGCTCGTTGTCGTAGCCCGATTCGCGATACTGCACGGTACGGCCCTTGACGGTGACGCGCTGCGGCGGCGGCGCGCCCGTCTCGTAGCCGAGCAGGTCCATTTCCATCCGGCTCAGCTCCGCTTCAATTTCGCAAGCGGATGGTCGGGCGGGTATGTCGGCGTCACGGGCTTCGAGGCGCCCAGCATGACGCACATGAGCGCGTCCTCCTCGCCCTCGTTCTTGAGGCCGCGATAGACACCGGCCGGCACCGAGCAGAGATCGCGCTCGCCCAGCTCCGTCTCCCAGGTCTCGCCGTCCTTCTCGAAGAAAAGGCGGATCTTGCCGCGGATCATGAAGAACACTTCCTCGACATCGGTATGGATGTGCAAGGGGCCCTCGCAGCCCGCGGGAAGCAGCATGGTCGAGAAGGTGAAATGCTCGGCCGGTACGGCATTGTCGTCGTGCGCCACACCCGTGCCGCCGGTGCCGATGTAGCGGAGCTGCGCGCGGCGATATTTCTCGTCGTAGTCGGCCTGGAACTTGAGCGCGTCCCAGTCGTAGCTGCGCGTGTCATAGCGCGCGATGCGGCTTTGCAAGGTCGCCTCGAGCGAGTTGGGTTTGCCCGGCATATGTCTCTCCTTCAATTCAGCACGAAGCCGCCATTGACCGGCAGCAGCTGCCCGGTGACGAAAGCGGCTTCGTCGGACAACAGGAACAGGACCGCTCCCACCACGTCCTCCGGCATCTGCTTGCGCGGGATGGCGCGGTTCTGGACGTAAAGCCGATGGCGCTCCTCGGGGACATAGTCAGTGGCGCCGGTGATGGTGAGGCCGGGTGCGACGGCGTTGACGGCGATGCTGTCGGGCCCGAGCTCGCGCGCGAGCGCGCGCGTCATGGCGACGATCGCGCCTTTGCTCGCGACATAATGGAGAAGGCGCGGCGCGCCCCAGAGCGCGGTGTCGGACGCAATGTTGACGACGCGGCCCGCGGCCGAGCGGCGCAGATAGGGTGCGGCCGCGCGCGTCACGAGCCAGGTGCCGCGCACGTTGACGCTCATCACGCGATCCCACGTCTCGAGGTCGATCTCCTCGAACGTCTTGCCGCCGATCGCGGTGGCGATGGCGGCGTTGTTGACGAGCCCGTCGAGCCCGTCGAGCAATTCCGCCGCCGCCGCGACGCCGGCCGCGACGGAGTTGGGATCGGCGAGATCGATTGCCACGAACTGCTGGCGAAGCTCGGCCGCCGCCTTCTTTCCGTCGGCCTCAAGAACGTCGGCGAGGACGACATGCGCCCCTGCATTGGCGCAGGCTTCCGCGAAGGCGCGGCCGAGGCCGCGCGCGGCACCCGTCACGAGGACGCGCTTGCCCGCGAGGCCGATCATTTGGCTGCGACCGAGTTGGCGCGCGACAGCGCCGTCACCTGCTCCTCGGCGAGCTGATGGAGCCGCCGGCGCACGCGCGAGAGGCCGGTATCGTGCTGATAAAGGAACTCGTGCTCGCGCGCATCGGCCGCCATCGCCTCGAGCACCGCGCGGTCCTGCTCCAGCACCTCCCAATGCAGGCCCTCGAGCCGCGTCTTGTAGAGGAAGCGCCAGGCGTCGCGCTGCCAGCCCGCGACCTTGCGGCAGCGCCAGAAGAAGACGCGGCAGTTGTGCTCATCGACCGGCGTGACGAAACCCACGATGTAGAAAGTGCCGCCGGGCCCGGCGTCCTTGCGGTAGGGGATCGAGAGCCGCATCCACGGCGCGCCCGTCTCGCCCCATTCGGTCCAGTCGAAATTGACGTCGCGCTGACCCACCTTCTCGAACATGAAGCCCGTGTCGGTCGGGGCGATGCGCATCACCGCAGTCTTGTCGCCCATCGCCATCGAGTGCGAGCGCGCGTGAAGATAGGCCCCGTGCATCGGGTCCATGACGTTGTCGATCGCGTAGCGGTAGTTGCATTTCCAATGCGCGGTGCAGAGGAAGCTGCTCCACTCCGGCGAGGCGAGCTCTTCGGGGAACTCGAGCGGCGCCGGCTCCTCATGGAACCTGTCGCCGAACCACAGAAAGATCGCGCCGTGGCTCTCGCGCACGGGATAGGACTTGACCGCGCGTTCCCCTTCCAAGGGACACGCGGTCTGCGCCGGAACGCGGAGCACGGTGCCGTCAGGCCCAATTTCGATGCCGTGATACCAGCAGGCGACACGGTCGCCGAGATTCCAGCCGAGCGAGAGCCGCGCGCCGCGATGGGGGCAGCGGTCCTCAAGCGCGTGAGCGGCGCCATCCTTGTCGCGCCACAGCACGATGCGCTCGGTGAGCCGCGTCACGCCCGTAGGCGCGGCATGCACCATCCAGCTCGGCGCGACCGGATACCAGAAATTCCGCACGCCGTGCGCGACGAGCCGCTCGACCGTTTCTTCGTGGGGCTCTGCCATGGTCCCTTCGCTCACAATCCCTCGGCGCCCGTGGCGCGCGCCGGAATGTAGTGCAGCACGCGGCGCTCGAGCCAGGTGACGAGGAGATAGGCCGCGATGCCGATGATGGTCAGGAGGATGATCGCAACGAACACCATCGGCGTGTCGGCCGCCCCTTCGCCATAGGCGAGAAGATAGCCCAATCCCATGTTCCCGCCCACAAGCTCGCCGACGACGACGCCGATGACGGCAAGCGTCGAGCCGATGCGCAAGCCCGCAAAAAGCTGCGGCATGGCCGCGTGGAACTCGATCTTCCAGAACACCTGGAGGCGGCTCGCGGTGAACGAGCGCGCGAGGTTAATGAGGTCGCGGTCGATGTGGCGGATCGCGGTCAGCACGTTCACCATGATCGGGAAGAACACGATCAGCACCGCCACCAGGATCTTGGGATAGACGGTGAAGCCGAACCACATGACGAAAAGGGGTGCGAACGCCACCTTGGGCGCGATCTGCAATGCGAGGATATAGGGCGACAGCACGATCTCGGCCGTCGCCGACATGCCGAGCAGATAGCCCGTCACCATGCCGAGGAGCGATCCGAGCCCAAATCCCACCGCGACCTCGAGCGCGGTCACGCCGACATGGAACATGAGGCGGTCGCGCGTCAGCATGCGCAAGAACTCGTCCCAGCACTGCGATGCGTTCGGCACGATGTAGGGCGGGATGCCAAAGGCACCCGGCCCCCATTGCCAAAGCGCGAGGAAGATGAGGAACACGGCCGCCGTGCCGGCGGTCTCTGGGCGCGCGAAAGAGGCCGCGAGACGCCGCGCCGGGCGGCGCGCGATCGGAGCCGGACGTTCGGCCTCGGCCGCCATCACTCCACGAACTGGTTGGTGTAGAGCTCCTTGACCGGCGTCGCCTTCTCGATGATGCCCTGCTTCAGGTAGAAATCCTGAAGCTCGGCGAGCCGCGCCTCGTCCATCACGCCGAGCTTCGCCTGGCCGGGATAGACGTACTTGTCATAGAGCTCGAACACGCGCGCCATCTGCCGCTCCTGCCCCTGACGCTGCGGCACCGCCTTGACGTAGTCGCGCGCGGAGCCTTCGGGATCGGCCATGATGTCCTTGACGCCGTGGATGGTCGCGGCGACGAGCTTCTTGATGAGATCGGGCTTCGTCTTGATCACGTCGTCCGACGCCACCACCACCTGCGCCATGCTGTGGAAATATTGGTCCGCCTGGATGACTCGGATCTTGGCGCCGGCCTCGGTCGCGTCGACCTCCCAGTCGGGCACTGACGCCATCGCATCGGCCTGGCCCGCGACGAAGAGCTTCCACACGTTGGTGGCGCCCGCCGACTGGATGTTGACGTCGTTCTTCGTGAGTCCGACCTTCGCCAGCATCCCGAGCAGCGCGTAGTAGGTCGTGTCCTGGTAGGACAGGACCGTGACGGTCTTGCCTTTCAAATCCTGAGGCCCCTTGATCGGCGAGTCCTCCTTCATCACGAGCTGCATGAGCCCGCCGCCGCCCAGAAGTGCTACCGCTTTCACCGGCACGCCGTTGGCGCGCACGATGATCGGCGTATCGCCGATCGCGCCGCCGATGACCGCGTTGCCGGCGCCCACCTGCTTTGCCGAATCGGCGCCGCCTTGCGCCGCCTGGAAATCGACATCGAGCCCTTCGGCCGAGAAATAGCCGCGTTCCTTCGCCAGCATCCACGGCCCGAACGCCGGCAGAAACGCGGGCGCCGGCAGGAGATAGGTCACCTTCTCGGCCGCGTGCGCGGGAAGGGCGAGTGCCATGGCGAGCAGTGAAGCGGCGAGCGCGGTCTTGTGCATGTGCGTATTTCCTCCGTCTTTCTAGGCCACCGCCGCACGCAGATTGAGCAGCGACATCAATCGTGGCACATAGGCCGCAAGGCCCGGATGCTCGCGCCGCCGCATGCAATCCTCGCGGTGCGGAAGCTCGATCGCGATTTCCTCGATGATACGGCCGGGCCGCGCGCTCATGACCAGCACGCGATCGGAGAGCGTGACCGCCTCGACGAGATCGTGCGTGATGAAGAGGGCGGTCTTGCCTCTCTCCTTGATCGTGCGGGCAAGGTCCTGCTGCAGCACGATCTTCGTTTGCGCATCAACCGCCGAGAACGGCTCGTCAAGCAAAAGCACGGTCGGATCGACGGCAAGCGTGCGGGCGAGCGCCGCGCGCTGGCGCATGCCGCCCGAGAGCTGGTAGGGATAATGCGCGGCGAAATCGGCGATATGGCAGGCCCCGAGGAGACCGGCGGAGCGTTCGCGTCGGCTGGCCGCCGGCACGCCCTGGATTTCGAGCCCGAACTCGACATTCTCGCGGATCGTGCGCCACGGCAGCAGCAGATCCTTCTGCAGCATGAAGGCGACGTGCGAGTTGGGCTTCTCCACGCGCTCGCCGTCAACGAACACCGCACCTTCGCTCGGCGGATCGAGGCCCGCACCCATCGCAAGGAGCGTGCTTTTGCCGCAGCCCGACGGGCCGATGAGCGAAACGACTTCGCCGTCGGCGACGGCAAAGCTCACCTCGCTGACCGCGACGATCACCTGGTCCGAGCGTGGCTGGGCAAAGCGCTTGGTGACGCCGCGGAATTCGAGCCGCGCCGGCATATTCAGCGCCCGAGCCGCGCGAGCTCGGCCGCGAGCACCGCCTCGGTCCAGCGCGGCGCTCCCGCGGGCGACGGCACGCGCCCGTTGAGCTTTGCGACGATGCCTGGGAGATCGTAGATCTCCTCGGCGAAGATCGACTGCAACGCGTCGGCGAAGGCAATTTCGGCGGGCGTGGGCGGTGCTGCGCGCGTCTGCCACGCGACGTTGCGGACGCGGTCAGGATTTTCGATCCCGGCCTCGCTGCCCTTGTCGCGCTGGTCGGGCGTGAGGCCGGGGTTGTGGTCGTCCATGCCGCGTATCTAAGGCCCGCGCGACGGGCTTATCAAGCAACGGCTTCGTCGGCGATGGGATTGGCGAGCGTGCCGACGCCCGTCACCTCGACCTCGACCCTGTCGCCCGGCGCAAGCCAGCGCGGCGGCTTGAAGCGTACACCGGCGCCGATCGGCGTGCCGGTGGCGATCACGTCGCCGGGCACAAGCGCGGTCCAGGTCGAGATGTAGGCGATGAGCTCGACGAAGGGAAAGACGAGGTGCGCAGTCGTGTCGTTCTGGCGCACCTCGCCATTGACGCGCGTCATGACGCGGAGATCGGCAAAGCTTTGGAACTCGTCCGCCGTCACCATCCAGGGCCCAAGCCCGCCGCTTTTGTCGAAGTTCTTGCCTTGCGTCACGTTGAAAGTCCCGTGCCGCGTCCAGTCGCGCAGCGTGCCTTCGTTCATGCAGGTCAATCCCGCGATATGCTGGAGCGCGCGCTCCTTGGGGATGCGCCGTCCGGCGCGGCCGACGATGATCGCGCACTCGCCCTCGTAGTCGAGCTGAATCGATTCGGGCGGGCGCAGGATCGCCTCGCCATGGCCCACGAACGAGCCCGGCGTGCGCAGAAAGATGTTGGGATATTTCGGGCGCTCGAGATTCTCGTACTCGGTGTTGCGGTCGGCGTAGTTGACGCCGACGCAGATAATTTTCTCCGGGTAGGGGATGGGCGGAAGAAAGCGGACGTCCGAAAGGCGGAAATCGGCGGGCGCGCCCTTGGCGGCGGCTTCCGCGCGCGCGAGGCCGCCGGCGATGAGTTCGCAAAGCGTGCCGCCCAGTCGCCGCCCCAAATCGACGACGCCGTCGCCCGCCACCATTCCGAACGACCGCGTCCCCGCCGCCTCGAACGACATGAGCTTCATGGCTGCCTCCGCGCCGCTGCGCTGCGTTGTTGCGTGCTATGCTAGCGTTCCGC
>Ga0335077_10004021_pt1 | contig 17880 bp, 12 predicted proteins | sample Lox_Sample_31_FD_207151 | JGI IMG/M metagenome (GOLD analysis project Ga0335077, IMG submission 207151) | Soil microbial communities from Loxahatchee National Wildlife Refuge, Florida, United States - Lox_Sample_3.1 | ecosystem: Environmental > Terrestrial > Soil > Wetlands | place: USA... | reverse complement strand
AGGGAACTGCGCCCGGCAATTGCTTCGTTCTGCGTGTCCGTGACAATCACCCGCACCGCCGCTTTGCTTCCTGAGAGATACGATTGCTGGCCCAGTATCCGCAGCACTGGCGTTCGCAGGATCTGCGAAATCGATTCCGTACTTTCCAGGTCCGCGAATCGCTGGCCGTCATATTCGAATCGATAGCGCAGCCGGTGCCACACCAACTCATCCAGTGGTGGTGCATTCTCGAGCTTGACCTCTTCCTTCCACTGCGAATTGCCTTCCGCTACTTCCAGCGATTTCTCCACTTTGCCAATGGCGCGGTTTTCGGGATCCAACACTTCGAGCGTCAGAGTGCCTGAGCCGCTATGTTTGGCGTAGTAAGGAATGTTCAACCGCAGCACGCCGCGCGAATAGGTCGCCGAGCTGCGAGTACTGTTCGAACCCAGAAACGGCAGCGCCAGAATCGTCGCGCCGGCCGTAATGGCTGCCGCCAAATAATAAAAACACGCCCGTGCTGAAATCTTGTTCCAGAGGTAGCTCTCCATCGTGAGTCTCCCGGAGTTCGTGTCGATCGCCCGGCGAATTACGGGCGCTAGGGTTAGAACGGAGATGCTGTCAATCCTTGCACGAACAACTCGCCAGGGCGGGTCCCTGCTTATCTCCATGGACACCACTCCCATCGCTTCGGTGCCCGTAGTTTTTCTTTGTGTTCAGTTTTTTGGGTCCAGCATGCGGCGGATGGCCCGCGCCAGCGATACCGGACTATACGGCTTCTGTAAATAAATGGAATTCGAAACCTCGATACTGGCGGAACCGGCGTTCTCGGAATAGCCGCTGGTGAATACGATTGGCAGATTGGGATACAGATTCCTCAGTCTTGCCGCGGCCGCCATTCCACCTACCCGCGGCATCACTACGTCCAGAATCGCCAACTCGGGGGCTTCGTTCTCGCACTGCTCGAAGGCTTCTTCGCCGTTCGTGGCAATCAGGACTCGATAGCCCAGGCTCACCAGGGATTGACGGACCATTTCTCGAATCGAGTTATGGTCCTCCGCCAGCAGGATCGTCTCGGTGCCCTCCAAGTTCATGGTGCCCGCGGATTCGTTGGCCCGCGCCGCACGATTCACCCGCGCTCCATTCTTCGCAGGTAGGTACACCCGGAATAGGGTCCCTTGCGCAATTTCGCTATAAACATGAATAAATCCACCGTGCTGCTTCACGATTCCGTAGGCCACCGCCAGCCCCATGCCACTTCCTTTTTCCCGCTCCTTCGTGGTGAAAAACGGTTCAAATATCCGGTCCCTGGTTTCGTTGCTCATTCCCATGCCCGTGTCGGAAACCGAGAGCACAGCATACCGACCCGGCGCCACTCCGGCATTGTACCGGGCGTAGGTGTCATCCAAGTCCTGCATTTCCGTCGCAATCGCCAGCCGGCCGCCATCTGGCATGGCGTCGCGCGCATTCAGACACAAATTCATCAGCACCTGTTCCAGCTGTGTCGAGTCCGCCTGAATCGCATCCAGCTCACCGCTGACCACATCCATCTCAATATCGCTGCCGATGACTTTCGACAGGAATATGACGAAGGTTCGAATGACTTCGTTCAGGTCCACGAGCTGTGGCTGCAGCGCCTGCTGCCGGGCAAAGGCAAACAGCTCGCGCGTCAGCGTCGCCGCCCGGTCCGCTTGTTCCCGGATGCGCGCGAATCGCTCCGCGATGCGCGGATACGTCTGACTCTCTTCGCAACCCAGTTCCGCCCAACCCAGGATCGCGCCTGCCACATTGTTGAAATCGTGCGCGATGCCGCCCGCCAGTTGGCCGATCAGCTCGAATTTCTGCGCTTGGCGCAGTTGATGCTCCAGCGCCCGCAGTTCGGTCACATCTTCGACGATTCCCTCCAGTTCGTCTGGCCCACCCGGCACCGATAGGTGCCGCAAATGCAGCTTCACCGATATGAAGCCGCCGTCCTTGCGTCGCCACTCGGATTCCGCGCTCGGAACCATGCCATGTTCACGGCACGATGCCGTCAGATTGCCGAATTGGGCTGGAAATCGGAAAATTTCACGCGGCAGACTGGCGGCCTGTAGCGCTTCCGCCGTGGGATAAGCCAGCATTTGCAGCATCGCTGGATTTGCGGTCAGGAAGGTGCCTGCCGGCGACGCCCGGAACACGCCATACAGTGAATTCTCTATGAGTTCGCGGTTCCGCGACTCGGTTTCCACCAATGCCCGCCTCACTTCCGTGTTTGCGTCTCGCCATTTCTTCTCAGCTATGGCCTGCTGGATGGCCATTGGCAGTTGGCTCAGTTCCACTGGCGCCACGCAGTCTCCCACTTCCGTCCTTCGACACTCCGGCGCCTCGTACTTTCTTTGTGGGTATCCAATCAACACAAATGCCGCATCGTTGCCTTCCTTCCGCAGCTCCCGTAATGCCTCCACTCCGCTCCAGTCTTCTGATTCGTAGGGCGAAATTGCCACCGGGAACTCCCCGCTGCGCACCCCCTTCAGGAATTCGTCGCGGCCTGCGACCACCGTGGGTTCGATTTCCATTCCCGCGATATGCAGTTCCTCGATGATTTGCCGCGATTTCTCCGCTGACTCCTCCAGCACAAGCACGCGCAATCGTGCCATCGTGCCTGTCACGCTTGCCTGACTTCCGTTCATCCCATCCATGACCGCTACCTCGGCAAACCCTCGATCTCTGCTGGTCCGGTTTTCCGTCTTCGACCGGCACCACGGCGAAGAGCAGCCCGCCTATGCTCCGGGCGGGGTCGACCGGCTGGATTTCTAGATTCAATTGCCGTAGCAATGGCAATGCTCCATCCGCCAACCTCGCCGTGATTCGCTTCTGCACGGTCGCGCGCTTAGCTTTATCCACTCCTCTTATTCTCACCACCAGTTCGCCACCTGATGCCGATTCCGCCGAGTCAGTCGACCGCACGCTCTTTCGCATCACGTCGCCAACTTGCTCGAACACTTGGCTGACGACCTCTGTCCCACACCATGCCTGCATTTTGCCCGCATCGCCCATCATTAGGGTGAACATCCATTCCCGCTCGCCGTTCCTGCTCCACCCACGATCCAGATCATTCGGCTGCATGCCCTGCCCCGAGGGACCGCGCTCCATCTCTCTGTTCGGCCAACTTTCTCCGATCGCGGAGCACAACACGCGGTTCATGGTTTGCTCGTCCAGGTACCCTTCCACCAGATAATCTGCTGCCCCCAGTGCAAAACACATCTCGGCACTGACGTTATCGGCAGGTTCCGCGAGCAGAATGAATGGAATCGAAGGGCTGTTCTTCTGCAGCACACGCAACTGATGGGCGGCGTCAGGTTGGGGCAGTGACAGCTTCAGCAGCGCAATGTCGGGACAATGCGAGCGCAACGCCTGTTCCATATCCTCCCCTCTCTCCACCCGCACCAACTCCAGCACATGCCCTGCCCCGGCACACAGTGCCCGCAGTATCAAACCCGTTTCCGTCAGTCCGTTTTCCGCTAGAACCACTCGCAGCCGAGACGCTCCCATACTTCATGGCCTTCCTGGAGCGACAACGAGCTATGCCGCTCATTTTGAGAGGGATAATACGATACAGATAATATACAGAATCGGTAAACAACATGGGAAGGGATTTTCCTGATCGGCCCGGGCGGCCTGTTTGTCAAGGTCTTACCGTCACAAAAACGCTGTTTGCCGCGACTTTTTTGCGATTCAAGCAATCACTCGGGCTGGGCGCGCACCGAATTGGAACGCGACCGCGGTCTACACTCCAAATATCTCGTTGATCTTCTCCGCCAGCTGAAAGTCCAGGTTACTAATCCCCTGGACGCTGTGCGTATTTAAGTCGATCACAACCTTGTTCCACACGTTAGACCATTCCGGGTGATGGTTCATCCACTCGGCGACTAACGCCACCTGCGTCATCTTCCCAAACGCGGTCACGAAATCCTTGCACTCAAATTCCTTGTGCAGCTTCCCGTTCTTCAGGCTCCAGCCATTAATCGTCTGCAGGCGTTTTTGAATGTCCGCATCGCTCAATTTTTCGGCGCGCATAGATGTGCCTCCCGGCCGTTCTGGAGAGGTCCCATTATGCGGAAACCCGCCACCCACGGCAATACATCCCTGCCGTCATTGCCTGCGTTTCGGAAATCCAGTAGGCTTAATAGTTCGCGCCCGGCGAATTTCCGCGCTGTGTGTTTCCCGGCTGAACTGTATCGGAGAAAAACGTGAAAAAGAAAATTCGTGCCATCCAGTACGGAATCGGGCCCATTGGCGCCTCGATCACAAAACTGCTTCGCGAGAAAGAATCCGTCGACATCGTCGGTGCCATTGACACCGATCCGGCCAAAATCGGCCGCGACCTCGGCGAGGTCGTTGGCGCGGTCGACGCACCTTGGGGAATCAAGGTATCCGGCGATGCCAAGGGAGTGCTCGAGCAGTCCGCCGACGTGGTCATGCACACCACCTCTTCTTCCTTGCCTAGAGTGATGGACCAGTTGCTCACTTGCTTGGACGTCGGCTCCTGCGTCGTCTCCACCTGCGAAGAACTCTCCTACCCGTACCGCACCCACCCGGAGCTTGCCGCCAAGCTTGACACCGCCGCAAAGGAATCCGGTGTTGCCCTGGTCGGCACCGGCATCAATCCCGGCTTTGTGATGGATAAGCTGGTTGTCACACTCGCAGCGGTCTCCCAGCGCATCGAACACGCTTCGGCAATCCGCATCGTGGACGCCTCGAAGCGCCGTTTGCCTTTGCAGAAGAAGATCGGCGCCGGCCTGTCTGTCGAAGAATTCCGCGCCAAAGTGAACGAAGGCACCATCAAGCATGTTGGCTTGCCGGAATCCGTCGCCATGGTCGCCGACAGCTTAGGCCTCCGCGTCGACCAAATCACCGAAACCATCGAGCCCAAAGTCGCCACCGAACGCGTGCAGACCGAATTCCTCACCGTCGAGCCAGGCCAGGCTGCCGGCGTTCACCAGATCGCCCGCGGCCTTTCCGAAGGCAAGGAGCTTATCTACATGGAATTGCAGATGTATGTGGGTGCGGAGGATCCTGCCGATAAAGTCGAACTGCAGGGCCACCCGAACATCAGCCTGATCATTCCAGGTGGATCGCACGGCGATATCGCCACAGCTTCTGTAGCCGTAAATTCGATTCCCGTGATTCTCGAAGCGCCTTCCGGGCTGCGTACTTCCCGTGATCTTCCGATCGGGTTCTTTCCTTCGAAGCCGCTGAAATAGCGGCCGGACTACTTCTTCCAGAAGCGCATTACGGCGGAGTAGTCCACATCTTCTTTCGCTTCGCCCTTCACGTAGTTGTATACCTCACGCGCAGCCGCCGTCGCAGGCAGCGCTACGCCCAATTGATTGGCAAGATCCAGCGCCAGCCCCAGATCCTTGTGCATCAGCCGCAGGGGAAAGCTCGGCTTGTAGTCGCCCTTCAGCATCAGCGGCGATTTCACGTCCAACACGCCCGATCGCGCCATACTGGCCTGCATCACTTCCACCAGCTGCTCCCCGTTTAACCCCGCGCGCTGCACAAGTGCTAGCGCCTCCGCCATTGCCCCGACCTGCAACGCCAAGATCGCGTTCATGGCCAACTTGATCGTCTGTCCCGCGCCGTTGGGACCCAGGTGAAACCATTTCTTGCCCATCACGCCCAGGATCGGTTCCATTTCTTTCAGCGTTTCCTCCTCGCCACCGATCATGAACACCAAGTTCCCCTCGCGCGCGCCCCAATCTCCCCCTGTGACGGGCGCATCCAGAAACTTCACGCTGCGCTCTCGGCATGCCTCAGCAATTTTCTTCACGAGCGCCGGCGATACGGTGCTCGAATCAATGTAGACACTTCCGGGTGTCAAGCCGCCCAGCGCTCCGTCACTCTTTCCTTCGTGTCCCCACAGAACCGACTCCAGCGCTGGCGGATCGCTCACCATCGTCAGCAGTACGTCACTCGCTTCTGCCACCTCGCGCGGCGTCTTCGCCAACTTCGCTCCAGCCGCCACCAACTCGGTAGCACGCTCCGGCGTCCGGTTCCACACCGTGAGTGAGTGCCCGGCCTTCAATAGGTTCATTCCCATGGGCCGGCCCATCAGCCCCAAACCAATCAATCCAATTTTCCGCGGAACCGCAGCAACGCTCACAGCCAGCCTCCTATCCGACTCGCTCACTCGCCGGATGCTCCAGTGCGAACAAGATTGTAGCCGATTCCTGCGAGAATCGTGGCGCCAGAGAAGCTGGCCACGGGCCCTTCGCGTTTCGCTGCGCCTCGCGATAAGATGCAACGGCGAGTTGGGTTAGCCTGCCAGAACCAACAGCTTCATCCGGTGAGCTTCGCGGCTCATATCGCGCGTGGTGACATGAGCTTCACGCCCGGCAGAGCGCTTCACCACCATGCAAACTCATCTCATTTGATCCACCATCGGAGGCATACAACGATGACCCTCGAAAACCCATCCAGTCGAAAGTCCGGTGTGTTCTACTACAGTTCGGTGACGCTACTTTTGACGTTCGTCTTAGTCATCTGTTTCGTATCACCTGCTAACTCACAAACTGCTCCGTTCGGTCCGGAGGCGAAACAACGCGCAGAGGCCTTGCTCAAACAGATGACCGTGGAGGAGAAGGTAGGGCAGTTGAATCAGGCGCCGGGAGTTGATTTGCCAGGTTTAAGTTCGGGCAAGCCCGACGAATTGATCGCTCAAGGTAAAGTCGGTTCCATTCTCTGGCTCGCGGACACCAAGGAAATCAATCGCCTCCAGCGCATCGCCGTCGAGGAATCACGCCTGCACATCCCCATCCTGTTCGGCTTCGATGTGATTCACGGCTACCGCACCGCGTTCCCCGTGCCGCTCGCCATGGCTTCCTCTTGGGATCCATCCGTTGAAGAGCAGGCGCAACGATTCGCTGCCGAAGACGCCCGCGCCGCCGGCATTCCGTGGACGTTTACTCCCATGGTGGACATCGCACGCGACGCGCGATGGGGCCGCATCGTCGAGGGCGCAGGAGAAGACCCGTATCTCGGCTCAGCCATGGCGCGCGCGCAAGTGCGCGGATTTCAGGGTTCCTCGCTTGGCAAGAACTCTGTGTTGGCGTGCGTGAAGCACTTTGCAGGTTACGGTGCCGCCGACGGCGGCCGCGATTACGACTCGTCGTATATCCCGGAAGAGTTATTTCGGAATGTCTATCTTCGTCCCTTCCGTGCCGCCCAACAGCAGGGTGCCGGTAGTTTTATGTCCGCTTACATGGACCTGAACGACGTTCCCGCCAGCGGCAATCGATGGCTGCTCGACGCCATTCTGCGACAGGAATGGGGCTTTCAGGGATTTGTCGTTTCAGACGCGTTCGCCGTGAAAAACCTTGTTACCCATGGATACGCCAGCGGTCCCGCCGACGCTACCTTCAAAGCCTTTGCTGCCGGTGTGAACATGGATATGGCCAGTCCCACCTACATCGAGAATTTGCCTCAACTTGTGCGCGACGACAAAATCACCGAATCGCAACTCGACGCAGCCGTGTTGCCCATACTCGCCATCAAAATCCAATTGGGCCTTTTCGATCAACCCTACGCTGATGAGTCAAAGGTCGAGCAGATTCTTAACCGACCGGAAGGACTCGCCCTGGAACGCAAGCTGGCCGCCCGCTCCATGGTGCTGCTCAGGAATGAGAATCACACGCTGCCACTGAAAACCTCGCTGAAGAGCGTCGCCGTGATTGGTCCCTTGGCGGATTCGACGCGCGACATCGAGGGCGGCTGGACGGTAGAGGGATTGTTCGGAGGTGGCGGCAAGAGCCATCCCGTTACCGTGCTTGCCGGCATCAAGAACAAGCTTGGTTCAGGTTCGAACGTCACCTGTGTTTCCGGCCCCAGGCCGCAACGGGAATACCCTTCAATGATTGATGTCATGCTCGGCGAGAAGCCTCAGCCACCTCCGAGCCAAGCCGAGATTGATGACGCGCTCGCCAAGGTCAAATCCGTCACAGCGAACGCGGATGTCATCGTGGCTGTGCTCGGCGAAACTTCTGATATGAGTGGCGAGGGGGCGTCGCGTGCCTCCCTCGATCTGCCGGGCATTCAGCAACAGATGTTGGAAATCGCGGTCGCGTCGGGCAGACCCGTCGTCGTGGTGCTTGAAAGTGGGCGCCCTCTGGATATTCGATGGGCGGCCAGCCACGTGCCGGCAATCCTGGAATCCTGGTATCCCGGCACCGAGGGCGGCAACGCCGTCGCCGACATCCTCTTTGGCGATGCCAATCCCGGCGGCAAGCTCCCCGTGACCTGGCCTCGGGTCGCTGGTCAAGAGCCGCTCTTCTACAACCACAACCTGACGCACGACCCCGAGGACGCGCCCGCCTTTACATCGCGCTATTGGGAGCTGAGTTCAACGCCGCTTTACCCGTTTGGTTACGGACTCAGTTACACCACCTTCAAGTTCGCAAATCTGCATCTCAGCAAAACCAACATAAAGGTTGGTGATGCCACCGAGGCTGCCGTCGACGTGACGAATACCGGCTCGCTGCCCGGAGACGCTGTCGCTCAGCTCTACATTCATCAGCGATTCGGCTCAGCTTCGCGGCCCGTGCGTGAACTAAAAGGCTTTGAACGCGTGTCCCTTCAACCCGGAGAAACCAGGACCCTGAAGTTCACTCTCGGCAGAGACGAGCTGCAGTTCTGGAGTCCCCAAACAAAAGAATGGACCGTCGAGCCGAGTACTCTCGATGTCTGGGCAGGCGAAGACTCCACTGCCACCCTCCACACCCAGTTCACTGTCACTCGTTGAAGTGATTACGCCAGCGCCGGCAAGTCTTTATCGATAGCCGGCTGTCGGTTATGCGGTTTTTGGCGGCTGCGGAAGTGACAGAACTCCTGGTGAAGTCGTACAAGAATTGCCGGCGCCTGCGGCGGCGGCATTCACGCGCGGTCGTTCCGACTCTCCGTTGTCCTCGCTCCGTGTTTCCGCTTCTGTCGCACAAACGGTTTCGACGGAATGGATATTGCCGTAGGGAATTTCCCAGCGAAAATAATTCAGTCTGCCGCGCTGCTCGAGGTGCTGTTCCAGGAAAATCGATCGTCCGGAGTCGCCGACAAAAACCCCTGTCGCGGACAGCTGTATATCCCCCAATCGGTATTGGACAGTTACTGTCGCGCCCAGGTAGTGCGAATAAGCTGCCACCCTGAGCAGTCTCGAAGCATGCGGACAACGGGTCAATAGTACCAACGGGCCGTTACTTGTGTGGATGTGGAAAAGCCGCTGCTTCCTTCGGCCTGACCACCAGGTCCGACAGGAAAAACAGCGCTGCCACCGATCCCACTCCGAACGCCAATACCGCTGCCAACAATTCCACCGCCCAGCCGCCTGGAACCCCGCGATGAAACACAAAGGACGCCGTCAGGTACCCCGCCAGCAGCCCCACAAACGCTCCCCATACCCGGCTCAGTCGCGATAACTCCAGCTCCGCACGGCACGACGGGCAAGCCAAATCCTCCGACTTCGACAAAACTACTCCTCGAGGCACCTTCGCAAAACACAACGGACAGGCTCGATTCCACATTCCCGCCACTCCTTTCCGTTTACCGCGAGAAATCCTCCAACACCGTTTCCGCCGCCCTCCGCCCGCTGGTCAGCGCTCCTTGAATCGACGCGTTATCGCGATGATCCCCGCAAACATACACCCCGGGCCGCACCCGCACCGGCCGCTGCGGTGGCTCGAGTGCACCTGGAAGTTGTTGTGGCTGCGCGTGCGTGATCCGGTAGCTCCTGAGGAACTGCCATGTGCTGGCCACCTTTCCAAACCAGCTCTTCATCTGCGCGATGATGAATCCGCCCAACTGCACATCGGTCAGCTGGTGAGTTCCCAAAACCGTCGTCGAAATCAGGTGCTTACCATTCGACGCGTAGGTGGGCGCAACCTGAGAGATCACGCAAAAATTGTTAACTGGGCCTGCGCCGTCTCCGTTTAAGAACAGGATCGGCTCCCGAATTGGAGCTTCGCCCGCAGCATAATAGAAACAACTCACGCTGCGCGACGCCGGCTCCACCTCTCCGATCAGATGCGCGGCTGCCGGACCGTCCGCTGCCACGACAATTGCCTTTGCGCTGAGCACCTCGCCGCCCGCCAGCTTCAGCTCGTTTTCATGCAGTTCTTCCACTCTCACATTCAACCGCAGAGCATCACTGGGCAGCTTTTCCGCCATCTGCGCGGGTATCGCGCCCATGCCGCGCGCCGGAACCGCGGCATCGCCCTCCGACAACATCTTGAACACAAACTCAAACATGCGGCTCGACGACTTCAGCTCGCCATCCAGCAAGATCCCGCCCAGGAAAGGGCGGAAAAACCGGTGAATCATCTCTTTCGAGAAATGCGCCACGGTCAAAGCCTGCTTCGTGCTCCCGTCCGGCCTGCCAAAAATCTCCTCGATCGACGATCTGCGCAACCGGCTTCGCAATCTGGCAATCCGCAGCTTGTCGCGCAGTGTTCCAAAATCCGATTGCAGTGCCAGCTTCCACATTCCCGGCGTGCGCCACGGATCTACGAGCCGGTTCATCCGCCCCGCGTACCAGGAGAGCGCTCCCGGCGCAAACGGTTTCAACTCTAATCTCGTGTAATCAAGAACTCGTTTTGCCTCCGGATACGCGGTGAGCAGTACCTGAAATCCTCGGTCCAACAAAAATCCATCCACCTCGTCGGTCCGTACCCGGCCGCCTAATCCGTCCGACGCTTCCAATATCTGAAAGCTCACGCCCTTGTCCTGCAGCGTTCGCGCGCAGCTCAAACCAGCTAGCCCTCCGCCGACGATCAACACATCCACACGGGTGCCCATTCGCTAGTTGACCTGCCTAATTAAATTGACGTCCCTGACACCGACCGTTCAGCCATATCCTCCGCCATTCCCCTCACACCGCGCAAGTGCGCGCCCGCCCTTCAGACCCGCGCAGTTGCAGCGGTAACTCGAAACGCCAGCCGGCCACTGTTCCTTGACATTTTCGCTGGTCACGATAAAGTCTGCGTTCGACCCAGATCCGACACTTCCTGGAGGGAGCGATTTATGGTTCGCAGATTTGTGTTCGTCCTGCTGATCACTTTGCTTTGCGGGGCGCGGAATTACGGACAGACGCAAAAACCCGCCGACAAGACCTACATCCTGAAGGCGGCTCGCTTATTCGACGGTAAGTCGGATGCGCTCGTTACGCCAGGACTCGTTGTCGTCACCGGCGGCAAGATCGTCGCAGTCGGTTCGAGCGCCGAAATTCCCGCTGGGGCCGAAGTGATTGATCTTGGCGACGCCACTTTGCTCCCGGGCTTCATCGACGCCCACACGCATCTCTCTTTCCCCTACTCTGAAGACTACGATCGCGCTGAACTGGATCGCCTGCGAAAGACCATCCCGGAAATGGCGCTGGATGCCACCACCAATGCCAGAGTTACCCTTATGGCGGGCTTTACTACCGTGCGTGACGTCGGATCCGACTACTTCATCGACGTCGGCTTGCGCAACGCCATTCGCGACCGCATCATCCCGGGTCCCCGAATGCTCGTAACCGTTCACGCGCTCGGCGCCACTGGCGGCCACTGCGATGATCAGGACGGTTTCCGCGAAGGCCTCTTCGGTCACGAATCCGGCCCACTGGATGGCGTGATTAATGGCCCCGATCAGGCGCGCTATGCTGTCCGCCTCGATCACAAATATGGCGCCGACATGATCAAGGTCTGCGCCTCCGGCGGAGTGCTTTCTCCCACGGACGACGTCGACACCCCACAACTCACGCAGGACGAGCTGAACGCCATCGTCGACGAAGCTCACGCCCTTCGCCTCAAGACTGCCGCGCACGCCCACGGCGCCGAAGCCGCCAAGCGCGCCATTCGCGCTGGCATCGACTCCATCGAACACGGCAGTTTCCTCGACGACGAAGCCCTCGACATGATGAAACAACGCGGTACCTACCTCGTTCCCACTTTGATGGCGGCACAGGGACTCCAGGAACGATTCGATAAGAACGTTTATGTCCCGCCCGCCATCGCCGCTAAAGCTCATGCCGCTATCAACTCCATGCACGGCACGTTCCAGCGCGCCCTCGCCAAAGGCGTTAACATCGGTCTCGGCACGGATGCCGCCGTCTATCCTCACGGCCGCAACTGCGAGGAATTCCACCAGATGGTCGACCTCGGCATGAAACCCGTCGCCGCTCTCAAGGCCGGCACCTCGAGCGACGCCCAACTTCTCGGTATCGCTGACAGAGTGGGCACACTCGAGCCCAACAAGCTGGCTGATATCGTTGCTATTCCGGGCGATCCGATTCAAAACATCCGGCAAACCGAACACGTCTTCTTTGTCATGAAGGAAGGCGTAATCTACAAAAACGAGAGGGTCCTTCCCGTAAGGTAAAGCAGAGAGGTTGCCACATGAGCGAGCTGTCTTCTATCATCTCCGCCGCGTTCGCGAAGGAATATCGCGGTCGCGCGGCGGAGCTTCACAAGTGGGTTGACACGCTCACCGACATCCAGTTCTGGCGCAACCCCTATTCCTACGGAAACAGCGTCGGCCATCTCGTTCTTCATCTGACCGGCAATCTCAGCTATTACATCGGCGCGCGTATTGCCGCCACCGGTTATATCCGCAATCGCGACCTGGAATTCACCGACGCCACCCGTCCAGCCAAGGCACAGGTCCTCCGCCGATTCGATGACACCATCGCCATGGTTGGCGCCACTGCCGAAAAACAAACTGAATCGGATTGGCTTTTGCCGTATTCTGCCGAGCGCGAGCCGGAAGCCACGACGCGATACGCCGCATTCCTACGCTGCGCCGTCCACCTCTACCATCACGTCGGCCAGATCGTTTATCTCTGCCGCGAACTCACAAAGCCATGATCTTTATGTCTCCAGCTTGAATCGTGAAGAGGCTAGCCGGTACATCCGCCGCCACACCACCCGATTGATCAACACCACGATCGTCGCCATCACCAGTGTCGCCGCCAATAACATGTGAAAGTGCCCAGCATCGCTTGCCCGGCTGATGGTGCTCCCCAGTCCCGGCGCTTCCACCACTTTCCCCTGAAAGTGAAAATATTCAGCCACGATGCTCGCGTTCCATGCGCCGCCTGAAGCCGTCACCATGCCGGTCACGAGATACGGAAAGATCCCTGGCAAGATCAATCGCCGCCAGCGCTCCCACCGGCTGAAGCCAAACACTTCCGCCGCTTCTTTCAAGTCCGTGGGAATCGCCATCGCGCCGGCTATTACATTAAAAAGAATGTACCACTGGGTACCTAGCAACATCAGTGCCATCGCTGCGATTTCTACTCCACCCCTCAGCCGGATTAATACAAGCAGTAACACTGGAAATAGTGCCGTGGCCGGAATTGATGCCGCCAATTGCACCAACGGCTGCATCAGCCGCGCAAATCGAGGGCTCGATCCAATCGCCACTCCTACGGGCACGGTCCACAGCGCCCCAATCACCAGCGCCACATTCACGCGGAGGAATGTCAGCCCGGCGCTGCGCAACAACACGAAATAATCGCCACGGTCCAGCAGCGCTAACTCGCCCAGCGTCCGGTAAATCCCGTATACCGTCAGCCCAGCCACGCCAACCAGCGCTACCCATCGCAACAATCGCCTCGGCTGTTTCGCTTGTGCCGACGCCAAGGTCGCCGCCGCGCGCCTGGCTCCGCTGGCGAACTGAATCGTCAGCCAATTCACCACGGGGTGCAGCAGGCGCCGGTACAGGCGGATCAAAAACGATTCTCGCCGTATGAAGTTGAGCAGGGAATTCCCCGCCGTCGTCGCGCTCTCCACCTGCTCGAACTTGAATTTGTCCGCCCAAGCAATTACGGGCCGCCAGATCAACTGGTCCATCAGCACAATCACCGCAACCATTGTCGCCAGCCCCCACAACATCGCCCGTGTGTTGCCGCTGCTGGCCGCGGTCTGCAGGAACGACCCCAAACCCGGAAGCCGGAAATCCTTGTCGCCCAACACGAACATTTCACAAGCCATCAGAAAAAACCACCCGCCCGCCACCGACATCATCGAATTCCATACCAGCCCGATCGTCGAAAACGGCAGGTCCAACTCCGTGAACCGCTGCCATTTGCTGAAACGGTAGATAATCGCGGCTTCGCGCAAGTCTCGCGGGATGGTTTTCAGCGACGAATAGAAGCTGAATGCAATGTTCCACACCTGTCCCGTGAAAATCAAAATGATCGATCCCAGTTCCACGCCTAGTTGCCGGCTCGGGAATACCGCCACCATCGCCAGCATCACGCCCGGTAGAAAGCTCAGCACTGGAATCGACTGCAAAATATCCAACAACGGAATCAGGACCAGCTCCGCGCGCTTTGACTTCGCCGCCGCATACCCATAGGCCAGCGCGAACACCAGGCTGATCCCGTACGCCACCAGAATCCGCACCAGCGAATACAGGGCATACAGCGGTAGGCTTGACGGATCCTGCGAAATTTCAGTCTCCACCCGCACCGGTCCGAGCCACGACCGCCCGATCGAATACATCCCGAAGATCAACGCAAACACCGAGACAAAGACAGCTATGTCGATCAGCGGCGCATATGCCCAGCGCGCACCCAGCGGCCGGCTCGCCGCCGGCGGGATTACTGCCTGTTTTTGGATAAGCGAAACGTTGGAGTCGTCCACGGGAACTCTAGCTTTCGGTAAGCGTTAATTTCCCGCTTGCGGCGTCGTAATCGAACAACTCCGCATAGCGGCCCCATTGGATCGCGGTTTCCAGTTGACGTCGCGCTTCGTCTTGACTGAAGTGTTCGTCCAGTAAGTCCTCGAAAAATTCAGCGGACAGCGTGCGGTTCGATTTCGTCTTCAGCGCCTGCTCCATCTGCCGTAACAACGGAATATTTGCAACCGCCGCCTTGCGGAAGATCGCCTTGCGTTCCTGAATGTCGGCTTTCGCAAACGCGTCGCCTTCCGGCGTGATAATCGCGTCTCCCTCTTCTAGTTTCAGCAGTCCCAACAGTACCGCGGTGTCCACAGTGGGCAGCAGAGCATCGACCTCCAGGCTCAACTCATCCGCCAGAACGTGCAAATCCGCGCGCCCGCCCTGGTCCACCAGAATTTCCAGCAATCCCGCCAAGCCACCTGGCCTTGTATGAGGCAGCATCACATACGGCTTCTTGGCTGCCGCCCCGTTCACTTGCGCGCCAGCCACGGCCAGTTCCGGATGATCTTGCTTTGTCAGTGCGCGATAAATCATGTCCACCAATTCCACAAATCGCGCCTCTTTTCGATCTCTCGGGTACGGCAGATTCACCGAAAACTCCGCGTGAATGTGCGCCGGATTCCTGCCCAGCACGATGATGCGGTCCGCCAGAATCACCGCCTCTTCGATGTTGTGCGTCACAATGAAGATCGCCCGCGTCGGAATCTTCTTTTCCAGCCACAATTCCAGCAGTTCGCCGCGCAGCGTTTCCGCCGTCAGCACATCCAATGCGGAAAACGGCTCATCCATGAACAGCACTTCCGGCTCCACCACCAGCGCCCGCGCCACTCCCACGCGCTGTTTCATTCCGCCCGAAAGTTCCTTCGGGTATGCGGACTCAAACCCGTCCAATCCCACAGCGTCAATAATCCGCAACGCGCGCTTGTGTCTGTCAAACTCCGCTACGCCCCGTGCTTCCAGCGGCGCCTCCACATTTTCGATCACCGTCAACCATGGAAAAAGCGCAAAACTCTGAAACACGATGGACACGTTCGGCGCTTCATCCCGCACCGGATGCCCGTGCCAATACACGCTTCCTCCCGAGGTCGGTGAAAGTCCCGTCAGCATCCGCAGCATCGTCGATTTGCCGCATCCCGAAGGCCCCAACAATGCAATAATTTGACCGGGATACACTGCGATATCGGTCGGCGCAATCACCTGAATGCGGGTGCCGTCCGGTTGAGGGTAAAATTTCTCGAGTTCCCGGGCTTCGATGATTGGTTCAACGCCTGCGATTGTGCTTTGTGTGCTCATAAACGCCTGTATTATCGCTCAATTCCCGCTCCCCACCCACGCTAATACGCGCGATTCGCTCCTACACCCTCTCGCTGGTTACAATTTTGTGAACCCTCGATGAACGACTCTTCGCCCAGCTTCCCGCTCAATCCTCCATTCCCCGTGCGCGACCTGCTTTTACCTCTCTGCCTATTTCTCGTCCTTTCCATTCTCGTCGTTTTGCCCTTCTTCTGGCTGGGCACCGCTTCCGGCCACGATTTTGAGTTTCATGCGCCCTCCTGGCTCGATGTCGCCTATCAATGGAAACAGGGCGTACTTTTCCCCCGCTGGACTGCATGGACCAACCACGGCTTTGGAGAGCCGCGCTTCATTTTTTATCCTCCGCTCTCCTGGCTCCTGGGTGCCGCGCTCACACTTGTCCTGCCCGATTCCGCTGTGCCCATCGTGTTTATCGTTCTGGTGCAGACCTTCGCCGGCCTCTCCGCCTACATACTCCTGCGACGCCTGGTGATCCCCCGCGCAGCTCTGCTCGGTGCTGCGTTCTACGTTGTCAATCCCAATGCACTCCTGCTGACCTATATCCGCAGCGACTTCGCTGAACAACTCGCTTGCGCGTTCCTGCCTCTACTTCTGCTGGTAACATTGCGTCTTTGCGATCAGCTCGAGGGCTCTCCATCGCACGCATCCTCTGCCGCGTCCTTCTCTCTCTGGTTCGCCGCCATCTGGCTGTGTAACGCCCCGGCGGCCGTGATCTCGAGTTATTCAGTTTGTTGCCTGATCGCTTGGGCTGCGATTTCTCAGCGTTCCCTGCGCATCGCGGCGCAAGGTGCGGCGGCATTGATCCTGGGCTTTGGCTTGGCTGCCTTTTATGTCATCCCGGCGGCCTACGAGCAGCACTGGGTCAACATCGGCCAGGCGCTCGCGAGCGGCCTTCTGCCCTCGCAGAATTTTCTGTTCACCTCGATCGCCGACGCCGAACACACCTGGTTCAACTGGATCGCCTCGATCTGCACTCTTTCCCTGATTCTTCTCCTGATGCTTGCGGCTCTGGCATCCCGCCGCTTCTCATCTGAAAACGCAAACTCTCGCCGCGCTGCTCTTTCTCTGCTCCTCCTCGGCGCTAGCGCCACGATCTTGACAATGCACTGGTCCGCACCACTGTGGAAGCTGTTGCCCAAGCTTCGCTTTGTTCAGTTCCCCTGGCGCTGGATTTCCGTTCTCTCCGTACTCGCTTCGTGCTCCTTGGCTTTCGTGGTTGAAAAACGCCGCGGCTGGATTTGGTTCGCGGTTGTTCTTCTGCTAACCGTCCCCCTCGCCCAGTTTCTCATTGTCAATACCTGGTGGGACCAAGACGAAATGCCCACACAACGCGACGCGATTGTCAGCGGCCACGGCTTCGACGGCACCGACGAATACGACCCTGTCGGTGACGATCATCTCGATCTCCCTCTGGATGCGCCTCTAGCCAAGGTTCTGCCTGCAGATTCCGCGAATACTTCAAACCCGCGGGCAGAGATTCGCATCGATTGCTGGACCAGTGAGCAAAAGTGGATTCACGTCGTCACCCAATCGGACGCTCGGATTGCGCTTCGCGTGCTCAATTACCCGGCTTGGCGCGTTGAACTGAACGGTCAGCCCATCCATCCGGAACGTATGGACGATGTTAACCAGATGGTTGTGCCGGTAACTTCCGGTGCGTCAGAGATCCGCGTTGTCTTCACACGCACTCTCGACCGCAAGATCGGCAACGCCGTCTCCGCGTTGAGCGCGCTGTTTCTCGGATGTTTATTTTGGCAGGGAAAGCGGCGGACCTAGTGTGGTGTCCCAGCTAGTTCTTTGCAACGGCGCACCTTGTCGAGGATGACGTCAGCCGTGGCCTTCCAAACGAAAGGCTGGGGTTTGTTATTCCAATTGGCAAGCCACGCATAGATGGAGCGT
>Ga0335077_10004020_pt1 | contig 17882 bp, 13 predicted proteins | sample Lox_Sample_31_FD_207151 | JGI IMG/M metagenome (GOLD analysis project Ga0335077, IMG submission 207151) | Soil microbial communities from Loxahatchee National Wildlife Refuge, Florida, United States - Lox_Sample_3.1 | ecosystem: Environmental > Terrestrial > Soil > Wetlands | place: USA... | reverse complement strand
AAATGCAAGCTCGTCTGCGAACAGTGCGGTTACTACATGTCCTGCGCCGACTATTACTAAATGAGCGAATTCACCGATCTCCTGGAAAGATTCCGCCGCGGGCCGGAACTGCTGGCTGTCGCGACCACCGGCGCCGCCGGTCCCGAGCTCGATTTCAAGCCCGAAAATAAATGGAGCGTGCGCCAGATCGTGTGCCATCTCGCCGATGCCGAGGCCGCTGCCGCGATGCGGCTGCGCCAGATTATCGCCGAGGATAATCCCACGCTGCCCGCGTGGGATCAGAACGCGTGGGCCGAGAAGCTCGATTACGAAAAGCGCAAAATATCGCAGGCGCTGGAGCTGTTTCGCGTATTGCGGCAGTCGAATTTCCAGGTCATCAAGGATCTGCCCGAATCCGCCTTCGCGCGCGCGGGGACGCACACCACTCGTGGAAAAATGAGCCTGCTCGATCTCACACGCCTCATCGCCGAACACGCCGAGAATCACGTGAAGCAGATCGCGGGCGTGCGCGCGGCATATAAAGAACATCGCGCCAGATCCGTGGTACGCTGATCCTTCGCTCGAATGAAACCCTGGCTGCTTCTCCTGATCGCGCCTGGCGTGTTCGCGCAGGGCAGCTACGAAATTCAGGTTTATCCTTCTGAAACCCTCGCCCCCGGCGCAACCATGGTGGAGCTGCATAGCAATTTCACCTTCGAAGGGGTGAAGAGCGTGATCGACGGCGTGGCTCCCACCGAGCACCAGTTGCACGAAACCGTGGAGATCACGCACGGCATCAACGACTGGTTCGAGATCGGCTGGTACATTTTTACGGCCGTCGGTCCGGACAATTACGGCTGGCAATGGGTAGGCGATCATATTCGCCCGCGGGTGCGCGCGCCGGAATCCTGGAAATGGCCGGTGGGGGCGAGCATCTCCTTCGAATTTGGCTACCAGCGGGCGGCTTATTCCACCGACACCTGGACGCTCGAAGTGCGGCCGATTGTCGACAAGCAGCTTGGGCGCTGGTACATGGCGTTCAATCCCACGTTTGACCGGTCGTTTCACGGGCTCTCGGTCGGCGACGGCTGGGTGTTTTCTCCGGATGTGAAGGTGGGCTATGACGTCACCAAGGTGGTGAACGCGGGCTTCGAATATTACGGCGTGGTGGGCCCCTTCACCGGATTTTTTCCGGTGCCGCTTGAGGAGCACCAGTTCTTTCCCGATTTCGACCTGAACCTGTCGCCGAACTGGGAATTCAATTTCGGCGTCGGCATCGGCGCAACGCGCAGCACGGACCACCTGATTGTAAAGATGATCCTCGGCTACCGTTTCGGGGGGAAGAAGAGCTGACGGCGCGACCACTCGCCTGAAAGTCGCCTGTTTGGAAAGGCGAACCATGGACCGCTTCGCGTCAATGTGAGGCCGAGCAACTGAACCGGCGATAGAATGAGGCAATCGATGGCCTCCGACCGCATTCCCTTCCGCGCTCAGCCGATGCTGGCGACGCTGGTGCGCCAGCCGTTTCATCGCGACGGTTGGGTGTACGAGGAAAAGTACGACGGCTATCGCATCCTGGCGTACAAGGAAGGCGCGAGAGTGACGCTGTTGTCGCGCAACGCGAAGGACCGGACCCATACTTTCGCCGCGATCGCTAGGGCCGTCGCGCAACTCAAGCCGCGCACTGTACTGCTCGATGGCGAAGCCGTGGCGTTCGACCGGAAAGGAATTTCGCGCTTCCAGCTTCTCCAGAATCTCCAGACTGAACCCACGTACGCGGTATTCGATTGCTTGTACCTCGATGGAGCCGACCTGCGCGGTGAGCCGCTCCGTGCACGCCGCGCAGCGGTGGAACAAACGATCGGCTCGCGCGATCGCGCGGCGACTCTGTTCGCTTCCGCGATTCTCGCCACGGACGGCCTGAAGGCGTTCGATATCGCGCGGCGGCGAGGTCTCGAAGGCGTTGTGGCGAAAAACCAAGCCGCGCCGTATATAGAGGGGCGCTCTAAAGAATGGTTGAAGGTCAAAGTTCACCAGGAAGACGAGTTCATTATCGTGGGATACACGGCGCCGGCGGGTTCGCGGAAATATCTGGGCTCCCTGCTGCTCGGCGCTTACGATGACGGGACGCTGCGCTACGTGGGCAAGGTGGGCACGGGTTTCAACGAACAATGGCTCGCGCGACTGTATGGGGCGCTCCAGCCGCTGGCGCGAAAATCGGCGGCCGTCGCCGATCCGCCGCGCGAAAAAAATGTCACTTATGTCGCGCCGAAGCTGATCGCACAGGTCGCCTTCGAGGAATGGACCGCGGATCGAAAGCTCCGCCAACCGGTGTTTCTGGGGCTCCGCGACGACAAAAAGCCGGAAGAAGTGACGATCGGGTGATCAGTCCGTGCGCGAAACCGATCAGTTGTTGTTCGACCCGGCCGCTTTCTCCGCCAGGAACCGGTGTAGGAAAGTATCCATCCGGCCCAGCGTGTACAGCCAGCGGCTGTGCAATAGCGACTCGTGCACATCGTCCGGAAAAACGATCAGCTCGTAGTACACGTCGCGCTGGCGCAGCAGTTGCACCAGCCCGACGGTCTGTAGGAACGCCACATTACGGTCGTCGTCGCCCTGCACCAGCAGCACCGGCGACTTCCACTTGTCGATCGCGCTGATCGCCGAGGATTGATAGGAGACCGTGGAGGCATCGAGCGAATTGCCTTCCAGGTGCACACCCGCGAGATCGACGCCGGCTTTAAAAATATCGGAATTGCGCGCCAGGGCCTCCGACGTGAGCAGGCCGCCATACGACAGTCCCCAGATGCCGATGCGGTTGGGATCGACGTCGGCGCGGGTCTGCAAATATTTGCCGCCCGCCACGACATCCTGATATTCGCTGTTGCCCTGAACTCCTCCCTTGGCCGCGTACTGGAACGAGTGGCCATAGCCCACGCCCAGCCGGTAGTTGATCGACATCACGATGTAGCCCTGGTTCGCCAGCCACTGATTGATGCCGTAGGCCCAATGATAGAACTGCATGTAATGATAGGCCGGCATCATCTGCCGGATCGGCCCGCCGTGCACGAAGACGATGGCAGGGCGGCGCTCGCCGGGTTTCAGGTCCTTGGGCAGAAATAGTTGATTGTGGATCTCGAGCCCATCGTCTGCCTTGGTGAGGACAATTTCCGGTTTGACGTGCAGGTCCTTCGGAAATCCGGGCATGGACGTAGGGAATACGATTTTCTGCGGCGATGCGGCGGCGGCCGGTCCTTTGGCGAGCTTCCATACGCCCACCGATTGCGGCATGTTCCAATCCGCGCTCAGCGTCGCGAGATATTTTCCGGAGGCGAGCGGAGCTGGAGATGTCTCCACGCCTTCGCCGGTGCTCACCTGCACCGGTGTGCCGCCTGTGACCGGCACGGTCCAGATGTGGCGCCGCTCGATATCGTTGGCGTTGGTGCAGTAATAAAAAGTTTTTTCGTCGGCCGAAAGCGCAACAGAAGTCTGATTCTCGATCAGGCCGTCGGTGGTAGTCAGCAGGACCGGGCGCGCGGAAGCGTCAGTCACGCTGAGCACGTAATAACGATCCCATTCGTCTTTCGCAACCTTGTCCTGCTCGGGAGTCAGCGGGGTTTCGGGTACGTTCGCGCCCCGGCCACCAAAGGCTCCGCGTCCGCCTCTTCCGCCGCGTCCGGTTCCCGGCGCGATGTATTCAAAAATCAACCGATCGCCCGCCAGATGAAGATTGGAGGGGTTCATGACAATCGGATCGTTGGGCTGATTGTGCCACACCTCCTGCGCTTCACCGCTAGCGACGTCGGCCTTGTAGAACTCGATGCTGTAATCGCCGCGGAAGACCGATCGCATGATGCCGGGCGTGTTGTTGACCGGAGCGCTTGGCGCGGGTGCAGCCTGGCCGCGACCACCACGTCCTCCGCGTCCAGCCGGCGGCGCCTGGCCGGGCGGAGCGTAAGACGCGCTGCTCGCCGCGCCCAGCCCCAGCGACTCCTGTCCGAACGGCAATCCCGGCCGGCGCATGAAGATCAGGTGCTTGCTATCGGACATCCACAGCGGCGTCGTGTCGAAATCGACGCCCGGCGACATATACTTCACTTTGCGCGTCGCCATATCGTAGACCACGATGAAGCTGTGATCGGTGCGCGTGCTGACGAAAGCGATCTTGCGGCCGTCGGGCGACCACTGCGGATCGCTCTGCACGCCCCACTCGGTGATGAACGCCTTTTCGCCGCGATCGACCTCGCTCGCCGGCTTCACGCGCGTGAGTTTCGCGCGATAAATCTGGCCGTCCTTGATAAACAGGATGGAGCTGCCATCGGGCGCGAGCGCGGGATTGGCCGCGTCGACCACGCGCCACGCTCCGCCCGCAGCGTTAGTGCGCGCGGCCCAGATCGCATGTTCCGGACCATTCGGATCGGCGGAAGGATTGGGCGACCAGCCCTCGCGATTGGGCGCCTCACCGCGCAGGAACACGACGGTGCTGCCATCGTCCGAGATACGGATCTGCGACATCATGATCCCGTCGTCCTGCGTGAAGTTGGTCAAGCGCACCGGCTTGAACAGCGGCGCCGCGGCCGCGTAAGCGTTGCGCTTGCCTTCGGCGTAGTCCACCCAGGCGATGCGGTCGGCTTTGCGCGCGGCCACCAGTTCCTGCGGCGACGCTGGACTCAAGAAGCGCTGGTACAGCGGAATTTCCGGCGGCGCGGAAATAACGAGCGTCGAAAAGAAGGCCGCCGAGCCGATCGACGCCAGCAAAACGCGAGTGAGAGTGCGCATCGTGATCTCCTCAAGTCAAGCACGAGCGTTGACTGCTGAGGGAGTATAACACGAGATGCCGGACGCCTTTCGCTCCGAACCGTTACTGCGCGTTGGCGATCTGGGCCAGCACCGCTTCCGCGTCGGCCTCGGTGAACGACTGCGTTTTCGACGAATGATTCATCGAACAGAACTTGGGCCCGCACATCGAGCAGAACGCCGCGTCCTTGAATCCTTCCTCGGGCAGCGTCTCGTCGTGATAAGCTTGCGCCGTTTCCGGGTCGAGCGAAAGCTCGAACTGCTTTTTCCAATCGAAGGCGAACCGCGCACGCGACAATTCGTCGTCGCGATCGCGCGCTCCCGGACGATGCCGGGCAATGTCAGCGGCATGCGCCGCAATCTTATACGCAATGAGACCCTGCTTCACGTCTTCGCGATTGGGAAGGCCCAGGTGCTCCTTGGGCGTCACGTAGCACAGCATGGACGCGCCATGCCATCCGATCATCGCCGCCCCGATTGCCGAGGTGATGTGATCGAAGCCCGGCGCGAAATCCGTCACCAGCGGTCCCAGCGTGTAAAACGGCGCTTCCCGGCAGATTTCGTTTTCCTTGTCCACCTGCATCTTGATCTGGTCCATGGGAATGTGCCCCGGACCCTCAATCATCACCTGCACATCGTGCTCCCACGCGATTTTGGTCAGCTCGCCCAGCGTTTCTAGTTCGGCAAATTGCGCGCGATCCGAAGCATCGGCGAGCGATCCCGGCCGCAAGCCGTCGCCCAGCGAAAAGCTCACGTCGTGTTTCTGAAAGATTTTGCAGATGCGATCGAAATGCTCGTGCAAAAAATTCTGGCGGTGATTTTTCACCATCCACTCCGCCAGAATCGCTCCGCCGCGGCTCACGATTCCCGTGATCCGCCCCGTGGTCAGCGGAATGTATTGCACCAGCACGCCTGCGTGGATGGTCATGTAATCGACGCCCTGCTCGGCCTGCTCCTCAATCACTTCGAGCATCACCTCGATATTCAGATCCTCCACGCGTCGCACGCGCGCCAGCGCTTCGTAAATTGGCACCGTCCCGATCGGCACCGGAGAGGCATCGATGATCGCCTTGCGAATGCGCGGAATATCGCCGCCGGTCGACAGATCCATCACCGTATCGGCGCCGTACTTCACTGCGTAGCGCAGCTTTTCCAATTCTTCGTTGATATTGGACGTGGTCGAAGAGTTGCCGATGTTGGCGTTCACCTTGCACAGCGACTCGACGCCGATGCACATCGGCTCCAGGTTGGCGTGATGAACGTTCGCCGGGATGATCATACGCCCGCGCGCCACTTCGCCGCGGACGGTTTCCGGCGCGAGCCGCTCGCGCCGCGCGACGTATTCCATCTCTTCGGTAATCTGCCCTTGGCGGGCGTAGTGAATCTGCGTGCGGATGCGGTCGCCGGAGCGCCGCGCTACCCAATCGGTTCGCATACTGAATTGATTATATATAGCCTTTAAGAGGTTCATCCCTTTGTAACCGCCGCGCCCGATCCAGCCCATAGAAAGTTTTGATTGGACCCCTGCCGATCTTCGGCTTTACGCTCGATTAGATGACCATCTCAGAGGCTATCGACCCGGCCAGCGATGCCGGGATTCTGCGGCGCGTCAGCCGCATCGTCAGTTCGGAGCTGTCGCTCGATGAAATGCTCGGTGATGTTCTGGGTTTGACCGCGCAGGCCACCGGCTGCGACGCGTGCCTGGTGTTTCTGGTCGAGGAAGCCACCGGCGAATTCGTGTTGCGCGGCTCGCTGGTGCCGCGCCCCTCGGAATTGGGTCATCTGCGCATCAAAATCGGCGAAGGAATCACGGGACTGGTGGCCCAAAGCCTGGAGCCGGTCGCCCTCTCCTCCAACGCCAGCGCCGATCCGCGCTTCAAAATCTTTCCAGCCTTGATTGAAGACACCTACGAAGCGTTTCTCTCGGTACCGCTGGTGAACAAAGGCAAGGCGATCGGCGTAATCAACATGCATCATCGCGAGCAGCATCAACATTCGAGCGACGAAATCGAGACGGTCACTTTCATTGGCGAGCAGATGGGCAGCGCCATCGCCAAGAGCCTGCTCGAAGAGGAAAACGCGCGCCTGGCCGCGGAAACCGAGGAGATGAAGCGCCAGCTCGAAACACGCAAAGCCGTCGAGCGCGCCAAGGGCATCCTTCAGCGCCGCGAAAATCTGACCGAGGAAGATGCCTACCTGCGCATGCGCAACGAAAGCCGCCGCCTGCGCCGCCCCATGCGCGAGCTTGCCGAAGCGATCATTTTGACGGAAGAGCTGTCTCGGAGAAAGGAACCGGGCCTCTAGTACCCGTGTCCCGCCGGCTGGTCCCGGACCTTTCCCTTGAACATCCGGTACACCAGCACGAAATACCCTAGCGCGATCGCCATTCCGGAAATCCACCACACCAGTCCGGCCGCCAATGATTCTTTTCCCGCCGCTGCGTTCCCGATCGTGATCGCGTTGGCCGGATCACCGCTCGACGGCAGCAGCGTCGGATACAGCGCCAGCGCCGCGCCCCCCAGCGTCGCCACGATGTACACGCAGGAGCTTAAGAATGCCGCGCGCTCCCGACGCGCCCGAGTGAACGCCGCGACTCCCGCGAGCGCCCCCGCAACCAGCGCCGGCAGCAGCCATCCCGCCGGATTCTGGCGATAATTGTCGAGCAGCGATGGCCGCACCGCGATGCTCGCCGCGAGCGCGCCCGCCGACAGCACCAGCACCGCCGGCCAGAGCCGGCGCACCGCCCCGCGCAGCCGCTCGTTCAACGCTCCCTCGGTCTTCACCACCAGGTACAGCGCGCCGTGCATTGCGGTCGCCGCGAGCGTCGCGACCCCGCACAGGATGGTGTACCAGTCGAGAATTCCGGGCTGCGCGCCCGGGCGGAAATCGGTCCACAGCGGCAGAAAGAAATAACGATCCGCACCCAGCGGCACGCCGCGCATCACATTGCCGAGCGCCGCTCCGAAAAATACGATCAGCAGCGTGCTGGCGATCGAAAACGCGCCGTCGAAGAAATCGCGCCACACCGTCGCGCTCACCTGCGCGCGGAACTCGATCCCCATCGCGCGGAAAATCAGCAGCCACAGCACGATGTTCAGCGGCAGGTAGAACCCGCTGAACCCTGAGGCGTACAGCAGCGGGAAAGCGTAGAACAGCGTTCCGCCCGCGGCCAGCAGCCACACTTCGTTGCCGTCCCACACCGGCCCGATCGATTGTAGGATCTTTCTGCGCGACTCGTCATCGCGTGCGACGAACACGCTGACCGCCCCCGCTCCCAGATCGAAACCGTCGAGCAGCACATAACCCACCAGCATCAGCACCACCAGAACGAACCAGAGCGTTTCCATTATTCGGTCTCCGGTCCCTTCTCGATCTGCCGGTAAATGAGCAGCAGCAGGAAGATCGAGAGCAGCGCGTACAATCCCATGAATCCCAGCAGCGTGAACAGCCCGTTCGCTGCGGATACGTTGGAGGAGTATCCATCCTGGGTGCGTAGCAATCCGTAAACCAGCCACGGCTGCCGCCCGAGCTCCGCCGTCATCCAGCCCGCCGTGTTGGCGATGTAGGCGAACGGAAACGCCAGCATCAGGCACCACAGCGCCCAGCGCGTGTGAAACAGCGCGCCGCGCCACAGCAGGAACGCGGCCACCAGCGCGAGCGCGACGAAAATGGTCCCCAGTCCCGCCATCACGTGATAAGCGAAATACAACAGCGGAATGTTGGTGGGCCAGTCGGTCTCGGGAAACGCGCTCAATCCCGTGACCACCGCTTTCGGCGTTCCGTAGATCAGAAAACTCAGGACATCGTTCACCGCCAGCGGATTGTCGATGCGCCGGTGCTCCACGTCCGGCTGCCCGAAAATGACGATGGGCGCGCCTGGACCGGAGGTGAACAGCGCCTCCATCGCGGCCGTGGTCACGGGCTGATGATTCGCCATGTAGCGCCCGTGAACGTCGCCGGTAGGGAAGATTTGCAGCGCCGAGAAAATCAGAGCGGTGACCACGCCGCAGCGCACGAAGATACGCGCATGTTCCTGGTGCATGCCACTGAGCAAGTAAAACGCCCCCGTCGCCGCCATCACGAACGCCCCCGTGATCACGGCGCCGCTTACCGTGTGGGCGTATTGAATCCAGGCCCAGGGATTCAGCAGAACACCCGTGACCCCGGTCACCTGAAAACTCCCGTCCGCCAGCCGCGAATACGCCACCGGATGCTGCATCCACGCGTCCGCCGCCACGATGAAAAATCCGGACAGCCACGATCCCACGAAAACCATGAACGCCGCGCCCCAGTGTCCCCAGCGTCCCAACCGCTTTTCGCCGAACAAAAACAATCCCAGGAACGCCGATTCCAGAAAGAACGAAAACACGCCTTCCATCGCCAGCGGCTGCGCGATCACGCCGCCGGTCAACTGCGAAAATCGCGCCCAGTTGGTGCCGAACTGAAATTCCATGGGAATTCCGGTCACCACCCCCGCGACGAAATTGATCCCGAAGATCCGGATCCAGAAGCGCGCCGCTTCGTCGTAGGCGTGATCGTTGGTCCGCAGCGCGGCGGTTTTCAGGATCAGAATCAGCAGCGCCAGGCCGATGGTCAGTTGCGGAAACAGGTAGTGGTACGTGATTGTGAACGCGAAATGAAAGCGATGAATAAACAGCGCATCATTCATGGCGGACGCGGGGGGACGCATTCATTGTAGATCGCGGCGCGAAACGGTGTCTGCGGGTACACTGAATCTGGCAATCCCGATTTGGAACACCCACCCACGCACGCGCGCTACTGGGTGATTGTCTTCGCGGTCACGCTCGCGGTGCTGGCCTACGTCGATCGCGTGGCGATTTCCCAGGCCGCGGGTCCCATGTCGCGCGATCTCGATCTCAGCAAATCCGAAATGGGCCTGGTTTTCGGAGCCTTCGCGCTGTCATACGCGCTGTTCGAAATCCCCAGCGGCTGGCTGGGCGACCGCATTGGTCCGCGCCGCGTGCTGCTCCGCATCGTGCTCGCCTGGTCGGCGTTCACGGCGCTCACGGGCGCGGCATTGAACTTCGCCTCCCTCTCTCTCACCCGGTTCCTGTTCGGAGCGGGCGAAGCGGGCTGCTTTCCGAATCTCACCAAAGCCTTCAGCCTGTGGATTCCCGGCGCCGAGCGCGCTCGCGCGCAGGGCATCATGTGGGCTTTCGCGCGCTGGGGCGGAGCCTTCACGCCGCCGCTGGTGATGTTCGCTTTCGAGTTCATGAGCTGGCGAGCCGCATTCGCCGCTTTCGGCGCCGTCGGCCTGATCTGGTGCTTCGCGTTCGCGCGCTGGTTTCGCGACCGCCCCGCGGACCACCCTTCCGTCAATGCCGCCGAGCTCGCCCTCATCGGCACGCCCGATTCTGTGGCGACTCATGCCGGCGCGCCCTGGCGACGCCTGATCGCCAGCCGCTCCGTGTGGCTGCTGTGCATCCAGTATTTCTGCGTTTCGTTCGGCTGGTATTTCTACATCACCTGGCTGCCGACGTATCTCCAGGAATTCCGCCGCCTCTCCGCCGCCGACGCCGCGCGCCTGGCCATTTTTCCGCTGCTGTTCGGCGGATTCGGATCGTTGATCTCCGGCGCGGTCTCTTCGCGCTACCCCGCCGCGCGCCGTGCCGTAGCGATCGCCGGTATGCTCGGCGCCGGCGTGCTGATTATGCTGGTCATGCGCATCGCGCCAGCTTTTCCCGCCATGCTGGTTATGGGACTCGCCAGCTTCGCCAATGACCTTGCGGTCCCCGCCGCCTGGCACGCCTGCATGGATATCGGCGGCAGATTTTCAGGAACGGTCTCCGGATCGATGAACACCATGGGCAATCTCGCCGGCTTTCTGGCCCCGGTTTTCGGCGGATTCCTGCTCGATCGCACCCACGGCGACTGGAATCTGCTGCTGTACGTCATGGCCGCGGTCTATGCCGCCGGGGCGCTATGCTGGCCGTGGATCGACTCTCGCGAATCGCTCTGAGACGCGCCTTATCGGCCGCTTACCCAATCCATCCCGTCCGGACCCTTGCCCGTCGAAATCTTGCCCGTCATTTTCAGCGTCGAAAGGTCCACCACGCCGACGTAATTGTCCGGCGTCGCGCCGAGGTACGCCTTCGAGCCGTCGGAGGAAACCAGGATCCCCGCGATTCCCGTGCCCACCTTGATGCTCTTAATCTCCTTGCGCGACGCCACGTCGATCACCACCAGATTTCCCGTGGTGACATCCGAAATCAGCGCGCGTTTCCCGTCCGGCGTGAATTTCAGCCGGTTCGACCGCTTCGATTCCACCGCAAACGTATCCGTCACTTTTCGCGCCGCGATATCGATCACCGACACCGTCCCGTCGCCCGCGTTCGCCGCCCACAGTTCCTTGCCGTCGGGCGAAACGTCGAAGCCCTCCGACCCGCGCCCCACCTTCACCACGCTCTGATGCCAGTCCGCCGGATTTCCGCTGTGCTCGAAAATCGAGATGGTCCCCGAGCCGATATTCGAAGTGAAAATCATCCGCCCGTCGCGGCTGAGCTCGATCATGTGCGTTCCATCCTGCCCGGTGCCCAGGATCCAGTCCACGCGATTGGTCGCTGGATCGTACGTGCCGATGGTCTTGCTGCCTTCGCACGTGAAATACACCTTGCCCTCCGCCGCGAAAAGGCCGTGCGGCCGCGTCTCCGGCGACAGGTCCACGCGATGCACCTCCTGGTAGGTCTTCAGGTCGATCACCGAAAGCGTGTGGCCGGGCGCCTGCCCCGTTCCATAGTTGCTCGCGACGGCGTACCTGCCGTCGGTAGTCGAGACCACTTCATGCGGGCCGTCGCCGGTGGGTCCACGGCCGAGCACCTTCCCGCTCGCCGGATCGACCACGGCGACATTGCCTTCCTTATTGAGCACCAGCAGTTGCGCGGCCGCGCTCGAAGCCAGCGCCAGCGCCAGGAATTTCGCCCGATTCATGCCATCCCTCCTTCGTACATTCCTAACGAGCTTCGCACAACGGCGCTGTAAACGCACCGGCGGGTCCGCGAATCGGACGCTTTTCGGTGTAAGTCATTGAAAATTCGTGCATTCATCACAGCGCTTGCGTCGCCAGAGCAAAGCAAAGGGATGTAAGTGATTGTCAAATAATGTAATTCATGCCTTTATGGTATTGCCCGAAACGGGGCGACCTCTCTAGGATCAAATGTAAGGCGTGTTACGCCTGCGTTTGTAGCTACGTTCGAAGTGTATGCGAGAGGGAATCGCTATGCGAACAATAGATGCGGTGAGAACGCGCGGGCTGTTGCTCGGCGCTTTCATGGGAATTTGCGGTGTCGCGATGGGGGCGGATGTCACAAGCCACGGGCCTGTAACGTTCACCAAAGATATCGCTCCGATCCTCCAGGATAAGTGCCAGGATTGTCACAGGTCCGGCGGCATGGCTCCCATGCCGTTGATCACTTATCAGGAAGCCCGCCCTTGGGCGAAGTCGATCAAGGAGCGCGTCGTCCAGCGCCAGATGCCGCCATGGTTCATCGACAAGAATGTCGGCATCCAGCATTTCAAGAACGACGTTTCGCTCAGTGACCAGCAGATCGCCACCATCGCCAAGTGGGTGGACAGCGGCGCGCCGATGGGCAATCCCAAGGACATGCCGCCGCCCAAGAAATTCGATGATGAGGGCGGCTGGAAGCTCGCCAAGATCTTCGGCCGCGAGCCTGACATGGTGATCGAAGGGCCCGATTACACGATGCCGGCTCATGGGCAGGATCAGTGGTGGCGTCCGACGACCAACGTCAATCTTTCGGAGCCGCGCTGGGTCCAGGCGGTGGAAATGCAGCCCTCGACGCAGCTCGCCCGCCGGATGTTCCATCACGTTCTCGCCAACCTGTATCAGGACGAGACCAACGCACCCTCGCCGCTGGTGAAGGTGGATCTGGGGCGCAACGGCAGCAATTTCGGCGCGGGCGGCGCCGGAGCCGGACTGCTGATGGAATGGGCCATCGGCAAGAACTATGACATTTACAATCCGGGAACCGGCAAGCTTCTCATGCCGGGCGCCCAAATCCGCTGGGAATACCACGTCCACGCCTCGGGCGAGGAGATCACTGGTCATCCCAAGCTGGCTGTGTACTTCTACCCGAAAGGCGAGACGCCGAAGCACCGGACGTATCTGACACTGTTCGGATCGACGGGCAACGGACGCTCGGCGACGCTCGACATTCCGCCGAATTCGGTCGCGGAAGCCGAGGGTTACCACGTGCTGCGCGCTGCGGCCGTCCTCGAAAATTTCCAGCCGCACATGCATCTGCGCGGCAAAGCCATGATGATCCAGGCGATCCTGCCCACCGGCCAGGTGGAAACGCTCAGCTACGTGGATCATTTCAATTTCAACTGGATGACCAACTACATCTACGCCGATGACACGGCTCCCGTGCTTCCCAAGGGGACCGTCATTCACGTCAAGGCGTGGTACGACAACACGCGCGCCAATCCCAATAATCCGGATCCGGATCAATGGGTCGGCTATGGCGACCGGACGGTCGACGAAATGGGCCACGCCTGGGTCAACGTCATGTACATCACCGACGAAGAGTACAAGGAGTGGGCGGCGACTCACCGGCAGTCGGAAGCGCCGCGCGGCGCCACGCAGCAGCAGTAATCGCGGATCTCACACACGCGGCTCGCGGGTCAATCGGCTCGCGAGCCGTGTTGTGCACTCACCACCCCCGGCCTCACGGCCAGGGGTCTTACTTTTCACCCACAGGCTGACGATCGCGCCTCCCTCCGGATTGATGTGTTCTTTTCGTCAACGAAAAGCGGCTAGTCGATGAATTCCAGTTCCGGTGTGTGCCCCAATGTCCCGAACGCGCGCCCGTGCTCCCCTTCCAATCGCGAGGCGATAAACGCATCCGCGATTCCGGCCGGGCTGAAGCGGAGCATTAATGAGCCCTGGAGCGCCAACGCCAGCCGCTCGGTGAACCTCCGCGCCTGCGGCTCCTCGACCGTCCGGCCGATTCGATCCGCGTAATGCGAGATCCGGCGATCCCCAGCCAGGTGAATCTCCTCCATCAGCCGGTTGAGCGTTTCGGGTTCCTTGGCGACCGTCCGCAGCACGTCCAGCGCGATCACGTTCCCCGAGCCTTCCCAGATCGAATTGAGCGGCGCTTCCCGGTACAACCGCGGCAGGATCGATTCCTCGACGAATCCGTTGCCGCCCAGGCATTCGAGCGCCTCGGCGACGAACACCGGCGAGCGCTTGGACAGCCAGTATTTCCCCATTGCGACCGCCAGCCGTGCGAACGCGCGATCGTTTTCATCGAAGGCGCGCGCCACACGCGCGAGCAGCAGCGTCGCGGCTTCGCTCTCGATCGCGAGGTCCGCCAGAACGTTGCGCATCAGTGGCTGATCGATCAGCAGCTTTCCGAATGCGCGACGGTGCCGGGCGTGGTGCAGCGCCTGTTCGAGCGCCGCGCGCATCAGCGACGCCGCGCCCATCATGCAGTCCAGGCGCGTGTGATGCACCATCTCGATGATGGTCGCCACGCCGCGGCCCTCCTCGCCGATGCGCACCGCCCAGGCGCCGTCGAACTCGACCTCGCTCGACGCATTCGAGCGGTTGCCCAGTTTCTGCTTCAGCCGCTGCAAGTGAAACGCGTTGCGCTTGCCTTCCGGCGTCCAGCGCGGGAGGAAAAAGCAGGAAAGCCCTGCCGGCGCCTGCGCCAGAACCAGAAAGGCATCGCACATCGGCGCTGAGCAGAACCACTTGTGCCCGTGAATCGAGTATTCCTCGCCCGAGAGCCGCTCCGCGCGCGTGGTGTTGGCGCGCACGTCCGATCCGCCCTGTTTCTCGGTCATCGCCATGCCGAACAGCGCGCCGGATTTCTCCGCGGCCGGTGCGAATCGCGGGTCGTATTCGGAAGAGAAGATGCGCGGCAGCCATTCCGCCGCAAGCGCCGGATGATGCCGAAGCACCGGGACCGAGGAGTAGGTCATCGAGATCGGGCATAGATGGCCGGCCTCGTTTTGAGAGGCGATCATCGCCAGCGCGGCGCGAGCGACATGCGCTCCGGGACGCGGCTCGGACCAGGGCAGCGAGTGAACCCGGTGCTCCACGGCGAGCCGCATCAGGTTGTGCCACGCCGGATGAAACTCGACCTCGTCGCGCCGGTTCCCATAGCGATCGTGTGTGCGCAGCACCGGTGGATTTTCGTTCGCCTGTGCGCCCCATTCGATCGCTTCCGCGCTGCCGGTTCTGCGGGCGAACGCGTCGATGTCGGCGCACGCCCATCCCGCCCCTTCGCGCGCGACCGCCTCGCGCAGCGCGCGGTCGCTCGCAAACGGATTGTAGTCCGCCAGCGGCGGCGGTTGATTGAAAACCTCGTGATTCAATTTATTGAACGGGCTTCCGATGCAGAGGCCGCGCCTGCGACTGGCCGTGATCCATGAACAACTGCTCGGCCTGCTGTTCGGAGATGGTCAGAGTCATCTGCGCGGTCGCCCCGTTAGTGCTGAACGTTGCCGCGTTGGCAAGCGTCCCGGCAGACTGGTTGTTCGATGACAGCATGCTCACAAAGAATTGCAGCACGTTCACCAGCGCCTGCGCGTTTTGATTCGAGGTGGTGACCGCGCTGCCCGTGACCGTGATCGAACTGGGGCCGAAGTTGATCCCTCCCGAAGCCGCTGTGACTGACTGGAACAAATTGGTCTGCGACGCATTCCCCAGATTGCCGGGCAGATTGCCGTTCAGAAAATCGGAAAGCGGCGTCTGGGTGACGAACCATGCCGAGTTCGCCAGGCTGGCGCTCTGCGCTGCCGATGCGAGGCTGCCGGTGTACGTCGCCTTGGCGCTCCACCGGTCGAGCGCCGCGTCCACCGCGGCCACGCTGCCGATCACCGCCGTGGTGTTATCCGGAAACGCGAGCGCCATATTAGAGCTGTCGTTGGGACCGGTGATCACGCTGATGTTGTTGTACAGCGTCACCGACCCTCCGGCGGCGATCGCGGCCGAAGCCACCTGCGTGGGAACAAACGTCCCGCGGCCGAGGACCAGCGAGTTGTTCTGGCTCACCGGAGGCGCGCCGGTCGCCGCCAGAATCTGCGTCAGGTCCTTGGTCGGATCGAAGCCGGTCGCGGTGATGAACTGCACGAACCCGGCGTCGCCCGGCTGCATCTTCGAAAGCAGGTACAGCCCGAAAGGCGACTGCAGCGTCTGATCCATCTGAATTCCGCTGAGCACCGCCGCGTCGGGCATCACCAGGTTCAGCAGGACGGGATCAACCCCCGGAAGGGTCGCCGCGCCGGCGAGCGACGCAGCGCAAAAAACCACAGCCATGCGACGGGAAATCATGTTTGGACCTCGATCAGCTTTATTCTACGCTCTGAAGACGGACAGGCGCCGCGATTATTACAAACGTGAGGTCCAAAACAGACAGGGCGGGACCGAGGAAAAATCAGGCGACCCGGAGCCGAAGCCCCTGTCTGCCATAGGCGAGGCGTGCAGATCTCCTCGCCGCTGACTTCCTCAGTTACCCGCCCTGGAGTCGCCGGGTCGGAGGGTCCGGCGACTGGCCGTTGCCCCCTCAAACGAGGGGCGAACTTAAAAATTACTGCGCGCCTCCGCCCGCTGCCACGGTGTGGCCCGATTGCGTCTCCGGAACCCACAGCCGCACTTCCACGCGCCGGTTCTGCTTGCGTCCATCGCGCGTATTATCGGCCGCGACGGGCGTCGCCCAACCCTCACCTAGCATGGTGATGTTGCGAACCGGAATCTTGTACTCCACCGTCAGGAAGCGCGCCACTGCTTCGGCCCGTTCCTGGCTCAACCGGTCGTTGTAAGCGGACGATCCGGTCTTGTCCGTGAAGCCCTCGATCTCGATCACGTAACGGTCCAAACCCTGGGCCTGCTTGGCGAGATCGGTCAACTGCTGCTTGGCGTCGTCGGCCAGACGGAACTGGTTGACGCGGAACAGGACCGTCTCCTGCTTCGTCATGTTGTATTTGTTCATGCCATCGATGGTGTGACCGAGCCGGTCGATACCATTCTGGGCGAACGTCCTGGCCCCGTCGGCCGCCTGCTGAGCTCCGTTGGCGGCCTGCTGCGCACCGTCAGCCTTCTGATCGGCCGCTTTCGCAGCGGCGTTGGCCTGGTCCGCCTTGTTATCGACGTCCGTCAGCTTTTCCTTGGTTTTGGACAAGTCGCGATCCAGGTCCTGGATTTCGGTGCCCTGGCTCGCGATCTGCTTATCCTCTTCCGCGTTCTTCGCCTCCGCGGCTGACACGCGCTGTTCCACCGGAGCGACAGTTTTGGTGACATATTTCTTGGTCGCGCAGCCCGTCGCCAACAGGCTGAGGGCCACCGCGCCGGACAACATTGTGATTTTCATCGTACATCCCCTTTCGGTCTCGCTAGATCAACTATTTACGCGGTGCCGTGCACTGGATGGATCCGACTTCGCCGCCACCGACTTTGTTTTTGTTTCTGCCTCTTTAGCGCACTTTCACATCAATTTTGACCGGTCTCAGGGCCGGCGTGCACCAGTGTCGAGCTTCTGGACAGCCGTCCCCTGAGGCCGATCGCCCGCGGGAGCAACCACGGGAAAACCGCTCAAAAATTCTAGCCCGGTACTTTCTTCTGAACCAGAATCGGAAAGTTTTTCACGTTATCGGCGCTAACCGCCTGATTCTTTTGAGCAACCGGACTCACGACGGGTAGAAAAGCACGTCCCTTACCACCACATTCAGCGAAACGTTGGCTGTACTTACGATTTCTGACATAATGGGCGTCGAATGATCCGAGTATTAGTAGCCGACGACCATCCTCTTTTGCGGAGCGGTCTGAAACACGTTTTGTCGCAGGAGCCCGATCTGCTGCTCGCCGGGGAAGCCGAGGATTCCGAGCAGGTGCTGGCGCGCCTGGCCGAACCGGGCTGGGACGTGGTGATCCTGGACATCACCATGCCCGGACGCGGCGGACTAGAGTGCCTGCGCGAAATCCGGCGCTTGCATCCCGAAGTTCCCGTGCTGGTGTTGAGCATGCATCCGGAGGAGCAATTCGCAGTGCGCGCCATCAAGTCCGGCGCGAGCGGTTATCTGAACAAGACCAACGCGGCGAACGAAGTGGTAAGCGCCATCCG
>Ga0335077_10004018_pt1 | contig 17887 bp, 11 predicted proteins | sample Lox_Sample_31_FD_207151 | JGI IMG/M metagenome (GOLD analysis project Ga0335077, IMG submission 207151) | Soil microbial communities from Loxahatchee National Wildlife Refuge, Florida, United States - Lox_Sample_3.1 | ecosystem: Environmental > Terrestrial > Soil > Wetlands | place: USA... | reverse complement strand
AAGGACCGTTCCGTTCATACCGGCGCAGCCATTTGCGAACCGTGGGTACGGTCGTGGCAAACAGCCGCGCCGTCGGTTTGATGCCGATGCGCTTGGCGCTCTCCACCAAGCGCAGACGATGGTTGTAAGCGTCTCTCATCTCACGTACCAGATCGAAATAGCGAGCGGCGTTGGCCATGGCCCGCCGATCCTACTCGCCGCTCCTCGCCCGGCTCTCCCCCCAGCCGGGCGATCATCTCCGACCGCCTCTTCTCACTCAAGCACTTCAACTTCGCCAGAGGGATACGATGTGACAGGGCTCTTCCATGTTAGAGACAGGTTTGACCGGTCCTACTCTTCCAGCCTAAAGTAACTGGACGGCGATTTTGTAACCCATCGGTCATGAATCATATTTCGATCTGGCGCTCCGTCGTCCTGGTGTTGGCAATCGCTCCTTTGGCGTATTACATCGTGGCGATCGCCGCTTGCGTCCGCTTTTTTCGCAGAGAACGCCGCAAGATGCTTCCCAATTTCCGCCCGCCCGTAAGCCTGTTGAAACCGGTGCACGGCGTGGATTTTGGCACGTACGAGAACTTCGCCAGTTTCTGCCGGCAGAATTACCCCGAGTACGAAGTTCTTTTTTGCGTTAACGATCTTTCCGATCCCGCCGTACCGTTCATCCAGAAAGTAACGTCGGATTTCCCGCAAATCCCGATTCGCCTGCTGTCGGGCGCCGAATCGGTTGGAACCAACCGCAAGGTCAACAATCTGGCGCTGCTCGCCAAAGAAGCTCGCTACGAGATCCTTGTGCAAACCGACGCTGACGTCCGTGTGGGCCCGGATTTCTTGCGGGAAGTGGCGGCTCCCTTCGCAAACCCGGCGACGGGTGTCGCCAGTTGTTTCTATCGGGGGATTGTGGAAGCAGACCTGCGTGCCGAAATCGAGGCGATTGGCGCGGTCACCGATTTACTTGCCGGCGCCATGGTTGCGGATTGGAAAGAGGGCGTGACCTTCGCACTGGGCGCGGCCGTCGCCACCACGAAAACCTGGCTGGCCAAGATCGGCGGCTATGAGGCGCTCGCCGACTATCTGGCCGACGACTACGAGATTGGAAACCGCATCTACAAAGCCGGCGCGCACGTTCTACTTTCGCGAGAGCCGGTCTGGACGATGTATCCGGCTCAAACATGGCGTGGTTTCTGGTCGCACCAGGTGCGTTGGGCCCGGACCACACGGCTGGTGCGCCCGATCTCGTATTTTGGCATGGTGATCACACACGGATTGGCTTGGGCAGTCGCTGTAGCCTTCTGCGCTCCAAACGTGCAAATCGCCGCGACATACCTTTTCGCGTATCTTGTGCTGCGTCTCTCGTTGGCTTGGACGGCGGGAGTTTGGGGCTTAGGGGACGAGCTTGTGAAGCGAAAACTCTGGCTGGTGCCTATCCGCGACGCGATTCACTTTGCTGTTTGGATTGCCGCCTTCAGTTCGAATCGCGTTCACTGGAGCGGCAAGGACTACAAGATCACCAAAGGGAAGATGCTCCCGCTTTCCTGATCACGCCTAGTGTTGCGGTTTGGCTGTAGGCGCTGCCGGCATAATGGTCATGTTCTTCCAGTCGGAATCGGAAAGGTTCCATCCACCGCCGAGCGCCCGGTAGAGCTGCACAATCACTACCCGGCGGTTTAATTCCGTCTGAGCGAGAGAATTTTCCTCGGGATAGAGCTGTATTTGCGCATCCAGTACTTCGAAATAGCTGGCTTTGCCGGCCTGATAGCGCTGCAACGAGACTTTCACGGCTTCCTGATACGCCGACACTGAGCGCATCTGCTCGGTACGAATCGCCTCGAATTTCTGACGGGAAATCAACGCGTTCGCGACGTCAGTAAACGCGTTCAACGCTGCCTGCTCATACTGCAATTTGGATTGCTCCCAGAACGCGACCGCCTGGCGTTTTTGCGCACGGAGCGCCCCTCCCTGGTAGATGGGGCCGGTGAAATTGGCGGCGACGCTCCAAACGGTTGCTTGCCCCGACGTGATAGCAGACAGCGGCGTGCTGGCCTGGCCGAGCAACGCCGTGAGGCCGAGTTGGGGGAAGAAATTCGCGGTGGCCACGCCAACTTGCGCGTTTGCGGCGCGGACTTGCTGTTCGGCCGAGAGCACATCCGGGCGGCGTTCGAGAAGCGCCGAAGGCAATCCTACCGGGATATCAGGTGGCACCACTTCGTCCAGTAATTTGGCGGTGTGAAGAATCGACGCCGGATTCTGGCCCAGCAGGATGCTGATTTGATTCTCTTTCAGAACGATCTGCCGCTCATATTCTGGAACTGCGGCTGCGGCGGCGGCCTGTGCGGCTTCCGCACGCGAGGTGTCGAGCTTGGACGCAACGCCGCCTTCATAGCGCTGCATAAACAGCTTCAACGTGTCTGTGAACGAAGCCGCGGTATCTTTCGCAATTTGCAGCTGGAGTTCCAGCCCAAGAAGCTCGAAATACGCTTGCGCGACATCGCTCGTCAGGCTGAGCATGACGCCGCGGCGTGCTTCTTCCGTCGAGAGGTACTGCGCGCGCGCCGATTCATTCAGCCGGCGAATGCGGCCCCAGATATCGGCTTCCCACGCCACGCTGCCGACCGCCAGAAATGCTCCTCGGGTGGAACCGCCGTTGGGAGCCACGGTACCGAGGAACTCATTTTTGCCGTCGCTGGCGCCCACGGAATAATTCACAAAAGGGAAGTACTGCGCCTTGGCCTGTGCCGCAACCTGCCTGGACTGCTCGACACGCGATACGGCGACGGCCAGGTCATAGTTATTGGCGAGCGCTGTTTTAATGAGCGCCTTCAGTTGCTCGTCCTGGAACGCTTCCCACCACGGCAGATCCGCGTAAGAGGCCTGTTGCGCGGCTCCCTCGGCCCCGCGAAATTCAGTGGGTACATTTACCTTAACGCGCTGGTAATTGGGACCTACCGCGCATCCCGAAACGAAGAGCGAGCAGGAAAGAATGGCGGCGAGCAGAGAGCGACCCGCTGTGTTAGAGAACCGATTGTGCTTCTCAGTCGAGTTAAAGGTTTTCATAATCATTCGACGTGACACGTTTGCCCCGCTCCTGCGGCTTAATCCGCGTGCTCCGTGCCTGCCGGAGGCAGCCCTGTGGCGCCCGGGAGCTTGGACTTGATACCTTCGACACTGGCGCCGCCAAACCGTTCAATCATGTAGAACAGAGCCGGAATGATGAAGATCGCGATAGCGCTCGCGGCGGTCATCCCGCCGATCACAGCCGTTCCCATGACCTGCCTCGAGACCGCACCGGAGCCGGAGGCACGCCATAACGGCACGCAACCCAGGATGAACGCGAAGGAAGTCATCAGAATCGGACGCAGTCGAAGTTTGGCTGCCTCGAGTGCGGCTTCCGAAAGCGACTGTCCTTTCTCATATCCGGCCTTCGCAAACTCCACAATGAGGATGGCGTTCTTTGCCGCAAGCCCGATCAGCATCACAAGACCGATTTGCGCGTAGACGTTGTTTTCCAGGCCCAGGCCGGTGTATTGCTTAAACACCAACAGGTCAATGAGTCGCCGCAGCAACAAAGTGGCGAAAGCGCCGAAAACGGCGATGGGCACGCTCAGCAGCACACTAAACGGCAGCGTCCAACTCTCATAGAGCGCCGCGAGAATGAGAAAAGCGAACAAAATCGACAAGCCGAAAATGGCAAACGGCGAAACGCCCTGTTGCGCTTTTTGCTCTTGGAAGGACATGCCCATGTAGTCGAAGCCCATTCCTGAAGGCATGGTTTGCGCAAAAACTTCTTCCATGGCGCGCATGGCCTGTTCCGAACTAAAACCACGCGCGGCTGTCGCGTTGATCTGCGTGGCGCGGTGGAGGTTGTAGCGCATCGTGAATTCCGGACCATTGGTCTGCTGGATTGCTGTGATGGCGGACATCGGAACCATCTGGCCAGTCATATTTCGTACATAGAATTGACCCAAATTTTCGGCCCGGGTGCGATATGTCCCTTCCGCCTGAACATATACCTGCCACTGACGGCCAAAGCGGTTGAAATAGTTAATGAAGGCGCCGCCCATGAAAGCCTGAAGTGTCCCGTAAACATCTTTCAACTGCACACCTTGAGTGAGAACCTTGTCTCGGTCAACCTTGGCAAAGACCTGTGGCACGGTAGGGAGTGCGGTGGTGAAAACGCGAGCGATCTCGGGCCGTTTGCTCGCCGCCTGAATAAATTGTTTCGTCTGGGCAGTGAGAAATTCCACGTCGCGGCCGCCGCGGTCTTCCAGAATGTATGTGACACCGCCAGACGCGCCCACGCCGGGAATCGCCGGTGGCGGAAAGGCCACGGTCACGCCCTCCGGGAGCTTCCCCAGGACCTCATTGAAGTGCATCAGCAAGTCCGTATATTGCTCTTCCTTGGTTTTCCGCTCGTGCCAAGGCTTGAAGGTGACCCAGAAGAAGGTGCTGTAGGTGTTTTGAACGCCGCTTAACATACTGTAGCCGACGACGGTGGTGACGTGAGCAACTCCCGGCGTGCTCATCAAGATGTCTTCCACTTTTTTCGCTGACGCGGAAGTCCGCTGCAATGAGGAAGCATCGGGAAGCTGCTGGACGACGAACACGTAGCCTTGATCCTCATCCGGCAGGAAACTGGCCGGCAATTTGCTTCCGGAGAAGCCCGCCAGGACGGTGAAGCCCAGGAGCAAGATTACGGTGATAGACAGCTTATGAATGAAGAACCGGCAACCAGTCACGTAATGGTTCGTCGCGGTGGTGAAGCTACGGTTGAAGGCGGCAAAGAACTTGCCCAGGGGCCCGCGGGCTTCCTTTTTCGGCCGCAAGAGCAACGCCGAGAGCGCGGGGCTCAACGTGAGCGCGTTAAATGCGGAGATAATGACCGATACCGCGATGGTCACGGCAAACTGCTGGTAAAGGCGGCCAGTAATGCCTGGTACGAACGCCGTCGGGATGAACACAGCGGAAAGAATGACGGCGATGCCAATGACCGGCGCGGAAACTTCCTCCATGGCTTTCAAGGAGGCTTCCTTCGGAGACAGGCCGTGCTCGATGTGATGTTCCACGGCCTCGACGACCACGATGGCGTCGTCGACTACGAGTCCGATGGCTAAGACCAACCCGAACAGCGACAGCGTGTTCACGGAAAAGCCGAGGAACGGAAAGACCATGAACGTTCCGATTAGAGAGACGGGCACAGCCAATAACGGGATCAGCGTCGCACGCCATCCTTGCAGGAACAGGTACACCACCAGGATGACCAGCACCAACGCTTCGACCAGCGTGTGCTCGATCTCCTTAATTCCTTCGGTGACGGGCAGCGTCGTATCGAGTGCCGTGACGTAATCCAGGCCGGGAGGAAATCTCTTTTTCTGTTCCTCCATATAGGCGATAACGGCCTTGGCTGCGGCGACCGCGTTCGAACCGGGTAGTTGATACACCGCGATGACTGCCGAGGGCTTGCCGTCGAGCCGGCCCTGCATGTTGTAGACTTGCGCTCCCAACTCGATGCGCGCCACATCTTTGAGGCGTACCACGGATCCGTCGGATTGGGCACGCACGATGATCTGGCCAAATTCCTGTTCTGAGATGAGTCGGCCCTGCGCGCGAACCGCATAAGTGAACTCCTGCCCTTGCGGGACTGGCTCGCCGCCGATCTGCCCGGCTGGGTTCACATTATTCTGCTGCTGGATCGCGTTGATGATGTCCGGAACAGTGATCTGGAGTTTGGCGAGTTGGTCAGGCTTGATCCAGACGCGCATGGCATACTGACCGGCGCCGAACACCGAGACGCTGGCGATGCCGGGCACTTGCGTGAGACCGTCTTTCAGATTGATATAGGTATAGTTGGCCAGGAATTGCGAGTCATAAGTGCCGTTCGGGGAGTACAGGTCGAACAGCATCATCGGCGCCATAGTGGACTTCTGCACGGTGACGCCATAGCTGTTGACGGCGCTCGGAAGTTGCGACGCCGCTTGGCTCGACCGCATCTGGGCGAGAATCTGGTCGGTACTCGCATCCGTTTTGATGTTGAAGTCTACCGTCAACGTCATCTGGCCGTTGTTGGCGTTGAGCGAGTACATGTATTCCATGTTGTCCACGCCGCTCATCTGCTGTTCAATTGGTGTGGCGACGGATTGCTCCACGGTCAGCGCGTCCGCGCCGACGTATGTGGCTAACACCTGAATCTGCGGATCGGCAATGTTGGGGAACTGCGCGGTGGGCAATCCTAGTACGGCCACGGCGCCAACGATGACCATGATGGCGGCGATCACCATCGCGACAATGGGGCGTTCGATGAAGAATTTATACATGGTGGTTGGCTACTGCACTCCACCTTTCGTGGAGTCTCCCGGTGCCGGTGCGGTTTCCTGGAATGGTTTCGGATTCACTACGATGCCATCTCGAATCTTTTGCGTTCCTTCCGCGACGATGCGGTCACCCGGCTTCAAGCCTTCGCCGATGATCCACATGGTGCCGACCTTGTCCCCGACGGTCACAGGGCGAATGTTGGTCTTGTTGTCTGCCCCTACGACTCCGACAAGATATTTGCCCTGCACGTCGGTAACGGCCCGTTGGGGAACCAGCAGGGCGCCTTTCTCGAGCCGCACCACCGTCCGGACATTTCCGAAGCCGCCGGGCCTCAGCACATTACCGGGATTGGGGAACTGGATCTGAACGGTTATCGCTCCGGTCTGCACGTTGACCTGGCGGTCCAAGGCGTAAAAACGGCCTTTCTGCCCATACATAGAGCCGTCTGTCAGCTGAAGCTCCCAAACCAGGGTGCTGAGAATCTGCGTGTCCGTCATTCCAGTTTTTTCGGCTTTGCGCATCGTGGCGAGGTAATCCTGTTCGCTCGGGGTAATCGTCGCGAGGATCGGGTTTACCGTTGAGACTGATGTGAGCGGGTTCGGACTTTGTGGTCCGACGAAATCGCCGACCTGCGCGGTGGAAATGCCCGCGACACCGTCGACTGGGGAAACGATTGTCGCGTAACCGAGGTTCAAGCGCGCGCTCTCTGCGGCCGCCTGAGCTGCTTCAATCGAGGCATGGGCAGCCGCAACTTGCCCCTTGGCCGCCAAGTTCGCCTGAACAGCGTCATCCAATTCCTGTTGGCTGATGGCTCCCTGTTTGGCCAGCGGGGTGTAACGATCGACGTCCAACTGGGTTTTGCCTAATTGTGCCTCTGCTTTCATCAGATCGGCCTTCGCCTGGGAGAGGTTGCCGTTGGCCTGGTCGAGGGAAGCCTGGAAGGTGCGCGCATCCAACTGAAACAGCGGCGTGCCCTTCTTGACGAACGCGCCGTTGGTGTAGAGCTGTTTCACGATATAACCGGAAACCTGCGCGCGAATTTGCGCGTTCACGAAGCCCGTCAACGTGGCGACCCACTCCCTGGTAATCGGGACGTCCCTTTGCGTCACACTGACGACCTCGACATCAGGCGGGGCTGCTTCCGCTTTCTGCTCTTTCTCGCACCCAGCCAGAACCAGCAGCGAAGCTGACAATGCGATGGCAGCGCAGGCCGCCGCCGGCCGCGCCCGCCAATTCTTCGAGGTGCGCACATTCGTTTTGGTGCTGAAATACGGCTGAGATTCAGGCATAAGGCGTCCCATTTTAGTTTTCGTCGAAATCACAACGGCGCAAGCACTTTGGATTCGAGCCGACTTCAGACGGGCAACGCGCAGGTGGCGGAGCAAAGATCGCGAGTTGAAATAGGCCAACTCCTGGCGCGTCGCCGAAACGAGGCGCCACATCAACTGAAAGCCGGTTTCTCGCGGGGGAAGCGAAAGTGCCCCGAAGACGGCTGAAAGCATACACCAATTCAGACCGTAGGGAAAAGATCAAGGGGCACACACGGGACGACCGCTATCCTGTAATCCGGGCCCTTGAATCACTGCAGATCCTGGTGGCATGATGCCCTCACTCGCGACGGATGCCTGCCGTCCCTGATTCTTCGCTCTCTCCATCGCATAGTCGTCCACGGAGCAACTATGGCCAAAACTAAACCAAAGAACATTCACAAGTTCATCAAGCCGTACGTCATCACCTCCGGCAAGAATTTCCGCCTCAAGGATCATGACCCCGGTGACACCCACCACCTGAATTCGGAGGACAAGCCCGAAGCAAGGCGGATTCTCGAACAGGGCGTGTCCATGCTCAACGACTTACAGGAGATTCTTTACGCGCAGTGCAACTGGGGCTTGCTCTTGATTTTTCAGGCTATGGACGCCGCAGGCAAGGACGGCACGATCAAGCATGTCATGTCCGGCGTCAATCCGCAGGGAGTGGACGTGTACTCTTTCAAATCGCCCTCCAGCGAGGAATTGGCCCACGACTTTCTCTGGCGCACCAATCGCTGTATGCCAGCTCGCGGCAAGATTGGGATTTTCAATCGTTCCTATTACGAGGAGGTGCTCGTCGTTCGCGTGCATCCCGAATTTTTGGAGAAGCAGCGCATCCCCGACGACCTACGCGGCGATCACTTCTGGAAACACCGCTACGAGGACATCTCGGCGTTCGAGCGGTATCTGGCGCGCAATGGCATCGCCATTCGCAAGTTTTTCCTGAATGTCTCCAAGAAGGAGCAGAAGAAGCGCTTCATGGATCGCCTGAACGTCGAGGAAAAGAACTGGAAGTTTTCGGCTTCCGACGTAAAAGAGCGGAAATTCTGGGATGAGTATCAGGACGCCTACGACAAAATGATCCGCCAGACGGCCACAGAATATGCGCCATGGGTTGTGGTGCCCGCTGACAACAAATGGTTCAGCCGGTTGCTGGTGGTTGCTACCGTGGTGGACGCGCTGGATTCGCTGAATCTGGATTTCCCGAAGGTGTCAGGAGCTCAACTCGCCGCGTTGAAAGAGGCCCGCAAACAGCTCGAACGGGAATAGTGTTCTTCAGAAAGCTGGTGGGCCGCTGGGGTGATCCGCCACGTCCGGATCGGGAATCACTTTCAGGTGCTGCAAATTCATGCTGTGGAAGATGGTCGGCCAATAGTCCTTGAACATATTTCCGGCGAATCTCCACGCCAAATCCGTTCCAAACCGTTCCGCTGTTTTGGCTCCAGTCTGTTCGGACTGCGGCAAATAGACGTTTGCCAGGGTCTCCGCTGCCAGTGTCCCCAGGATTCCGGAGGTATTGAATCCCTTGTTGCCCGAATCGCGCCGCGTGACCACCAATCTCACCGCCGAGTACTTCATGGCCTCCCACAACGTCGGACGATATTGCGGAAAGAACCGCGGGTCCTCATGCAGAACCGAGGCAAGCAAAAAAGTGCCAAAGAACGCGTTCGATGAACCCCGGGCCATCCCAGCCCCAAACCTCTCACTATATGCCCCCCAGCCTTGCCCATAAGCCGAAGGAGAATTCCTTGCCTGGCTAATACCCGCGCTGATGGCCGACTGAAGAATGTACGGAGGCGAAACGCTCTGATTGACGAAAAGTTTGAACTTGCTCCCTACACTGATGCGCGTCTGGCTCGTAGCGATATCAGGAAAGATGAAGGACCGGTTTGTGGCATAGCCGATAAATTTGATGGCTGTGGCTTCTGGCGGGCTGACTTGGCCCTGGGCCTTGGGCTGCGGCGAGTCCGGAAGCGAAGTAGTCTTGGTACCCGCTCCTGCTGGCTGCTGGGCGCCGACAGTGCCCGGCATCAGCATTAGCGCGCAGCACAGCGCGATCTGCAGACAGCTCCCGAGTCGGCCCAAGGCGTTTTTGGTGGGTGTTCTCATGGGAGCGTCCTCAGGTCATGCCAAAAGTGACACATCTTCTCATCTATCGCAAAAGGTACACGACATCGTCCTTTGCATCGATGCTTTGTCCGGTCTCATTCTCAGCCGTCAATCGTCCTCGGCAACACCGCGCGGCGACGGAGAGTGTCGGCGAAAGTAACATGCCGGAGGATAGTTCCGCAACCGGTTAGAAGCATGGGGATTGCACGAAGTGAAGCAAAATTTCGATGCAAATCATTTGGGTGAGTTGACGCGGACTGCATCCCGTTTTAATCTAGGGAGGTTGAAGTGCGGTCGCGAATCCTTTCCTTGCTGCTGCATCTTCCCAGTAGTTCTCCCCTCGGCTGGGAGGTCGTCCAATTGGTAGGACTCCAGACTCTGGATCTGGCTATCCTGGTTCGAGTCCAGGCCTCCCAGCCAAAATTCTTCTTCGCATGCCCGGTTGTTCCTTAGATTTCCACACACTAGAGCGTCTACGGTAAGTTCTGGCTGAGACTTACAGCTTTTTTACGGCTACGGTACACGTTTTTACCGCTGCTGATTTGCCGTGGGTGTTTAATCGGACGCAGACGGACGCAATTCGCGGGTGCGCCATAAGTCCGGAGAAGAGGAGTATGGCACTAGCCAATCTCAAGAAAACGGAACCGGGAAGCGCCCTCGGCCGGCCGGCTTCGATCGCCGAGGTGGCAGAAGTCTACACCGAAATGTTCCATCTCCTGGAAGAGTATGGCCCCGCTTGGTACACGGAAGAGCTCCACGACCGCGCTACTGCCTGTCTGGAGGTCCTTCAGAAGCTGAAAGAGACGTCTGATGAGGTGAGCCGCCGCCCTTCCAAATGACGGTCTTTGCTAGCCCGGAAATTTGTATCCCAAGCCCGAAATCGTAACGATCAACTCTGGCTTTTTCGGCGAGCGTTCCAGTTTTTGCCGCAAGCTGGAAACGTGCACGTCCACCGTTCGCGTAAACGTTCCCGCCTCGTGTCCCCAGACTTCCCGGAGCAGCTCCGCTCGCGAAACGGTAATACCCTTGTGCTCCACGAGGTAACGCAGCAGCTGAAACTCCCGCGCCGTCAGGTAGACGGGTTGGCCGTTTCGAGTGACTTCCGTGCCGGGGATATCCAGCACGCAATTACCAAAGTGATGGATTCCTGACGACGTGCTTGCGGTGCGCGTCGGCGCCCGGCGCAGCAATGCCTCGATGCGAGCCATGAGCTCCATCGTATCGAACGGTTTGGTGACGTAGTCGTCGGCGCCCAGTTTGAGCCCGACGACCTTGTCATTCACTTGTCCGCGAGCAGTCAGCAGGAGAATGGGAGTGGCCAGGCCCGCGCGGCGGATGTCGGTACAGACCTCCAGGCCGCTTTTCTGTGGAAGCATGATGTCCAGAATGATCAGGTCGAAGGGCAATTGCGTGGCTTTCTCGGTTCCCTCGCTTCCATCGCACGCAAAGTCCACACAGTATCCCTGGCTTTGCAGGCGATCACCGAGGGTCATACGCAAGGCTTCCTCATCTTCGACGATCAGGATGTTTTCATTCATCGTTGTGGCAAAGAAGTGGGCTGAGCTGTGGCTGACCTCATTTCCACCTCATTCCTTTCTGAGGCCGGCAGATGCAATGTGAATGAGCTGCCGACCGAGATTTCGCTGACGACTGTTAAGGTCCCTCCCATTGTTTCGGCAATTCTCTTGGCCAAAGACAACCCCAATCCGGTTCCATGAATCTGCATGTTGACGACGCGAGGACTGCGATAAAACGGATCGAAGATGTGCGCCAACTCGGATCGTTCGATTCCCATTCCCTGGTCCGATACTGAAATGCAAACCTCTTCGCCGGTGCGATTCGACGAAACCCCCCGCGACGCCACCAAGCCAATCCACTTCTTCTCTCCTCCGTATTTCACGGCATTTCCCACAAGGTTCTGCAGGCACTGGGTGAGAGCCGGTAAGTCTCCCATCACCGGCGGCAAGTCCGCGTCGATTCGCCGCTCGATCACGAATCCATGACCTTCCACCAGTTCTTTCGTGATGTTCTGTACCGCGTCCAGAATCTGATTCACGGTAAGGCGTTCGCGTACATAACGCCCGCTGCGGTCGTCGGCGGAAGCGAACAACAGGATCTGCTCGACCAGTTCACTCATCTGCCGGCTCTGGTTCCGGATCATCGCGCCGTACTTCTGAATCTCCGCTTTGCCGGTGACCAGCCCGTCGGCGATGTTGTCCGCAGCTGAGTTCAGCACGGCCACTGGCGTTCTTAATTCGTGAGACACCGATGCGACAAAGTCCATCTGCAGTTTCGCCAATTGAATTGCACCCAGCATGCGGCTCCGCTGAATAGCCCAGATTGCGCCAATCGACAGGAGGAAGGTGAATCCCAGCGTTCCGATAAGCCGCAGCGCGGAACGCCTCGAGGTCGCCACTACGTTCGCCAGGCGTTGTGAGGCTTGCTGGTCGTACAGCGTTCGCACTTCGTTCAAGTCTCGTTTCACACGTTCAAACGACGGGACTCCTCCGGAAAGATCCATGGTCACCGCTTCATTCGTGCTTCCTTCCAGAATCAACGCGAGAACTTCGTCCCGGATGCCAAGGTATTCTGTCCAGTCCCTGCTCAAGCGATTCGCCAGTTCAACCTGCTCCGGTACGGTGGCCTCGCGGCGGTATTCCGCAATCGCCCGAGTCACTTGCCGATCGGCGTCGCGAGTCTGATCCGCGTAATCCACCTGCAGTTTGCTGTCGTTCGTCGTCAAGGCATACAAGGTGGCGCGTCGGGTTTCCTGCGCGAAATATTGCATCTCGCCCACCTGCAGCAATCCTTGCACAGACACACGGTACATGTTCTCGGCCGAGGTGTTCGCGGTCTGCAAGTCTCGCATCACAAACGACCCGACAATCGCGACGATGCAGAACACCACTGCTAACACGAGTCCGGTATAACGCGGCAGCACGGTGCCAATGATGCGGTCCACGGCCTGAACCAGCGTCCCGCTGCTTGCGCCGGGTTCAGTTTTCCTTTGCGTGCGCATCTTGTTTCGCTCCGGACACTTCCATCCTTAGCCGGTATCCTCTATCGTCGGGAAGAAGCTCGTCCACGCGGAGTACTCTCACCGTAGCATCGACGTCACTTAGACGGACGTACCCTATCGCGCCCGGTACGTTGAATACGAACTTACGCACGCCTACGGCGGTTGCCAGGACCTTGGGCGACACTAAGATCTCGCCGGTAAATAGACCGTGCAGGAAATGATTCTTCAGGTCACTTTCACTCATCTGGTACAAGTCGAGAAGCATGCATTTCCGTTCCAGTTCGCCCGGCTCCCGCATCACCAGGGTAATTCGCCTGCCGTTCGGCCAATACCTGCGATCGCCTCGAGAGGTACCTTCGGTCCACGCCAAGCGAGTTCTGCTCCAGCTGTTTTGGCTGGCCGTAGATGTTGCTGGTTGCTCCCTCAAACACAATCTCACTGATGAATTTGAACCTCTCGGAAATATCGGAGGTCGTGAACAGATCCAGCTGGCCAAGCGCGAACGAGGTTGTATTGCCGTGCTCGGTATTACCGCCGAAGTTCACATCGCCGAATCCGCGGATGCGCAAGAGGGTTTTGCTCAAATCCATGCGCTCAGCCATCATATTTTCCGATTGAGAGGGCTCTTGATCCTGAGGGGGAGAGGCGCTCGCCCCTGCCGCCGGAGTCATGCCTTCACCCGTTTTTGGCTGCAGTTCTCCCTTTACTGCGATGGAGCTCGAGGTCATCGACGGGCTGCTCAAGACCGAACTCGGGATTCGGCTGGCCGTCCCGGATGTAGGGGTCTTGGAAGCCGGCACCATTCCAGTGGCGCCAACAGTATTCCTGCTAGTGGCGTCTGGCGGGCCTCCCGCTTCCAATTGCTTCACCCGCGCCTCCAGCTCATCCACCCTCTGCAGCAGGGTTTGCAGCGTCCCCTTGTCCACGAGCACTTTATCTGCCGTTTCCTGGGCATTGACCCCTGAAACGCTGATGATCGGTGCCAGCAGCAGCCACAGTATTCGCAGCAACCTCTGACACGGGGGCCCCGTTTGTCTGAAACTCGGGTGTCCGGACAAGTTCATAACTGCCTCCTTCCAGACCGGCGCGGAAAGCCTGTCTGGGGTGCTGCCAAGTTCCTAAATGGCCTCTAGCTCCTGAGTTACAGCCTCGACGCCCACACCCCTACCGAAGCGATTTCCCCGCACGCTACACGAAGTCGGGAAAGTGTTCAATTCGGAGGGCCAGATTCAGCTTGACTGGCCGATAGAATTTACAAATTAATTACAGTTTTGGCGTTCTTCGGCGGGTTACGGCAGGAAATTTGCTCCTAATGTCCCATCTGATTCCCTCGGTCCTCGCAGCGGTCGACCCAACTTGACGCTCCTGCACCCCGATGCTATCTTGCCGCTTTTAAGCGCCTACTGCTGGGAGCTACTGTCTGAGCAGGCCTCCAAAGAATTCTCATCTCCATTCGTTCAGCCGTCGCCAGTTTCTCCGTTACTGCCAAGGGGCATCGCTTACTTTTCTCCCCGCCCGCATGCCACGGGCATTTCTGTTGCCGGTGGCAGCGCCTCCGGAATCGCCGGCTCCGGCGGAACGGCCAGTCCATCCTCAATATCGCGTCAAGTTGGGTATCGAAGATGTCCTTCGGAAAGTGCCCGCCGGCTTTGATGAATTCCTCAATGAAGAGTATCAGGATGAAATCGCTGCGATCCTGGACAGTTGGAGCGCGCAGCTACTGACCTCGCCTCAAGATTCACGCGCCATCGCTGGAGCCATGGCGGGAACATTTGCGGGATGCTCGTTCGCGTCAGCGGAGCTTCACGTCACCTTCCAAGACGGCCCTTTCACGATCTGGCAGCCTCAATATCCAACGTCGACGGATCTAACCAGCGACGCTTTCCTGGCGCACTTGCGCGATTCTCTCAAGACTTTCTCCAAGCTTTTCACGGCCGAGTTTCAAATTACGGCCATACAGTCCGCGCCGGCAACCTCTGGTGTGCTCTCTCTCGATACGACCGTACGTTTTGAGCTAGTCGGCGGCGGAAATGGTTTCCATCGCGAGCAGCGCGTTGGGAATTGGGAGATGAGATGGCAACGCCTCCCTTCGGGCGAAGTGCGCCTCGAGAAGTGGAGCGTGGCCGGCGAGACGCGCTGCCGGTCGTCCGCGCCCTCCTTCGTGGATGCGTCCACTCACGCCTTCGGAACCATTCCGGCGTACGCCGCGCAGTTCCTCCCAGGGACGGACTACTGGCGCACAGTAATCGACGTAGCCAGCGGCATCGACATTTACGGGCACAATGGAGTCTCCGCTGGGGACATCGACAACGACGGTCTCGACGATCTTTATATTTGCCAGCCCGCCGGCCTTCCCAATCGCCTCTTTCGCAATCGGGGCGACGGCACCTTCGAGGACATTACGGAATTCGCCGGCGTCGGTGTTTTGGAAAATTCCGCATGCGCACTTTTTGCCGATATCGACAATGACGGTCGCCAGGATCTCATTGTGGTGCGTGCCACGGGCCCGCTGCTTTTCTTGAATCAAGGAGGCGGCAAGTTCCGGCTGAAACCGGATGCGTTCCAATTCGCGAACCCTCCGCAAGGCACATTCACAGCCGCGGCAATGGCGGACTACGATCGCGACGGCTGGCTCGACATTTATTTCTCGCTGTACTCCTATTATCAAGGGCTGGATCAATACCGCTATCCCATGCCTTATTACGACGCGGAAAATGGCCCACCAAACTTCCTGATGCGCAACAACCGCGACGGCAGTTTCCACGACGTTACAAAACAAGCAGGCCTCGATAAGAACAATACCCGCTTCAGTTTCTGCTGCGCCTGGGGTGATTCGAACGGCGACGGGTGGCCCGATCTCTATGTCGTCAACGATTTCGGCCGCAAAAACCTTTACAAAAACAACGGTGACGGAACTTTCACAGACATTGCCCCGGAGGCGGGCGTCGAGGATGTTGGCGCGGGCATGAGCGTCTGCTGGGCCGATTTTGACAACGACTGCCGCGAGGATATTTACGTTGCCGATATGTGGACCGCTGCTGGCATCCGCGTTTCCGCGCAGAAAAACTTTCAGCCTGAAGCGCCGCCCGCTGTTCTGGCGCTCTATCGAAAGCACGCCATGGGCAACTGTCTTTTTCGCAATCGCGGCGAGCGTTTCGAAGACATCGGCCTACGTTCCGGCACGACCTTTGGCCGTTGGGCTTGGTCCAGCGATTGCTGGGACTTCAATCACGATGGCTATCCCGATCTTTACATCGCCAATGGCATGATCTCCGGAGCATCCAAAGAAGACATGAACAGTTTTTTTTGGCGCCAGGTGGTTGCGCGTTCGCCGAATCAATCGATTCCGAATCACGAATACGAGCAAGGCTGGAACGCCATCAATGAACTGATTCGTTCTGACCGCTCCTGGAGCGGATTCGAGCGCAATGTCGCTTATCTGAACCACCGGAACGGCACGTTTTCCGATGTTTCCGGAATCGTAGGCCTGGATTTTCCGGAAGACAGCCGCGCCTTCGCTCTCGCCGACTTCGATCGCGACGGCCGCTTGGAAGTCGCACTGAAGAATCGCAACAGCCCGCAGTTGCGGTTTCTTAAAAATGTGATCCCGGATCTACCGCCTTCCATTTCGTTCCGCCTCACGGGAACGACGAGCAATCGAGATGCCGTGGGAGCCAAGATTACCGTTGAGACCAGCGCGGGCCGCCAAACGCGCTCGCTGCAAGCAGGCTCGGGCTTTCTTGCCCAGCACACGAAAGAGGTGTTCTTTGGACTCGGGGCCGCCGGGTCTCCGGTCCAAGCCATCATTCAATGGCCCAGCGGGCAGACGCAACTTCTGCGCGACCTGCCCGCGAATCATCGGGTGTGGGTTAAGGAAGGGAAGCCACCATCCCGCATCGAGCCGTTCCGCGAATTCGTGAAGCCGCCCCTCGCTGCTGAAGCCGGCGTTGCACCTGTCGCTGAAAAGCTGCCGCGTGCAACTGAAACCTGGCTCTTGGTTCCCGTGCCCGCGCCACACTTTTCGCTCGCGGGCCAGGCCGGCCGTTCCGAGAGTCTGCAGAATTTTCGAGGCAGGACAGTCCTGCTGCATTTCTTCTCAGCGAGCCTCGCCGATTCCAATGAAACTCTTGTTGCACTGGCGAAAATGAAGACCCAATCTGGCGGAAAGGGATTGCAGATACTCGCGGTGGACATTGACGCGGTGGAGAGCGGCAAGAATTTCCGAGAGAAAGGCGACTACGCGCAGTTTGCCTTTCCTGTCCTTGATGCTTCTCCCGATGTCATCGCCACCTACAACCTGCTCTTCCGTCTACTTTTCGATCGCCACCGCGACATGACCGTGCCCATATCGTTTCTCATCGACGCGGCCGGGAATGTTGTCAAAGTTTGTGAGGGACCGCCGAAGCCAGCCCAGGTCCAGGCCGATTCCCAGGCGATTCCTCAAACCGATGTGGAGCGAATCTCCAAGGCACTGCCGTTTCCGGGCCTGACGGGCTTTTACGATTTTGCCCGCAACTACCTTTCACTCGGCTTCGTGTTCTTTCAACGCGGTTATGTTGACCAAGCGGAGGGCTTCTTCCAACAAGCCGTCAAAGATGATCCCACCAGCGCCGAGGCCTTCTACGGGTTGGGCAGTTCCTACCTCAATCAGCAGAAAGATAAGGAAGCGCGCGAATGCTTTCAGCGTGCGCTCCAATTGCATGCCACCTATCAGGGCACACCGCCCAACGCCTGGAACAACCTCGGCATTCTCGCGGCCCGTGAGGGAAATCTAGACCAGGCCATCGACTATTTTCAGCATGCCCTGCAGATTGACCCTGATCACACGATTGCGTTGGACAATCTGGGCAGCGCGTATCGCCAGAAGCGCGATTGGCCCGCGGCGCAACGTGTGCTGGAGCGCACCTTGACATTGAATCCTGAAGACCCAGAGGCAAATTACGGCTTGGGCATGGTCTACGCCCAACAAAACGACGTCCAGCGTGCCTACGAATACTTGCAAAAGGCGATCACTGTGCGTCCCGCGTATCCGGAAGCACTGAACAATCTTGGCATTCTCTGTCTGCGAACTCGTCGGCCAGAGGAAGCCAAGCACGCCTTCGAGGATGCGATCCGTATCGCTCCCCAGTACGACCAGGCATACCTG
>Ga0335077_10004016_pt1 | contig 17894 bp, 16 predicted proteins | sample Lox_Sample_31_FD_207151 | JGI IMG/M metagenome (GOLD analysis project Ga0335077, IMG submission 207151) | Soil microbial communities from Loxahatchee National Wildlife Refuge, Florida, United States - Lox_Sample_3.1 | ecosystem: Environmental > Terrestrial > Soil > Wetlands | place: USA... | reverse complement strand
CGTCCGTGGCAAGCCGCACACGATCCTTTGCTCCCATCCGGATTCACCCGCCCGATCCCGCTATTCGGCCAGGTCACCGCATCGAACTTTCCTTCCCCGAGATATTTCACCTCGCTCCCATGGCACTGCCGACATCCGTTGTTGGCGGCTGGCCCTCCCTCCACGATCTCGCCCAGCATGTTGTCCAGCGAACCAATGAATTTGGCCGCCGCCGCATGATGGCTTTTTTCGAACTGCGTCACTTCCGCTGCATGGCAGCGCCCGCAATAGTTCGGCGTCACAATCACTGCGATCTTGTGGCCATAGTGATCAAACGTGGCCGGATCGCCTTCGTTCGCTTTATGGCACGAGTAGCAATCCACTCCTTGTTTCGCGTGCGCGCTGGATTGCCACTGCTCAACGATTCCTGGCGTCGAATCCTGGTGGCACTCCACGCATGCTTTCCCTTCTTCGCTCACTTGCGGGCTATCCGCGAACGCTATGCTCGCGAAGATCAATCCAGACAGCAAGCAGGACCAACGAAGGTTCATAGGTTCCTCCAAAGGCGGGGGACAACTCGATGGGATCTGATTCTATACCCTGGAAGAACGAAAGGATGCGAGCAAAGTCACACCCTCGGCGGAGGAAGGCTTTCGATCTAGAAGCCGGGCGCGCCCGTCGAAGCGGGTCGCATCTCTGGTGCGTTCACGTCGAACCGCAGGTGCGCGAACCACGATTGGCTCAGCGACATGAATCCCGTGTACAGGTAGCCCCACACGAACAGCAGCAGGAACGGCACGGTCGCATAGTTCTCGTTGCGGATCGTGTACACCACCGCCAGCGCAAAATACAGACCAAGCCCAACTTCGAAATACGGCATCCACCCGGATTTGTTCTTGTACTTCTTTGCGGCAAACGTTCCAGACTTGCCTTCAATCTTGAACTTCGGCGTCCGCGCGAATTCCGATTTCTTCCCCACAATCGCTTCCAGCACCGCCTGCGCATTCCGCACACTCAGCCCTATCCCGGTCGCCATCACAAAAGGCATGTACCAGAACGTGTTCAGCCACGTCTTCGGGCGTAGCTCCTTCTGGGCCGCCAGGTAAAAGCTGGAAATCGAGCACGTCGATGCCAGAAACAACGGCAGGTCGATCACCATCATCTGAAACCAGCCCTGGTAGAACCGCACGATCATCGCCGGCAACAGCATCGTCGATAGCAGCACCATCAGCGGGTACGAAATATTTGCCGTCAGGTGAAAGAATGCTTCCGACTTCGCGTGCCACGGCACATTCGAACGAAACACCTGCGGCAGGATCTTTTTCGCCGTCTGCATCAGTCCCTTCGCCCAGCGCGCTTGTTGCGCTTTGAAACCGTTCATGTCCACCGGCAGTTCCGAAGCGCATTCAATCTCCGGCAGGTACAGGAATTTCCAGCCCTTCAGCTGCGCCCGGTACGAAAGATCCGTGTCTTCCGTCAGGGTGTCATGCTCCCATCCGCCCGCCGAGTCAATCGCCGCGCGCCGCCACACTCCCGCGGTTCCGTTGAAGTTGAAAAACGTCCCGCGCCGCGATCGTCCCCCATGCTCGATTACAAAATGTCCGTCCAGCAGGATTGTCTCCACGCGCGTCAGCAGCGAATAATCGCTGTTCAAATACGTCCACCGCGTCTGCACCATTCCGATGTTCTTGCAGTTGTTGCCGCTCAGAAAGTGGGGAATCGTCCGCCGCAGAAAATCCGATTGCGGTATGAAGTCCGCGTCAAATATGGCCACGAACTCCCCGGTCGCTGTCTGCAACCCGTTTTCCAGCGCGCCCGCTTTGTACCCCTCGCGATTCGTCCGGTGGATATACACGATCGGCAGTCCCTGTTCCGCATGTCGTCCCACGCAATTCCGCGCCACTTCGCGCGTCTCGTCCGTCGAATCGTCCAACACCTGAATGTCCAGCAGTTCCCTCGGGTAGTCGAATTGCGACACTGCGTCCACCAGCCGCTCGATCACGTACCGCTCGTTGAAGATGGGAAGCTGTATGGTAACCTTTGGCCAGTTGCTGACCGGCTGCGGCGCCGGGGGCACGTTCTCCCGGTACGCGAAATAGTTGTACAGCAGCACGTAGCGGTGCAGTCCGTACATCGCCAGGATGAACAACACGATGAAGTACGGAATCATCATCGCCAGGTCGAACGCATTCGCATGATAAACGCCGCTGAATGTCCGGTCGGTGATCTTATGCCAGTAATGGCTGAGAGGACTTTGCTGCGCCGCGATCAGATATGGGGCGAGAGTCGGCAAGTCTGTAGTTCCTTCGAATGACTTCCACGATACCGCAAGCTCGATTCAACTGGGTCTGCTTGATTTCCGCTGGAATTGCTCTCCAACTCATCTTCCTGCGGATGCACAGCCTCTACTACCTGAAGAACCATGCCATCGGTTTTATCGAACTGGCGCTGGCCGCAGGCATCCTCTATTTCGTTGCGTTGTACGCTTTCGCCCGCACTCCGGCCACTCGCGCTGCTACCATTCTACTGGTTTTTCTCGCGATTGCATTCCGCGCGCCCCTCTGGACCATCGAGCCTACTCTCTCCGACGATATCCACCGCTACCGCTGGGAAGGCAAGGTGCAATCCCGCGGCTGGAACCCGTACTCCATTGCCCCCAATGATCCCCGCCTGGCTTCCCTCCGTGAACCCTTCTACGAAGTTATGCCCGGCCGCGAACTTCCCGCCATCTATCCGCCCTTCTCCGAACTGCTTTTTCGCGCCGCGTGGAAACTGTTTCCCGGCCCCGTGGCCTTCAAAATCCCCTTCGAACTCGCCGACGTGCTCGTCATCGTCCTGCTGGCTTGGATTTTTCGCGACGATCCCCATCGCAACTTTCGCCTTGCTGTTTACGCGTGGAACCCGCTCGTCATCGTCGAATTCGCCGCCAGCGGCCACAATGATGTTTTGGCCGTCCTCGGCATCGTTTGTGGCCTCGCCATGTTCAAGAAGTGGCCTTCACTTTCCGCCGTGCCCGTTGCCCTCGCCACCATGGCCAAAGTTTTTCCCGCCGTGCTGCTCCCGGTCTGGATTCGCCGCGCCGGATGGCCGCGCAAGAAATCAGGTTGGTGGGCCGCCGTTTTCGCCGCGCTGGCCGCCTTCCTGGTGCTCGCTCCCTACTGGAGCGGACTCCACAGGTTCCGCGCCAATTTCACTTATTACGAAGCCACCTGGAGAAACTACCACGCCAGCCTCTACACCATCCTCGATTGGCTCACTGGCGGAGCTTCGAAAATTCCCGCGCTCGTCGGCGTCTTCGCTTCCTGGGGACTCGCACTCTGGCTCTCCTGGAAGCGCTCGGCGACCGCTCGCGCCGCCTATCTCCTGATCGCTACTATCCTCGCCTTCGGTCCCAACGGCTACTCGTGGTACTTCACTTGGATCGTGCCTCTTCTCTGTTTCTTTCCGAATCCCGCGTGGCTGCTGCTCACGGTGCTGCAATTCCTCTCCTACAACGTGCTCATCGGCTACGGAATCTTGGGCGTCTTCCACTTCGATCCCTTCTTCCAGTGGCTTGTCTACGCTCCCTTTTACGTCCTGCTGATTTCGCATTGGCTGTATCACCGTACCAGGCCCAACGGTAGCCATTCAGACTCCTTTTACACTTCCCCTGCGGTCTCTGACACATAATGACCGACTCTCCTATGGCGGACGTTCCGCAACCCGAGTCGCCGCGCGGCGGTTCCTTCGCCGAGCTCGCCCGGGAATTTCTTCGTCTTGGCTTTGTCGCTTTCGGTGGGCCCGCCGCACACATCGCCATGATGGAAGAACGCTTCGTTCGCCGCCTCAACTGGCTTTCCCGCGAACGCTTCCTCGATCTGCTCGGCGCCGTAAATCTCCTCCCCGGCCCGAGCTCCACCGAACTTGGCATCTATCTCGGTGAAATTCGCGGTGGCTGGCACGGCCTGATCGTCGCCGGCGCGTGTTCTATTCTGCCCGCCGCCATTCTAGTGATTGCGCTGGCCTGGGCCTATCAAGCCTATGGTTCTGTGCCCCAGGTCGCTGGACTTTTCATTGGTATCAAGCCGGTGGTCGTCGCGCTCATCGCGCAGGCCGTCTGGGCTCTCGCGCGAACCGCCGTGAAGACCATTCCTCTCGCGATTCTGGCGGCTGCGGTTGTCGTCCTGGCCGCGCATGGCGCCCCGGTTCTTGCCCTGTTGATCGCTGCTGGCGTGCTTTGGATTTTTATCCATGAAGGAGCGCGCGTCGTCGCCTCGCAAAACCGCTCCGCTCTAGCTCTCGGAATCTTCACCCCAATCGCCGCAAATTCCATCGCTACCGCCGCGTTATTTCTCTACTTCTTGAAAATCGGCGCCATCCTCGTCGGCAGCGGCTACGTCCTCCTGGCTGTCCTTCGCGCAGACCTCGTGCTTCGTCTGCACTGGCTCACCGATGCGCAGCTCCTTGATGCCATTGCCATCAGTCAGGCCACACCCGGCCCCTTCTTCACCGTTTCCACCTTCATCGGCTATTTGCTCTGCGGCTGGAAAGGTGCGGCACTCGCCACCGTCGGCATGTTCTTGCCCGCTTTTATCTATGTGGCCGCAATGGCGCGCTTTCTCCCTGCGTTGCGCAAATCGCCCATCGCCGGTGCATTTCTCGATGGGGTCAACGCGGCCGCGGTCGCTCTAATGGGTTTTGTCGGTTATCAATTCGCGCGCGCAGCACTAGTCACTCCGCCGGTGATCGCGATCGCCATACTCAGCGCATTTCTGCTCTTCCGCTACAAGATCAATTCCACGTGGCTCGTTCTCGGCGGAGCCATCCTTGGCATCCTGCTTCACACTCTCGGCAAAATCTAGCCAGCGCATTGCCTTACGGCACCAGCACAATTTTCCCAAACGCCCCCGGCGCCATCACGTCCTGATGCGCTTGCGGTGCATCCTTCAGCGGCAATTCCTTCCCCACGATCGGCCGCATCGTTCCATTCTCCAGCCCGGCAGCGATCGCCGCGTGGATTTCCGCGCACTCCGCCTCGCTCGACGCCCACAGCGTGAATCCTCGCACCGACGCGCGCCGCGCCATCAAATCGCGTGGATTGATCGTGATTTCCCCGCGGTTCCCGATTACAATTGTCCGGCCCTCCATCGCCAGCAGCTTCATGTCCGTCGCCAGATTCACATTCGCCAGCATTTCCAGCACCACGTTGATCCCTCGCCCCCCCGTGGCCTTCAGCATCTCTTCCGCGTATCCCGCCTTCGTGTGATCGAACACCTGATGCGCCCCTTCTTTCTTCACCAGTTCCATTCCCCGGGCCGTTCCCGCCGTTCCCATCACCGTCATTCCTATGGCTCGCGCGATTTGCACCGCCGCCGTTCCCACCCCTCCGCTTGCCCCGTGAACCAGCAGGGTCTCTCCCGCGTGCGCTTTCGCATGATGATGAAGCGCGGTGTACGCCGTGCCGTACGGCACCCACAATCCCGCTCCCTGCGCGAACGAAATTTTCTCCGGCAGCTCATACAACTGCGATTCATCCGCCAGCGCGTACTCCGCATAAGCGCCAGTCAAAGTCTTTGCCGTATAAACGCGGTCACCGGCCTTGAATTTCTTCACGCCCTCGCCGACGGCTTCCACGGTTCCGGCGGCATCAGAGCCCGGCGTGTACGGCAGCGCCGGCTTGATCGCGTACGTTCCATTTCGCATGTACGTGTCGTACGGGTTCACCCCTGCCGCTCGCACTCGCACCAGGATTTGCCCCGGCTCCGGCTTCGGCCTCGGTATTTCGTCTATCGCCAGAACTTCCGGCCCGCCGAATTTGTGTACCTGAATCGCTTTCATGAGGGTCTCTCCCAATAGTGCTGATCAATCGCTCGAATTGCTCTCAAAAGTGATCGTCGTGCAGAAGGTGCGCCGGGTGATCATCCATCGCTCCGCTGGTCTTTGCCCAAGCCGTGGTTTCCCAGTTGTCTCGGCCTTTTTTATCCGGAATCCAGGGGGGCAGCGAATGGTGCAGGTGCCGTGCCAGCGCGTTTACGTACGGTTCATACATCTCGCGAAGCTCCGTAAGCCGTTGTGCCGCCTCGGGTGTGGTCAAAAGCACCCAGCCGTGCTTGGCCAGCTTCGCACGCAGTTTCTCCAATGTTTCTGGAGTAAGCCGGTTGGTCGACAACGGCGTCGGCGGCGCGTTAAACACCTGGCAGAGATCCACCGCCGCATGGCGCGCAATCGCGAACGTCAATTCCGCTTGCTTCGAACAAGCGTCCTCCACCCCGGCAATCACCAGCGCGCAAGTGTCCAGAATCGCGGTCAGCGAACCGATCCACGACTGATTGTCATGTTGCGACCGGAAATACGCCAGCACCGGATACGACAGATGCGATTCCAGAAGCTGCGCGCACCAGCGCTCCCATTCCGCCAGCAATTTCTGCAGCGCTTCTTTGCCGCCTTTGTAACTGTGGCGTCTCAGCAACTCTCCCGCGGTTGGCGGCGTCCCGGCCCGGGCATCCAGCAACGCAATATTCGTTTCGCGGTTTCCGAACGCGCCGTAAATGAACGGGAGGTAACCGATCACGGCCGCCAGAAACCCAAAACCTAAACCCGCCTCGGCTACCACCAGAAATCGCGCCAGTCCCGACTTCGGGATCACGTCACCCAGCCCCAGCGTGAAAAACGTTGTGCCGCTCAGATAAAGGTCCGTGTACAAACTCGGCGTCATTCCGGAAACATTCAACGCCGAGCCCGCCCCGTACTGCATCATCCCGAACGAGATGACCAGTCCGACCGCCCACACCCCAATCAGGAAAAACAGCGAGATCGGCCCGAAAAAGCCGAAGAACGTCTCTCGCGCTTTCTGCGTAGGCATCAGCCGCGCGTACAACTTCCACGTTCTCCAGGTAAAAAGATAGTACAAGCGCGTCAGCCGGAATCGCCTCGTCACTCGCCGGGGCAAAATGATGGCTTCGAATGCGTCCCACAGGACGATCAGAAAAATCGCGATCCCTGCAAGAAACACTCCCGGAAGGGGAATCATGCCGTGCATTCTACTCGCATTGTTGTCGTTGTGCGCTTAAGCCGACTGCGACGTCACCAGTTGCGAGCTCACGCTGATTTCCGCCTTATACAGCTTCGAAACCGGGCAGCCCGTCTCCGCCGCTTTCACGGCTGCGTCGAACTTCGCTTTGTCCGCGTTGGGCACAACGGCCACCAGGTCCAGATGGCTCTTGGTGATCGAGAAGCCTTCGCCCACTTTCTCCAGCGTAATCGTGCACGTGGTCTCCAGCTTCGTTGCCGTCATTCCCGCATTTCCAAGCTGCGCCGAAAGCGCCATCGTGAAGCACCCGGCGTGCGCTGCCGCCAGCAGTTCTTCCGGGTTTGTTCCTACTCCATTCTCAAAACGCGTGCTGAACGAATACTGCGTGCCCTTCAACGTGCCGCTCGCGGTTGAAATGGCTCCTTTGCCGGTTTTCAGGTCACCTTGCCACAGTGCGGAGGCTTTGCGTTGCATAGTTGGGATCTCCTTTTGATTGTCGTTCGCGGGCCTGGGGGATTGGATTCGCTGTCGGCCGGGCGGGTTAGACGCTCGCGACGCCCCGATTCTACCACCAGGCACTGTCTATTCAATCTTTGCGCCTTTGGAGACGTTGTGCCTCGCACAAGCAAGCAGACTTACCGACCATGCCGGCACATTTCTATGTACAAGATGACTTCGCCCGGAACGTGAGGAAGTCCCCGCATCAGGTGACCGAATCAACCGTTGACGGAAAGCGAAACGAGTCCCGGAGGCGTCGCCGGCGCTGTCGGCGGCAACTTGCTGCGATCGATCGCATTGTACAGCGTGTCTCGTTCCACCGGCACGCGTCCTGCCGCGCGAATCAGGCGTTCCAGCTCTGTCCGTGGCGTGAACTCCGCCGTTGTGGCGCCTGCGTCGTGGTAGATTTTTTCTTCCACCACCGTGCCGTCCATATCATTCGCGCCAAACCGCAACGCAATCTGCGCGATGCTCGGCGTCATCATGATCCAGTACGCCTTGATGTGCGCGAAATTGTCCAGCATCAGCCGCGACACGGCGATATTCCGCAAATCGTCGTATCCCGTCGGCTTTGGGATGTGCGCTAGCGGCGTGTTTTCCGGATGAAATGCCAGTGGAATGAACGCCACAAATCCGTGCGTCTCGTCCTGAGCCTCGCGCAGCAGCACTAAATGGTCCACGCGTTCTTCCACGGTTTCCACGTGCCCATACAGCATCGTCGCATTTGAGCGCAGCCCGATGCGATGCGCCTTCTTCGCCATGCTCAACCACATCCGCCCGCTGACCTTGTGGTCGCAGATGATTTTGCGCACCCGCGGGTGAAAAATTTCCGCGCCGCCACCCGGGCAGGAATCCACTCCTGCTTCTTTCATCTTTACCAGCACTTCGTCGACGGTCAGCTTCGCGATCCGCGCGAAATAATGCACTTCCACCATGGTGAACGCTTTTAAGTGCACCTGCGGGTGCCGCTGCTTGATGCCCCGAATCAGTTCCAGGAAATACTCGAACGGCAAATCCGGATGCAGCCCGCCCACGATATGCATTTCCGTTGCGCCTTCGCGAATTCCCTGTGCTGCCCGCTCGTACATTTCCTCGAGCGCATACGTGTAAGCTCCCGGCGCCCCGGGATCGCGCCCGAACGCGCACAGCTTGCAATGCGCCACGCACACATTCGTGGGATTGATGTGCCGATTCACGTTGTAATACGCCACATTCCCGTGCCGCTTCTCGCGCACATAGTTGGCCAGCCATCCCACCGCCAGCAGATCCGGCGTCTTGTAAAGCGTCACGCCGTCGTCAAACGACAGCCGTTCCCCCAGCAGCACCTTATCGGCAATGGCCTTCAGGTTTGTATCGTGAATGGTTAGTTCCGCCACTTGCTTCTTCCGTTGCCTTCTCGAATTTCAATCTCTTCAAATCCGCCAAACCGCCGCGGCCGCGCCCCAGAACAACAGGAACAACATACTAATATATCCGTTCACCGTGAAAAACGCAGCGTTCAGCTTGCTCAGATCGTTCGCTTTCACCAGGGAATGTTCGTATCCGAGCAGCCCCGCCACCACCGCAATTCCCGCCCATGCCGGCCACGGCAATCCGAAACTCGCCGCCAGCCAGCTCAGCAGGATCACCACGCCGGCGTGCATCACGCGCGCTATCACCAGCGCATTGCCGATCCCAAATTTCTTCGGCACCGAGAACAGCCCCGCTTCCCGGTCAAATTCCACGTCCTGGCACGCGTACAGTACGTCAAATCCGCCCACCCACAGCGTCACCGCCCCGCACAAGATCAACATCCGCCAGTCGAAACCGCCCGTTACCGCAATCCACGCCGCGGCAGGCGAAATTCCCAGCGCGAACCCCAGAAACAGATGCGACCACGATGTAAACCGCTTCGTATACGAATAGAAAAACAGAATCGCCAGTGCCACCGGCGCCAGTTTCAACGCCAATATGTTCAGTCGCCACGCCGCCACGAAAAACACCGCCACCGCGATCAACGTAAACACCCACGCAAAGGAAACCGACAGGGCCCCTGTGGCCAGCGCCCGCGTTTTTGTGCGCGAATTCCGGCTGTCGTAGTGCAGGTCGGCGATCCGGTTGATGGTCATCGCCGCCGAACGCGCCGCCACCATCGCCACCACTATCCACAACACCTGCCGCAGCGACGGCCAGTTGTGAAACGTCGCCCGCGCCGCCAGCAGCGCTCCCGTCAGTGCGAAGGGCAGCGCAAACACGGAGTGCTCGAACTTGATCATTTCGAGCACCGTGCGAATCCGTCCCGCCATATCCTACGATTCCGCCTTTCTTCCCGCCGCGCTTCCGCTCCAGCGGTACATCTTCTCTTGCGGTAATCCCGCCTGCGCCAGCACCCGGCACACATACTGCGTCACCATTTCGTCGATCGATTTTGGCTTGAAGTAAAACGCCGGCACCACCGGCATGATCACCGCGCCCGCCTGCTCCGCACGCAGCATGTTCTCCAGATGAATCCGGTTGAACGGAGTGTCTCGCACGCAAAGCACCAGCTTGCGCCCCTCTTTCAGCATCACGTCTGCCGCGCGCGCCACCAGGTCGTCGCTCATTCCCGTGGCAATTGACGCCAGGCATCCCATCGTGCAGGGAATCACGACCATTGCATCCACGGCATAACTGCCCGACGCAATCCCCGCTCCCACGTCCTTATTCGAAACCGTCTCGATCTTCTTGGAAGTTCGCCCCAGAATCCTTCCCGGCAGCTTCTTCAGATCACCGGACGTGATCCCCAGTTCCTCCGAAAGCAGCCGCTGCCCGGTCTCCGTCACTACCAGGTGCACGCGCCCGACGCGCGCGTCGTCTTCCAGCATCGATAGTGCTTTCTGCGCGAAAACCGCTCCGCTCGCCCCGGTCACACCCATTGTGATGATTCGTCCTTGAGGATTTGCCATAGTATTTTCGCGGAGAGTTTCAGTCTCCCAGCCGATGCCCAGCAAGTCAAGCATAGGCGCTCTGCCGCGGCAGTGTTAAGATTTTTTGTAGCCGAACCTTATGAACTCCGAAGAAATTCTGAAACTTCTGAAAGCTGTGGGGCAGGGAACCATTTCACCCCAATCCGGCGTCGAACGCCTGAAGCACATGCCCTTTGAAGATATCGGCTTTGCCAAAGTCGATCATCACCGCGCCCTGCGCCAGGGCTATGCCGAAGTCATCTTCGGCAGGGGGAAGACTCCCAAGCACGTCGCCGAAATCGTCCGCGCCATGCTGCGTCATAAAGACTCGCGCCACAACATCCTGATCACCCGCGCCGACTCGAAGATCTACGCCGCCGTCAAGCGTGCCACCCGCGCCGCCAAATTTCATCCCGTCTCCGGTGCCATTACCATCGAGCGCAATTCCGCCGTCACCGGGAAGGGAACCATTCTCGTTGTTTCCGCCGGCACTAGCGACATTCCCGTCGCCGAAGAAGCCTTGCTCACCACCCGCCTGATGGGCAATCGAGCCAGCCATCTCTATGACGTCGGTGTCGCCGGCATTCATCGCCTGCTCGAGCATCGCTCCGCGCTTGCCGAAGCGCGCGTCATCATCTGCATCGCGGGTATGGAGGGCGCTCTGCCCAGCGTGGTCGGCGGCCTCGTCGCCGCCCCTGTCATCGCCGTGCCCACCAGCGTTGGATACGGCGCCAGCTTCGGCGGTGTCACGGCGCTCCTCGGCATGCTCAACTCCTGTGCCTCCAACGTTACCGTCGTCAACATCGACAACGGCTTCGGCGCCGCCTGCGTCGCTTCCTGCATCAATCGCCTTTAGTTGGCCCGTCGAAACCTCCACACGCAACACGACACGGTCATCCTAAGCGCAGCGAAGGATCTCAACCGATCCGTCTATGCTGGTCACAACACTAGCTGGGGTTGGTTTTCCAGGATTACTTTCACCACACCGCGTTGTTGCGCGTATTGAATCGCTCGGGGCGCATCTTCCATTCCAAATGTTCGCGAAATCAGCGACGTCGGATCCACCTTGCCGCACCGCAACAGTGCAATCGCCTTCGCAAACGGCCCGCACCGCGAGCCCACCACGGTAATTTCTTTCACCACAATCGGCCAAGTCTCTACCGGTGCCGCGCCGTGAAACGTCGATTTCAGGAGCAACGTCCCGCGAGGCTCCGTCATCTGCTGCGCCAGGGCCAGACCAGTTGGCGATCCCGTCGCCTCTACCACCAACCGAAAACTCGCCTTCACGCTCTTTAGGTCCGTCGCGTCGCCTCGGACTCTTTTCGTGTGAATTCCGGGCCGCCGCGCCAGTTTCAATTTTTCTTCATGCTTTCCATACATCGTCACGCAAGTCCCGCGGGCCCGCAAAACCAGCGCAATCAACTGCGCCAGCTTTCCGTCGCCCAGCACCGCCGCTTCCGTGAATTTTCGGATCGCTATCTGCTCCAGAATCTCGCAAGCCGCTGCCAGCGGTTCGATGAACACCGCTTTCTCGTCACTCACATTTGCGGGCACGCGGTGCAAATTCTCCAGCGGTAGCGCCAGATATTCCGCAAACGCTCCATCGTGCGCCACGATTCCCAGCACCGTCCGCCTCGCGCAGTGCGTTTTCAAGCCCCGCCGGCAAAATTCGCACACCGGCTTATATCCGTAGGCCGAGCACGATACATTGATCTCGCCCGCCACCCGCCGCCCCATCCATTTCTTCCTCGCCGCCGCGGTTACGCCCGCCACATCCACCACTTCGCCCACGAATTCATGTCCCGGCACGCCGTGAAACTGGTGATACCCGCGCAGAATTTCCACATCCGTATTACAGATTCCCGCCATCCGAACGCGAATCTGCGCCCACCCCGCCCTCAACTTCGGCAGTTTCCTGCGCACCTCGCGAAGCTTTCCGTGGCCGGCAAGGAAGCTCAACATAGTGAATTATTTTTCGGGCAGGGCGCGGCACCAAGCAGTCGCCATGCGCTCCAGCAATTCGAACTTCGCTTCCATCCGGATCAACTTTCAGTCTAGATCCTGACACTTGTCCATGAGCTTCTGCGACTCCTCGGTCAGGCTCCGGATACGGTCCTCCAAAAAGATGATGCGCTTAAGGGCTTCGAGCGTATCTCGTGCCCAGCTCATCGCGATTTACTCATCTCTTTGAGCGCTCGTCGAAGGTCAGTAATGGTTTCATCCAGGCGGGCAATGCTGCGATCCGCTGATTCCCTTGCTTCGCGCGCAAGAGTCCGAAGTTCCTCCTCGGTTTCCACGGGAACTTCGAGGTACAGGTCCACGGCGTTTCGAACTTCTTCGGAGAACGAGCGCCCGCGCTTCTTCGCCCGGCGCGCCAGTCGTGCCTTTTGTTTCGCGTCGAGATGGATCAGCGCCGTTGCCATGAGGCCCCTATATCGCACCTGTATCATAGCAGCTCAACGGTGGGTGGAAGAGCACGCCTCGAGAATCGCCTCGGCCAACAGTCCTTCCTGTTCCGGAAACACCGTCCGCAAATCGACCAGCAATCGGTCGTCTTCAATCCGCGCGATCACCGGAATCCCGCAGGGCGCCTCCCGCAGCCGCTCTTCCAGTTGTGCCGCCGAGTGACGCCGGCTCGCGATTTGCAGCAGCTTTGACGGCAGCGATTGCGAAGGTGTCGATCCGCCGCCCACCAGCGAGCTTCCATCGACAATCTCGAAAGAAGCCTCGCGTTCGGTGATCCTCGGCACGAGCGACTCCGCAAAGCGCGCCGTTCGCTCACCCAGTTCCTTCGCGGTCGCGCGAATCATCCTCTGCGAAGGGATTTCGTCCCACGCTGCCCGCAAATATGCCCGTAGCGTCGCTTCCATCGCTGCAATTGTCAGTTTGTCTACGCGTAATGCGCGAAACAGCGGATGCTTGCGCACTTTCGCGACCAGCTCTTTCTTCCCCGCGATGATTCCCGCCTGCGGCCCACCCAGCAGTTTGTCACCGCTGAAAAGCACCAGCGAAAATCCCGTTTCCACACTCTCTCGCACCGTCGGCTCGCTGATTCCCACCCCGCCAAGATCCACCAGACAGCCGGAGCCCAGATCCTCGATCACCGGCAAACCTCGCCGTCCTCCCAGCGCAATCAGTTCACTCACTTCCGGCTTTTCCGTGAATCCGCTAACCGTGAAATTCGAAGGATGTACCCGCAGCAGCACACGTGTCTTCTCGCCGATCGCATTCTCGTAATCCGCGATTCGCGTGCGATTCGTCGTTCCCACCTCGCGAAGGATCGCCCCGCTTTGCTCCATGATTTCCGGGATCCGGAATCCGTCGCCAATCTCAATCAGTTCCCCTCGCGAGACGATCACTTCGCCGCCACGCGCCAGCGCTGCCAGCGCGAGCAGCACCGCCGCCGCGCAATTGTTCACCACCATGGCTGCTTCCGCTCCCGTCACGCGCGTGATCAGCCGCGCCAGGTGTACGTCCCGTTTCCCTCGTGCGCCCGCCGCAATGTCATATTCCAGATTCGAATATTGCGTGGCGCTTCGGCGGAACTCCTCGATTACCGCGCTCGCGAGCGGCGCGCGGCCAAGATTCGTATGCAGAATCACCCCCGACGCGTTGATCACCGGCCGCAGCGACGGCGCTAACTCAGTCTCCACCGCGCGCACCACGCGCTCTTCAATCCGGTCCGTTTCCCCGGGTCCCAGTCCTTCAATGCTTCCCGCAGCGATCTCCCGCCGAATTTCCGCCAACACCTCTCGGACGATCTCCACAGCGTAGTTCCGCTCCACCACGGAGCGAAGCGCCGCAATCCGCGGCCGCAGCAGCAGTTCATCCACAGACGGCAGCTTGCGCAGCAGTGCGGCCTGATCCGCTGAAGGCACGCGTTTTACCGGTGACGACATGGCGTCATTTCATCACAGCGCTCGCCTCCCTGCAATTCTCCGCCTGCCCTTCCGGCCAGCCTGCCCGCTTCCCGCCTCGCTCGTATTCCTTCCGCCGCTTAGCCACGATTCTCCGTTGACGCCCGCTGTCGTGCCTCCTACGATGTGGGTTCGAGGGCGATCCCCGCTATGGCCACTATCGACGAGGAACTGGCACAGCTCGAGCGCGACATCCGCCAACTCAAGATCGAATATGACATGTATTTTGGCGGTGGCCGCAAACGCCCGCCCACCGAGGTCGAGTGGCGCATCGACATGCTCGTCAAGCGCTACGCCGAGCGCGGCGGTGAATTGAAGTACGGCCAGCGCTTCCGCTTCAACAACCTTTCCCAGACGTACGCCAAATATAAGGACATGTTCCGCAAGCGCATGGCCCAGCGCGAAGAAGGCAAAGTTGAACGTCACTTTGGTGCCGCCGCCAAGGCCATCGAAGCCGAACGGGCCCGCGCGCAAGCCGAATCCATGCAGAAGCAGCCGCCTCGGGTCGCACCTGATTCCCCGCTTGCCGCGCGCGCTGCTGCTGCGTCCGCTGAGAATCGGGCCTTTCGTGTAGCCTTTTCCGAGCCCGAAAACGAATCGCAGAAAGTGGATCAGCTCTTCGAAGCCTTCGTCCAAGCCAAAAAACAGGCTGGCGAAGAAACCGCCAAGCTCACCCGTTCCGGCTTTAACGAGTTTGTCCGCAAGAAGACGAAAGACCTGCAGTCCAAGAAAAATTGCCGCGATGTCGAGTACGTCGTCGAAACCGTCGACGGCCAGGTCAAGCTCAAAGCCCTCGTTAAATCCTGATTGTTTTCATCTGATTTTTCCCACAGCTCCGTATTTCTCCAAATTGCCTGCTGCGCATACACTATTAGGTTCCATCATCGCTGGAGGACCTCATGGCTGTAGAGCGGGCGCTGCTGAGCGTGTTTGATAAGACTGGGATCGTGGAATTCGCCACGAAACTGGCGGCCCTCAAGATCGAAATCCTGTCCACGGGCGGCACTGCCAAACTCCTGCGCGAGCAGGGCATTCCCGTCAAAGACGTCTCTGAATTCACCAGCTGGCCGGAAATGCTCGGCGGCCGCGTTAAAACCCTTCACCCCAAAGTGCACGGCGGCCTGCTCTTCCGGCGCCACCTCGCCGCCGACGTCAAGCAGGCCAAGGAACACGGCATCTCACCAATCGATCTCGTCGTCGTCAATCTCTACCCCTTCGAACAAACCGCCGAAAAAGTCTATCTCCCCGCCGAGGAACTGATAGAAAACATCGATATCGGCGGCCCCACCATGCTGCGTTCCGCCGCGAAAAATTTCGAAAGCGTCACTGTCATCACCGATCCTGCTGACTACCAGCGCGTCGCCGAGGAACTCGCCGCCAAAAAAGACACTTCCCTCGATCTTCGCCTCGAGTTGGCGCGCAAAGTTTTCGCCACCACCGCGCGCTACGACGGCCTCATCGCCACCAATCTTGAGCGCCTCAGCCTCCTTGGCGACAAGCTCGAAGTCCAGTCCAAGCCGGTCCTCCCCGAGCGTTACCACCTCGCCCTGCTCCGTCAGCAGGAACTTCGCTACGGGGAGAATCCCCACCAGGCCGCTGCCCTCTATGTTCCTGCGGCTAAGCCGGTTGAAGGCCTCGCTGCCGCAAAACAGCTCCAGGGCAAGGATCTCTCTTACAACAATTACGTGGACCTCGAAGCCGCCCGCAGCCTCGTCGCCGAATTCGAGCGCCCCGCCGCCGTCATCATCAAGCACAACAATCCCTGCGGCGCTGCTGAGCAGTCCTCTCTCGAAGAGGCCTACACCAAGGCTTTTGCTTGCGATCCGCTCTCGGCCTTCGGTGGTGTTCTTGCCTTCAACTACATCGTGGATGGCGCAACTGCCGAGGCGGTCTCCAAATTGTTCGTCGAATGTATCGTTGCCCCGGGCTTTGCCGATCGCGCCCAGGAAATCTTCGCCGCGAAAAAGAATCTTCGCCTGCTCCAACTCCCCCAAGGTGGCTTCGAACACGACCGCAGCTTGCAGTTGAAGCGTATCTCGGGCGGCGTCCTGATTCAGCAACCCGATCTTGGCTCGCTGGCCCTCAAGGAACTCCGCGTGGTCACGAAACGCGCTCCCAGCAACCCCGAACTCGCGGATCTGCAATTTGCCTGGAAAATTTGCAAGCACGTCAAGTCCAACGCCATTGTCTTTGCGAAAGAAGGAGCCACTCTCGGCGTTGGCGCTGGCCAGATGAGCCGCGTCGATTCCGTGAGGATTGCCGTCGCTAAGGCGCAGCAATCCTTGCAGGGCTCCGTGGTTGCTTCCGATGCGTTCTTCCCCTTCCCCGATGGCGTCGAGGAAGCCGCTAGGGCCGGTGCCACCGCCCTCATTCAGCCCGGAGGCTCCGTGAAAGATCCCGACGTGATCGCCACCGCCGACCGCCTGGGCCTGGCCATGGTGTTCACCGACATGCGTCACTTCCTACACTGAGATCGTTTCGTTTTTCGAGGGAACGGCCGGCGCTGGCCACGGCCCGAACCAGTGCCTGGTCCGGTTGCACACCGCGCAAACCGATAACATCACCGGAACTTCGATCAGTACGCCCACGACTGTCGCCAGTGCGGCTCCCGATCCCGCTCCAAACAGCGCGATCGACGTGGCCACAGCCAGTTCGAAGAAGTTGCTCGCGCCGATCAACGCGCCGGGCGCCGCCAGTTTGTATTCCACACCGAGCCATCGCATCAGTCCATACGCCAGCGTCGCGTTGAGATACACCTGGATCAGAATCGGTACCGCGATCAGGAAAACGTGAAATGTTTTGCCCGTGAGATTGTCCGATTGGAACGCAAAAATCAGCACCAGCGTGGCCAGCAGCGCCAGAATCGTTACCGGTGCGAGCTTCGGCAGAAATTCGTTGATGAACCAGTTTCCTCCACGGCGTCGAATGAAGATAGCCCGGAGCGACGCGCCAGCCACTAGCGGAATCACGATGAACGCCACAACGGAATAAAACAGCACGCGAAACGGCACTTCCAACGAAGTCGTGCCGCTGACCAAATACCGGATAATCGGCGCAAACAACACCAGCATGATCAGGTCATTCAGCGAGACCTGCACCAGCGTGTAAGCCGGGTCGCCGTCCGTCAGATAACTCCACACAAAAACCATGGCGGTGCACGGCGCAGCCGCCAGAATGATCGTTCCCGCGATGTACTGGCCCGCATCGGCGGGCGAAAGCCAGGCCGCAAAAATGTGCCGAAAAAAGATCCATGAGATCAAAGCCATCGAAAATGGCTTCACCATCCAGTTCACAAACAATGTCACCAGCAGGCCCTTTGGATTCTTTCCCACTTGCCGGATCGACAAAAAATCGATCTTCATCATCATCGGCACGATCATCAACCAGATCAACACGGCGATCGGCAAGTTGATCTGGCTTCCCGTACCAAATTCCAGCGCGCGCAGACTCGCCACCATTTCCGGGAGCGATTTCCCCAGCACTACCCCGGCGACCATGCACAACGCCACCCACACGCTCAGGTAGCGCTCGAAAGTGTTCAGCCGTTTCCCCGCACTCATGAGTCTC
>Ga0335077_10004015_pt1 | contig 17895 bp, 15 predicted proteins | sample Lox_Sample_31_FD_207151 | JGI IMG/M metagenome (GOLD analysis project Ga0335077, IMG submission 207151) | Soil microbial communities from Loxahatchee National Wildlife Refuge, Florida, United States - Lox_Sample_3.1 | ecosystem: Environmental > Terrestrial > Soil > Wetlands | place: USA... | reverse complement strand
GGCGACGTGGAGCGCTCGACGCGCATGGCGTCGAGAGCCGGCCAGGTGGTCGGCGTCATCTTCATTGGCTTTGGCATTTTGCAGTTCTTCGGAGGCGCAGGCATCGGCGGCCTGTGGATCGCGTTTATCGGCTGGTTCCTCCTGCAGGCCGCCGGCGAGAGTTATCTCCAGATGAATCTCAAACGGGCCATCCAGGGGGTGACAGTTGGCCAGGTGATGACTTTGGATTGCCCAACCATTGACGGAAATCTGAATCTCCAGCACTTCGTCGATGAACAGCTTTTGCCCACCGGGCGGCGGTGCTTCATTGTTCTGGAGAACGGAAGAGTTGCAGGTTTAGTGACGCTACACGAAGTGAAGGACGTTCCGCGGCCTCGATGGCCATTCACCACTCTGCACGACATCATGCGGCCGCTGGACCAAATGCGCACGGTCGCGCCGGAGACGCCACTGATGAACGCACTGGAGATGATGAGCCGCCACGATCTCAACCAGCTACCGGTGGTTTCTGACGGCCATCTCGCAGGCGTTTTGTCTCGAGCCCACCTGCTCAGTGTCTTGCAGAATCGGACCGAACTCCAGGGATGAACGCCGGTGTCTTGGATCGCACCGAGCTGTTCCTCCCAACCCATAAAGTATCAAAGCTGACAATTGCCGAGCTTTGTTGGTTGAAAATACTGTCTCGGCGGCATGGTTTGCACTAATGGGATTGCTGATCCTGAGAAAGGAGGTCGATTATGCGCAGTTGGTCAATTCCGGTAGCTTTCGGTGCGGTTCTGTTTTTTTGTGTCGCGTGGTTGCCTGCATTGAAGGCTGACGAATGGAACAAGAAAACCGAGGTCACGTTCACTGAGCCCGTGGAGATTCCGGGACAGGTGCTGCCGGCGGGTACTTACGTATTCAAGATCGCGGACACCTTGGGAGATCGTGACGTCGTGCAGATCTTCAATAAAGATGAGACTCATATCTACGCCACGATCCTTGCAGTTCCTGATTACCGTATGGAACCTCGGGGCAAGACGGTGATCAACTTTGAGGAGCGTGCGGCTAACGCTCCACAAGCAGTCCGGGCGTGGTTCTATCCCGGGGACAATTACGGATACCAGTTTGTGTATCCCAACTCTCGAGCGATGGAGCTAGCAAAGCGTACAAATCAAAATGTGCTTTCGATGCCGTCGGAGATGGCGGAAAACACCAGGAAGCCGGCGAAGTCGATGCAGGAGCAAAGCGTTGTGGCCATGAAGCAAGCGCCGGTGACGGCGGTTAAGCCCAGCGGCGAACAGATGCCCACGGCACAGGCCGTGCAGACGAAGCCGAGTGCCACCACGCAGATGGCCGAAAACCAGCGTCCAAAAATGCCCTCGACGGCCAGTCCGATTCCACTGCTGGCGCTGATCGGCCTATCGCTGGTTGGAGCCGGAGCCGGCCTTGGGATTTGGCGGCGCGTTCACGGGCTGAGTTAGGGCCGTCTTTCATAGCGCGTTCGCGAGCGCCGGTACTCCCGCGTGTCCCATGACATTACGGATACAACCCAGGAGACCGGCCCATTGTGGCGCAGCTCTGCTGCATGCGTGCCAATACGCGTGTTTTCTTTCGGGCATCGTCCTTTTGGCCTATGCGGCCGCCGTTTGGTTGGACGCGTGCCTTTACCAGCGGAACGAGGCGCGGGCGTTTGAAGAAACCAAAGGACGCTCTTGCATTCCAGACCATTCAGCGCCTCTGATCAGGCACGCGGTGTTGGGGAAAATTGACATTCCGGAAGTCGGCGTGTCCGCGATGATTGCTGAGGGCGACGACCCGCGCACATTGAAGCGTGCGGTAGGCCACATTTCGGGGACCGCACTGCCGGGTGATCCCGGAAATGTTGTGCTGGCTGCGCATCGCGATACCTTTTTCCGCCCATTGCGCAAGATTCAGAGGGGCGACGCGATCCTGTTGACCACCTGGAGCGGTTCGTACCGGTACCGCGTGGAGTCCATACGGGTGGTCGGGCCCAACGATGTCGGCGTGCTGCGGCCCACAAGCCAGCCCGAATTGACGCTGGTCACCTGTTATCCGTTCTACTTCGTGGGCTCCGCGCCGAAACGCTTTGTTGTGCGCGCGGGACTCGGATGCGCTTTGACAAAGACGAAATGAACCCTCGAACGAACAATCCCGTTCCGGCTCCCGATGAGCCAGCGTCCGTTTTGCTGGTGAGCTTTTGCGCTGAGGATCAGGTTGCCCTGTGTCAGATTCTTGCTCATCCCAACTGGCAACTGCACGGGTGCGCAAGCTGCGGTCAGGCGCTGGCATTTCTCCGCCGGCAGCCGGTACCGGTTGTGGCTTGCCAAGGAAACCATCCGGACGGAAACTGGCGGGATCTCCTGAATGGTACCCAAGAACTTCCGCTCCCGCCGAGCGTTCTGGTGTGCTCCCGTACGGCTGACGAGTGTCTTTGGGCCGAGGTACTCAACCTGGGTGGCTGCGACGTGCTCGTCCAGCCTTTCGAACATGATGAGGTGCTCCGTGTGGCTTATATGGCCTGGCAGGGCTGGAAAAGACGATGCACCGAACGCCTGCGGAACGCTACGACGAGGTCCTCGGCCGCATGGTCTGAGGGCACGTGAAAGAGTTAATTCTAGCGGTAGTGGCTTTGGTCGCCGTCTCGGCGCACACCAGAGGACCGGACCCGCGAGCAATCATCCAGCGCTCCGTTGCGGTGTACGACAAGGATTGGAACGCCTCGCCGGATTACGATTATTTCGAGCGTGATCGAACAGCCGAAGGAATAAAGACCTACGACGTGAGGATGATCCTCGGTTCCCCCTATTACCGCCTGGTGGAGATCAATGGACGGCCGCTGTCGCCGGCGGACCGGCAAAGAGCGCAGCAGAAATTCGACGACGCCGTTTCCCAACGCCGCAGCGAGTCTCAGCCGCAGAGGGCACAACGCCTCGCGCAGTACGAAAAGGATCGCAAGCGGGATCATCTCCTTATCGCGCAATTGACGGCCGCCTTCGATTTCAAACTCCGGGGTGAACAGAGGGTCGACGGCCATGATACCTACGAGTTCCAGGCCACGCCAAAGCCGGGGTATCAGCCGCCGAATTTCGAGGCCCAGGTGCTCAAGGGGATGGTGGGCCGGCTGTGGATCGAGAAACAAACCTGCCAGTGGGTCAAGGTCGAAGCCCGGGTTATTCATCCGGTGACGATCGAAGGATTTCTGGCGCGCGTGGAGCCGGGAACGCGCTTTGAGCTCGAGAACATTCCGGTTGCCCCCGGGGTGTGGCTCGCAAAACACTTCTCCATGGCTTCCCGCAGCAAAATCCTTTTCCTGTTCGCACACAGAACGCAGGAGGACGATACGTACTTCGGGTACCGGCCTGCCAGCGCGGCAAAATAAGCGAAGAGTGGCTTTGCCGGTCAGGATTCCTGGAGGCCTCGTCTGCTCTTGCCTTGCTCGGTGGAAAGAAATGTGCCGCAAGACACTCAGTACCCGTTTAATTCGGCGGCAATTACCGTAGCAGCTGTATCTCCGGCAGTTCGTCCAGTACATCTAAATAATTGGAAAGAAAAATAAGGAGTCACCCAGATGAGAATGAACCGGTTATTACTAAGTACGTGTATTTCTTCGCTGATGGCCTTTCTTCCGGCGGCTTCGGCAGCGGCGGCGGTGAACAGATGTGCAGCTGCGAAACCTAATGCGGCTTCTTACACCTGGAACTTCCAGAATGAAGCCGACAACATCTTCGAAGACATTCAGGCGGATGCCGCACGCGCCCAATACCACGCCGACCAACTGCAGATTTTCGTGCGCGACCAGCAAGTGAGCTGGCAAAGCCAGGCCATCGAACTCGATCAAGTGAGATCGGCAGTCAACGATATGGGGGAGCGGTTGTGCCGTCTTGAAACCATTCGTGGCGCCGTGGCCCCGTGGCAGCAGCGTACCATCGATCGCATTGCCCCCACCATTAGATTGATGGCCGACAATGCGCAAGATGCCATTGTGTTTGGGAACAATAACCAACATATCCTGTGGAGTCCAACCTATCGCAAGTATGCGGCGAACCTATATACCGAGGCTCGTCAATTGAATCACACGGCCGAGCATGCCGTCGAATTTGCGAAGGTGAACACGGAGTACCGCGAACTGAGGAAGGATCTCGGTACGAAGTCTTCCTCGTGACCGATTTCCATTGGGTTGTAGCAGCGCGCACAGGCCGCCGCGACCTCAAAGTAACCCCCAGTGTGCCTTGAGGCGTGTTCGAAACACAAACCTGTGTTTTCGCATCCAATAAGTTAGGGGGGAGGTAAGACATGGGATGGATGAAGGGATCCGGCAGAACGGCCGTTCGAGCATTATTGGCGGTGCTCGCGGCAGCAACAATGGCCGCAGCCAAAGGCACAACCACGCCCGTGCCGGGGACGCTGAATTACGTGGAAGGGCAGGTCATGCTCGATGGCCGGAATGTATCGGCGAAATCAGCAGGATCAGAGGTCCTCGGCGTCAATCAGTTGCTCGATACCGGACAAGGAAAGGCGGAACTGCTGCTTACGCCGGGTGTGTTTCTTCGTGTCGGCGACAACAGCGAACTGCGAATGATATCTCCTGGATTAGCCGATACGAGCGTCGGCTTGGTGAAGGGATCAGCAATCGTGGAGGCAGCTGAGTTATTCAAGGAGAATGACCTGTCTGTAGTCGTGGACGGCTCAACCACAAGGATCGAGAAGAACGGGCTGTACGATTTCAGCGCGGACCAAGCTGCGGTGAGCGTTCTCGATGGCAAAGCGACAGTGTATGAAGGCGATGCTCATGTGACCCTGAAGAAGGGCCACGAGGCGCTGCTCGCGAGCGCTCAGCCATTTCATTCGCAGAAGGTCGACAAGAATGCGGTCGAAACCGATCCGCTATACCGCTGGAGCAAACTCAGGAGCCAGTACGAAGCGGAGGCGAATCTCGATACAGCCCAAACCATTGTGGTGAACGGCGGTTGGTATGGCCCAGGCTGGTATTGGGATCCGTTCTGGGGCTTCTATTCCTTCATGCCGGCGGACGGATTCCTGTACAGTCCGTTCGGTTGGGCGTTTTACTCACCGTGGGCTTTTCCGGGCGGATACTACGGATACCACGGCTATTATCACTATCCGGTTCGGGGCCCTGGCTACCGGGCGCCGTTTGTCGGGCATAATTTCTACGGCGGGCACGGATTTGGCGCGTCTCGCGGATTTGGTGGCGGCCACTTCGGACATCGCTAAGCAGTAGCACTGGATGTGATCGCGGTTGATTCCCTGATCATGGCTGCTGCGTCCGTGAGGGCGCCTACAACAGACTATTCCGCCGCGCAAATTGCAGCGCGTCGATGGCCGCGCCGCGAGCGCCCGCGGTATCGCCGTTGGGCATGACATGAATGGGGATATCCGCCTGCTCTTGCCTCTGTGTGGGCATGCCCGCTCGAATCTGGTCCAGGAACCAGTGCTGGAACTCTTCTTTGGTTTCCAATGCTCCTCCGCCAACGATCAAAGCGTCGGGATCGAAGGTGTTCACCATTTCATCGAAGAACAGGCCGAGCGCATTCGCTTGAACACGGAAGACTTCCTTGCTCATCGCATCACCGTTCTCAGCCAGACCCCGCACCAGCTTTGCGGCCTGATGCAGGTTGCCGCTCTTGCCCAGTTCGTGACCCGGATACTTTGACAGGAAAAACGGCAGCAAAGAGTTCTCAATTGCAGTAAGAGAACACAGCGATTCCAGGTCTCCCGTGCGGCCGCAATTGCATTTGGGCATTACCCCGTCGATTCCGCGAATGCTCTGATAGGGAATGAGGACGTGGCCCAGCTCGCCGCCAAAACCCTTTCGGCCCTTGACCACGTTGCCATCGATGATGACGCCGCCGCCCAGGCCAGTGCCGATGATCGCCGAAATAGACGTGGCCAGGCGGTCGGCACCGAAGAGCACGAAGTGCCCCCAAAGAGCCCCGGCGTTTCCATCGTTCAGATACGTGACGGGTTTGCCGAGCTTCTTGGCCAGGTTTTCGCGGATGTCAAAACCAGACCAGTCCGGATGCACAAAGTTCGTGGAACCCTCCGCGCTGAGCACGCCGGTTGCACTCGCCGGACCCGGGGTATCGAGGCCCACCACCACCGTATCGGCAAGCGCAACGCCGGCTTTTTTGGCGGCGATTTCGAGCCCCTCGGCGATCTGCTTGAGGCAGATTTCAGGGCCCTCTCTCGATCGGGCAGGATGCTCGAACATCCCCTGGATGAGAAACTGCTCTTTGCTGTTGAGGAAGGTATAGTTAATGGCGTTTCCGCCAAGATCCACTCCGGCGACAATCTTCAAGGTGTCTGGCCTCTGTTTGAAGGATTCGCTTCCTGAACTTTTACACGTACCTCGGCACGAGGGCGTCGAACAAGTGGCGCCTGATTCTCTAAGCGTTCCGTTGTTGAGTCAACACTGGACGCGGGCGCGGTGCCTACGTCGCGGCTGTCGCTGCTTTAGGCGCTTTTTCAGACGCCTTCTTCCCCGCGGCGCCCCCGGCATTCTTTTTCGCCTGCGCCTTCTTGAGTTCCGCCCATCTCTTTCGCTGCGCCGCCGCAATTCGCCCCCGCGCAGCCGCGCTTAACCTCCGTCGCGGTCCCTGAGCCGGCGCAGCGGCCGCCTCGGTACCACCTCTAGCACCCAACTGCCGGCGGATGCCGGCTATCTTTTCATCGATGCCCTTCATCATCTGCTCGAATCCCATCAGCGCTGCTTCGAGCAGTGATTTGTCAGCCACTAGTCCTCTTCGTTGCCCTGGCATGAATCGACCCGCCTCCAATCCACGTAAAATGGACCTCGATTATAACGCACGCCCGCGGTCGCCGTGCTACATGGTCAGCCCGCGCAGAAGTCGAAGATGTCCTTCCAGACCAAGTGGAAGGTCTCGTCGAAGCCGCGGTCCGACTTCAGTAGATCGTAAGCCTGATAAGTGCGGCCCTCCCCAGAAGCCTTTACCGGGTGATATTGCCCGACGATGTCCATGTGGTCGCAAGCGACCAGCACGTTCTCGCCCCGGCGCCACAGCATGGAAGCGGTATTGACAATGCCGTCGTTATCCCAAAGCTCGATCGCGTGCTTCGGAGCCCCATTTAGATGTGCGGTCACCTTGCCGCGGGGATCCGGCCATCCGAATGGGCCGCCGGCGCATGCGCGGTAACAGAGGCGATAAACGACGTCGGTACCTGTGCTCAATGGCGTTCCCGTCGCGATCTCAAGACTGGTCAATGGGCTCACAAGGTCCAATGGCGGCGCGGGGCCGCCCGGCTTGAATGGAAAGATGCGCTTTCCCAACGTCACATAGGAGCGCGTTTCGATGGGCCGTCCGTCGAATACTTCAAGCTCTAGCTCGCGCTCGTCGTTGTCATAGTGAGCCGGGCTCAACGGGCCGCGCTTTGGACGCCGGGACGTGAGGTCATCGATCGCACGGAAATCGGAAGCCATGTGGCGTAAGTACAGTTCGAGCTGGGAGGCGGCTTCGTGCGCGTCCGCGGTGCGCTCCGCACTGGGCTTGCCGCACCGTTCATCGGCTTCGCGTAAGGAATCCTGCACGGCACGAAGCAGCCCTGCGCCCGTGAGGCAAGCGGCGCCGCCCGAGACCCAGTCCTCGACCCGGTCAAGCAACGGCACTTGTGAGCCGGCGACAGCCCCGCGCAGCTCAGTGACCACGGCTTCGCGCGCGATCTTGCGATCCTGCACCCAGTCGGCAATGTTGGTGCCCCAATGCGGCACCGAGAGGAACACAACGCGGCGCACGCGCTCGCGGATTTCGTCGGGCGTCACCTTGACTCCGCCGTCCACGACAATCGGCTTGTTGTCCTGCTGCGGATGCCAGAGAAGCCAGCGGATATCCAGCCCGCCGGTCGAATGTCCAACCAGGACGATCTCATCGCTGTTCACAATCTCGCCGCGCGCGATGCGCCTCGCGAGATACCTTTCGAGTCGTGCTGCGCGAGTGGATACTGCCGCGGTGGGCAGATTGTCAAAGTAGTGCAGCACTTCATTTTTGGCGTTTCGCTTTTGAAATAAGGGCGTGACCCCGCCGTAGTATTCGAGCTGGCCCAGCGCGTCGAAACCTCCGAAGCCCGGAACCAGCACGATGTGGCGACGTTTGCGGGATCGAGCAGGTGTGTTTTTACCGGCCATATTCAGATCTCCTGTAGAGATTATTCAGACTCTCTGGTCCGAATTCAAGGCCGGTAAGGGAATGGAAGCTCAGGCCCAGGCGCGGTCGCGGTCAATTCCCTTGGCCAACATTTGCTGGACATGCGCGGCATCGTCGCGAACTTGCCAGTCGAACATCCCGACGGCGATAAAATCCGCCCCTCTTTCGAAGGCGTGCTGAAATCCATCCGGAGGAGTCTCCCTCCCGGCCCCCAGGACTTTGAATCCGATCCAGGGCTTCTTGATGGCTTTCATAAACGCAGCCGCTTCGGCCGGCTCGCTCGCGTAGTATTTGACGCGATTCACCGTGAACATAAAGAAATCCGGATCGAGCCCCGCCTCGTGGCACGCACGCACCGTTTCCAGCGAGTGAGCGCCGATGCCCGCCACCAGTCCCGCATTCCGCATGCCCTCAACCGCGCGTCCGATGTCCTCCACTTTTCCCTTCTTCACCAGACTGTCGGACACGCCGCCGTGAAGATACATGCCGATAGCGCCGTTGTCGCGTGCCCGCTTGGCGTTTTCCGCCGGGTCGCCCTGTTCGGGCGCCGATTGGGCGATCCACTGTAGCTTTCCACCGCGCTCCCGCCGGAATTTTCCATAGTGCTCGATGATGTGCGGATCGCACCGCATCAGCGTGGTGTTGATGCCATTTTGCTCCGCCAGGGTCCAGGTTTCCAGTATTTTCTCTGTGTTGAAATAGTGCGTCATCAACGCCGACTGGTAGAGCAGCTCGCCGGCGTGAGCAGATCCCGAAATCAGGTTTCCGCCGATAATGAGCCGGGAAATTTCGTACTTGCCCAGCTTTCCGCACTGCAGCCCCTTGACCGGTTCCTTGACCTTGCCGTATTGCGAACGATCCACCAGTTGCGCCATCAGCGCCTGATGCTCATAGCTGGCTCCGGCCACCACACCACCGGACACCCCGAGGAAATTACGACGGCCGATTCTCATTTCTTCAAACCTCCATCGGCGGCGAACCCGAGTGGGTTTACACGCCGATCACGTCTTTCCAGACGGCTTCCTTTCCCGTGTAGATAGCGGTGCGGCCCAGAATAGCGATCATGGTGCTGAGAGCCGACCTTTCCGCGACGTTCTCCACTCTGCCGCTAAGGACGTTGTCGAAGAACGCCTTGAAAGCATCCACCGTGATGTCATGCGGAGAGTTCAGCGTGACGGTTGTCTCCGCTTCATTCCAGTTGTGGCCTGGCGTGAGAACCGTTTTGGCGCGGGAAGTGGTGATCATGCCCTTCGTGCCGACAAATTCCTCGCCCACTTTCCCGATTCCCGGCGGTGACATCTGGTTGGCTTCGAAGTTGACTTCAATTCCGTTCGGAAACTCGAAGGCCAGGCTCAGGTGATCCAGAATCTCCATCGAGGTACGCAGCTTCGTGCCGCCGTAGCCGGTCACGCGGCTGGGCAAACCGAGAAACCAGTGCAGAACATCGAAGTTGTGACAATCCTGCTCCACAATGAAGTCGCCGGATGTGTCCTTGTAGCAGAACCAGTTGCGGATGTGCTCCACTTTGGGGTCTGAATACGGCTTGCGCGTGAACGGATCGCCACCGATCCAATAGGCGCGCGCGGCAATCAGTTCGCCGATCTCGCCTTCCTGGACTCGCTTGTAGGCATCCAGGTAAACCGGACCGTAGCGCTGCTGGAAGCCGACCGAGATGTTTTTCTTCGAATCACATCGCCTGCCTGCCGCGATCACTTTCTTGGCGCCTTCCACATCCACGCCCATGGGCTTCTCGCAATAGATGTGCTTCTTGGCGTCCACTGCCGCAGCCAGCATGCGCGGGTGCTCGAACGGCGGCGTGGCGATGATGACTGCATCCACATTGGAGGACAGCAGCTTCTCGAAATCCACATATTCGGCGGGACGCTCGAGTTTGAGCGTACGCTTGGCGGCTTCGCGCTGGTCTTCGAAGATGTCGCACAGCGCGGTGATGTGAGCTCGCGGGTCGTTCTGCACGATGCCCGAGTCGTACGTGCCGCGACCGCCGCATCCGATGAGCCCGACCGAAACCTTGGAATTGGCCTCGGTGCCGCGAACCAGTTGCGGAGCCACGATGGTAAAGGTCCCCGCGGCGGCCGCACCGCTGCCCTGCAGGAAGTGCCTCCGGGAAACAACGGAATCAGCATTGTTCATGATGAACCTCCTGGTGAATTATTTCAGAATTCTGGTGTCACCCGGCAGTCGAAACCTTCCAGGTCTTCTCGTCGAAAAACAGGGCGCGTCCTTGCCGGTACGATTGGACCGCCATCGAGACGAGCACCTGCGTCCTGGCCGCGGTGGCCACGTCCAGCGTCGGTGTCTGGCGGCTGCGCATGCAATCCAGGAAGTTGGTGATGTGGGTGAACATCCAGTCTTCCTCTTCGTTCTTCGGATTCAGTTCGAACCGTTTCTCCGCGTCCCCGAATTTCGCCTTGTAAGCCTCATCGATCACTGCGGTCTCCGGCCGCAGCAGAATGTGGTCGTTGCCGTTTTCAAATCCGCCGCCTTCCACCATGACGATGGTGCCCGCGTGGCCGCGAATCATGCCGGGGATGTGCTGCGAATTGGCCATGGATGAGCTCAGCACCATCGCGTGCCCCTTCGCGTATTCGGCAATCAGGTGAAAATTCTCGGGCACCTCGGCCGGAACATCGCCATCCGGGAACAGGAATGAGGTGCCGCCTGCCACCACCTTCGAGGGGAACTGTGCCTCACCCCAGCAGATGTTCAGAGGCGCCGAGACATGGAAGAACAGATCTGTCGCGATGCCGCCCGAATAGTCCCAGTATTTTCGGAAGCGGAAGAACCGGTCGGCATTCCATGGCCGCTTGGGCGCGGATCCCAGCCAGGTTTGCCAGTCCACGTAGTTCTCGCCTTTGCCGTCCGGACCCGCGTCGGCGTCGATATCCCAATTCAGCCAACCTTTGATGGAATTGCGATGATACGAGCCCTGACTCATCAGCATCTGCCCGATGGCACCCTCCGCGATCAGCTTCCGCGTCTTCCACCAGTGATCCGCGGAACAGGTTTGCGAGCCGATCTGCACCACGCGCCGGGTTTCGCTCACCGTGTTCACCAGTTCCCGAGCCTGCTCGATGGTGTAGCACATCGGCTTTTCCAGGTACACGTCCTTGCCCTTGGCCATGGCGTCCAGCGCGATCTTTGCGTGCCAGTGATCCGGCGTCGCCACAATCACTGCATCCACGTCGGAACGGTTCAGGACCTCACGATAGTCCAGATATCCGTCGCAATGGTGGCGCTCCTTGTTTTGGTTTACGCGTTTTTGGTAAACGTCGCACACCGCGACAATCTGGCATGAATTGTTCGCTTGGCCGATTTCAGCGAACTTGTGCGCGACGTAAGTCCCGCGCCCCCCGACCCCGATGGCGGCTACATTAATGCGATCGTTGGCCCCAAGCACACGGCCGGTCATCGTCTGGCCTGGGCGCGCTGCAACCGCCCGGCCGGCAAGGCCGAGAGTCGCGCCGATTCCGCTCGCGCTCGTCATGAAATCCCTGCGGCTAGGGAAAAAGCCATCGTTGGGCATAGATTCATCTCCTGTTTTCTTTGGATATAGACACGGTGGATGCAAGAGCCATTCCAGGCCCAGCTGTTTTCAATAAAACGTTCTAAACTGCTGCAATTGCAGATGAAACGCCGGCTCATTCGGACCCGCTGAGACGCTCTCCCGTAGCGAACCCGCTGCGTCATAACCCGCAAAATTGAGTCCCTTTGTGGTGCGATGGCTCAACGGCACCCTGCTCCGCGCCAACACGTGGGGGTACCCTTGACATACCCGTGAATAAGAATAGGATAAGGTCGGAAACTATAGTTATGCCGGCGTGGGCGGCAGTAGTGCCCTCGCACCGGCCAACATACGGGGCGCGTGAACCGGGCAGCTGTGGCGGAAGTGCGTAGCCAATGAGAGGGTGTCGCGAGGCTTCGCCCCTCCATTCAGAAACCGCGCAGCGCTCCCAGCGACACCTTATCGAAGGTCGGGGGGCCTCTGATGATTGAGGCGCCGATTGCCAATCGGATTGCGCGATCAAGGGAATCTTGCTTTTAGCTGGATTGCGTGACCGAGAACACGAACGGCGAATACGTCTGCCAGGAGTTGCGTCATGCGTCCACATCGGGGTTTGCCAATCTCAGTCTTGCTGCTTGTTAGCGTTTCATTGAGCGCCGTCCAGGTTAGCCTGGCTGGCGCCACGGTTTCACTGGATCCGCCGTCGCTTGCGTTTGCGTATGCGAAGGGAGGCAGCGAACCGGCCAGCCAGACCGTCAAAATCTCGAGCGCCAATCCCAGCAAGGGAGTGGTTTTCTACATCACGCGCGGCCAGACTTGCGATTGGCTGGCGCTGAGCGCCATGGACGGGGCCACGCCGGCGGAAATTACTGCAACGGTAAACACCGGTACATTGGTCACTGGCACGTTCTTCTGCTACCTCACCGTCACGGCAGTGGGCACCGCAGGACCCCTGTCGCTGGAAGTCACGTTGTCCGTCTTCAACCGTCCGCCTATAACGATCAGCCCAGCCTCGCTCGCCTTCAAGACCTCCGGCCAGAACGAACCGCCTTCGCCACAAGGGCTCTTCCTTTTCGCCGGCGCCCCGGTGGACTTCTTCGTCACACCTACCACAGCCAAAGGCGGTGCATGGCTCACTACCGGTTTCACCGGAACCACGCCCACAACGCTCAGCATTTCAGTCAATCCCGCGGGATTGCCACCGGGCGTGTACAAGGGCGCGATCAAGATCTTCTCTTCGTCCGCCAAACCGGCTTCACAATCTGTGCCCGTCACCCTCACAGTTCCATCCGCGGTTGCACCTCCGCCACTGACCGCCAGCCCCGAAGCCTTCACCTTTCCTTTTGCCCGAGGATCGCAAGAACTCCAGACCCGCTACCTGGCCATTGCCGGGCCGGCCACATACGAGGCCCGCGCCGATGCCGAATGGTTGAATGTCACTCCTGCCAGCGGAACGGTCGCGGCGAATGCGACGGGCGTCATATCCCTCAGCGCGAATCCGCGGGGCCACGAGCCGGGAACCTACACGGGCAGTGTGACCGTCTCCCGCCCTGACGGAAGCACCGTTCAGAGCGCTTTCGCCACCATGACCATCAGCGCCAGCGCTCAAACGCTGCTCCTGTCGCAGACCGGGCTGTCGTTTCGCACGTGCGCCAGCGGCAGAAGTTCACCGCCCCAAACGGTCTCGATCTCCAACGGCGGCTCAGGCACACTGCCCTGGTCGGTAACTCCTTCCGTGCTGTCTGGAGGTAACTGGCTGAGCGCGTCACCCACGAGTGACACAGCTGGCGCCTCTCCCTCGTCCGTGACCGTGCAGGTGTCTCCCGCGGGACTCGCGCCCGGAGATTATCACGGGCAGTTGCGCATTGAGGCACCCGGTGCAGATAATTCTCCCCAGTTTGTGGGGGTGGTTCTTACGGTTTCGTCGAGCAGCAACGTTACCGCGACCGTCGATCCGATCGGATTGATTTTCACCGCAACACCCGGCGATCCGAATCCGGCTCCGCAGACGGTCACAGTGACCAATCGAGCTGCAACCCCGCTGAGCTTCGAATCGGGCGCCTTTTTTGGGGCCGATCCCGCCTGGTTCACTGTGCTGCCACCGGCTGGTTCCGTTGACGTCGGTCAAAAGCTCGAGATCACTATACAACCGAGAGTAAACGGCTTGTTCCAGGGTGTTCTGTACCAAGGGGAACTCAACCTCGGATTCAGCGATCAGTCCGCACAAAGAATCCACATGCGCCTCTCCACTTTGCCCATGTTCGGCAGATGCGGTTGCATGAACCTGATTCCCATGGTCACGTGCCTGGGTGGCGAAACCGCTCTTACCCTTGGCCGCCCCGTCGGCATGGGAATCAAGGTCCTCGATAACTGTGGCGCAATCCCGCCGGGCGGCGGATCGTTCGAGCTGCAGTTCAGCAACGGAGATCCGGCAGTCTCTCTAACTCCATTGGGGGAAGGCGAGTGGCAGGGCACGTTCACGCCAAAAGGGACTGTGCCCGGGGATTTCGAGATTCGTGTGCAAGGAGCGATCGGCTCCGTCCAGACACTGCCGAATGCGCTGTCGGTGAGTGCGGCACAAGTCTCGAGGCAACCGCTCCTGCTGCCGCATGGCGTTTCAAGCGCCGCGAGTTATTCCGCGTACGCGCCGATCGCGCCGGGAAGCTGGATCAACATTTACGGTGATAATCTCGCGGATCGCAGCCAGCAATATCCCACACTGCCGCTCCCGGCGGATCTTGGCGGAACCCAGGTGCTGCTGGCGGGAAAAGTTTTGTCCCTGCTCTTTGTGAGCGACACTCGGATCATCGCCCAGGTTCCTTACGAGCTGGCCGCCAATACAACGCAGCAATTGGTGGTCAAGCGAGCTTCGATGCAATCGGTGCCCGAGACGCTCGCGATCGCTCCCGCGCAGCCGGCCATCTTCACCGTGAATCAGCAGGGCAACGGACAGGCCGTCGTGACGGTGGGTAATTCCGCGGTGCTGGCGGATGCGGCTCATCCCGTCAGGGCCGGCGACTCGATCGTGATCTATTGTTCCGGACTCGGAGCGGTGAGTCCCGCGGTCGCGGCCGGAACGCCTGCACCTTCGCCGCCTAGCCGGACGACGGCGGTTCCCACCGTTACGATCGATGGCATACCGGCCGAGGTAGTGTTCTCAGGACTCAGTCCCGGCTACGCCGGCCTGTATCAGATCAACGCCAAAGTGCCCGCAGGCGTGCCTCCGGGAGACGACCGGCCGGTCCTTGTGAGCATCGCCGGTCAAACCAGCCCTGCCGTGAGCATCGCCGTTCGCTGACGGGCAGCCGTTTAATCACCTCGCTGTGTCTGAATGTACCTGGAGACGGCATCCACCGTGTCCAGCCAAATGCCGTTGGCCGGGTCGAGCGCATAGCGCAAAAACTGCTCCAGCACGGTGGTTTCCGTCGTCTGGAAACCGGCATTGCCGATTTCGTGGCCGGCGAACACCAGCCAGCCACCCTCTTTCGCGGCATCGAGAACCGCTTTCTTCATTTCTTCAAAGCTCATCCCGTCGGACTGCAGCGCGAGCACTTGCGCCAGGTCGCAGAAAGCCGGGTTGTTTGCTGCCTCATCCCGAAAACCACGGCCCACGCGAAACCGTCTGGCGACGAGTGGAACGTAGCTTGTGGTACTGGTGCCTCTGCCGATGAATTTCTCCCCGCACGGATAGGCAAACGTTGTTGGCTTCACACCCAGCAAGCGCTGCGTCTCCGTGTTCGCGCCGTCCAGTTCTCTCTCCATCATGGCCATGGTGAAGTTTTCCAGGGCATCATCACGCGCCCAGGCAAAATTCCCCGTGCACGGGTGGGTCATGGAGTGATTGCCGATCTCATACCCTTTCGCAGCCGCCTTCTTCCAGCCGTCCAGTCGCTTGTCCAGGTTTGGCGGATTCACGTAAAACGTGACCTTCGCGCCATACCGATCGAACAGCGGCATTCCGGCATCCACCTGGCTGGCGCGGGCATCATCGAAGGACAGACTGACCGCCACCCGTTTGCCGTTAGGCCACGGAACAGTCGAGCTGGGATTTTTCGCGGCCCGCCCGCAATGCGCGCAGAGCAGGCCCGCTAGAATCACGCCCAGATATTTCAGATGGTTTTTCATCGGCTCCGCGCGGCTTCCCGATTGTATCAACTGCCGTCAGCCGCGCCGCGCGGCCGGGGTGCGCTTATCAAAAACTCCACGCCACCAGCTTGATCGTGCCCTGTGCAGGGAACTGTTGCAGCACGATCACGCCCCTGCGGATCTCCATGTACGGTCCATGGGGACCCCAGCGGGCCGTAGCACTCCAGATCTTCATGTTGGCGCCTTGGCCATAGAACGTGTGCCCCTTCATCAAGGTGAACGTCCGGCCCCAGACGCGATCCGGATTGGGCGGCCCTTCGTTGCCGATCTCTATGTCCCGTAGCAAAGGCATGGGCGACTTGGTAACCGCCGCCAGCGCCTTAATGCTGATTTCGGCGGGGAGCGCACCGGGTGCACCTGCAGGCTCGTACAGCACCACGTAATTTCCGGGCGTCACGCTGGTGAATTGAAACTCGCCTTTGTCATTCGTGGTGGCGGTTGGAGGGCTCTCCGGCAACTTGATCTTGGCATACGATAGTTCCTGGTCTCCGACTACTCCAGCCAAAATCAGCCGCATGTGAGCCATGGGCTTGCCGCTGCGACCGGTAAACACGCCGTTAGCGGCGCCGGGTTTGAGTTGGGGTTGGGGTTTTGCTGGCTGGTCGGCCTGAACCAATGTCGCCAGTGCCAGCAGCGCTAATGCACGAAGCGAAGTCGGGCCCATAATTCCTCCCGCCCTTGGCTGCTGTGACGGTCACCCGTTACACGAGGGCTTTCTTGGTGTGAATCATATCACGCTCGCGCGCGCAGAGATAGCCGGTAGCCGTGCCGCCGTAACCTTTCCTGTTTTCGTCAGTATTTTTAAAAGAACTAACCGGCAAGAGTCTGCGTTGTCTAAGGGAGAGACCATGAACCCACTTTGGAACGACCTCCGCTACGCCCTCCGGATGCTGCGGAAATCGCCCGTATTCACAGCCATTGCGGTTGTTTCTCTGGCTGTAGGGATCGGCGCCAATACCGCCATCTTCTCGCTAGTGGATCAGATTCTGCTTCGCCTGCTGCCCGTCAAGGAACCGCAGCAGCTCGTCCTGTTGTCGATGAAGGGCATGCACTACGGCAGCAACTGGGGCGGCAATGCGATTTCCTACCCGATGTACTCGGATTTCCGCGACAACAACCAGGTCTTCAGCGGCATGTTCTGCCGCTTCCCCAACTTTGCGAGTTTGTCTTTCGGCGGTCAAACCGAGCGGGTCTCGGCTGAACTGGTTTCCGGCACGTACTTTCCGGTGCTCGGCGTCGGCGCCGCTCTCGGCCGCACCTTCACGCCCGAAGAGGACAAGGTTCCGAACGGCCATCCGCTGGTGATGTTCAGTTACGCCTACTGGAAATCGCGCTTCGCTTCCGACCGCGCCATCATCGGAAAAACCGTCGTAGTAAACGGTCATAACATGACCGTGATCGGCGTCGCGCAGCCCGGATTCGACGGCGTCGAGCTGGGGTTCACCACGCAGGTCTTTGTGCCGGTGATGATGAAGGCGCAGATGACGCCACTGTGGGACGGCATGAAGGACCGCCGCTGGCGCTGGGTGAACGCCTTCGGGCGGTTAAAACCTGGCATTTCCGCGCAGCAGGCGAAGGCTTCGCTCCAGCCGTTCTTCCACAGCATGCTTGAAATGGAAGTGAAGGAGCCGGCGTTTCGCAACGCCTCAGCGTACACCCGTGAGCAGTTTCTAAAGAACATCATTGATGTGCTGCCCGGATCGCAAGGCCGCTCCTATACCCGGCAATCGCTTCAAACCCCGCTCTGGCTGCTGATGGCCGTCACCGGCGGTGTGCTGTTGATCGCTTGCGCCAATGTGGCCGGGCTGCTCATCGCCCGCGCCGCAACCCGGCAGCGTGAGCTCGCCATCCGCCTGGCGCTGGGCGCTGGCCGCCTCCGCATCGTGCGCCAGCTTCTGGTGGAGAGCCTGTTGCTCGCGGGCGCGGGCGGCATTCTCGGAATCGCTCTCGCCACCTGGACCAATCGCGCTGTTCTCGCCCTGCTGCCGCCGGACTCGGCGTTGCTGAACCTCTCCACAGCGCCGGATCTTCGAATCCTGCTCTTCA
>Ga0335077_10004014_pt1 | contig 17897 bp, 17 predicted proteins | sample Lox_Sample_31_FD_207151 | JGI IMG/M metagenome (GOLD analysis project Ga0335077, IMG submission 207151) | Soil microbial communities from Loxahatchee National Wildlife Refuge, Florida, United States - Lox_Sample_3.1 | ecosystem: Environmental > Terrestrial > Soil > Wetlands | place: USA... | reverse complement strand
GATAAAAGCTGCCCGGCGCCCCGTAGGGGCCGCTCATCATGGTTTGTGCCTGGCTGGCCACGGCGGCGAGGCTCAGGGCCAGCGCCAAGGGGGCAGCACGCAAAAATTTCATGGACTCTCTCCGGACCAGATAAGAGCGCGAGTATCGTCGTCTACGGTTAATAGTCACGGAAACCGTTCCGCGGCAAGCCAAGCTCTTGTTTTTGACGCCTATTGTCCTGATGTGTTGCAACTTTGTCGCGTTGCCCGAAAGAGAGGGGAGCATGCAGATGCTGCACCGCAACCTTACCTGTATCGGCGGCACTCGGACAATCGTGCCCGCGGAGGCAAGCCCTAAAACCTATTCCTCCGGCGCTGCCGTCGGTGGGTCAGGTGCACGCTGATCGCGTTCCCAGAACAGCAGCGCGAACGTCGCGAGCAGTACGACGGCGACCATCGTGGTCGCGACGCAGCCGGGCCAGCCGGCGAGATCCCAGGCGAACCCCGGCAAGATCGCGCCCAATGCCCCGCCGAGATAGTAGAACGAGACGTAAAGCCCGACCGCGGACGAGCGCCCTTGGACCGCGGTCACCGCGACGTAGCTCGTGGCGCAGCTCTGGCACAGAAAACCGCATGTGACGCACACCGCGAGCCCGAGCAGGATCAGGACGATGCTCGGCGCGAGCGTCATGGCGAGGCCCGCGACCCACAGAGCGGCGGCTCCCGCGACAAGCCGGCTGCGCCCGAGCCGCGCCACGAGTCGTCCGGTCAGAGGCGTCGCCACCACGCCGACGAGATAGACGACGAAGATCGTGCCGAGTGCTCCCGTCGAGAGCGAATAAGGCGGCGCAGCGAGCACGAAATTGATGTAGGTGAAGACGCCGACGAACGAGAACAGCACGCCGAACCCGACCGCATAGGTGGCGATGAGGCGCGGCGAGCGCAGATTGGCCGCCATGAAGCGGAAGGACGGCGCGAGCCCCCCGCTTTTCGCGAAGCGCCGTTCGCGCGGCATGAACAGCGCGCTGCCGCTCGCGCAGGCGAGTGTCACCACCGCGAGGCCCCAGAACGCCGCGCGCCAGCCGAAGCTTTGCGCGAGCAGCCCCGAGAGGAAGCGGCTGAGGAAGCCGCCGACGCCACTTGCCGCGACATAAAGGCCGGTCATTGCCGTCGCCGAGCCCGCAAATTCCTCGCCGACATAGGCGACGGTGACCGCGAAGATCGGCGGCAAGAGCAGACCTTGCACAAAGCGCCAAAACACGAGCATGCCGAGCGAATGGGCGAACCCCGCCATCATCGTCGGCACCACGAGCCCGAACATCGCCGTGACGATGATCCGCTTGCGCCCGATCGCGTCGGCGGCAAGCCCGCTCAAGGGCGCAGTCAAGGCGACGGCGAGCGTTGCGGCACTCACGGTCCAGCTCACCTCGGTCGCGGTGGCGTCGAACTCGTGCGTGAGGAGCGGCAGCAGCGCCTGGGTGACGTAAAGCTCGATGAAGGCGCCGATCGCCGCAAGCACCACCCCGAGCGCGCGCTTGTCGGCGAGCATCGGCGCAGTCTATCGGCCCGCGCCCGGCTTTTCACCGGCGTGCGCGTGGCCTAGAAGACCGGCGTGGCCGAAGAGAAGCGCCCCTTGAGCTACCGGTCCGCCGGCGTCGACATCGATGCCGGCAACGCGCTCGTCGAGGCGCTGAAGCCGCTGGCGAAGGCGACGGCGCGGGCGGGCTCGGACGCGGGGCTCGGCGGATTCGGTGCGCTCTTCGACTTGAAGGCCGCGGGCTACCGCGATCCGATCCTCGTCGCAACGACAGACGGCGTCGGCACCAAGCTCAAGATCGCAATCGAGGCGGGCCGGCACGACACGGTCGGCATCGATCTCGTCGCGATGTGCGTCAACGATCTCGTGGTGCAGGGTGCCGAGCCGCTTCTGTTTCTCGACTACTTCGCCACCGGGCGGCTCGACGTGGCACAGGCGAAGAGCGTGATCGCCGGCATCGCCGAGGCCTGCCGCGAGGTCGGCTGCGCCCTCGTCGGCGGCGAGACGGCGGAGATGCCCGGCCTCTACGCCGCGGGCGACTACGATCTCGCCGGCTTCGCCGTCGGCGCGGTCGAACGCGGCGCCGCCATCGACGGCAGCACTGTTGTGGCGGGTGACATCGTCCTTGGCCTCGCCTCGAGCGGACTGCACTCCAACGGCTTCTCGCTGGTACGGCGCGTCGTCGCCGACCTGGAGCTCGATTTTGCCGCGCCTGCATCCTTCGCGCCGGGCGAAAGCCTCGGCGCGGCGCTCCTCGCGCCAACGCGCCTTTACGTCAATAGCTGCCGTGCCGCCATTGCGGCGGGTGGCGTCAAGGCGTTGGCCCACATCACCGGCGGCGGATTGCTGGAGAACATTCCGCGCGTTCTGCCACGCGACCTCGCCGCCGAGCTCGACGCGCGGACTTGGCCGCTGCCGCCGGTCTTCCGCTGGCTTGCGGAGAAGGCGCAGCTTCCGGCCGAGGAAATGGCGCGCACCTTCAACTGCGGCATCGGCATGATGGTGGTCGCTGCACCAGGGGACGAGGCGCGCGTCGCTCGGACGCTCGAAGCGCATGGCGAGCACGTTCAGCGCATCGGCCGCATCGTGCCGCGTGCCGGCGGGGCGGGCGCGCGGCTCATTGGTACGGAGGAAGCGTGGCCCGGCTGAAGGTCGGTGTGCTGATCTCGGGCCGCGGCTCGAACCTCAAGGCGCTGATCGAGGCATGCGCCGCGCCTGGCTTTCCCGCCGAGGTCGCGCTCGTGATCTCGAACGTGACTGGCGCCCAGGGGCTCGATCATGCGGCCGCGGTAGGCATTCCGCGCGTCGTCATTCCGCACCGCGACCATCCCTCGCGCGAGGCGTTCGAGGCCGCGATGGACCTGGCGCTGGCCGCGCACGGGATCGAGCTCGTGTGCCTCGCGGGATTCATGCGGCTCCTGACGCGCGCCTTTGTTACGCGCTGGCACGACCGGCTCATCAACATCCACCCCTCGCTCCTGCCGGCCTTCCGCGGCCTCGACACGCATGAGCGCGCCCTGGCGGCGGGCGTGCGCTTCGCCGGCTGCACCGTTCATTATGTCCGCGCCGAGATGGACGACGGGCCGATCATCGTGCAAGCGGCGGTACCGGTGCTGCCGGGCGACAATGCCGAGCTGTTGGCTGCGCGCGTGCTCGAGGCCGAGCACCGTGCCTACCCGCTCGCGCTCCGCCTGATCGCCGAGGGCCGGGTGAAGGTGCGCGACGAGCGGGTCGAGATCGCCGCACCCTTTGCCGTGCCCGAAACCACCCTTAACCCGGCGCGATAGGCTTGCCTCGCGCACGAAATCGGCTAATGTCGCGGCCGCCGAAGCGACGGGGTCAGCAATAATGGCATTGGATCAGGATTATCAGCGGCACTTGCAAGGCTGGCTTGGATTCGCCCGGCTGATGCGCTGGGCCGTTGTCGCGATCATCGTCGTGCTGCTGTTCCTTGCCTACATGACGCTCTAGCCCGGGCTCACGGGCAAAGCTCGATCCCGGCGAAGAAGAAGGCGATCTCGCCCGCGGCGGTCTCGGGCGAGTCGGAGCCGTGCACCGAGTTCGCCTCGATATTCTCGGCGAAATCCTTGCGGATCGTGCCCGGCGCCGCCTTGCTGGGGTCGGTCGCGCCCATCACCTCGCGGTTGGCGGCAACCGCGTTCTCGCCCTCGAGCACCTGCGCCACGACCGGTCCCGAGCACATGAACTCGACGAGGCCTTTGAAGAACGGCCTCGCCCGGTGGACGGCGTAGAATTCCTCCGCCTGCCTCGGCGAGAGCTGTAGGCGCTTTTGCGCGATGATGCGGAGGCCCTTTTCTTCGAGCCGCGCGTTGATCTTGCCGGTCAGGTTCCGGCGCGTCGCGTCCGGCTTGATGATCGACAGGGTACGTTCGAGCGCCATCGCCACTCCCAAGAGGCGGATCGGAGGCGCGGCTTATAGCGAGCGCTAGCCGCGCCATCAACCGAGCGCGCGCTTTTCCCAGCCCGCATCGGTCTGCTGCCAGTAGACGAGCTCGTGTCCCTCGGCCGCCGCCTCGCGCCAGCGCGCCCGGGCCCGCTCGACCGAGGCAGGGTCGTTGCCGTCGAAGAGGTCGGCGACGCGCTTGAACTCGCCGAGCCGCCGGCTTGCCGCGCCGTCGACGAGGACGAGCATGCTTGCCGCATTGGCGTTGTCGTCGATCGTGGCGAGGAACACCGGCTGGCGCGCCGCGTTGCCGTCGCGCGCGGTGCCGTGCGGCAGGAAGCTCGCTTCGCTATAGGTCCAGAGAAGGGCGTCGAGATCCTGGACGCGCTCCTCCGATCCCGCGACGACGAGAATGCGATGGCCATCGCCGAGCGCGCGTTCGAGCAGCCGCGGCAAGGCGCGTTCGAGCGGCATCGTGCGCAAATGATAGAAGCCGACCTCGGTCATCCCTCTTCGTAATGCTCGGCCACAAGCTGGTCGAGGAGGCGCAAGCCAAAGGCCGTAGCGCCTTTGGGCACCGTGGGCGCGTCCTTCTTCGACCAGGTCGTGCCGGCGATGTCGAGGTGCGCCCATGGCACGTTGTTGACGAAGCGCTGCAGGAACTGCGCCGCGGTGATGCTGCCGGCCTCGCGCCCGCCGATGTTCTTCACGTCGGCCGCGTCGCTGTCGATCATCTTGTCGTAGCCTTCGGCGAGCGGCATGCGCCACAATTTCTCGCCGACGCGCTTGCCCGAGGCAATGAGCCGCTCAGCCAATTCCTCGTTGTTGGAGAAGAGCCCGGCGTGCTCGTTGCCGAGCGAGACGATGATGGCGCCCGTCAAGGTCGCGAGGTTCACCATGAACTGCGGCTTGAAGCGCTGCTGGCAATACCAAAGCGCATCGGCCAGCACGAGCCGCCCCTCGGCGTCGGTGTTGAGCACCTCGATCGTCTGACCCGAAAGCGAGGTGACGATATCACCGGGGCGCTGCGCCGTGCCGGACGGCATGTTCTCGACGAGACCGCCGATACCGACGACGTTGACCTTGGCCTTGCGGCCGGCGAGCGCGCGCATGAGGCCGATGACGACGCCGGCGCCGGCCATGTCCCACTTCATGTCCTCCATGCCGCCGGCCGGCTTGATCGAGATGCCGCCGGTGTCGAAGGTGACGCCCTTGCCGATGAAGGCGATGGGAGCGGGGTTTCGGGCCTTGGGGTTGCCTTTCCACTGCATGATGACGAGGCGAGGCGGGCGCTCACTTCCCTGCGCGACGCCGAGAAGTGCGTTCATGCCAAGCTTCTTCATCTGCTTCTCGTCGAGCACTTCGACCTCGACGCCGAGCTTCTCGAGCGAGCGCGCCTGCTCCGCGAGCGTCTCGGGATAGATGACGTTCGCCGGCTCCGACACGAGATCGCGCGTGAAATAGACGGCTTCCGCCACCTTCTCGAGCGGCTGGAACGCGCGCTTCGCGGCCGCGGGATCCTCGACCACGATCGTCAGCTCCTCGAGCGTCGGTTTGTTCTCCGGCTTCTCCTTGGTGCGGTACTTGTCGAAGCGATATGCGCGGAGCCGCGCGCCATAGGCGAGGTCGGCGGCGATTTGCGCCTCGTTGTCGCGCTGATCGAGCGCCACCGCGGCGGTCTTCTCACCCGCGCTGTTCAACTGCGCCACGATGTGCCCGCCGCGGTTCTGCCAAGCGACGCGCTCGCCGCCGCCTTCCTTGCCGATGCCGTAAAGCAGCACGCGGTTGACCTCGAGCCGCGCCGGCGCGAGCACGGCCAGCACCTCTTCGCCACGGCCCTTGAATTTGCTCGCCGCCATGGCGCGCGTCAGATTGCCGCCGCTCTCCTCGTCGAGGCGTGCCGCGGTGGCCAGGAGCTTGCGCTCGTCCGCGACGGAGACGGCAACTGTTCCAGCGTGCGGCAGGCGCGGGCCGGCGAAACTGATCTTCATGGCGGCACTTCTCCGACGACTGTCGGCGGTATGGGAAGATATGCTCCCCGAGTCAACCGCCGAGGCGGTAGAGCTTCCAGCGCGGCGCGAGCTGCACCGGCGCGAGTCCGGCGCTGTCAATGAGCGTGAACGGCGCGGTGCCGACGAACACCACGTAGTCGAAGCGCCCGAGCGCTCCGCTCTCCGCAAGATCGAGCGGCGGTCCACCCGCGACATAGGCTTGCCACACGCGGAGCGAGGATGTCGCCGCGGCAAGCGCAGCATAAGGCGGTTGCAGCGTTACCGGCTGTTGGCCCGCTTGCGCGAAAAGCGTCGGCACGAAGGCTTCGCGCAACGCGGCGGCAAGGACCGGTACGTGAAGGAGCGGCGTCGGCTGCACGTTGACCGCGTCGGCCGGCGCAGCGACAGCAAGGCGCGTGCCTTCAGGCAGCGCCGCGAGCGCGGCAATGAGTGGCCGGTATTCCTCAGCACTTTGGTGCCAACTGAGACCGACCGTCGCGAGCCGCAGCGCAAACATCAGCGCTGCGCCGCCGAGAAGTTGACGCTCGAGACGCCGCGACGGCGCGGCCCAGCTCGTCCCGGCGCAAAGTGCCAGGGCCAGCGCCAGCGGCATGCGCCGATCAACGCCCGACGCGCCCGCCATCTGCGTCGGCATCACGACATAGGCGAGGATCAGGAGCGCAAGCGGGAGAACGAGCGCCGGCGCGAGCGTCAGCCAGCGCCGCGCATAGCCGAGGGCGAGCACGCCGACGAAGAGCACGAAGCTGGCGATATCGAACGGCCGGTGATAGAGATCGAAGGTGCTGAACAGGAGGTCGAGCTTGCGCAGCGGGTGCGAGTATTCGATGACGCCGCCGCCGATCCCCGACAGGAGCATGAGGAGGAGAGGTGGCACCAGCGTGGCCGCGGCGATGACGAGACGCCGCGGGCTCGCGCCCGGCGCGCGCAGGAGAAACGTGGCTTCGATGCCGAGCAGCATGAGGGCGTAGACCCCGAACGCCATCAGATGCGCAAAATATATGGCGAGTGCCGCGACCCCGCCGACGGCAATGCGAAGCGCCGCGCTGCGCCGCGCGAGCGCTGCCATCAGGGCAAGCGCGCAGAAGGCGAGGCCGAGGCCGAACAGGTAGTTGAGGATGCCCCACAGCAGCAGCCGGCCGTAAAGAAACAGGAACGCGAGGAGCGGCCACGCCGACCAGCGTCCGGCAAGCGCGCGATGCAGCAGCATCGGCCCGCCGGCGAGCAGCACGAACGTCGCCAGCACGAAAACCTTGCCCGCGGCCGCAAGCGGCATGACGCGGAGAAGCGGCGGCACGAGCGCGTCCATCGCGAGATTTGGGATGGCGCGCCAATCGGTCGCGTAATAGCGCGCGAGTGTCGCATCCTGCGGCAAGCGCGCGAGGAGCGCCATGCGCGCCAAGTGGTTTGGATAATCGACGAGCGGCAGCACGTCGACGAGGAGGAGCGGCAGTGCCGCTGCCGCGATCAGCACCGCGAAGGAAATCGCGCAGACGCGCGGCGAGAGGCGTGAAGGATCGGCGGCCGGCATCGCGCGCAGATTTCCATGCGCCGCTCGGTGCGGCAATCTATAATCCGCGCCATGGATGGCCTCACCCGCTACGTCTTGCGGCAAATTCTGATTCTGATGGGGTTCATGACCGTCTCGCTCGCGGTCGCGGTGTGGCTCATCCAGTCGCTGCGATTGATCGATCTCATCGTCAACCGCGGGCTTTCGCTCGGCCTCTTTCTCTACCTCGCGCTGCTCATCCTGCCGCGCCTCGTGGAGGTCGTGCTGCCGATCGCCGTGTTCGTCGGCATTCTGTTCATCTACAACAAGCTCACCACCGAAAGCGAACTTCTGGTCATGCGCGCGGCCGGCATGAGCGAGGCGGGACTCGCGCGTCCGGCGCTCATCGCCGGCCTCATCGCGTCGATCCTGCTCTATGCGCTCTCGCTCGAGATCGTTCCGGCCGCCAATCGGGCGTTCAAGGATCTGCAGTTCCAGATCCGCAACCGCTTCGCCTCGGTCCTGGTCCAGGACGGCATCTTCAACACGATCTCCGACCGGCTCATGGTCTACGACATGGGTCGCAACGACGCCGGCGACCTGATGGGCCTCGTCATCTACGACGCGCGCGATCCGCAGAAGCCTGTCACGATCTTTGCCGAGCGCGGTGCCTTCGCCGATACGCCCGACGGTCCGCGGCTCCTCCTCGCCAACGGCACCCGCCAGCAGCGCGACAAGGAGAACGGACACATCTCCACCCTGAGCTTCGAGCGCTACACGCTCGACCTCGCCGGGCTCGCGGACACGGCCGCCACGCGCGATCGACAGCCCGATGAGCGCCATACGCTCGAACTGCTCTTCCCCGGCCGGAGGCCGGCGGGAGATGGGTCGGAGCGCGCCTTCTTCATCGAGCTCAACATGCGGCTCGAAGGCCCGCTCACCGCGTTCGTCATGGCGGTGTTGCCGATCCTGTGCCTCCTGCCGGGCGAGTTCAATCGGCGCGGCCAGAACCGACGCGTCTTCGTCGCGATCCTGCTCGCCTTCCTGTTCGAGTTCGCCGACATCGGCCTCAAGAACCTGACCGGCCGTAGCGACGTCGCGCTGCCGCTTCTCTATCTCAACATAGCGGTCCCCCTGGCGGTGATGCTGCGGATGCTGTGGCGCGACGCACGTCTGGCGCAGGCACCGTTCGCTGCGCGCGCGGCGAGCTGATGGCGCCGATGTCGCCCGGCAAAACCCTCTTCCGCTATATCGCGCGCCAGTTTCTCGTTTGGTGCAGCCTCGTGTTCCTGGCGATGCTGGCGATCGTGTTCCTGCTCGACTACATCGAGCTCATCCGCCGCTCCGGATCGAAGCCCGAGGCGACGCTCTATGTGCTGTTCAAGATGGCGCTCCTGAAGCAGCCCTATATGGCGCAGCAGATCATGCCTTTCGTCATCCTGTTCGGCACGATGATGGCGTTCTGGCGGCTGACGCGGAGCAACGAGCTCGTCGTGGCGCGCGCCGCTGGCGTCTCGGTGTGGCAATTTCTGGCGCCGCCGCTCGCCGCCGCCGCGATCATCGGCGTCTTCGTCATCACGCTCTTCAATCCCGTGGCTTCGATCCTCCAGGCCCGCTACGAGCAGCTCGACGATTCGATCCTGCGCGGCGAGGCCGACACGCTTGCCTTGTCGCGTACCGGCCTGTGGCTCCGCCAGAGCGACGACCAAGGCGGTCGCTCGATCGTCCATGCGGATGGCTATCACGCCGAACGCAACGCGCTCGAGGGCGTGACGATGCTGTTCATCGCCGGCGACCGCAAGCTTACGAAGCGGATCGATGCGCGCGAGGCGCAACTCGGCAACAGCGGCTGGAATGTGTTCGACGGCACGCTGTGGCAGCCCTCGCAGCCGGCGCAGTCGTTCCGGGAGCTCGAGATCCCGACCAATCTCACGGCCCGCAACATTCAGGACAGTTTTGCCGCGCCGGAGACGATGTCGTTCTGGGAACTCCCGAACTTCATCGCGCTGCTCGAGAGCTCGGGTTTCTCGGCCTTGCGCCATCGTCTCTATTTCGATGCACTCCTCGCGCGGCCGCTGCTGTTCGCGGCGATGGTGGTGATCGCCGCGAGCTTCAGCCTGCGTATGCAGCGGCGCGGCGGCACGGGCATCATGATCGCGGCCGGCGTCGGCGCCGGCTTCATCCTCTATTTCCTGTCCGACGTCGTGTTCGCGCTTGGCCTGTCGGCGACAATTCCGGTGTCGCTTGCCGCGTGGTCGCCGGCCGGTATCAGCTGCCTTCTCGGCGTCAGCCTGCTTCTTCACCTTGAGGACGGATAGCGCACGTGATTCGGGGGGGCGCCTTCATCTTCGCCAGCCTTGTCGCGCTCGCGGCACTGCCGGCGCTCGCGGCGAATGAGTTGCGCACGGGGCGCCAGGAACCGGTGCTGGTCAGCGCCGATGAGGTGCAATACGACCAGGATTTGGGCCTCACCGTGGCGAAGGGCCATGTCGAGCTCGACCAGGGCGACGATATCCTCCTTGCCGACGCCGTGACCTACAACCAGCGCAGCGACACGGTCACGGCCTCAGGCCACATCGCGCTGCTGCAGCCGACCGGCGACATCCTGTTCGCCGATTTCGTCGAATTGCATGACGAGATGCGCGACGGCTTCATCAAGGACGTGCGCCTGCTCCTGTCCGATCGCTCGCGACTTGCCGGCAATACGGCCCGCCGTGTCGCGGGCGTGCGCACGACGATCCGGCGCGCCGTCTATTCGCCGTGCGAGCTGTGCCAGGACGATCCGACGCGGCCGCCGGTGTGGCAGATCAAGGCCGAGGAGGTGGTGCACGACAAGGAGCTCCAGCTCGTCGAATATCATGACGCGATCATGGAGATCGACGGCGTCCCGGTGTTCTATGCGCCCTATTTCTCGCATCCCGATCCGTCGGTAAAGCGCGCGAGCGGGTTCCTGCCGCCGACCATGGGCTACGGCAACACGCTCGGCTTCCACGCGACGGTGCCCTATTACTGGGACATCGCCCCCGACAAGGACGCGACCATCAGGCCGATGATCACGACGAGCGCCGGTGTCGTGCTCGGCGGCGAATATCGCGAGCGTTTCTCGAACGGCTACATGGTGAACGACGCCAGCATCGAGGCGGGCGGCGGCTCGCAAAGCGCATCGCTCGGCAATGTCGGGCCGTCAACCGGCGACGTGCGCTGGCACTTTTTCGGCAACGGCGAGTGGGGACTGACGGACCAAACGCGCGCCGGCTATCAAATTCAGCGCGAGAGCGATCAGACCTACATGCTTCGCTATCACTTCACGACGCCGTGGAACTACCTCACGACCCATCTCTATGGCGAAACGTTCGGGCCCAGCAGCTACGGCAACATCAGCGGCCTCTCGTATCAAAGTTTGAGCCCGCTCTACGGCGATTCGCTCGAGCCGATCGCGCTGCCTGACGCGCTCTATACCTGGACAAGCGAGCCCGATCCGCTCGGTGGGCGCTGGAACCTCACCGGCAGCGCGCTCGATCTCATTCATCACACCGGGCCCGAGGTGCGCCGCGTCTCGAGCGGCGCCACATGGGAGCTGCCGTTCAACGGCCTCGTCGGCGACCGCTTCACCTTCCTCGCGAGCCTCAGGACCGACGCCTACTCCGCCGACCACGTCGCGCTGACGCCGAGCACGCAGCCTGTGACGACCGAATTCGGCGAGACCTTGCAACTGCCGACCAACGTCAACACGGTGAGCACGCTCGCCGCGCGCGGCTTCCCGCAGGTTGCGCTCAAGTGGCGTTATCCGTGGGTGCGCGAGAGCGACAGCACCAACGTGCTCATCGAACCGATCACGGCCGTGGTTGCCGCGCCCAAGGGCGGCAATCCGGCGCGCATTCCGGACGAGGATTCGCAAGGCTTCGAGTTCGACGAGAGCGATCTCTTCTTGCCCAATCGTCTGCCGGGCTACGACCGTGTCGATGGCGGCCAGCGCGTCGATTACGGCATCCACGGCGAGGTGAACCGCGCGGCCGGGCAGTCGTTCGAGACCCTGATCGGGCAAAGCTACGCGTTCCAGACGACCGACATCTTCCCGCAAGGCTCGGGTCTCGGAGCGCGGTTCTCCGACTATGTCGGGCGCGTCGCGTTCTCGCCCGACCAGTTCCTCACCGTGTTCTACCGCTTCCGCTTCGACAAGAGCGACTTCGCGGCCCGGCGCCAGGAGGCAGGCACGACGTTTGGTCCCGAATCGCTGCGTATTTCTACGAGCTTCATAGCGATCCGCCCCAACGTTAACACGGTTACAACGAGTCTCCCGACGGGTGCGCAGATCGCAGGCTCGGTCACCGCGCAACTCACCCGCTATTGGGCGCTTGCTTTTTTCGACACGCGCTCGATCGGTGGCGGCGGATCGACCATCAATTCGGGCGTCACGGCCACATATCACGACGACTGCTTCGCGGTCGTGACCTCGGTCACGCAGTCAGGCATCCGTGTTGGCGACGTGCGGCCCGGCGTGTCGGTGTTGCTGACGCTCGTCTTCAAGAATCTCGGCGAGATCGGGCAGCGCGTTCTGTCCGTGGGCGGCACGTGACAAGGCCCCTCGCGGTGCTATGGTGCCGCGCCCGGAAGTGGTGCCGTGTCGTTCGTGGTGTCCGAATGAATGCTCTTGTCCTTTGTTTCGCGCTCGTGTTCCTCCCCTCGTTCGTCTTGGCGCAGGGCGAAAGCCGGATTGCCGCGGTCGTCAACTCCTCGATCATCACCGACAGCGATCTGGCCGCGCGGCTCCAGATCGTCGAGTCGTCGGCGAACATGCCGGACACGCCGGATAACCGCAAGCGCATGGAACCGCAGGTGCTGCGCTCGCTGATCGACGAGAAGCTGCAGATGCAGGAGGCGAAGCGCATCGGCATCTCCGTATCGAAGGACGACGTGGACCGCGGCCTCGCCGAGATCGAACAGCGCAACCATATGCCGAAAGGCTCGCTCAATGAGTATCTGAAGGCACGCGGCATCTCGCGCAGCTCGCTGGTCGATCAGCTCACTGCGTCGATCGCCTTCTCGCGCATCGTGCAGAACCGCGTCTCGCAGGACGTCCAGGTCTCCGACGACGAAGTTAACGAGACGATGAAGCGAATCGAGGCCAACATCGGCAAGCCGCAAAGCCGCGTCGCCGAGATTTTTCTTGCAGTCGACAATCCGAGCCAGGCGGACGACGTGAAGCGGCTCGCCGATCGCATCGTGCAGCAAATTCAGGGCGGCGCCAATTTTCAGGCGATGGCGCAGCAATTCTCGCAATCACCGAGCGCCGCGGTGGGTGGCGACATCGGCTGGGTCACACCCGGTCAGCTCAGCTCCATTCTCGCCGATGCGATCGACAAGATGGCCCCCGGCCAGATGTCCTATCCGATCCGCACTCCCGCCGGTTTCTACCTGCTCGAGGTGCTCGACCGCCGCACCCTCGGCGCGGGGGAGCCTGACAAGATCGTCCTCTCGCTTGACGAGGTCGTGTTTCCGCTCGCCGCGACTGCGAGCGCGGACGAGCGCCAGAAGGTTGAGGCGCAGGCGGCGCAGGTGACGGCGCAGGCGAAAAGCTGCGGCGAGATGGCGAAGATCGGCGCCGAGCGCGCGCCGCAGCTCTCGCGCCAGCTCCCCCAGGTCAAAGCGAGCGACCTGCCCGAGGATGTGCGCGCCAAGATCCTGGCACTCAAGATCGCCGAGGCGAGCAAACCGTTGCCGATCCAGGGCGGCATCGGCGTCGTCATGGTGTGCCAGCGCCAGGACCCGCCGGGCCTCCCCTCGCGCGACGAGGTCGAGGATTCGATCGGGCGCGAGCGGCTCGATACGCTGGCACGGCGCTACATGAGCGACCTGCGCCGCGGCGCCTACGTCGATATCCGCGAATGAGCCTGCCGCTTGCCCTGACGGCCGGCGAGCCGGCCGGGATTGGCGGCGAGATCACGCTCAAGGCCTGGCTCGCGCGCGGGCGCGCGGGGCTGGCGCCGTTCTTCACCATCGACGATCCGGCCCGGCTCGAGCGTCTCGCGGCGGCGCTCGGCCTCGCTGTGCCGGTCGCGAGAATCGCGGCGCCGCGCGAAGCGGCGGCCGCTTTCGCGCGCGCGCTTCCGGTCCTGCCGCGGGAATTTCCGGCGTCGGTCGTGCCCGGGCGGCTCGACCTGCGGAACGCGCCCGCCGTGATCGAGGCCATCGAAGCGGCGGTGAAGCTCGTCGTCGCGCACGACGCGGCTGCGCTCGTCACCAATCCGATCCAGAAGGAGACGCTCTACGCGGCCGGTTTTTCCTATCCGGGCCACACCGAATATCTCGGCGCCCTTGCGGGCGGCATGCGGCCCGTAATGATGCTCGTCTCGCCCGAGCTGCGTGTCGTGCCGGTGACGGTGCACGTCTCGCTGAGAGAGGCGCTGGCGGCGCTGTCGACGGCGGAGATCGCTGCCGTCGGGCGTATCGCCGCGGAAGCGCTGAAGCGCGATTTCGGGATCGCCCGCCCGCGCCTCGCCGTCGCCGGCCTTAACCCGCATGCCGGCGAAGGCGGCTCGATGGGGCGAGAGGAGATCGAGATGATAGCGCCCGCCATCGCGCTGCTGCGTGATGATGGCATCGACGTGTTCGGGCCCGTTCCGCCCGATACCATGTTCCATGCGGGCGCTCGGCGGCGCTATGACGCGGCGCTCTGCATGTATCACGACCAGGCGCTCATCCCGCTGAAGACGCTCGACTTCGAGCGCGGCGTCAATGTCACGCTGGGCCTACCCTTCATCCGCACTTCGCCCGACCACGGCACCGCGACCGACATCGCGGGCAAGGGCGTCGCGAACGAGACGAGTCTCATCGAAGCGCTCCGGCTCGCGGCGGCGATGAGTGATCGGCGCGCGCTCGCGCCAAGCGGCTGAGGGGCGTGGCCGAACCTTCTCTGCCGCCGCTGCGCGAGGTGATGCGCCGCCACGGGATCGAGCCCAGGAAATCGCTCGGGCAGAATTTCCTGCTCGATCTCAACCTTACCCGCCGCATCGCGCGCGCCGCGGCGCCACTTGACCGGGCCGATGTGATCGAGATCGGCCCCGGCCCTGGCGGGCTCACGCGGGCACTTCTTGCCGAAGGCGCGCGGCGCGTCGTCGCGGTCGAGCGCGACCGGCGCTGCATTGCGGCGCTTGCCGAGCTTGTCTCTGCCTATCCGGGGCGGCTTGCACTCGTCGAAGGCGATGCGCTTGCGATCGACCTCTCTGCGCTCGCCGAAGCGCCGCGCAAGATTGTGGCGAATCTTCCCTATAACATCGCGACGCCGCTTCTCATCGGTTGGCTGCGGCAGATCGAGCGGTACGAGAGCCTGACGCTGATGTTCCAGAAGGAGGTGGCGCTCCGGCTCGCGGCGCGGCCGCGTTCGCACGCTTACGGGCGGCTTTCGGTGGTGACGCAGTTTCTATGCGCAGTCGAAATCGTGTTCGACGTGGCGCCGACGGCGTTCGTGCCGCCGCCCGCCGTCACCTCGAGCGTCGTTCGGCTCACGCCGCTGCCGACCCCGCGCGGGACATGCGGCATCGAGGCACTCGAGCGCGTTACCGCCGCCGCGTTCGGCCAGCGCCGCAAGATGCTCCGCCAGAGCCTGCGCTCGCTCGGCGCCGATCCGGCGCCTCTCCTTGCGGCTGCCGCGATTGCGCCGACGGCGCGTGCGGAGGAGCTTTCGGTCGAGGAATTCGCGGCGCTTGCGGTGGCTATGCGCCCGAGCGCAGGCGGTTGACGAACTCCGCGAGCCCGACCTGACGCTCGCGCCGCGCGCGCTCGGCGATCAGGATCGAGCGCACTTGGCGCACGCTCTCGTCGAGATCACGGTTCAAGATGACGTAGTCGTATTCGGGCCAGTGGCTCATCTCGTCGGCTGATTTTGCCATGCGGCTTGCCACGACGGCGTCGCTATCCTGCGCGCGCCGGCGCAGACGCTCTTCGAGCGCGCTTAGACTCGGCGGCAGGATGAAGACCGCGACAAGGTCCTGTCGTACCTTCTCGGCGAGCTGTTGCGTTCCCTGCCAGTCAACGTCGGAGATGATGTCGGTGCCGGCTCCAAGAGCCTCCATCACGGGCGCGCGCGGCGTGCCATAGGAATGGCCGAAGACGCTTGCGTGCTCGAGGAGCTCGCCAGCCGCCACCATCTCGGCGAAACGCACATCAGAGATGAAGCGGTAGTGGCGTCCGTCGACCTCGCCTTCGCGCGGCGGCCGTGTTGTGACCGAGATCGAGATCCTGACCGAAGGTTCGGCGGTCGCGAGCGCGCGCGTGATCGTGGTCTTGCCCGCGCCAGAGGGCGAGCTCAGGACCAACAATATGCCGCGCCGCCGGATCTCGCTCATATCTACTCGATGTTCTGCACCTGCTCGCGCAGCTGCTCGATCGCGGCCTTGAGCGCGAGGCCGATGCGCGTCAGGGCGAGGTCGCTCGATTTCGAGCACAGCGTGTTGGCCTCGCGATTGAACTCCTGGCACAGGAAATCGAAGCGCCGTCCGATCGCGCCGCCTTCGGCCAGGAGGCCGCGTGCGGCGGCGACGTGTGCGTTGAGCCGGTCGATCTCTTCGCGCACGTCGGCCTTGGCGGCGAGCAACGCCGCCTCCTGTGCGAGCCGGTCCTCGTTGAGCGCCGGCGCGGCTTCGAGGAGCTCGGCGACGAGCGACCTTAGGCGCTCGCGCAGAGCCGCCGGCTGCGCCGCGGCGCTGGCTGCCGCCTCGCCGACCAGTTCGGCGATATGCGCGAGATGCCCGACGAGCACGGCTTCGAGCCGCGCGCCTTCCTCGACCCGTGCCGCGGCGAGGCGCGCGAGCCCGTCGTCCCAGCTCTTGAGCAGTGCTGCGTCGCGCCGCTCGCGCGCCTCCTCGTCCTGCGGCTCCTCGCCGGTTTCGATCACGCCGCGGAGCGCAAGAAGCCCGTCGAGCCGCGGTGGCGCCGCTTCGAGATCAGGCGCAAGCTCCTTCGCCGCGGCAAGGATCGTCGCGAGTGCGGCGCGGTTGATCTTGAGTCCCGCGGCGCCCGCTTCGTTCGTCACCGTGAGCGAGGCCGAGATCGAGCCGCGCTTCACGTGTTTCGCGAGTGCCGCGCGCAGCGCGGGCTCGAGCCCATCGAAGCCGGGCGGCAGGCGGAAGCGCAGGTCGAGTGCGCGGCTGTTGACGCTTTTGACTTCCCAGGTCCAGGACAAGCCGTCCGCGCGACCTTCGGCGCGCGCGAATCCGGTCATGCTGGAAATAGCCATGACCCCTTATACCCTCGCCGCGCGACGCCCGCTATTCGGCGCCCGATTCGCCGTGCTGAAGCCGGCGCAATTCGGCGACGTGATGGTTCTGCTCGTCGAGCGTCTTGGCGAAGACGTGGTGGCCGGCTCCATCGGCGACGAAGTAAAGGTCGCCGCTCTCCTCGGGGGCGAGGGCCGCCTCGATCGAGGCGAGGCCCGGATTGTCTATGGGCGTCGGCGGCAACCCCTTCTCAAGATAGGTGTTGTAGGGCGACTCGGTCTCAAGGTCGTCGTGACCGAGCGGATGGGGAAGCGGCGTGCGCCCGCCATCGGTCAATGCATAGATCACGGTTGGATCGGCCTGAAGACGCATGCCAAGTCGCAGGCGCTGGATAAAGACCCCGGCGATGCGCGCGCGCTCGGCGGGGACCGCGGTTTCCTTCTCGATGATCGAGGCGATGACGAGCGCGTCGCGTGGACTCGCATAGGGCAGATCGGCGGCACGGCGCTGCCACGCTTCGGCGAGCGCGCGGTCGCGCGCGTGCTCCATGCGTGCGATAAGCTCCCAGCGCTTGGTGCCGAGTACGTAGAAATAGGTGTCGGGCAGAAGGCTTCCTTCGGGCGGCGTCGTCTCGAGCGCACCATCGAGCGCCGGCGCCGCGTCGATGAGCGCGACAGCCTCGGCGCTGGTGAGGCCTTCTGCGAGCGTCAGGCGATGCTGCACGACGCGGCCGGACGCGATGAGGGCGGCGGCTGCGCGTGGGCTCGTCGCGGCGGCGAACTCGTACTCGCCGGCCTTCAGGTTGCGGGCCGCGCCGGTGACGTAGGAGCCCGCCGCGAACACCCACGGATGCGCGACGACGCCCGCCGCGGCAAGCTCTTCGGCGATGGCGGCGAGGCGCGCGCTCTTCGGGATGACGACGGTTGCCGGCGCGGCGAGCGGGCCTGGCGCGTCGTAGGAGTGCCACATCCAGGTGGCCACGCCCGCGCAAAGTGCGACGAGCGCCACGATAAAGCCGGCGCCGAGGCGCCGCATCTAGGGCGCGGGCCCGAAGATGAGCGAGGCGTTGGTGCCGCCGAAGCCGAACGAGTTCGAAAGTGCGTAGCGGACGCGGCGCTTCTTCGCCTCGAGAGGCACGAGATCGATGTCGCAGCCCTCGGACGGATCCTCGAGGTTGATGGTGGGCGGCACGATGCCGTCGCGGATCGCGAGGATCGAGAAGATCGCCTCGACGCTGCCGGCGGCGCCGAGGAGATGGCCGATC
>Ga0335077_10004010_pt1 | contig 17908 bp, 13 predicted proteins | sample Lox_Sample_31_FD_207151 | JGI IMG/M metagenome (GOLD analysis project Ga0335077, IMG submission 207151) | Soil microbial communities from Loxahatchee National Wildlife Refuge, Florida, United States - Lox_Sample_3.1 | ecosystem: Environmental > Terrestrial > Soil > Wetlands | place: USA... | reverse complement strand
TGGGTGGGCCCGATGCGCGGAGCATTCACCGGGAAGGTCCGCACGCCCGAGATGCGAGCCGTATAACACGGAGCCGTGCGAAAACACGCAGCTGTAGTGTCCACGTGCCGTTCCAACTCGATGCCGAAGGCCAGGGTCGCAGACGGCGGCAGCAACGCCCAACTGTCGGAGGGAGAACTTGTCTCGGTTTGCGGGTTGGTGCTGCCGCAGGCGACGTAGGGGCGCGTGGGCGGCCGCGCGTTGCGTCTCTGCGCCAGCGAGAGCGGCTGGTACAGCTGGCAGTTGAGCACGTAGGCGCGCGCCAGGCGGATGCGCTGGCCGGTATCGATCTGGCTCTGCATCGCCGAAGTGATCTTGTCGAGGCGAATCCAGCAGAAGACCGGGGCTTCGCGCAAGCGCACCGCTCCAGCCGGCACGCAGATCCCATCGCGTGTCTCCGCTTCCACCAGGTCGGTGGCGCCGGGATAGGACACCGTGAGATCGTAGGGCACGGGGTTGCCTGCTCCGTCGTTGGCCACCGGCGGTACGGCCTGCACGATCGGGTCGGCCAGGATGATCTCCCGCCCTGACGAGTCGATAGCATAGCCTGGCTGAATGGTGACCTCGCGGTCGCCCTTCGCGCCCGAGATGGCGTACCCACTGCCGACTCCCGGCTGATGAAGACTCTGGTTGTGCAGCCAGCGCATCTGGCGATTGAGATCGTCGATGCCCTGCAGGTCCGTGGCGTCCAGGCGCTGGCCATTGAAGAATTGCAGCCGTTCGAGAAGCATGATCGTCGTCGCCTAATTCCCTTTCTGCGAACAGGGGCTCACGTTGGTGGTTACCCCCGGACACCCGGAGGGCGGTTCGGTTTCGTTCTGGCAGCCGAGCCAGCACACATACAGGTCCTGCTGCTGCGCAAAGGCCACGAATGCGTCCGTGAAGTTGGCATTGAACAGAGCCGCCACGCTCAATGTCTCGGGCCGGAAGCTGTTGGCGCTGCCATCCGCAGGCGTCAAGGTTGCGATGCCGGTCTGAGAATCGAGGCTCGTGATACGTACCTGCGCATTGACAAACTGCAGGAAGGCCGGCTCCATGCCGCTGAGTTGCAGGAGGTCGCCCTGATGGAGATCGGCTAGATTCTGATTAGTGGTCGTAAAGCGAATCGTGTTCTGGGTGGGCGTAAAGGATGCGGGGCCGATCAGGTCGCCGGGAATCAATCCGTCGATGGCTCCGCTCAGTGTGAGAGTGTCGTTGGCCGGTGGGTTCGCGATCACGATTTTGGAGATCGTGATCGAGGATGAGGTCTCGAAATACGCGGCCAGAGGACCGATCAGATCACCACTGCGAATATCCAGTTTCCGGTCGATGGTGAGGTGCGTATCGTCTGGCGGCTGGCTGGCCACAGTGGCCACCGCGGTGAACGAAACCTGTACGAGCTGGTCATTCGCCTTGAGGTTTGGGATGGCTCCGAACAGGACCATCAGGCTGGGAGCGTATGGGAACACGATGCCGAGGCTCGCCGTTGCGCCGGCATCCGATGTCCGCATGACGAGGTCGCCGCTCTGGAACGGGAAGGGGCTGTCCACGCGCAACAGGGCAATGGTCGTGTTGAACGGAGTCGCCTGGAGAACGGTCACCGTATGCGGGAAGCGCCGCGCCACCAGCACATCCCCGCTCTGCAGTCCTGTGATGGGCGGTGTAATCGTGAGCACCCCGTTCGCGCCGATCCCTGTGACTACGCTGGGCGTTTCGAACTCTTCGTCCGTGCCGAACTTCATCACGATGTCGCCGTTCTGGAAGACCGAGGGCGTGGCCACCGTCACGGAACCCGCGGCGACATTGAGGACATGGGACGATCCGGCGAGATAGGCAACGGCCACGATATTGTCTATATCCAGGGGAATGGGCGTGGACAGGGTGAGGATATTCTTCTTGTTGTCCACTTTGTCGATCCTGGCCGCCGGCGATGATCCGGTATCAGCCCGGGCCACGATGTCGCCCGCGCGAAAGACGCTGGCGTCCTTCACGGTCACACGCAGGACCAGCGGTTTCAAGACGGTGCCGCCAACCGTGACTTTCTGGGTGACGTGTCCCAACTGGTCGGTGTTGGAGAGCTGCTCGATCGGCGGGGCCAGGGTCAGGACGTTGCCTGCAATCGATTGAACCGACGATATCGGGCCCAGCGTCATGTCTGCCGTCAACTGAAACACGACATCGCCGTTCGAGAAGGCGCCTCCGTTCTGGACGGTCACCGTCATGGCACCGGCGGCGCCCACATTCACGGTTGTGATCGCGAACAGGTCCGTCTGCCGGGCAATACCCACCTGGTCGCCGCTATTGAGCGTGGGAAGACTCGAATCAAGGATGATGAGGTTGTCCTGAACATCGAGGACGCGGACAGGCACGCCTGCCGCCTGGTTCAGTTGGACGACGAAATCGCCCGGCTGCACAGGTGTCGCCGGCTGTGCGCTGGGTTGGAACGCGGTCACGGACTCCTTCGACGGCGCCTTGCTCACAGTCGAACTCCGGAGCGCGCTGCCGATGGCCACGGTGTCGCCGGCTGCGACTCCATCGAGCGGGCTGCTCAACGTGAGGTTCTTTCCGCTGACGTTCCCGACCGCGGCAGCCAGAACCGCTCGCGGCCTCACTCGAGCCACTACGTCGCCTGTCTGAAAACCGGCGGCGTCTTCCACCTGCACGGCCAGTGCGGTGCTTGCGATCGGAAGCGCGGCAACCGCCGACACCCCGAAGCTGACCGCCACACGGCGGCGGGCGATGTTCTTCATCAACAGGCGGAACGTGAATCCCTCCGCTTCCTCCTCAGCCAGGCTGGGGAAGAATGCCGGCGCGAACGCCGCCTTCGTGGGATCGGTCAGATTTGGCCACTGCAGCTCTGCCAAGTAGTGCGGAACCTCCGTGAATCCTGCTGCCGATGTATCGATGTGGGTTTGCACGCCCACCGTTTGCGGCTGCGGAACGCCATCCGACCCGGCGACTTCCTCGATCCACGGCTCCCACGGCGTGTCGCCCCGCACCGTGTCTCCGGTGGCAATCCGCGGCCGCGCCAGGGCTCTCGCGTGCGGCGGAAGGAACGCTGCGTCGAGCGTGGCGCCCCCGCCGGAGACGGTCACACGGGCGAGCGGCACGCCGGTGGGAATTCCGATGTTCGCGGCGGGCTGCCAGGCGAGTTGGGCGCCAGCGGCCGCGTATTGGATGAGCAGTGTTTGCGCGGCAGATCCCGCAGGCAGGTTGGGCGCGGTGCGGCTTTTCGTGAGGATCAACTCACGGCCGTAACAGTCGTACGCGAGACCGCACTGAACGGTGAACACCGGGGCGCCGCTCACGGAAGCGGCGGTCACCTCCAGTCCATAGCTGATCCCGTAAGGCGCGTGCAGCGCTCGATTGTGCCACCAGCGGCGCTGCGCCTCGAAGGCCGCGTCGTCACGGAAGTCCCGCGACCGGAGCATCTGGCCCTGCCAGTAGGTGAACCGTTCCAGGTCTCGTCGCTCAGGCATGCGGATGGCTCCTCATACGACCTCGATCCGGTGCGCGCCGGGCGTCACCAGCCACGACGGCTTCAAGCAGAGATTGCCGCACATCGGCCCGCAGCCGTCGGCCAGCAGCGCCAGTGTCTCGACATAATCCACGCCCGGAGTCTGGCTGATGACCTGCATGATTTCGGTTCTATAGACATCGCGGCCGAACGGCCAGCCGTCGTAGCCGGGTCCCCCGAGCAACGGATCGAGAAACCTATTCAACGCGTCCACGATCGCCTGGCGTAACTGCGTTTTGGATGCGGTGGGAAACGCGCGAACCGTGGTTTGCACCGTGACCTCCAGGTAGTCCGGCCCGGCGATCGCGATACGCGTCCCCACGATGCGGCGCGGCTCGAGATACGCCGCGATCGCGCTCAATAGGCCGGCACTGGGCGATGGACGCGGCTGCGGCAGGCTCGGCACGACCAGCACGGTCACGACTCCGGGCGCGCGTATGCACTCGAAGCCCGGATAGACTCCGGCGACTGCGGTCACGCGTGCAATCTCCGTCCCGGGCGTCTGCGAGGTAAGCGCCTCGTAGTCGCTCGCTGTGACCGCGCGTAGCGGGGCCTCGCGCAGTTGGATGGCGCGCCCGATGGTGTGCGAGAGGGTCTCGGCGTCCAGGCCTCCTGCCGCATCGGCGATATTGTTGACCGAAGACAGGCCAGCTTGCAGAACCGGATCGGATGGAAGCTGATTCACGGCTCCGGCGGCCAAGTTGCCCGAGGCTCCGCGAGTGGTCCTGTATGCCGCCACGATCCATGCTCCCAACGGAGGCACGCGGCCGCGGGCACCATCGCCGAACGTGATGGCGCCAGCGGTGGGATCCAACAGGAAGTGGGAATCGCTGGGTTTGGACGCCGCCAGATCGTCCTGCCGGGTCCAGGGCACAAAGACGCCTGCCTCGTTGGTGTAAAGCGCAAGGGTGAGCTGGTCGACCGGAGCGCCTGGCAGGTACACCGTCTGGCGGGGCGCTCCCGTTCCCTTGCCGGCACGCACTGCAAGCAGCGTCAGAGTAGCGGCCGGATGATAGTCCAGAACCACGAATGGCGCTGACCCAGAGTTCGGCCCGAAGGCAAGCTGGGTGACTTGGCCATCGCCGTTGAACGTCGTCTGAATGTCGACAGTCTCACCGGGAGTCGGCGGCGTGCCCGTAATCACCGCGCCGGAAGTGATGGGCCAGGTTTCCGATGCCGGGATACTTTGCTCCGCATCCACCGCGTTGAGGGACACCCGTTGCGCCGCCGGCGGCGCATCGAATTGGCCCGCTGACAGCCTCACGCGCACGTAGTACAACGGGGTCTTCACGGGACCTGCCGTGCTCTGGCTCATTGCGCCGGGTTTCAGCCGCACATCACCGCTCTGCGTCAGGGAGCGCGTGCGATCCTCGGCCTGAATCGCCACCCATTGCGACCCAGCTCCCAGGCACTCCCAGACCGTGCGCGCGGAATGGTGCGGTGAAGCGAGCTGTTCAGCGGATGCGGTCAGAAAATACAGGCTCGACCATGCTGACGGATTCAGCGGCTTATCAAAGCCCAGGTACAGAGCAGCGTTCACGGTGGGAGCGGCACCCATCAGGTTCAGCGGCTCTCCCCTGCTCCATCGTCCCGTTAGATCCACGTACGCCGCCGAGTCGAAGGACACGATGGCCTGCAATGTCGCGCCGCACACCGTCAGGGGCGACAGGGTGCGGAACCTCGTCGTGACACCGATGGGATCGGCGCCGCTGCACTCCGTTCCTGCTGGTACATCGAATGTGCTGGCGGGCGCTCTCAGCGCGAAGCGCAGGACGGCGCGCGACGGCGCCGGCGGATCCGGGGCGAGGCCGGTCAGCGCCAGGAATTTGCGCTTGTGGCGGTCCGGAACGCGGTTGACCTCGTAGATGTCCATCTCCGCAATCCACGCGAATAACTCCAGCAGCGTGATGCCGGGGTCACTTGCGTTGTGGTCGGTCCACTCCGGCGCGTACAGCGGGATCAGGGATCGTCCCTCTTCCACGAGGTCGGCCCAGCGGCGATCATCCAGAGTGGGAAGTGGTATCGGCATAGTTATCTCGAGGCCAGCGTAAGTTTGAGCGTGATCGTACCGGCCACCACGATCGCCCGGCTGGGCACGGCGATGCTCTCACCTTGCGGTTCCCCGTTCACGCCGAGGCTCAGCTCCTGCACGAAATCGACGCCTTCGACTCCTTCTAGGACCGCCGCCACATCGGAGATGTAGACATCGCGGCCGAGGTCCCATCCGTTCCCCCCGGGCCCTCCACGCAACGGATGCAGGAAATCGGCGAGTGCCTGGTTTGCGGCCTCCTCCACCGCACCGGCCTGGGAGATGGTGAGCGGCGCGAGAGTCGCGGTCACATCGATCGGAAAGTAATCCGGACCGACGACATTGATGCGGCCGCTATCGGCCACGTCGGCAGGGGCGCGCGCCGCGATGTAGGCCCCCACCTCTTCGCGCAAACCGAACGAGGGGTATGGCCGATCCTCCTGGCTGTGCGGAATGATCATCAGGGTGATCCAACCCGGGACCGGGCGCCCAACCGTGTTGCGCCCGGGAATGGAGCGCGCGACGGCCACGGCGGATGACGCTTCGAACGCCATGGTTTCGTAGTCGGCCGCGGCAATCGCGCGGCCCCGGTGACGAACCGTCTTGGGACACCGGTCGATCGCTTCCGTCGTGCTCTCGCCGTCAGAGCCACCCTCTGCCGCCCGCGGATTGAACACGCTCTGAACGCCCACCACCACGCCCTGCAATTGAGTAATGGTGCTCGCCGCCACATTCCCGGCCGCCCCGCCGCCCGATTCCATCTGCTTGACCAGCACCGAAGCGCCCGCCGGCGGAATCGCTCCGTTCACGCCGTCGCCGAACAGCAGGCTACCCTGCGCGCGGTCGATCGCGTAATCGCGGCTGTCGGGTCCGGAGAAATACAGCCAGGGTTGGCTCTGCCAGTGGACCCACACCTCGGTCACGCGCTTCTTGCGGTCGCGTACGAGGCGCAGGTCGCCCATGACGATATCTGTCTGGATGCCTTCCTGAGCGAGCTGATTCTCGAGATCCTCCAGGGCCGCGGCATCCCCGCCCAGAATTTCGAGCGCGAGGATGCGCCATTCGACGTTGGCGCGAGGACCCGACAACTCCTGCACCTCGACGCGCTCGCCATCCAGTACGGGAACATTCGTGATCAGAAAGGCCTGGCTGGGTGTTCCCGTGCTGGTTCCCAGAACGACGTCCGAGAAGGTGCGGCGTTGAGAGGCGAACACTGCGTTCGGGAAAATGCCGTTGACCGTTGGCTCTCCCGGATCGCCATCCTCCTTAAGCCTGCCGCGAACCCAGAAAAGCGGTGGGCCGAATCGTGCCAGTGCCTGGCTGTCGGGTTCTGACAGGAACGAAAGGATGCCTGGGAGCCGCAGGTTAGATGTGCCATCCTCAACCACCAGGCCGCTCCAGGACGAGCCGTCCCAATACTCCCAGAAGAGCGCGGGCCCGCTGGTATCGTCCGGGTCTTCGACTACATCGAAATAGATTCCGAGATCATCTGCGGGCGGCTTCTTATCGATTCCCAGATAGAGCGCAGGAGTAACATCTTTCATCCGCCGGTAAGGCTGGAAAGTCTGTCCGGGCCACGTAGCTTCGTAGGTGTGGTCCTCGTACTGAAAATCATTGAAGGTCAGCACCTGCTCGGGATGGAACGGGCCGAACTGCCACGTGTACCCCAGCCGTATGTCGGATAGCGCCGGCGGCCTCGCGATGACATACTTGAACGAATTGGATTGGTTATTCGGACCGGCCACCCATGTGACTGTCTGCGTGAATCCGTAAGTGCCGCTAGCCAGCCGGAAACGGACCCACAAGGCACTCTGGCCGTTCACCTCCACCGCCTCCATATCCGTCGGAATCGTGAAGTCGAGGATCTCCGTGACGTCCAGGTCGTACTGTGAATTCGCGAGATTTGAGGTCACGGGCAAGGGAGCCCACAGGCGGCCGTTCCAGTATTCCCAGAAGCCCAGGTGCTGAAGCGGAGGCGGCGGCGTTTGCGTCCCGGCGTTGTTGGCCGCGGTGATCGTCGCATCGTCCTGGGGAGAGTGAGTCCGCGAAACATACATTCGCGCTTTTGCGCCCGGCTTACCGAGCAGCTCGGCGTTGGTGAGATAGAACGTGGAGCCGGGCTGCGGCTGCTGTCCGAGGGGATAGAAAGGCTTGGACACGTCCAGCTTGACACCGTCGGCATATGCCTGGTCGGGCTTGAGGCCGTTAATCGCGAGCGCCAAGTCGATCTGCGATTGAGCCGGCGTGGGCGGATTTGCGGGACGCCCGATTCCGTCGGAGGCGGCGAAATCCATGCCGGCATAGGTGACCTCGAAGCGGTAGCGCACCCCGAGCGGCGCCGCGGCGAATACGTATGCGCCATTCGACCCCGTGGGCGGCGAGGAAACCTGCCCGAACGTGGGGTCATCCGGATTACTGATGGTCACCACCGCACCCTGTATGGGCTGCCCCGCCTCGCTTCGCACCACTCCGCCCAGGACCGCGCCTGCGGACGGTGCCGCCGCAAACAGGATCTCTCCCGAAGCCGCGGCAGTGAGCGCGTACGGTGCGGAGACCGCGAACGTCGGCGCCAGCGTCTGATTGATCGTATTGCTCAGCTTGACGCTTTCGACCTCGGGCAGAGTATTCAGCGGATCTTGCGGCAAGGGATCGGCGAGCCGCCCGCGCAACCAGAATGCCTGCGACCCGTTGACGTTGGTCTGCTGCGCGGAGGCGCAGTCCGCGATTAGCGTGATGACTCCGCTTCCCGTGAGGCCATTGGTGCTGTCCAGGTTTGGACCTCCCGGATCCTGGCAGCTCTTCGTCAGCGAGAGGAATCCGCGCCACACCTTGCCGTCCCAATACTCCCACGCAATATTGAGCGGCGTCGCGCTCGCATGCGTCAGCTCGAATTCCACCCCCAGTTGCACGTTGCCTGCCAGGGCCAACACAGTGTTGTGCGCCACGTAAATGACGTGCGGAGCGGGCTGCAACTGATCTTTGGAAAAGAGCTGGATGGGCGAGCCGGCCACAAAATTGGTCGTGTGATCGATGTATTCGTCGCGTCCCGGCCAGAGGCTGAAGACCTGCACGATTTTTCCAGCCATGATGCCGACCGCGGTTTCCGTCTCGAATACGATGGGCTGCGTTCCTCCGGGCGGCGCAGGTGCGGCGACAGCCGTTCCCGCGGGCGCGTTGCCATCCTGGGTGCCATCGGAGAGTTGGAAGACCAGCGGGGCGCGCGCGGCCTGGGCGGGCTCGAGACTGAGGCCGAGCAGATCGAAGAACGCCAGCTTGTTCCTGTCGGGTGCCTGGTTGAGGCGCTGCAATATGGCGCCCACAAAACGCGCTGCGACGGCAGCCAATCCGGTACCCGCGCTCTTGTCGGGAGCCTGCCACTCGCTGACATAGCCCGTGCGCCGCGTCAGCATCTGTGCGAATACTTGCCGGTAGTCGCGGTTGTCGAGAACGATAGTGGGCTTCGCGATCACCTTGCCGATCCTTCCCCGAGATAAAACGGATAAACCAGGTTCTGGTTCGAGTTCGTGGCCCGCACCCGGTAAGCCACCTGAATGAAGAGAACATTGCCGCCGTTCGCGTCGACGCCGGTGGCGTCGGGGGGAAACTGCGATGTCACGGTCACGTTAAGGACGTCGATCCGCGGCTCCCAGTCGATGAGCGACTCCTGCACGCGGCGCCGGAGAGTCTCGATCGTGGTCGTGTTCACCGGTTCGAACAGGAACTCGCTCAGCCCAGCTCCGAAGTCCGGCCGCATCACGCGCTCGCCGGGATTGGTCCCGATGATGATCCGGATCGCCTCGCGGATGTCCTCGTCGTAAGCCGCGAAGCTCGTGCGCCCCGCCGCCACGCCGATGGGGAACGCCCAACCTACTCCTAGGAATGCCTTCTTGGGATCCGGAGCCACTGCCGTCACCCTCCGATCTCCACCAGCGGGCTGCCCATGATGATCGGCGCTCCGCACGCGGCCATGTCGCCCATGCGCGCCGCCGGGCGCCCGCCGATCAACACCGTGAAACTGCCCATGACAATAGGTGTGGGCGGATGAGGTCCGGCTAGCGGCGGCATGGAGCAGGTGTGCAGATCGCCAACCACCGCCGCCGGCATTCCACCGATCAGGACCAGCGGCACGCCCGGCCCGGTGATCACTCCCGGATGTCCGCTGGGGTCTCCTACTCGCGCTGCAAACGGCATAGTGTCACCTCAATTCAACTTGATAGGCAGGCCCGTAACCGTACACGGTCCGGCAGACTGCACGTCGATCGTGGTTCCCTTCAACTCCACCTGCAGACCCTCGATCGAAATCTGCGGCGCTTTCAACTCCAGCTTCACGGCCGCCTGAATGCTGATGCTCTGCGAGGTGTTGTCCAGCGTGATGCTCAGCGTCCCGGCGGTATTCTTGAGCTCGATCTTCAGCGGGTCGATCGTGACCGTCTGCTTCGTGCTGCTCGTAATCGTGATGGATTGCAGGGCGTCGTCGAATTCGACCTCGTGGCCGAGCCCTCCGGCAACGCCGGTCTTGATCACGCGCTTGATCAGGAAATCGGTCGCGAGATCCAGTGGAGGCCTGTCCCTTGTGCTCCACAGCCCGCCAAGGACATACGCGGCGCTTGGATCGTTGTGAGAAAACGCCACCAGCACCTCGTCATCGATCTGCGGAATCCAGCAGAAGCCCCTGCCCGACCCGGCCCCCACCGAGGGCAACCGCGCCCAGGGCTCGAACTGCGGCGCCGACGGAACGCGCACTTGCACTCTCCCTTCGGCGATCAGGTCCAGATTGTTGGTGACGATTCCAGGCGCAATTGCGAACCCGTCGGGAAGCGAATCCGGTCCAAGCTGATCCAGCCGATCAAGCAATGCGTCGTTCATGCCATGGTCCTTTCAAATCGAAAATGCCCCGTTTACGCGCGCGATTCCGGAGATTCCCTTTGGCGTCGGAATCGAGCCGAACCACACTTCCTTGCGCGCGGAAAAACTTGTTTTGTAGCCGCCCGAATCGAACGTGTGCGTGGCGTCAGTCACTCGGTACAAGCCGCTGAACGAGCCCAGCCCATCGAAGTTGATTACACGGCTGGCCTTGATCCGCGGATCCCCGATGGTGCTGCCGCTCCCGGTCAGCCGATTGTTCAGCCGGGGCAACAATTCGCCCAGGATCTTCTGGGGCGCAGCGGCAAAACCGGTCGGTTTGATGGAGAGCGTCTTTCCTTTGGCCGCCGGTCCCAAAACCTTGTCAGGATCGCCGATCAGGCTGGGATAGATCTGCAGGTTGAATGTCGCGCGGTCGTAATCCCAGGAGACGGCGATTACGAATTCCGTTTTGATGCTGTCCACCCACACCCGCGCGGCGACCCCGAATATGTCTCCAACCGTGGTCAGGCGCGGCGTGAAGTCCATCAGGGACGAGCCCCACTTCAGCGTCAGCGTGGGCGTGTACTCCTGCACCAGGAACTGGAAGCGTAGGACATACCCGTGCGGGTCCGCTGTGTGATCGATAAACATCTCCCAGCCGTTCTGTTTGGAGATGTCCGTGAGAAACTGGAAATCGGTTTGCCCGGTCTGCTTGCGCACGCCGAGCTGGGCGAACTGCGGAAACGCCAGGTATGCCGCCAGCGTCATCAGCACCGAAAGGGCTCCGCCCACCGGGTCGAGCGCGGGGATCAACGCGTTCTCGCCGCTGACGATCGCAGCGACCGCGGCGTCGGGAAGCGGAAAGTTGCCGATCGACGGAATGCTGATGCGGAATGCCTGGTCCTTGGTGCCGTGCGTCATGCGCTGGAGGAAGTCCTGTGCCGTGATGCGAATCACCGGCATCCCTCCGCTGGGAAAGGATGGCTCGACGCCCGTGATCTCGCCCACGAACACTTCTTCCAGCGGGTCGGGTGCGTACCCGATCTTCAGCCGGAAGCCATTATCGACGTTCAGGAGCGGGTGATCCAGCCAGCGCAGCGACTGGTTGGCCAGGGTGACTTCCACGCGGTCCGCGCCCTGCATCCCGTCCTTGTAATTGACGCTGGTCACGCATGCGCGCATAGCCGCGGGCATCGGCTGGCCATCGATCTGGATGGCGAACTCCGGGGCATATTGCGGATACTGCGCCATGCTACTGCACGACCTCCCCGGTTTCCGGATCGCGATAGGGCAGCGACGGCACGCTCAGCTCCTGGCCCGGTGTGATGGCGCGCGGGTCGTCGATGTTGTTGGCGACGGCAAGGGGCCGCCAGATCTGCGGATCGTCGTACAGCTTGGCCGCGATGCCGCTCAGCGTATCGCCCGCTCCCACCACGTAGATCTTGGTGAAGTCGGCCGTCTGCCGGTTGACTTCCTTGGCTTCGCGATCGGCGTCGATAAACTCGTTGAAGCTGACGGTCACCCTGGCGCGCACTGGCCGCCCGTCTTCCAGAAAGCGCGTGAATTTCTGATTGGCGCGCACCAGCACGCAGCGCAATTGCAGGGAGGCCCAGGCTACCTGCAGAACCGGGGGCGCGTGCAGATCGGAATCGATATTCAACAAATTTGTGACCTTCTGTGTCTGGTCGCGAACGTCGGTGCGGTCGCTGGTTGTATCGAAGAACAACTCCATGTCCAGCGTTCGCAGGTTGCCGTGCACGAATTGGAGCAGCGGCGAGCTGAGGCCCGGAATCGCTTGCGACGCGAAATTGTTGTCCTTGTTCAGGCTGTACTCTTCCGGGTTGAACTGCACATCGAAGCTTTCCCCGGTGTGTTCGATCGTGATCCGCGCCTTCGTCAGCCCCATTAGAACCTCCCCATGCGTTCGCGCCAGGCGATCACGCGCCGGTCAATCTGGTCCATTACCTGGCTGGTGAGGGACTCGATATTGATGGCGGGTGCGGCGGGTGGCGCAAAGCTCGCCGGCCGTTCGTGCCGCGGTTCCTCCGGCGCCTGTAAATGCGTTGTTTCCGATGCGGCGGGAACTGCAGGGCGCAAAACCATCGCTGCGGGCAGGCGCGGTTCTTCACGCCGCATCGTATGCTGCAAGACCCGTATCGCGGGTCTCTCCGGCTCGGCCAGCGTCCGGACGGCTTTGCGGAACGTGCGTACGAACTCCTCCAGATGTTGCACGTGTCGCACCGCGCACGCTGCGATCGAGCCGATTGCGGCGGCCGATTGCCCGACTCCACTGGCGAGTGGACCTCTTCCCGACGTGACCGCAGGCGCATGATAATGCTGCGATCGCGATTCGTACCTGGTGAGATGGATCGGCGAAGGCAGCGCCTGTCCGGAAACAAGGTGAGCCATCGCCGGGAAAGGCGCAGCGAGTTCCTTCCCTGCCGCCTGCCCTACGATCGCATCTCGCGTCAGAATCTTGCGCGTCCCCGGCCGCGACGCAAAGGTCACGTTCAACAGGATGTTGGACGTGGTCCGTAGCGTAAGCAGGCTTTGCGAGCGATATACGCGAAGCCCTGTATGCGCCGCCTGCGGTCGGAGCAGCAGCATCGCAGGGGATGACCGCAGTGAGATTCGAGCGTGCCGCTCCCGAAGCAGCCGCGCCCACTCGGCCCATCGCGGCGCCAGGCTGCGTGGGTAACCGGCCGATCGCTTCGACTTGGCTCGCAGAAACACTTTCCTCATTCCCCGTTCATCTGCTGGTTGATGGCGGATATCTCCTCCACCCACCGGCGTCTCTCCGCGTGTTCCAGATTCATGACCGTTTCCGGCGGCCAATGAAAGTGGTACGCGATGAAGGCTACCTCCCCATAGAGCGCGCGAAGGGGGTAGCCTAGTACCCCCCCGCGCCGTTCAGCTCCACCGAAAATTCGTGCGCGCACTTCGGGCACAATGCTTCCACGACTGGTTTCCCGGCACGGTTAATGCGGTTGTAATACTCCTGCAGGTATGCCAGGTCCGCCGAATAGAGCCCTTCGATGATCTTCGGATTGACCTGCGCCACCGAGCCGAGCTTGACCACAACGCGCGACAGCAGAATGATGGTCAAATACGCTTCATTCGCCTGTACGCGCGGATCCTTGAGCGGCAGAATCTCATCCGCCGCCGTCGCCAGCCGCATGACGCCTTCGCGATGCAGATTGCCGTCCGCATCGGCGTAGCCCATCGGCAGCGTGAAGTCGTATTCCGTCTGAAACATGACTCACCTCGCCCCGGCTAAGCTCGCTCCAGTCGCTCGCAACTTACCGTCAGCGAGTCGATCGCCACGTCGTTACCCTTGGCGTTCATTTCCGGCGCCGCGTACTTGCTTGGCCATGCGGAGAAGAAGTTCCACCGTACCTGCTCCACACCGAGATCGTCCTGTAGAATGATCGACCCGTTGCGGCGATCCACGGCGCCGTTCACCGCCGCCAGGTGCCAATCGTAGAGCTCGCGCGAGTTGGTGATTCCATACTTCAGCGTGATGTCGGGATAAGAGGCCTTCCCCGGTAGCTTGCGCACAGTCGGCGTGTCGCCGCCCTCGCGGTACTCCACCACTTCCACGTTCGAGCCGAAGCCGCTGCAATCGGAGAAGCCTGCCTGCGTGATGCCGTCGATCTCGACGAGGAAGCGAAAATTTTTAAAAGGGTCTTTTCGTGCCATTTCTTGTCCTCCAGTTCAGTTGAGATTGCTTGGTCGATCTAGCTGCCGGTGATCTGCTGGATCCGGAAGATCACAAACTCGGCGGGCTTTGTGATTGCTACTCCGATCTCAGTCACCACCTGTCCAGCGTCGCGGACGTCCGGCGGATTGGTGTCCTCGTCGCACTTCACAAAAAAGGCTTGCTTGGCCGTCTCTCCGAACAGCGCGCCGTCCCGCCACTGGCCGAGCAGGAAGTCGCTCACCGATCGGATGATTCGCTGCCACAATGCCGGATTGTTCGGTTCGAAGACTACGAACTGCGTGCCCCGCTCGATCGATTCGCGAAGAAAATTCAGGAAACGACGCGTGCTGATGTACTTGTTGGGATTGGCGTCGCCGCCCAACGTCCGGGCTCCGAAAATGGTGATATCTCCGTCGAATGAGCGGATCACGTTGATGCCGGGAGGATTGAGAACCGTCTGGTCGGCTTTCGTCAGCCGGAACTCCACGTCCACGGCGCCCAGAATCACCTCATTCGCAGGTGCTTTGAAAACCCCGCGCGTCGAATCCACGCGGGCGTACACACCTGCGATGTGGCCACTCGGTGGTCTGTAGACAAGGCCGTTCGTGGAGGGGGTTGTCAGGAACGTTGCTGGATCGAACACCTGTATCCAGGGGAAGTACATCGCCGCAAAGTCGCTGTTTCGTGTGCTGCCCTTGATGGCAGCCACCGTATTGGCGCCCGTCCCGGAATTCTCCAGGCCGTCCAGAATGCATGTGCGGCTCTGCAGATTTTCACAGTGGTCGATGAGCGCATCCTGTTGTACCGATGTGGTAGCACCGGGGAAGGCCACGATCGCGATATCTTCGAGCGCGGCGAACTTCGCAAGCAGGTTGGCCGGATCCACCCAGTCCGCGTCCGCTGTGCTGTTCACGCGGATCACCCAACAGGCCGTTCCCCCGTTGTTGAAGAAGCCGTAGACGGCGTTTGCGAGCACGTTGTTGTTGTTCGCGACCACCGTGCCGGCATTGTTTTTCTCGGTAAAGTCGCCGAATTGATTCTTGAACTGTTCCCAGCCCGTCAGAAAAACCGGAGTTTTCGCCGCAGCAACCGTATAGCGGTCCGCCGCGACAATCGAGTTCGGGTCGAGCGGGTGGCCCGGTTTGAACGGCATCGTGACGTCGTCCGCGACGAGGCCGATGAACCCCGCGGTACTGGTTCCGACGCCGGCGATCGGTCGAGCTTGTGCGGGCACCTCCTCGACATAAACGCCTGGCGCGAGATACTGTGGCATATATCGTCTCCTTTCCCCCTTCGGGGCACTCAAGTTGCCTACGTTAACTGCACGTCGTAATTGCTACCCACCGGCGCCGGGATCGTGATCGGCACGTCCTTGGTTGTGGCCCCGAAGGTGACTCGTAATGTAAAACTCCCTGCCGGAAGCGCGCTCAAGATGAACACTCCGGCGCTGTCTGTAGTGGTGGTTCGGCCGCGCTCTACGATCAGGACCGCCGCTCCCGCAACAGGGAGGTTGGCCGCGTCGGTCACATGCCCGCCGATGCGGAACAGCTCCGCTGTCGACCCGGGCACGTTAGTCTGCTGGATCGCCTTATCGTCGGAGATCACCACCGGATACGTCTCGTCCGGGAAGATCGGCATCGTGATCGTGGCCGCGGCTACAATCGAAGCACGCAGCCGGTTGCCCACCGCCGCCCAGAACTCCGCCGCATTGCGCATGTCGTCAGGATGCGCGATCTGTAGTTGAACCGGCGGCTCCTGGCCGATGAGGCTGCCCTGAAGGAAGGCGTCTGGGATCAGCGGAAAACGCGACAGCAATTGCAGGACCTGGCTCAACAGCCGGTGCTCCGCGAACGCCAGATCCGGTTCTCCTACCGGCCATGCGGTGATCAGGTACGAGCAGACCACTCGCAGCGGCGGCCGCGAGAGTGTCGCCTGCTGGTTCGTTTTCGTAATCTCGTATTCCGTGAATCGCAGATCTACGCGCTCGCGGATGTCGAACAGGAACACATCCACTGTTGTCTGCGGGGGATTGAATGGATCCTGCGGGCGATCGAAGTTCAAAACGGCAGCTGCCAGCTCCGGCGGAAGCCCGGGCTGCGTCAGTAAAGCCTGCAGCGTTTCGCTCAGATCGCGTATCATCTATCCCGCCATCTCCACCAGGTTCCAGTAAGGCCCGTATTCCGCGCGCGGAACGCTCTTGCCCATCTTCTGAAATTCCCGGCGCACGGCTTTGAGCACGTGTACGGTCCCCACGCGGGAGTTCTCGTCCGCCGCCATGAACGCCGCGGCCAGCGCCACGTTCTTCACCGAGCCCCCGGAGAGCTTAAACTGCGTAGCCGCAAACGCCAGGTCGAGCTTGGAGTCCAGCGGCGTCTCGCGCGGCCAGATGGATTTCCAGATCAGCAGGCGGCTGTTTTCGTCAGGGAACGGGAAGTCCACGCTGAAGCTAAGCCGCCGTGTGAAGGCCTGGTCCAAATTCTGGCGCAGGTTCGTGGCCAGAATGCTGATGCCTTCGTATTCCTCCATCTTCTGTAACAGGTACGCGATCTCGATGTTCGCGTACCGGTCGTGCGCGTCGCGTACCTCCGAGCGTTTGCCGAACAGTGCGTCTGCTTCGTCGAAAAAGATGATGGCGTTGGTGGTGCGGGCCTCCTCGAAGATCCGGCTGAGGTTTTTTTCGGTCTCGCCGATATACTTACTCACCACCTGCGAAAGATCGATCTTATAGAGGTCCAGGCGCAGTTCATTGGCGATAATCTCCGCGGCCATGGTCTTGCCCGTGCCCGGCGGTCCCGCGAAGAGCACGTTGAGACCTTTGCCCAAGGACAGACGACGGTCGAATCCCCAATCCCCGAACACGACGTGGCGATGCTTCGCCTGCGCGCAGATCTCCCTCAGCTGCGCTACCTGGTCGGCGGGCAGGATGATGTCGCCCCACGTGTACAAGGGCTCGATCTTGCGCGCCAGCGATCCCAGCTTCCCACTGCACTGCGCGCGCGCCGCCGCAAAAAGGGCGGGGACATCAACTCCTCCAGCGTCTGGAGACTCCGCTGCAATCAGTCGCCCCTGATTTACGGCGCTCGCCACCGCATCATCGATCTGTTCCGTCGTGAAGCGGAATGCGCCTGCCAGCGCGTCGAGATCTTGCGGCTGCGCAACAATACTCTCGGCGGTCAAGCGAGTCTGCCAAAACTGCCGCCGCTCGTCGAAACCGGGGACTTCAAACCGAGCGGTAATCACACCGGTGACGGAGTGTATCGGAGCCCAGGGGCGCTGCCCCCCGAGCACCACCACACCGGGGGCATTCTCCAACCGGCTCGTCAGAGATTGCAGGAAGGCCGCGCGGTCGTCCGCCCGCAAGGCGTCCAAGTCGTCCAGGTATGGGACAGCCTCTAGTAGAGTGGCTTCGCGGACGATCAGCGCGACAGTGGTATCGAAATCCGGCGAGGCCGCCAGTGCGCGTGTGAGATCCACCGCCAGCAGCCTGGTATCGAGGCCCGCGGCGATGGCTTGCGCAGCTCGCAGGCGTCCCAAGGCGCTCGACCCCTGCAGATACAAGCGCAGAGGCGCGCTTTGTTGTCTCGCGCAGATCGCCAGTTGCTGCAGGGCTTTCCGGCGGACCTCTGGCACTCCGCCGTCCGCGATCGGGGCGGGCTGAAGCCACCGGCAGAACGACACCAGGCGGCTGTCCAGACACGGTTGGCCGAGCAGTAGGCGTACCGCTGCATTGTCCAGCTTCAGACTGTGCGACAGTAGGGGCGCGTTTGCCGGGTCGGCGGCGAGGTGTAACAGCCCGTGA
>Ga0335077_10004009_pt1 | contig 17910 bp, 14 predicted proteins | sample Lox_Sample_31_FD_207151 | JGI IMG/M metagenome (GOLD analysis project Ga0335077, IMG submission 207151) | Soil microbial communities from Loxahatchee National Wildlife Refuge, Florida, United States - Lox_Sample_3.1 | ecosystem: Environmental > Terrestrial > Soil > Wetlands | place: USA... | reverse complement strand
CTTCGGTTGGCGACTGCCCATGGTTCCCAGCTCTGGTCCGTTTTTTGTCCGCCACTTTGCGGGTAGGATGCACAGCGAAGCAGGACGCAATTGCTTACGTGAACAGGGTCGCTGCTTGTCTTTCGTTCTGGGTTTCGCCATTGACGGTTGCTGGCGGCGGATTACATCACCCGAAGAGCCCGATGCGCCGACAGGTGATGTGGATAGATCCGACTCGCTGGGATTCCGCTGGAGCTGAGCTATTGCTCGGTGCTACATACTGGCCATGATCCAGCTGTACAGGTCGCCGTGGTCGTCGCGCTCCAGTTCACTTGGGGCCAAATCGTTTGTGCCCACGCTGCCGCCTGATTGATCACGATCTGGCTCACGCCCAGATTGCGCAGCTGCGGTATCGAATACCAGAGGGCATCGATAAACCTGCCGCTCGATGCCGCGGTGAGGCCTCGAATGGGTACTTCCGCCGCCGTGGCCCAACCGCCCTTGTAGAATTGCTGGGGGGTGAATCCGGTCACGACCGCCAGCCAGCTCTTCACGAAGCCCTCCGCCAGTGCAGCCCGGGTAGCCAGCGATTCCCCAACCCAAGTCCAATTCGGCGGCTCTACCAACGGTACGAAGTTGGTGATCGGCCATTGCCAACCAGCTCCGCCAAGATCTGGGCCAATGCCGTTGTTCTCGATTTGCAGTCCGCGAATCAGCCATTCGTAGTGCAACGCCGACGCCGGGTGCACCATCGATGCCATCGCGCTGATCATGCCGTACACATATCCGAAATCGATGGGATAGGTGTTATTGTCTTGTTTGTTGGAGTCGTTCAGAATCAGCTGCAGGTGATACCACGTGAATGCCACATAGTCGTGGGTACTCTGCAGCCCGTTCTTCAAATTCGTCGGAGGGATTTTGTCGATATTGGGTGAGCTGTTGAAAGGAAAGTTGCCGGCCCAGGCGCGCGGGCTTCCTTGCGGGCCATAGAACGCTTGCGCCAGCCCTTCCAGTTGAAATTCGTTGTTGAGTTCCCAACTCTTTACCATTCCCCACAGCGGAACCGAGTACGCTACTGCCGTGTTGTACGGCGTCCAAAAGCTGGCGGATTCTCGTGCCGCCGCGAAGGACATCCAGAATTCCTGCCGATAGCCATCAAAGGCGCTGAAGAGTTGTTGCACCACGCCTGAGGAATAGGTCGTGGCGTCTCCCACTTTCAGAGTGGCCCGCAGAGTCTGGTAGGTCGTATTGTACATGCTGTTGGTAAAGGCCGCTCCAAATGCGTCCATGGGGTGCACCGACGGCAGCCATTCATTCCAGTCCATCAATTGAAAGGGTACCCGGATCTCGCGTTGGTTAACGGTGCCTTGCGCCGAAAAAACCGAGTCCTGAATGCCGCCTGGAAACAGGTCGTTGAGCTGATCCTGATAGTTGTTCACTACCGCGTCCAGCCCGGCGCCGGCGGCCCAATTCGACACCGGCTGCGAGTCCAGTCCCGGACCCGGCTGATACGGTGGATTCCACGGACGCCCCGGATTGTTCACCGGCAGCGTACGGATATAGCTGGCGATCTGTTGACCTTGCTGTGCGGTCAAGCCGTGAAATACGGAGCGTGCGATGATCGCATTGTTGGAATAGTTGAAATACTTCAGGTCCCGGCCATCCTGCGTGTGACAACTCCCGCACGTCGCCAGAATCGAAGCCGGACCGGTTGACTGTGGAACCGTCAGGGACGCTCCGCGCCACAGCGCTTGTCCGGCGGCGATATTCGTCGCGTCGGAGAAGGGCGGCTGCCACGTGCTGGGATCGTCTTGCACGAACGCTGTCGAGGGTACCAAGGATTTGCCATTGGGATCCAGGAAGTTGAAGGACAACACGCGGAAGCCGCTGGTTCGGCCATCGGTGGCGTTGAAACGGAAATTGATGGTGTTGTTGCCGGCGACGATGGTCCCCGCAGGCACCGGCACCGTCAAGTCCAACGTGTTGAACCCTCCGCCGATGCCGCCAAAGGCCTTTGCATTGCCCAATAGGGTAACCGTGGCCGAGTTCAGCGGTACCCAGGTGGAACCGTTCACCTGCACGCTGGCCTCGGTTTCATACTTCACACCGTGCACACGCATCTGCATGGTGTTGCTGCCGGAGGGAACGGTGGGCACATTTACCACGGCCGCCACCGTGGTTCCATTCGCGCCCATGACTTCGACCGGCAGCGTGATCGGGCGCGGAGGGGCCGGCGGATTCAATAGAATGCTGACTTGACCGGACTTGGTGGTATCCACCGTGGACGTGGCCATCACGACTACCTGCTGTGGGGCGGTGATGGTGGCCGGCGCGGTATATAAACCGGCGGTCGAAATGGTGCCAAGGCTGGGGTTCAGGCTCCAAGTCACGGTGGTCGTGCCGGTACCGGTAACGGTGGGAGTGAATTGCTGCGTTTGCGATGCCGAGAGGCTGGCGCTGGCCGGGCTGATCGAAACCGCGATCGTAGGCTGTAGCGTGATCTGAGCGGCGGCGGATTTGGTCGCATCGGCGGTGCTGGTGGCAGTGACGGTGACGGTCTGTGAAGAAGTAACGAAGGCCGGCGCAGTATACAGACCGTTGCTCAGAGTACCTACAGCTGGATTCAGGGTCCAGGTCACAGTGGTGTTGCTAGCACCGCTCACCGAGACGCTGAACTGCTGCGCCTGAGCGGCACTGAGGGTAGCGGTTCCCGGTGCTACGGACACGATGACGGTAGGTTGGAGAGTGATTACCGCGGCGGCGGACTTGGTGGGATCTGCGACGCTCGCGGCAACCACGCTCACCGTCTGTGTAGAGGTGATGGCAGCTGGCGCGGTGTAAATACCAGATCCACCGACGGTACCCACCGCTGGATTCAGCGACCAGGTAACCCCCGTATTGGACGTATTCAGAATACCCGATGTGAATTGTTGACTCTGTCCGCCATAAAGCATAGCGCTGGTGGGAGCCACGGTTACAGAAATGGGGGGCTGAAGCGTGATGGTCGCGCTGGCCGAACTATCTGGATCGGCCACGCTGGTTGCCGTCACTGTTACGGTCTGTGGCGAACTGATGGAAGCGGGGGCCGTGTACAGACCTCCGGTTGAAACACTCCCCAGTGCTGGACTAATGCTCCAAACGACTGTCGAGTCTGTTGCGCCCGTCAAGTTAGTGGTGAACTGTTGGCTCGCCAATGGCTGTGCCACCAACTGAGCCGGTGAGATCGTTAGTGACACCGTAGGACGCAAGAGTATCGACAGGCTCACGGACTGACTGGGGTCCTGAACACTCGTCGCTGAGATCTGAACCGTTTGAACGCTAGTAATCGTCGCGGGTGCCGTATAAAGACCGACGCTCGAGATAGTGCCGACCAGAGGATTCACAGACCACATTACCGCCGTATTGTTGGCGCTGGTAAGGTTCGCGCCCATCCGCAGCGTCTGAGATGCCCTGAGCACGGGACTGACAGATACCATCACCGACGCTTCCACGGCGCCTGGAGACAACAGCAGAGCCATCCAGATCGCCAGACTTCGGAGTTTCATTTGAAGGAACACCAGACGCATTCCGTACCCCCAGCCGATAGTGGGACAAAATGGACAACAAATCTGCAATTTCTTTTTGAGAGATTTTTCAGTGAAATCGTTTTGCGGGAGGCAGCCTCTTCTAACGAGCCACCGCGAACTCTCGGCGTTGCGCGCTTTCACTAGGTGCCCTGCTCATCGTGCCCCGACGGAGGGCCCGAGGTTCGACTCCCGCATCTTGCCCGCGCACGATTGGCTCAGTGACCCAATGTCAGGACCGCCCCCGCCCGCCGCGGCGGTTCGCCATCGCTTGATCTGCTACATAGCAGCCAGGGGCGAGGGACCGCCTCGCCTCTCTGCTGCTAGATCGATTTCACAGCAGCATCAACCGCCGAAAATACCGAATGAGAAAAGGTGAATGTCGACAATGATAATTGGGCCTGTTCCCACAATTCTTTCCCCTAACCAATAGACTTGAACAAACTCTGCGCTTCTCAATTATTATGAAAACGCCGTCCCAGACGGGACGGACCAAGCGCAATCTGTGGTGTCCGGGAACGGGCTTGAGCCGGATGCAGTTGAAGACCGGTCACGAGGCGGAGGTCGGCGGCAGAGCCGGGAGGTAAACCTGGCTCATCGTCGACAGCGCTGGTCTGCACAGCGGAGGCTTCCTCGACGCCGAACCCGGATCCGATGACAGCGGTCCAGCGCAAGAACCAGAAACCATTGCGACAACCGCTACGCGAGCTCATCTTGGAAATGAGGCGGCAGCGCGCCGGAGGTCTCGGCCGGAAGAACCCCCAGCGCTGTCATGCGGACGGCACGCGAAAAGCGCCGGCGCTAAGCACCGGTCCCCCCTTCGTCTCCGCCGCTATTCCTTACCTGCGACTATCCGCGCAGATTCCGCCCCCCGGTCTGGCGCATTCGTCCCATAAGAACCTCCCTTGCCATGATTCTCGGCTTCTATCGATTTTAGAGCTATTTAATCTATAATTCAATAATAAATTATCAGCAATTTCATTTGACGTGCGACCGATTGCTCGCGCATGAGAATTCCGCAGAAAAACCCAAGAACACCAGCGACTGCCGATTTTCGCTGCGACGTACCGGGACACGGACGCGTGGGCGTACGGGCTGTTAGCATGATCTCAGGAGGCGACCACCATGCCGCAGATTTCAGCCGATTACGCTTCATCGCTCGACCTGCTCGTGCGTCTGCTGAACAAAATGGTCGTCGAACAAAAAGCCATCGAAAGGCTTCTCAAAAGCCGCGGCGTGACGGACGAAGAATGGAAGCAGGAGCGCGATCAGGCGGAGAACTCCATCGGAGTTGCGACGTTCGCCTCGGCCAACACGCAAACTTTAGAGCAAACGCTGATGCACTTGTTGAAACTCAAATAAGCTTGACGGTGGGTTTGCCTTCGGTGGTCGTAAACGGAAACAGGAAGGTCAGCAGCGTATCGAGGACGGGTAAGTGAGGACCGGTTGTCGCGCAGCCATTCCGGCACTGGCTCGCTGTTGGCATAAAAATCGACCCGTGACGTCGCGGCATTGGTGCCTTCGGCGAGCAGACCGCGCGGCTTTCAGTCCTTGGCGCGCCGGCCGTTTCTTGGATTGATCGGCTCGTCGTAATTCTCGCAGGCCGCCTGCATAGAGAGGCGGCCGGCCCCGGATGTTGCCGTAACCACTGGGCCTGTTGGCAGCTCTCGCGAACTCCGTTTTGCCGGGAATCTGCTCAGCTGACGCGTCCACCCAGACGGCTTCTTACCAACGCCGGGCTGATGTGCACCGCCAACCTCCGGGAACCGGATTGCGGCTTTGCTCGATGCGCTTCGGTCGCAATTGACGGGAGAATCTCAGAGCCCGTCGTGCCGCGGTTCTTGGAGCCGCCCGGACTGTGATGCGGCGTTCTTGCTAAGTTGCCAATGATAGGGTCCCTGTAAGTATCTTCCAGTTGCGACAGACACCCGCTGCAAATCGTCGAGGGCGCCGCACTGACCAGATTAATCCGTTTGGCTAACCGAACCTGTTTACATTGCACGGCTAGGCCATCTGAGTAATTGACGGGGCTACGACTCGATGTTAGTTTTTTCGAGGAGGCTTTTGACATGTCAAGACTCGTGACACTGTTTCTGGCGGCTCTCGCACTTACGAGTGTCGCCTCGGCTCAAGTCATTTCCACTGCACCGGACCAATACCAGGTCCACTATTTCTCGAATGCCACTCTAGGGGATACCATCAATATCACCAACACGGGAGCGAGTGGTGGAATCGAACCGACGGGGAATCTCTGTGCCAACGTATACGCATTCGATCCATCCCAGGAGATCATCTCCTGCTGTTCGTGCCTCATCACGCCGAATGGATTGGCATCGCTTTCGACTCTCGGCGATGTGCTGTTCAACACTTTGACAGGGTCGATCCCGAGTTCGATCTCGGTAGCGATCATTGGATCACAACAGGCAACTTGTAATCCATCCACAGTGACACCAGGAGTCTTGGCGAGTGGCTTGCGTGCCTGGGGAACTACCTTGCACGTCCTGCCCACCGTAACTCCTACCGCTTACACGATGACGGAGACGGAGTTTTCGGGGTCGGATCTTAGTCTTACCGAGCTCATCCGCCTGACGTCCACCTGCGGTTTCATTCAAGCCGACGCCAGCGGGTACGGGCTTTGTAATTCTTGCCCGGAGAGCGGCGCCGCGGGCGCAGCTAAGAAGAAGTAAGCAGCGTGCTCCTCGAGTAACGACAACCGTTACAGGGGACTCTTTCTAAACCGAGGGGCTACGCCCGTGGTCCCCTCTTTTCGCTCCGCTGTCTCTCCCCGCAGGCGGCCTGGCCGGGTGAGAGCGTCGATCTGAGGCTGGCGCGAGATTAACCAGCCAGCCTAGTTCTAGCGATCATTTACGGGTCGAAGAAGGTACTCGACCAGACGCCAGGCGATCACTTTACGCATCTCCTCCAATGCCGTGCGGCGGCTCACTCGCCGCACGGCATCCATCTTGCTGTGAAATCCTGGTTGATCCGGCTGATTCCTTCAGAAACAAACAAGCACAGTTGCTTGATCTGGCAGTTATGGAGGATTGCTGATTCCGTTTCGAATCCGCTTCGAGGAGGGCCGTAGAAGGAACCAATCTAGTGTTCTGAGCGAGAAATACGTTGAATAAATCAGAAGAGCGGCGCATACTTGGGTATGCGCACAGGTCGTCCCAAGAAGCCTCTAGAAATCGTGGATGCCGATCGGGAAAAGCTGAACTTGATCGCGCGCCGGCCGAAGTCGGCGCAGGCCATGGCAATGCGAGCCCGGATCGTACTCAGTTGTGAGCAGGGGATGAGCAATTCCGAGGTCGCGCATAAGTTGCACATCACCGGCGCCACAGTCGGTAAGTGGCGAGAGCGGTTTCGAGAGTCCGGACTCGATGGATTGCTGGATGAACCGCGGGTCGGCGCGCCGCGCAAGATCACCGATCAGCAAGTTGAAGACGTCATCACGAAGACCCTGGAGTCATTGCCAGCCAACAGTACGCACTGGAGCACACGGCTGATGGCCCAAGAGGCAGGCCTGACGCAGAATGCCATCGTGCGGATCTGGCGCGCCTTCGGATTGCAGCCGCATCGGGTAGAGAACTTCAAGTTCTCCAAAGATCCTCAATTCGTTGAGAAGGTGCGCGATATTGTGGGGCTGTATCTGAATCCACCGGATCGCGCCATCGTGCTGTGTGTGGACGAGAAGAGTCAGGTACAGGCGCTGAATCGGACGCAGCCAATCCTACCGCTGGCACCGGGTGTGCCGGTCCGGCAGTCGCACGACTACGAGCGCCATGGCGTCACGTCGCTGTTTGCGGCCATGGACGTGGCGTCCGGAGTGACCATCAGCAATTGCTATCGGCGGCACCGACATCAGGAGTGTTTGCGCTTTCTGAATGAGATCGAGGACAATCTCCCCGCTGGAGTGGACGTGCATTTGGTGATGGACAACTACGGCACGCACAAAGTCGCGAAAGTCCGAAACTGGTTGGCACGACACCCGCGATATCACGTTCACTTCACCCCGACCAGCGGCAGTTGGTTGAATCTGGTCGAGCGCCTATTTGGCGAGGTCACGGAACGGTGCGTGCGTCGTGGCAGCCACACTGCCGTCAGGGCGCTCGAAAGAGCCATGCTCGACTATTTAGACAAGCGGAACGAGAACCCGAAGCCATTCGTCTGGACTGCTGACGCGGATCTGATCCTCGGCAGAGTCCAGCGACTTTCTAAACGTATTTCTCGCTCAGGACACTAGGACACTAGAGACCATTTCACAAAAAGCATTGACGCTCCGTGCCGACTGCGCGCGCGGAACTCACCCATCACTACCGGCTCGCCGAGAAATCCGCTGGTCACCGTAATGCCTGGCGCAATCGGTCTAAAGTCTGTTGGGCTTGGGCGGCCTCAGTGAAGCGAGGATTGGCTTGCAAAGCCAGTCCCAAGGCGCGGAGCCCGGAGTCTCGCTGCCCCGCAGCAACCAGTGCCATCCCCAAATGATATTGCGACTCAGGATCCCCAGGTTTCTTTTGTACGGCTTCCTTGAGTGGGCCAATAGCAGCAGACGCAGATCCTAGCTTGTAATAAGCCCATCCCAGGGTATCGGCGACTTCCGGAGAATCTGGCAATCGTTGTTTTGCCTGCTGAGCCAGGGAGAGCGCAACGTTAACATCGCCGCCGTGCTCGAGGTAGAGAAACGCGAGGTCGTTGGCGACGTGGGGAGCGCCAGGATCGGCTGCATGCGCCCTCTCCGCAAGCTCTTTGGCCTCTGGCCAGTTCCCTTCTTCCTCGTAGATTTTTTCCAGAATCATATAATTGGCCGTGTTCCGGGGATTGACTCGGATGGCATTCTCGAGGTCACTCTTGGCTTCTGAAACTGCCCCGTTGGCCGAATCGATGTTGGCGAGCAGGCTATAGGCGTCTGCGATTTTCGGATCGAGTGCGAGGGCACGCTTAGCGCTGGCGGCTGCTTCGGGCATCTTTCTCATCTGAGAGTAAATTTGCGCGAGGAGAAACTGAAGCCCGGCATTCTGTGGGTTCTGCTGCGCTACATGCGAAATTCGCTCCGCCGCTTCCCGGATGTCTCCTTGACTGATGCCGATGTTTAGGAGCAACTGGAGCGCGGGGAGGAAAGTGGGATCGCATTCGAAGGCAGCCCGCAGAAGGGTCTCCGCCTGGTGCGTGTCTCCCTTGGATAGCAACGCCTGGGCACCCGCGACATAAGCCTTGGGCAAGTTCGGACTGGCCTGGAGGGCGGCCGTGGCGAGGCGCCACGCTTCATCGAAACTTCCCATCTTGGCATTGACGTCAGCCAAGGCGGCAGTGGCATCCGCCATCCCTGGATCTAACTGAAGCGCATGCGCAAACGAGGACTTGGCCACTTCGAGAAGACCCAGCGATTGTTGGGCGAGACCCAGGAAATAGAAACTACCACTGGCGTTGGGATCCGCTCTGACAGCTTGCTCTAGAGCGGCTTGGGCTTCCGGGTACTTACCCTGCACGAGCAGAATGCGACCAGATGCCAGAAGTCCCTGAGGGTTCTGGGGGTTCTCGGACAAGACTTGGCGATTGAGCGCATCCGCTTCCCGCGCGCGATTCAGCCCAACCAACGAATCGATCAAAAGAGCTTTGACCGCACCATCCTTCGGTTTCGTAGCGAGAACGGATCGAAACTCGGAAACGGCCTTTTCCTTTTGACGCGTGGACCGGTAGAAGAGCCCCAGAGCTTGGTAGGCGCGCGGGTTATCCGGCGCGATCGCTTTGAGAGCGGCGCAGACCTTCTCGGCTTCACTCCACTTGCCCGTCTCTGTGTAGAGACTGGCCAGAGCGAGGCGTGGAGCGACTGCGTGCGGATCCAGTTTGAGGGAAACGCTGATTACCGTTTCCGCGTCGGTGAACCTCTTTTGGGAGCGATAGAACTGACTCAGCGCGAGGTGAGCCGCGACCGAGGAGGGATTGCGATCCACGGCGTCGCGGAATACGTCCCCGGCTCGATCAGGTTGACCGATCGCGAGGTAGGTGGCGGCGAGACCGGAAAAGTTCTCGATGCGCTTCGGATCGAGCTTGATGGCGGCTTGGAATTCGCGGACGGCGTCTTGCTGGTCGCCGCTGCCTGCATCACTCTCCGCCAGAATCGCCCGAGCGCCAGCGTTGTCCGGCTGAGCCGCCAACACTTTCTTGGCTAGTTGGCCGCCTTCTTTGTACTTTCGAGCGGCGACGAGAAGCGCCGCCATCTGCAGTTGGACATCCGGGTTGCTGGGCTCCAGAGCGATGGCGCGCTGGAGCTCGTGAAAGGCCAATTCACCGGCATTCAGATTCAGATAGGCTTGTGCTAAACGGTAATGCGCCTGGCTGAATTTCGGATCGATGCTCGTGGCGTTCCGAAACTCGATTACAGCTTCGGGATATTTGCCTGCGTTGAGGTACTTGTCACCGCTATGAAAGTATCGGAGCTTTTCCTTGTTGGGATCGGTGGTACAGGCCGCCAGACAGGCAATCGCCAAAAGGAGACCAACATTCGTTCTGCAAATCACGGGCGACAAAGCGAAGAACCGTATTGCAGGAGATCTGGGCCTCCCGCTTCCCTCTCATTGAGATGAAAACATTACGACTACGGCGTCGCTCGCGGTGCTTTCATGAAGCGATTTCGAGTTAGGGCAAGCGCGAATAGTCCGAAACCGAGTGTCAAGAAGAAAGAGAGGCCAGGTTCGGGAGCACCCACCGTACCACCACCCGGCGGGGGGGGATCCACTGTAAGGGTGACGCCACCATGGGGAAGATCTGCATCGGCGATTGCGATGTATGCCGTCCCCGACCCGACGTTCGATAAAACCGTAAAGGGCCCGGCGCTCGATGCTCCGCCGTTGTTGGAGATCCAGGTCGGCCCGCCGACCTGAGACCAACCGCTCGGCCCGGGCGATGCGGCGAGGAATCCGGGTGCCAGAACACCCACCGTATCGAAAGCCGAAAACGTACCACCAGTGTCGGTCAGAGTAAAGGACCAATCGTAATCAGACCCGACTGGCGTCACCGAATAAGTGGACACGCTGAACGTCTCGGCGAGAGCGCTCGTTGCGCTGCCCCCCAAGGTCGCGGCTGCAATTGCTAACCAGACAAAACATTGTCGCATACGCCGATCCTCTCGACTGCTATTGAATCGATTAGAAGCCGGAAAGCCAGATGCGTCAATGGGACCAAAGGGCAAGCGTACAACCATACGATTCACCGTAACCGCCTGAACCAGCCTCTTGACGCCAGGCCACTCAGGAGCCATGCCCAAACCGGCTTTGTTCGGCGGCGGTGCCGGTCACTGCAATTCATTCATATCAAGTGGGTTATGTGCGGCTAGAGGCAAAAGAAAGGGTATCGCCGGCCACTTGAACGTTTCCTGGTGCGTGATATTCTGGCACTACATGTTCCGCCGCCACTATCGGAGAGTCAAAGCGATCTTCGGTTTTGCCGACGCGCTTCTGATTTCGCTAGCCTTTATCGCGGCGTACCAGACACGCTTTCGACTGAATCCGAAGAGCGTATTTCACTGGGTTTTCTACATTGATTTCCACGTTGCCGCACTGCTACTGCTGGTTTCGGTGGTCTGTTGGCTCGCGGTTGGCTACTGGTTCAACATCTATGAAAAGCTCGACTCGGCCCACCCCAAGGTCGTGTTGCGCGACACTCTTCGGCAGTGTTCCTTGGGGGCGATTTGCCTGGTCACTGCGGAATACTTGTTGCGCTTGGACCTCAGCCGCTTCTTCGTGTTTCTGTTTGCGACATACTCCTGGGTACTTTTGTGTTTGTTCCGCATCAATGCAGCACGGGTGATTGGGGCCGTGCGACGAAAATTCGGGACCGCGCACTATGTAATGGTGGTGGGCTCGAGCCCCCGCGCGCGTCAACTCGGGCGGGTACTCGAGCAGTCCGGGGCCTACGGCATTCGGCTGACCGGTTTTCTAGACAACGAGCCCGGTTGCGTACAGTTGATGGGCTCTTACGAGCAATTCCCTCTGGCCGCGCTCCCGGAGATGCTCCGCCGGCAGGTGATCGACGAGATCATTTTCGCGGTAGATAGCGAGAGGTTACGGGAGCTGGAGGCGGTGTTTCTGCTTTGCGACGAAGAGGGGGTGCGTACACGGGTTGCGGTCGATTTCTTTCCACATGTCAACAGCCAGGTCTATCTGGATGCGCTCGGCACGACCCCACTACTGACCTTTTCGGCTGCGCCACACGATGAAATTCGTTTGCTGGTCAAACGCGTTACGGATGTTCTGCTGGCCGCCGTGGCGTTGGTGCTGTTGCTCCCTGTTATGCTGCTGATCGGTTTGTTGATTCGGATCAGCTCTCCGGGTCCAGCGATTTTCCGGCAGGAACGGTGCGGCTTAAACGGCCGCCGATTCACGTTTTACAAATTCCGATCGATGCTCGACAACGCGGAGGTCATGAAGGCCTCTTTGCTGCACCTCAGCAGCAAGGCGACGGCATTCAAGATGCCCAGCGACCCGCGAATTACCCGCATTGGCCGGTTCTTGCGAAAGTTTTCGATCGACGAATGGCCGCAATTGTGGAACGTGCTCAAAGGGGATATGTCATTGGTGGGTCCCCGGCCGGCGGTAACCTCCGAGGTCGATCTCTATCAGACCTGGCAACGGCGACGTCTTCGCATGCGCCCGGGTCTTACGTGCTTATGGGCGTTGAACGGACGCGACGCACTCGATTTTGAGACCTGGATGAAGATGGACATGCAGTACATCGATCAGTGGTCTCTGGCCTTAGATTGGAAGATCATGGTGCGCACGATCCCACGGGTCGTTACCGGCAACGGAGCGCACTGACTACAAAGATGGATCGGCGCAAGATGGCGGTATGCCGCCCAGTCGATCGTGGTTGCGAATCCTGTGCTTAGCCGTAAGCGTCTCATGAACCGCTCTTCCTGACGTACCGGTGGGCGCTGCATTGTGGTGATCATGAGCGACACGGTCATCGAGGAAAGGCCGGCCAACTCGAAAGCAGACGAGTGGGCCGAACGAATCGCGGCGCAACGGCGCAGCGGGATGTCGGTCAAGCAGTTCTGCAAGGAACAAGGGCTGACGGAGTGCTCCTTCTACGCTTGGCGTAAACGGTTCCAGGAACAAGGGCCGGTGCGGTTCGCCCTGGTGGAGAGGAGCGCGCGCCGGCAGGAGCGCACGGCGGAGGCGGTGTTGGAACTGGTGTTGGCGACCGGCGAGCGGCTGCGCATCGGCCCCGGTGTAGACATCACGACCTTGCGGACCGTGCTGAACTTGCTGCGGGGATGATCCATCTGCCAGCCAGCGTGCGGGTGTACCTCTGCCTCACGCCGTGTGATATGCGCAAGAGCTTCGACAGTCTGCAGGCGCTGGTCCGCGAGCACCTGGAGTTGGACGCCTTCGCCGGACACCTGTTCGTATTTACGAGCCGGCGTAAGGACCGGGTGAAAATTTTGTACTGGGATCGCGACGGCTTCGCCGTCTGGAGCAAACGGCTGGAGGAGGGGACGTACGCAGTTTCGTTTGAGGACGGCGGTGCAGAACGCCGGCGGGAGATCACAGCGCAGGAATTAGGAGCGCTGCTGAGCGGCATCGATCTGAGCACCGCGAAACGGCGCAAACGGTACCGGCGCCGTAAGCTGAATGCACAATGGCCATCGATCCGAACAGCTTGCCGCGGGATGCAGAGACGCTGCGGAAGATCGTCATGGATCTGGCCGAGCAACTGGATCGTTCTCTGGCCGAGCAGAATAAGTATCAGAGTCTGCTGCGCGAACTGGTGGAAGCGCAGCGCAGCCGCAAGAGTGAGCAGCTGTCGAAAGAGCAGCTGGCATTGTTCGAGGCGGCATGGCAGGCACGGAGTGCGGAAGCCGAATCGGCTGTCGACGAGGACGACGATGACCTCAACGGCGATGCGGGAGCCGGGCCGAAACCGGACCAATCGTCAAATCAGAAACGCGGCGGGCGGCAAGCTCTGGCGCGCCATTTGAAGCGCGAACGCATCGTTCACGACCTGGCCGAGGCGGAGAAACGCTGTGCCGGCTGCGGCAAGGACCTGCGGCTGATTGCGGAAGAGACCACCGAACGCTACGAATACATTCCCGCCTCGATGAAGGTAATTCAGGACGTGTGCCTGAAGTACGCCTGCGACTGCACGGTGAGAACCGCCACCAAGCCGCCGCAACCGATCGAGAAGAGCACCGCGGGAGCGAGCTTATTGGCGCAAGTGATCGTGGCCAAATGGGCCGATCACCAACCGCTGTACCGGCAGGAGAAGATGTTCGAGCGGCATGGCATCGACATCTCGCGCAAAACTATGGGCGGCTGGATGGCGCAGTGCGCGAAACTGCTCGAACCTTTGTACCAATTGATGAAGAAGGAGCTGCTAAGTTCCAAGGTGATCGGCACCGACGATACCAGCGTGAAAGTGCTGGACCGAAAACTTTCCTTTGCCCGGATCGGACGGATCTGGCCGTATGTGGGAGATGCGCATCATCCGGTGATCGTGTACGACTACACGCCCACCCGGTCGCGCGCCGGCCCGGCCAAGTTCCTGGAAGGATACAAAGGGTATCTGCAGGCGGACGCCTACTCCGTCTATGACGCATTTTTCAAGTCCGAACGCGGGATGATCGAAGTCGGGTGCTGGATGCACGCCCGGAGGTATCTGTTCAAGGCGTTGGAATCCGACGAGCCAAACATGGGGCCGGCGCTGCACCTGATCGCACGCCTGTATGCCGTCGAGGAGCGCGCCAAGGCGCTGCCGGCGGAGCAACGGTTGGCATTGCGCCAAAGGGTATCGGCGCGGCTGCTCGGCAAGCTCCACCAGTACCTGCTGCAGCTGCAGTCGGAGGTTCTGCCGAAGAGTCCTTCCGGCGCTGCGGTGCGGTATGCGTTGAATCAGTGGGAGGCGCTAACGCGCTTTCTCGAAGACGGCGAGCTGGAGATTGACAACGGCGCCACGGAACGGGCCAATCGCGACATTGCGCTGGGCCGCGGCAACTGGACATTCTTTGGCAGCGACGGTGGCGGCGAGACGGCTGCGGTTTTGCGAAGCTTCATCGCTTCCTGCAAGCGGTGCGGCGTCGAACCGTTTGCCTGGTTCCGCGACGTGCTCTCGCGCATCCCGGCGCACTCCATCACCCGGCTGAGCGAATTGCTTCCCCACAACTGGCAACCGGCGACTTCCCCTGCCCAGGCTTAAGCAATCCGCCGGTACCACACATCCAACACCACCCCCGGCCGCGGTTTACGAGACGCTTACCCACATCGGTCTCCTGCGGCGGGCTCTCTCCCAATTCGGCAATCGCTCTGACCACAAGGCTTTCGCGCCTGCTCCAGTAGCGCCTCGTCTTCGACCACCACCTGTACGGCGCGTCAATCCAATCCCTCCTCCACTCTCAGGTAGCCAGGTGTCACATGAGAGCGGGGCTGGACAATCCAAAAGCTATATAATGCACTCCATGGTGCGTCCTGAAAGACGCGTTCTTCTGGCAAGTGAAAGTCTTGCCCGAGTAAGCGCCGACAGCAGGCCCCAGCCGAAGGCAAAGATGCCGCCGGCCAGAGCGGCGCCCCCAAAGTCCATTTTGTGGAGAGCAAGATAGGCCAAAATGTTGGGGTTGTTGGGAAGAATCGCCGAGTCATCTATAGTACGCCCATAACGAGCGGCGAGATACAGCCGAAAGCAATCAATGTTTCAGGTTGGAGAGGGGCAATCGAGTCAGGCGATAGACCCTCCAATCGTCGCTGACTTCCTTCAAGTAATACGCCCTGGAGAGAGGCCGCAGAGACCGCACCGGATTGCCCTTGTCGTCAACCGACCTGACCGCCCATTGTTCCGTCGTGCCCGCGACAGCGTACCCACCTTCGTAAAACTTCACGTATTGGATGTCTGGCTTCGGCGGTAAATGGTTCGATGACTTGCTCAAGGCACTCAACTGGGGCAACTCATCTTTTAAATCCTCTTGCGCCGGGCTTCCCGGAAGCCAGCACTTCCCGGCCTCGGACGGATGAAAGTGCTCGTTCCCATAGGCAGCTTCAACCGTCTTGCGGATTTTAAGTTCGTCCGACCTAGTCGTCTCGCGTATCGGTGTCGGTAACTCGGACTTCGTGGATGCCCCGAGTGCCACCAGGGCGGCGTATCCGATCAGGCCGCCTACTAGGATTGCTCGGCGAGATGTTTGCTGCGAGTCACGCTGCATCCTGGTAGAACCTCCCTAACGAGTCTGTAACACGGTGGCGCGCGATTTTGAGACGGTGGTAGTCTGGCTGGTCTGGCACCATGGGTCTGGATGCCAGGGCAGCCTAATTGCCTGGCAAAACCATTGTACACGGGCCCAAGAAACTGATCAATAAAATCATCAGATTGAGACTCTTTTCGTTTCGCAACGCTTGATCGAGCTGACAAAGATTGTGCAGCTATTAGAGGCTGCGTCCCATTAGTACTTCTTGGATCAAATTCTTGAGCATCAAGCTGATGCGATAATCTTCCTCATGTCTCGTGAAGTGCACGTGCGTCTTCTAGGCTAGAGCTCATTGCGCAGCGCAAGCCCGGTACACCCCGAAATGAGCTGGCCCAAGCGCTTAATATAACTGAAGACATCGTACGCGGGTATTTAGAAGACCGATGGACCAGTCTGGACCGGTCTGTTCTCGAGCGCTTCGCGGATTTTCCAGGAACGGCCATTTCGTGATGATGGAGAAGCCAGGCGAATTCAACGGCTCCTGGCAGACTTCCTCCCCAAGGCCAACTTCTAAGACGCGGCCTGGCCGGGATGACGCGGAGTCGCGGCCGGCCCGTCACGCAAAATCGAAAAGATCGAGGATGTACGGATCGCAATCGGAACCATCAAACCGTTTGCCTCTTTCCACCTCGCGCAATTTCAGTTCCAGGCGTTCGATACCGCCTTCGGGGAAATAGCTCCCTTTGTCATTGTCAAAAATCCAACCGTTGTGGAAATTAACTAAAATTCTGGGGCCGTTTGCCGCGCCGGTCCTCTTCCAGGAACAAACGCAGTTCACATTGATGCTGTCGGCTGAGAACTCTTCTTGGGCGAAGCCGTCCGTTTCATAATGCATTCGGGGGTCCATGGATTCGAGAATCGAATTCGTTGCTCGTGTGGATCTCAGGGGGAGTGGGTCAAGTGATGGGGGAGGTGAGTCGTACTGCGAATTGGGCCGTCGCACCGTGTAGAGGGATTTGTGCAGCTCCATTTTCTGCTCGCCTGCCAGAGCAATCGACGGAAGTGGCTCTGGACTTTAGTGCTCGTTCCGATGTGGGAGATGGCCTTTTCGATTGTTGAGGGCGCCCCACACTCCTGGGGCCGGCGTTGTCGAGAGGTCCCGATCAAGTCCACAATGAATGGAGCTGACAGGGTCAGGCCGGTCTCCTTTCGATTCCAGTCGAAAATTCCCCATCGTTCCGGTTGAGAATCCCCCCGTCCCGGAAACTCGGCTCCGCCGACCAACGGGAGGCGCTATAAGCCCCCAAGTCCATCAGCCCCCTTTCCCTCATAGTGGAACCGTGTAGTCTGAACGGCCCGGAGTGGTCGAGGCCGCGCCAGTTTTGCGCGAGGAAGTGGAGCCTTGACGGCGAGGACCGTTCTGCAAGATTTCTGGTGAGGGAAAAGGGGGCGAGACGTTCCGCTTGTTGGTCCTCTTCTCGCGTAAACAAACCAGCCTTGCGCCGATCCTTTTGAGCCGGTGGCTCTCCCCACGAATGTTGATCGTGGTTGAGTGATGCAGCAATTCGATCCAGAATCGCCGTGGCGATGATCGGACCCCCAAAGACACTCCTTCTGAGCCGTTTCCGGACACGCGTGCAACGTACAACGCAACCGATCCACTTCCCGCCGGTTTTCGGCATGTCCGGCCCTGATTCTAAAGGGGTTCGATCTCAGCTGGAAGCGGTCGCGGGGAGCCCTACGGTGTGATATCGATGCCTGTCAGGATTTCAAATTCGATTGAGAATCCACCATGGCCGGGCGCACTCATTCGCAGTACGCAGCTGCACGTGAACCCGCCAGAAAAAATCCTCGTCCTGTCGAGGATGAAGGGCAGATCGCCCCCGACGTAACAGTGCAGCATACCGTCACTACACCCTTGCTCATGCCAGTTTGCTGAGCCAGGTGAACGGATATCCGAGCCATTTTTCGGAGCCGGAGCTGTTGAGGCGTGCCAAAGCCCTGATCAGCAACTAGTGAAGCATGATGAACCCGTTAGGTGATCCAGCAAGTGTTCTGCGAACACTGGTACTGGCCTTAGACCGCTGTCCGGAATTCAGAGCCTTCTCTTAGCGGTCCTGCTGGCGGGGACGGCTCAGTTGGTCCGCCTGCCGCTTCATGCACAGACCTTCATTCCTCTGATCACCTACATTCCGTTCA
>Ga0335077_10004008_pt1 | contig 17911 bp, 9 predicted proteins | sample Lox_Sample_31_FD_207151 | JGI IMG/M metagenome (GOLD analysis project Ga0335077, IMG submission 207151) | Soil microbial communities from Loxahatchee National Wildlife Refuge, Florida, United States - Lox_Sample_3.1 | ecosystem: Environmental > Terrestrial > Soil > Wetlands | place: USA: Florida... | reverse complement strand
CCTCCCACTGTTCGAGAGTCATTCCGTCGGGCAAGACCGGCTCGGATGAATTGGCTGCCTTGGCACGCGGCGCGTCCAGGCGGATGTCAGCCGGTTCGAGCTGCGAGCCGGTGGCCAGCGCGCAGCCCCGCTCGATCACGTTCTGAAGTTCGCGAACATTTCCCGGCCAGTAATGACCGGTGAGCGTCTGCATCGCCTCCGGGCTGACGCCGGTAATCTGCTTGCCGGATTCGGCGGCAAAGCGCGCGAGAAAAAGCTTCGTCAGCTCGGGGATGTCTTCTTTGTGCGCGCGCAGCGGCGGGATATCAATCGGCACCACGTTCAGGCGGTAGTAAAGGTCCTCGCGGAAGGTGTGCTGCTCGAGGGCCTCGCGCAGATCGCGATTGGTGGCGGCGATGAGCCGCACATCTACCTTGACGGTGCGCGTGCCGCCCAGCCGTTCGAACTCGCGCTCCTGCAGCACGCGCAGCAGCTTTACCTGCACCGCCGGCGGCACATCGCCGATTTCATCGAGAAAGAGCGTGCCCTTGTCCGCCATCTCGAACTTGCCGCGTTTGCTTGTATTGGCGCCGGTGAACGCACCCTTTTCGTAGCCAAAAAGTTCGCTCTCGAGCAGCGTCTCGGGAATTGCGGTGCTGTTGATCTTGACGAAGGGCCCGGAGGCGCGGCGCGACTTCTCGTGAATGGCGCGGCCGATCAGGTCTTTGCCGACGCCGCTCTCGCCTCCCAGCAACACGGTGGCGTTGGTGGGCGCGACGCGCTCCACCGTCGCCAGCACTTCCTGCATTTTCGGGCCGCGCGCCACGATGTTCGGATGCTCGTAACGCTTGCCGAGGGCCTCGCGCAGCGAGCGGTTCTCTTCCCGGAGCTGGCGTACGTCCAGCTCCTTGTGAATCACCATGCGCATTTCGGCGAGGGAGAACGGCTTCAGCACGTAGTCGGCCGCGCCCGCCTTCATTGCCTCGACCGCGGTTTCAACGCTGCCGAACGCGGTCATTACCACCACCGGAAGCGCGGCATTGATTTGCTTGACGGTTTGCAGGAAGGCGAGGCCGTCCTGCCCGGGCAGCTTCAGATCGGTAACCACCAGGTCCACCGTCTCCGCGCGCAGAATCTTCAAACCGGTTTCGGCGTCAGCAGCAGAGAGAGTAGTGAAGCCGTCCTCGCCGAGGTTGAGCTCGAGCAGCCGGCGCATTTTTGCTTCGTCTTCGACAATCAGGACCGTCGGCATCGTGTTTATCCGGGCAGCAGCGCTGTCTCCTTGCGAACTCCGGCCGGTTCCGCGGGGAAAAAGATCACGAAGCGGGCGCCACCGCCGGGCGCATTCTCCACCCGGATGGAACCATGGTGCTCTTCCACAATCTTAGCCACAATCGAGAGTCCCAGCCCCACTCCCGACTGCTTGGTCGTAACAAAGGGGTTAAAAATCTGCTCGCGCAGCTCCGCCGGCACGCCCGGACCGGTATCCTGCAGCCGGATTTCGACGCCGCGGCGGCCATCCGATTCCGCGGCAACAACCTCCACCCGAAGCTTCCCGCCCTGGTCGCCCATGGCTTCGTATGCATTCTGCACCAGATTCAGAAAAGCCTGCTCGCACAGGCTCTCATCGAGCGGCACCAGCGGCAGATTCTCCTGATACTGGCGTTCGATGCTGACCTGCCCTCCGCGCCAGTGCTGCGCCACCGATTTCAGCGCCCGATCGAGCAAAGCCGCAACCTCCTGCGGCGAGGCCGTGGCGCGCAGCGGCCGCGCGAAGTTTAGGAAACGGTTCACCAGCGCGTTGAGCCGATCCACTTCGCTGGAGATGTATCCCGCCAGCTCGCTCGAGAGCGCATCCGAGCCGCGGAGCTTCTCATTCAGCATCTCCGCCGATCCTTTCATCACGCCCAGCGGGTTGCGGATCTCGTGCGCCAGTCCGGCGGAGAGCTGTCCCAGGGCCACCAGGCGCTCGGAGCGGCGCGCCTCGTCCTGCGCCTGCTCCAGCCGCCGATTGGTTTCGGCCAGCTCTTCCGCCAGCTTCTGATGGCGGTCCGACTGGCGACGGCTTTCGAGGACAAAGCGGTTTACCACGCCGGCGGCCAGAAAGAAAAACAGAATGCGTATGGCGAGTTCGGCGACCCCGCGCGCGTCCAGTTCGTATTCCTGAAGGGCCGGGTACAGATAGGAACAGTAGGCGGCGGAGGCCAGCAGCGTCCAAAGCAGCGTCTTCCAGGGCCCGAAGTACAGTGCAGCGGTGACCACGGGCAGATAGTAGATGGGATAATAGCTGCTGTTGATGCCCACATCGCCGGTGTGGTCCAGCAGCAGCGTGGCCAGCAGAATCTTGAGCAGTACAACGTAGGAGCGTCCACGCCGCGGGAAACGCGCGATCAGCCAGCCTTCCGACAGTTGCAGAATTCCAATCGCCAGCAGGGTGAGCTGCTTGTGGTACTCGCGCACCGGGGGCAGGATCGCCAGGCCGGCCAGGAAGATCAACCACAGCAGGTCCAGCCAGTCGATTCTCTTACGCCGCCCTTCGCTCGTGCTCACGCCTTTAGCGCCTGCCCATTCCGCACACACTGCACGACTTTACTTTATACACGGCGGACGCATGCAAGTTGCGCCCTCGCGTGCGAGGCACAATCCCCGTGGCCATGGACGCTTTGCGGTCGTGCCCGGCTGTTACGATATCAAAGAGGCATCCCGGACTATTCGCGATGTAGGAGCGATCGGGGTGGAGCAGGGCTTCAGCCCTGCAGAATCGCAGCGTCTCTGGTGTTCGGCTTCAGCCGCTGAGGTGCTGATGATCGTTGCTTCCAGGGTGTCTTGATAAGTCGAAGCTGAATGGAGTGGCCGTGTCGCGGCTGGAAGACATTGTTCGGCAGAGTGTGGAAGCGCTGCGCGCGCACAAGCTGCGCGCCTCGCTCACCATCGTGGGGCTGACGCTGGGCGTGGCCACGCTAATCACCGTCATGACCATCGTCCAGGGCGCGAACGCATACGTCGAGAACAAGATTGCCAACCTCGGCACCGACGTCTTCCAGATCGCGAAAACGCCCTTCGTGGTAACGGATTGGGACGCGGTAATCAAGGCTCTTCGCTTCAAGCGCATCGAGTGGGACGACGTGCAGGCGGTCAGCGAGCGCTGCAACTCCTGCCGGATGGTGGGAGCATCGGCGACTACGTCCGTCCACGTGCGCTATCGCGAGAAGGAGTTGCAGGACATCAACCTGCTTGGCCACACCGCCAACATGGCCGACATCGACACGCGAACCATCGAGCTCGGCCGCTACTTCGGCGACGCGGAAGATCAGCAGATGGCGAACGTGTGCATCATCGGGCAGACACTGGCGGACGAATTCTTTGCCGGCACCAATCCGCTCGGCCAGGCGCTGCGCGTCGGCAATGACGAATACACCGTCATCGGCACCATGGAGCGCATCGGTTCCGTGCTGGGGCAGGAGCAGGACAATTTCATGATCATCCCTCTGCGCACGTATCTGCGGCAGATGGGCACGCGCTCCAGCCTCACCATCAACGTCAAGACCGCGGGCGGGCCGGCCTTCGAGCAGGCCCAGGATGAGGCGCGCCTGGCCCTGCGCGCGCGCCGTCACCTCCAGCCCGGACAAGACGAGGATTTTTTTATCGGCACCAAGGAAAGTTACATCTCGCTGTGGCGCTCCATCAGCGGCGCTTTCTTCGCCGTGTTCGTGATGGTGAGCTCCATTTCCGCCGTGGTCGGCGGCATCGTCATCATGAACGTCATGCTGGTGAGCGTGACCGAGCGCACCAAGGAGATCGGGGTGCGCCGCGCTCTGGGCGCCACCCAGCGCGACATCCGCCGCCAGTTCCTGCTGGAGAGCGTGCTGCAATGCATCATCGGCGGCGCCGCCGGAATCCTGGGAGGGTTCTTGTGCGCGCTCGCCTTGCGTAGCTTCACTTCCTTTCCTGCCTCGGTGCAGACCTGGGTGGCCGTCCTCGGGCTGATTCTCAGCTCCGCCATCGGGCTGTTTTTCGGCATCTACCCGGCGACGCGCGCCGCGCGCCTTGATCCCGTGGTCGCGCTGAGGTCGGAGTAACGATGCAGCGTGCCGAGATCAAAGAGAACCTGAGGAACGCGCTGGCCACCCTGCGCGGACATAAGGTGCGTTCCGCGCTGACGGTGCTGGGCATCTTCATCGGTGTGGCCTCGGTGATCTCGGTGGCTTCCATCATCGACGGCCTGAACCTCTACGTCCAGAAGCGCGTGGAATCGTTCGGTTCGCGGACGTATTTCATCTCCCGCATCCCATTCGGCCAGCCGCCCGACCGTTTGCCGGAAAAGATGCGCACGCGCCGCTACCTGGAAACGGACCAGGCGCAATACCTGCGCGACTCCTGCCCCGCGATCGAACTGGCCACGCCGTTCAAGACGCGCGCTTTCTTCTTCGGGGAGACCAACGAGGTACACGCCGGGGACAAGCGCGTCGAGCGCATCATCCTGCGCGGCGCCGAGCCCAACTACGTGGATGCCATCCCGCTGTTCGCGGTCAATGAAGGACGATTCCTCTCCCGTTTTGATGAAGAGCACTCGCGCGACGTGGTGGTGCTGGGCGCGGCGCTGGCTGACTCGCTCTTCCCCAACACCGACCCCATCGGCAAGGTTGCGTATGTCAACGGCCGCCAGTATGAAGTGATCGGAGTTTTCGAGAGAGATCCCGGCCTGTTCGGCGGCGGCGGCGTGGACAGCTTCGCGGTCATCCCGCTCTCCAATTTCCAGAAGAACTACCCGGAATCGAAAGAGACGCACATCGCCTTCACCATCCCCAAGAACGGCGATGCACAGCTTGCCGTGGACCAGGTGACGGAGGCCATGCGCCGCCTGCGCCATCTGCGCCACAACCAGGAGAACGACTTCGAAGTCATCTCGTCCGATTTCCTCACTCAGCTCTGGAATCAGCTCACGGGCGCGCTGGTGGTCCTGACCGGCATCATCAGCTCGGTGGGGCTGCTGGTGGGCGGCATCGGAGTGATGAACATCATGCTGATCTCAGTGACCGAGCGCACCCGCGAGATTGGCGTGCGCCGCGCTATCGGCGCGCGTAAGGCCGATATCCGCGTTCAGTTCCTGCTCGAAGCGGTGCTGCTGACCTCGACCGGCGGCGTGCTCGGCATCGTGATCGGGATCCTGGTCGCGACCGTCGTGCGCAACGCGTTCGCATCGGTGCCGGCGACGGTTTCTCTGTTCTGGGTGGTCACTGGGGTAGCGATGTCGGTCGGCGTGGGGCTGTTTTTCGGATCCTATCCAGCGAACCGCGCCGCCAACCTCGACCCCATTGTGTGCTTGCGGTATGAATAAGAGAAATTCCCTTTCCCCGGGAAACTTCAGGACTATTTACCTTACACCGGCCACGGAGGTGCGCTTGAGGGCTTTATGAAGGAGCACCTTCGTACGCTGGGGGAGTGGGATGCAGCGACGACGGAATTAAAGCAGCAGGCGGGTGCTTCTCGAACGTGACACAGGCTTACAAATCACCTGGCGTCAGTCCGGTTTTCTTCGCAATCCGTTTCAGCGCAACCGGGCCGATTTCATCGCTCGCATGCCACGCCCATGTGTAGTCCGGGAAACCTGCCTTTTGGAGCTTCACATGAGAGCCCTTCTTCTCCGTTTTAGGTCGCCAGCCGATACGGAGAAGAGCATCGTAAACGCGGTTTGCTTTACTGCTCGGCCACGTGCTCACAGGAAACGGATTGATTTTGGCGGTTTTCTTACCTCTTCGGTTCTGTCAGCGATGACGCGCAGTGCCAGTGCTGTTACGTTCACTTCGGCGTCTGCCTTAGTCTTTCCGTATGCCATCACTCCCGGAAGCGAAGAAATCTCAGCCAACCACCGACCATCGACCTCTTGTTCAAATTCGATTTCGAAGGATTCGCCCTCTGGCTGTTGCGGGACAGTTGCCATGACAGAACTCTCCAAGCGTGACGGTGGGAAACACCCGGTCGTCGCGGAGAATTATTGGTTGTCCAGAGCTATTGCGTCAAACTAAATCGTCCCACAATACAAGTGCAAGTAGCGATTGGGGTTCTAGGCAATCAGTTTCTCGAATGTGCGCGCAGGCGTAGTGACCATATGAGGTAGCGGTCCAACCTGGATGGGCTTCAATGCGCTAGGACAGACAACCAGGCGCTAGGCTGCCGCGGAGCGTGCGCGGAGATAGGCGTCGATGCCGCGGGCGGCGCTTCGTCCTTCCTGAATCGCCCAGACCACCAGCGACTGCCCACGCCGCACGTCACCGGCCGCGAACACTCCGGGAACGGAAGACATGTAGCTTTCATCGGTGGCGACGTTGCCGCGGTTATCGAGCTTGACGCCGAGCTGCTGCAGAAGTCCGCTGCGCACCGGGCCGACGAATCCCATGGCCAGCAGAACCATGTCGCACTCGAGGAAAAACTCGGAACCGGCGACCGGCTCGAATTTGGGAGGCGGTCCCACGCGCACAACGGCCAAGCCTGTGACACGGCCATCGCCGTTGCCGTGGAATGCGGTGGTGGAGACACTCCACTCGCGAACGCCACCTTCCTCATGCGAACTTTCGGTCCGCAGTTGCATCGGCCACAACGGCCAGGGCGTGCTGGGCGAGCGCTCCGCCGGAGGCATGGGCAGCAGCTCGAACTGATGGACCGACTTGGGGTGCTGGCGGTGCGTGGTTCCCAAGCAGTCGGCGCCGGTATCGCCGCCGCCGATGATGATCACGCGCTTTCCGGTGGCGACGATTTCTTCATTCGTGCGGAGATCGATGCCTTCGCAGCGCCGGTTCGACTGCGAAAGAAAATCGACAGCATAGTGGATGCCCTTGAGCTCGCGTCCGGGAACCGGCAGGTCGCGCGGCTGCTCGGCGCCGCCGGCCAGCAGCAGGGCATCGTGGTTCCGGCGCAGCTCGGCCACCGAGACATCCACGCCCACGTGGACGTTGTTCACGAACTCGATGCCTTCTTCCACCAGTTGCTGCAACCGGCGATCAAGCACGTGCTTCTCGAGTTTGAAATTCGGAATGCCGAAGCGCAGCAACCCGCCCGCTTTTTCGTTCTTCTCGTAAACCGTAACCTTGTGCCCGGCGCGCCGTAACTGCTGCGCGGCCGCCAGGCCGGCGGGACCGGAGCCGATCACCGCGACGCGATGTTCGGTTTCCACCGCGGGTGGTTCCGGACGTATCCATCCCGCGCTCCAGGCGTGCTCGATGACCGTCTTTTCAATCTGCCGGATCGTGACCGGCGGCTCATTGATGCCCAGTACGCAGGAGGCTTCGCAGGGCGCCGGACAAATTCGCCCCGTGAACTCGGGGAAGTTGTTGGTGGCGTGCAGGCGGCGGATCGCTTCCTGCCAGCGGTTGCGGTACACCAGATCGTTCCAGTCGGGAATGATGTTGTTCAGCGGACAGCCGGTGTGGCAGAAGGGCACACCGCAATCCATGCAGCGCGCGCCCTGCGCCTGCACTTTCTCCTCGGGAAAGTCGCGGTACACCTCGAACCAGTCGTTCACCCGTTCGGTGACAGGCCGCCGCGGCGGTAGCTCCCGCGGATATTCCAGAAATCCCGTTACTTTACCCATTAGTCACCACTCTCGAACCCTTTCATCGCATAGCCGCCAGCGCTGATGCGGCCTTGGCTGGGGGCGGCGGATTGAAGGCCGCAACGACAGCCTTCGCCCGCGGTATCCCCAGCACCCGCTTATAGTCGTGCGGGAACACCTTCACGAATTTCGGAATCATCTCAACCCAGTTATCGAGCACGTAGCTGGCGCGCGGACTGCCGGTGTAAGCCAGGTGCCGCTCGATCAGCAAGCGCACGGTCTCGATATCTTTATCTTCCACCAGCGGTTCCAGATCGACTCCCGCAAGGTTGCAGCGCTTCTCGGCGAAATCGCCCAGCTCATCGAGCACGTAGGCAAAGCCGCCATTCATGCCCGCGGCGAAATTGCGCCCGCATTCCCCCAGCACCACCACCGCGCCGCGCGTCATGTACTCGCAGCCATGGTCGCCGGTGCCTTCCACCACCGCGCTGGCGCCGGAGTTGCGGACCGCAAAGCGTTCGCCCGCAACCCCGCTGAAGAAGGCCTCGCCGCCGGTCGCGCCGTACAGCGCCACGTTGCCGATAAGGATGTTTTTCTCCGGCTGGAACTTCGACTCTTTGGGCGGAAATACGATCAGCCGCCCGCCCGAAAGTCCTTTGCCGGTGTAATCGTTGGCATCGCCTTCGAGAGTGAGGGTGATGCCATGGGCCAGAAACGCCCCGAAGCTTTGTCCGGCCGAGCCATCGAAATCGAAACGGATGGTGTCACCCGGCAATCCCGCCGCGCCGTAGCGCCGTGCGATCTGGCCGCTCAGCATGGTTCCCACCGAGCGATGCACGTTGCGGATGGGCAGCTTGAGATGCACCGGCTGCTGGCTCTCCAGGGCCTCGCGCGCGTAGTCGATCAAGCGATAATCGAGCGACTGGTGCAGGCCGTGATCCTGCGCCTGCTTGCAGCGCCGCGCAATGCGCGCCGGCATCTCCGGCTTATAGAGGATGCTGCTGAAGTCGAGGCCGCGCGCCTTCCAGTGGTCGATGGCGGGTTTCATTTCCAGCATGTCGACCCGTCCCACCATCTCGTCGAAGGTGCGGAAGCCCAGCTCGGCCATGATGCTGCGTACCTGTTCCGCCAGGAAGAAGAAGAAGCGGATCACATGCTCGGGCTGTCCCTGGAACTTCTTGCGCAGCTCGGGATCCTGCGTGGCGATGCCCACCGGGCAGGTATTGAGGTGGCACTTGCGCATCATCACGCAGCCCATGGCGACCAGCGGCATAGTTGCGAAGCCGAATTCTTCAGCTCCCAGCAGCGCCGCAATGACCACATCGCGCCCGGTTTGCAGTTTGCCGTCGGTCTGCAGGCGAATCCGTCCGCGCAGGTCGTTCATCACCAGAACCTGCTGGGTCTCTGCCAAGCCAAGCTCCCACGGAATCCCGGCGTGCCGGATCGAACTGAGCGGCGAGGCGCCGGTGCCGCCCGAATCGCCGCTGATGAGGATCACGTCCGCATGGGCCTTGGCCACTCCGGCCGCAATTGTGCCCACGCCGACTTCCGCCACCAGCTTCACCGAGATCCGCGCCTTGGGATTGGCGTTCTTCAGGTCGTAAATAAGCTGGGCCAGGTCTTCAATCGAATAAATATCGTGATGCGGCGGAGGCGAGATCAGTCCCACGCCCGGAATTGAGCGGCGCACGCGAGCGATGGTTTCATCCACCTTGTGGCCGGGAAGCTGTCCGCCTTCGCCCGGTTTTGCGCCCTGCGCCATCTTGATCTGCAGCTCGTCGGCGTTAACCAGATACTCCGCCGTAACTCCGAAGCGGCCGGAAGCCACCTGCTTGATCGAGCTGCGGCGATCGTCGGCAAAACGCACTTCGTCTTCACCGCCCTCGCCGGTATTCGACCTGCCGCCGATCCGGTTCATGGCCCGGGCGAGGGTCTCATGCGCTTCCTTGCTGATGGAACCGAACGACATCGCGCCCGTCGCAAAATGGCGGACGATTTCGCTGGCCGGTTCGACTTCTTCGATTGGGACCGGCGCCGCCGGCTTCTTGAACTGCATCAGGCTGCGCAGCGTGCACAGGCGCTGGTTCTGATTGTCGATGGAATCGGAGTATTCCTGGAAGGTCTGGAAACTGTCTTCCCGCACCGCGCGCTGCAGCTTGCTGATGGTGAACGGATTCACCAGGTGCTGCTCGCCGTTGGCGCGATAGGAATAACTGCCACCCACGGCGAGTTCCGGATCCGAATCCGTAACCGGCTCCAAGGCATGCTGGTGCTTCATTTCCGCTTCGCGGGCGATCACGTCGAGCCCAATGCCCTCGATGCGCGAAGTGGTTCCCGTGAAGTATTTCTGCACCAGCGATTTGCTCAGGCCGATGGCCTCGAACACCTGCGCCCCGCGATAGCTTTGCAGGGTGGAGATGCCCATCTTGGAAAAGGTCTTCAGCAATCCTTTATTGATGGATTTCTTGAAGTTCTTCAGGGCGCTGGCAAAGCTGGCCCCTTCCGGCAGATGGCCGCGGTTGACCATATCTTCGAGCGTCTCGATGGCCAGATAGGGATTGACGGCGCTGGCGCCATAGCCGATCAGCAAGGCGAAGTGCATGACTTCGCGCGGCTCGCCCGACTCGACCACCAGCGCGCACTTCGAGCGCGTGGCTTCGCGCACCAGGTGATTGTGAACGGCCGTGAGCGCCAGCAGGCTGGGGATAGGCGCATATTCTTCGTCCACACCGCGATCGGAAAGAATCAGCAGCGTGTAGCCGGATTTGAGCGCCAGTGTGGCTCGCCGGCAGAGACCATTCAGTGCGTCTCGCAGTCCCTTCTCGCCGCTATCCACCCGGTACAGGGTGGGCAGCGTGGTGGCCAGGAAGTCGCCCTGCGAAACCCGGCGCAGCCGCTCCAGATCATTGTTGGTCAGCACCGGATGGTCGAGCCGCAGGGTGTGGCAGTTAATGGGCTCTTCATCCAGGATGTTGCGTTCCTGCCCGATGTAGCTGATCAGCGACATCACCAGCTCTTCGCGGATGGGGTCAATGGGCGGGTTAGTGACCTGCGCGAACAGAATGCGGAAATAATTGAACAACGACTGCGGATGGTCGGACAGGCAGGCGAGCGGCGTGTCCCAGCCCATCGATCCGATGGGCTCCTGCCCGTCAACCGCCATGGGCAGCAGGATGCGGCGCAGATCTTCGTCGCTGTATCCGAACATGCGCTGGCGGAAAACGATGGTGTCGTGGTCCGAGCCCATCACGCGGTAGGGCTCCGGCAGATCGTCGAGCCGTATCTGGTTCTCCTTCAGCCATTGCCCGTACGGCTTGCGCTTGACCAGGTCGCCCTTGAGCTCCTCATCGGAAATGATCCGGCCCTGCTCGGTGTCGACCAGGAACATCCTGCCGGGCTGCAGCCGCCCCTTCATGCAGACATTTTCCGGCTTCACCGGCAGCACGCCGGTTTCGGAAGCCATCAGCACCAGGCCATCCTCGGTGACCAGATAGCGCGCCGGACGCAGGCCGTTGCGGTCGAGCGTGGCGCCGATCACGCGGCCGTCGGTGAAGGCGATGGCCGCGGGCCCGTCCCAGGGTTCCATCAGCGAAGCGTGGTACTCGTAAAAATCCCTTTTCTCCGTACTCGTGTGTTCGGACCAGGCCTCGGGAATCATCATGGCCATGGCATGCGGCAGGCTGCGGCCGGACTGCACCAGCAACTCGAGCACGTTATCGAAATTCGCCGAGTCGCTGCCGCCGGGCGTCACGATGGGGTACAACTTGCTGATGTCATCGCCAAACAGCGGCGAGGCCAGCGTGGCCTGGCGGGCCACCATCCAGTTGGCGTTTCCCTTGACGGTGTTGATCTCGCCGTTGTGCGCCACGTAGCGGTAGGGGTGCGCCAGGTGCCAGGTGGGAAACGTGTTGGTCGAGAACCGCTGGTGTACCAGGCACAGCGCGCTGCTGACATCGGGATCGGTCAGCTCACGGTAAAAGTTGCTGATCTGCGGCGCCAGCAGCAGGCCCTTATAAATAATGGTGCGGGCCGAGAGCGAAGGCACATAGAACATGCCCTTGTGCTCGAGGTTCGAACTGGCGATCTCGTTCTCCACGCGGCGGCGGACGAGATAAAGCTTGCGCTCGAAGGCGTCCACGTCCATGCCGGGGGCGCGCCCAAGAAAGATCTGCTGGATGTAGGGTTGGGAAGCGCGCGCGACACGCCCAATCGCGGAGCCATCCACCGGAGTGTCGCGCCAGCCGAGAACCGTCAAACCCTCTTCCCGCGCCACACGCTCCAGCACTCCTTCGCATTGCAGGCGGTCGTGCTTCTCCACCGGGAAGAAGACCATCCCCACGCCGTACTCGCCCGGTGCCGGCAGGTTGAATCCCAGGGCGGCACATTCGCGGGCGAAGAACTTATGTGGGATCTGGATCAGGACCCCGGCGCCGTCGCCGGTCTCAGCATCGCAGCCGCTGGCGCCGCGGTGGGTCAGGTTGATCAGGACGTGGATGCCCTTGACGATGATGTCGTGCGACTTCTCGCCCTTGATGCTCGCCACGAAGCCGATACCGCAGGCATCGCGCTCGTTGCGCGGATCGTACAGCCCCTGGGGCTCTGGAAGTCCTTGGAAATACTCGTCTTGGTTCATCCTGCAGCCGACCTTTCTCTCCCCGTTTCTGTGCCGACACTAGCCATACAGTGCCCTCCGGCACCTGTATGGCGACAAATCACCAGATACTTTAATACGCGTAAATCAACCTCCAGTACAGCGCACAATTTCGATGGAAACGATGAAAAATTCAGCGGTACGGAAGAGCCCGGCCGCTACCCCTTATATTGGGAGACGGTGAAAAATATCGATGTTGCGCGCCCTTTCGAACAGGCGTCTCGCTTCTCGCGCCGGGCAATCATCTCCGAGCAACTGGCGCACAGGGCGCCGGACCGCGGATTCCGACACTGCAAAGTTCGCAGCGCTCGGGCTGATGGCCGATTGCCATAGTGCTCCCATCAGGTCGCTAACCGGGTAATGCCCAGCTTCTGCATCTTGTAGATCAGTGTGGTCCGTTTCAGGCCGAGCCGCTGAGCCGCGCCGTTGCGGCCTCCCACCACCCCGTTGCTTTCGCCCAAAACCTTAATGATGTGGCTGCGCTCGGCCTCTTCCAGCGTATTGAGGTTGGTCGATGGGGCAGTGGCCGTCCGTTCGAGCTCGCCCAGCGGCGCCCGCAACATTTTCCCCGGCGACAGGATCACGGCGCGCTCGATGAAATTCTGCAGCTCGCGGATATTGCCCGGCCAGGAATAGCGGGCGATCGCCTCCATGGCCTGGTCCGGGATGTCTTCTATCTTCCTGTCCATCTCGCGCGAATATTTGGCGACGAAGTGCCGCACCAGCAGGGGAATGTCGTCCGCACGCTCGCGCAGCGGGGGAATATTGACGGGGAAGATATTCAGCCGATAGTAGAGGTCGCTGCGAAACTGCTTGTCGGCGACCATCTGCGGCAGATCGCGGTTGGTGGCGGCGATCAGGCGCACGTCCACCCGCTGCGTGTGTGTGCTGCCCAGCCGCTCGAACTCCCTTTCCTGTAGCACGCGCAGCAGCTTGGGCTGCAGCTCCAGCGGAATGTCGCCGACTTCATCCAGGAACAGCGTCCCCTTGTGCGCCAACTCGAAGCGCCCGACCCTCTGCGCGATGGCGCCCGTGAAAGCGCCCTTCTCATGGCCGAACAGTTCGCTCTCCAGCAGTCCGGTAGGGATGGCGGCGCAGTTGGCTTTGACCATAAGGTGATCGTGCCGCGCGCTCAGATTGTGGATGGCTCGCGCGACCAGCTCTTTGCCGGTGCCGGTCTCACCGATGATGAGCACGGTCGAGTCGGTGGGCGCCACGGTTTCGACCTGCTTCAACACCGCACGCAGACCCGGGCCGCCGCCAATAATTTCTTCGAAATCGTGCTCCACGCGCAGCTCGTCGCGCAGATAAGAGCTTTCTTCCGACAACCGCTTCTGCGCTTCCTTGATCCGGCGATGCTCCAAAGCATTGCCGACGGCGATCGCCACCTGGTTCGCGATCGGGCCGAGAAACGCAATGTCCTCATCGGTGAACGCGGTAGGCGTGCGCCGGTTCAGTTGCAGGATACCCAGCACGCGGTCGCGGCTGATCAAGGGCAGGAAGCACATTGCTTTGATGCCTTCGACCTCGCCGATCTGGCGGGCGCGCGGATCGAGCCAGTCGGGAAATGGCGCGGTCATGGTGAGCGGCTGGCCGGTGTCGAACACTCTTCCCGAACCCGAGCCGTTCCGCGGGATATGAAGCTGCTTGCGCATGAAGCCTTTGCCGTCGGGAAAGTCCACCATGTGCACCTGGAAATCATCGCGCTCAGGATCGGGCAACGATATGTTGACGGAGTCACAGGCCATGACCTGCCGCAGCGTTCCGGAGACGGCACGGAAGATCTCTTCGAATTCCAGGTTGGAGACCGCGCTGTTGGTGACCTCCAAAAGCAGGCCGAGCCGGTCGCGCTCACGGGCCACCTGCTGCTGCAAGGCACGGGCATCTTCATAATTGAGCGCGTTGTCGACGGCAGTGGCCACCTGTCCGGCTACCAGCAGGGCGATTTCGACGTCGGCCGGAGTGTAAGCGTCCGGTCGCGAGGCGCCGAAGTTCAGCGCCCCCAGCCGGCGGCGCGCTGAGGTGAGCGGCACGCTGCACAGCGACCGAACACGGTGCGCAAGAAACCGCTTTATCGACTCGGGATAATGCGGGTACTGCTCCGCGTCGCTGATGATCAGCGTCTCCTGCTGCTGCCACACCCAGGCAGAGAGCGACTCGTCCATGGCAAACTCCGTGCCAGGTTCCAACTTGGGGACGCGGGTCTCGAGGGTATGCAACCGCATCACGTTCCGTGCCGGATCGTGCAGCACTACGCTGAGATAGCAGAAGTTCAAGAGACCACGGAGGCGGCCGGCCAGATCATGAAAAAGCTCCGGCAGGTTCTCGTGGGAGGCGATGATGCGCGAGATTTCCAGCAGGGCCCGGTATTTTTCGGCAAGAAAATGGGCTGACTCTGGCATGCGAGCGGGAGCCAAATCAACGCCGAGCGATTGGACCAAAACTTCACCCCCATAGGTACGCGAGATCCGAATCGCCCCGGCCTCACCACCTCTTTAGCTGAATGGGATGCGTCGCTGCGCGGCAGAGCTTCAAACATCTGTGTAAAAAAATCGTTAACACGAATCGCAAAATCTGAATCCTGCGGGAACGCGCGCGACGGTAATTTGCCACTCTGTCAGATTATCGACTGACGAATCGCGCTCCGCACCGCGTAGATAAATTCGCGAATCATCGTAACCGGCATCGCGACAAAGACCTGGCTGCCGAAAATGAATGAGCGTTCGAGTTGGCAACGCGCTTGCCCTTCTTCCAACCGAATTTCGAAAAAAGGAGAAGCAAAAATGAAATCGCATATCATTCAAGTCGCAACCAACAAGGTTGGTTTGATCTTTCTGTTGCTGGCGCTGGCGGTTGGCACGGCTCATGCGCAGAACGGCATCTGGAAAGTGGATGCGGAGCATTCGACAGCGCGGCTCTCTCTGGGATCAGTGGAGACCGGAGTGGCGCGCGTCAGCGGAAGCGTGGCGTTCGATGCAAGCAATCCTGCGGACCCGGTCGTCAACCTGAACATCGGGTCAGGCATTTCGACCGCGGAAGACCCGCAGATCAGCTTTCAATCCGAGCGCTCGGCAATCACCAGTGACGGCAAACTGGCAGTGGTCGGCAAATTGTCCGTCACGCGCGTCGAGCGTCCGGTCATTTCGTACGTTGGCGGCGGCGAAGGGTACTACGGAGCTCAGTACGGCGAGCCCGTGGTTAACACCGACAGCCGGGAAGTCACGCTGGTATTCCCCAAGCCGGGTGATCCGCAGAACGGAAGGATGCAACTCTCGGTCTTGGCCGACATCAGCCGCGAGCGCTTCCCGCAGTTGCTGAACGCGCTGGCCGAAGGCAACTGGGCGAGCGTGGTGGTTGAAGACGAGCAGTGCACGATTACGACGCCGGTCGGTGAGGATTACCACGGCGCGGATTGCACCGGAACTCCGGTTGAGGCTGCGACCAACAGCGTGATCGCATACACAGGCGGCGGCGACGGCTACTACGGCTCCCAGCCGGCGGTGGTTCCTGATGGCAACCACGCCACCATCGCTCTGAACCTTCAGCTCACGCAGGCGGCCTCTGCGCCATCCGCTGCACAGCCTGCTGGAAACTGAAAATTGAACGCACTTTCGGAGGGACTCGCGAAGCGCGAGTCCTTTTTTTTTTGCGCGCCGCGCCATGTGCACACCAGCCGTTGCATCCCAAATTTGCACACACGCTGCGTCATTACCAACTAACTACTTGACAGATTTCTTGCGCCGTCGTTTCTTTCTCAAGCGCTGGTGCGGCACGGCGCGAGAAATTTTCCACACGAAAATTTTTCGTGCTAGTATGCCGAGCAGGCGCCAAGTTCGTCAGGCTCTCTGGTTCTGCAGCTCCGGCCGAAGATTTTCGGCACAACCCCAAGGTGGTTCAGCCCGGGCATTGCGCACAGCACGTCCTGCTCGGCAGCGCACTTTCATATTGTCGGTTTTTTTATTGACGATTTCTTTCCGCCGTTTCCGCCCCTCAGCAACGGCAACCTAGTGGCCGCAGAAAATGTCGCTTGTGTCATCCGCAACCGCCGCAGCTAATCCCTGGATCCGGATCCTCGGGGCCCTGGAGAAAAAGATCAACCGCACCACCTTCGAGACCTGGCTCAAGCCCACGCGCTTCAGCCACACCGAGGGCGGGGTGCTCTACATCCGCATGCCCCGGCCGGAATTCCGGGTGGTCGAAGAGAAGTACATGGACCTCATCCTGGAGGCCATCGACAACCTTGGGCTCGAGCTGCAGGACGTAAAGTTCGTCACCGAAGAGGACGATCCCACGGCCACTCCCGTCCGCCACAGCTTCCCGGCGAAGCCGGCGCAGGGGGTGAATGCAGCCGCGGCGAGCGGCGCGCGGCCGGGATCGCAGGCGCGCTTCGACTTCGATTCCGCCGCCCAGCTCAATCCCAAGTACACCTTCGACGGATTCGTCATCGGCGCCGGCAACCAGTTCGCTCACGCCGCCGCCCGCGCCGTCGCCGAGAACCCCTCGAAGTGCTACAACCCGCTGTTCCTCTACGGCGGTGTCGGCATGGGCAAGACCCACCTGATGCAGGCCATCGGGCAGGAGGTCAAGCGGAACCAGGCGCAGCTCTCCATCTGTTACATCTCCAGCGAGAAGTTCACCAACGAGGTGATCAACTCGCTGCGCTATGACCGCATGAGCAGCTTCCGCGACCGCTTCCGCACCGTGGACGTGCTGCTCATCGACGACATCCAGTTCCTGGCCCAGAAGGAGCGTACCCAGGAGGAGTTCTTCCACACCTTCAACGCGCTGCACGAGTCGATGAAGCAGATCGTGATCGCCAGCGACCGTCCGCCCAAGGAGCTGGCCGAGATCGAAGACCGCCTGCGCAGCCGCTTCGAGTGGGGCCTGATCGCCGACATCCAGCCGCCCGACCTCGAGACCAAGGTCGCCATCCTGCAGAAAAAGTCGGAAAGCGAGCGCGTCCAGTTGCCGACCGACGTGGCGCTCTACATTGCGTCCAACATCCGCTCCAATGTGCGCGAGCTCGAAGGCGCCATGATCCGCCTGATCGCCTACTGCTCGCTCACCGGCGCGCAGGTGAACCTGCAGACTGCCCAGTCCGTGCTGAAGAACTTTATCGACGCGCAAAGCCGCAAGGTGACCATCGAGGCCATCCAGAAAGCGGTGGGCGAGCAGTTCGGGCTGAAGCTTACCGAGCTTAAGGCCAAGAACAACGCGCACTCGATTGTCTATCCGCGGCAGATCGCCATGTACCTGGCCAAGCATCTGACCGAAGCTTCGCTGCCGGAGATCGGCCGCCAGTTCGGCGGCAAGCACCACACCACCGTGATGCATTCGGTGGAGAAGATCGAGACCGTGCGCAAGGCCGACAAGGATTTGAACAGGCTACTGAATAAACTGACCGAGCAGTTGGGTGGATGATTCGTGGAGTTTCCGCTTGCGGCGTCAGGGTTTTCCACCACAAAGGCGTATTCCCTCAGCCAGCCCTGTGGACGCCTTGTGGAAGCTGTGCAGGCCTGGGGTCCGATTTTCTCCGCTCGCCGGGTTTTCCGCTCCCGCCACAGGCCAGGGGACGGAATATGCGCGCGCTTCGGCGGCAGATCCGGAGCGGCTTCAGCAGGATGGCTGGTATTTCCACTTTTCCCCAGCCCCTACTGCTACTACTGTTTTGAAGTTTAGGTTTTTGATATAAGAGGTAAACGTGATAGAGGCGCCAGTTATGGAATCGACCG
>Ga0335077_10004007_pt1 | contig 17912 bp, 7 predicted proteins | sample Lox_Sample_31_FD_207151 | JGI IMG/M metagenome (GOLD analysis project Ga0335077, IMG submission 207151) | Soil microbial communities from Loxahatchee National Wildlife Refuge, Florida, United States - Lox_Sample_3.1 | ecosystem: Environmental > Terrestrial > Soil > Wetlands | place: USA: Florida... | reverse complement strand
CGGAGTGGGACGGTTTCAGCGCGGATGCGCATCGCTACCTCGACGGGGAGCCGTTCGAGGAGCTGAGCGGCACGGAGCTGGCCGCCGCCGACCGGCTGGCGGCCGAGGTCCGTGACTACGCGGCGCGGCTCGCGCCCGTGGATCCGGCGCTGGACGAACGTGTGATGACCGCGGTCCGCCGGCGCGCGCCGGCCCGGCGCCGGAGCGGCCTGGCGTGGCTGATGGCCCCCCGGACGGTGAAGCTCCGGCCCGTGTGGGTGCCCGTCCTCGCGGCGGCTGCGGCGCTGGTGGTGTGGCTCGCGCCGCGCGGGAACGGCGGGAGCCCCGTCCCGGTGGCCGCGGCGCCGGCGCGCGCCAGCGCCGACACGGTGTTCGTGCGCTTCGAGCTCGAGGCGCCGCAGGCGCGGAGCGTCTCGGTGGCCGGCTCGTTCAACGGCTGGCAGGTCGGTGCGCTGACGATGGTCCGGGACGCCCGCGGCGTGTGGTCGGCGACGGCCCCACTTCCGGTGGGCGAGCATCGGTACGAGTTTGTGATCGACGGGACTCGCTGGGTGCCCGATCCGACCGCGCATGCGGAGGTGGACGACGGGTTCGGGGGACGGAACAGCGTGATCGTGGTGGGCCCGAAGGGGCTGGTGAGATCATGAACCGGTTGCGTCGGTCCGCGATCGCAGCGGGGCTCCTCCTGGTGCCGGCGGTGCTCGCGGCCCAGGGCGCCGGCATCGAGGGCAGACTCCAGACGCGCGGCCTGCCCGCGAGCCTGGCGCATCGCGTGGCGGTGGTCGCCACCGCGGCTGCGGCGCGCGGCGTGCCCGACGGGCCGCTGGCCGACAAGGCCATCGAGGGATGGGCCAAGCAGGTGCCGCCCGACCGGATCGTGGTCGCCGTGCAGCACTTCGCGGACCAGATGGCCAGCGCGCGTACCGCCGTGATCGATGCCGGCATCGAGTCGCCGCCGGGCCCGGTGATCGCGGCGGCGGCCGAAGCGATGCGCAGCGGGATGCGCGCCGATCAGGTCCGCAGCGTCGTGCAGGCCGCCGGCGAGGGCGCCGTCGCCGCCCCGGGCCTCAGCGTGGCGGCGGCGCTGTCAGCCCAGGGCCTCGGCAGCGACCAGGCCACGAAGATCGTCGTGGGCGCCATGCACAGCCACCGCAGCATGGCGGACCTGCTCGACCTCCCTTCGGTCGCGCGCGTGATGCACGACCAGGGCATGAGTCCCGGCGACATCGAGCATCGCATGATGAACGGCGACGGCGACGGCGACCAGGGCAGCGGCCGCTCCGGGGACCGGGGCGACCGCCCGTCGAGCGTGCCGCCGGGCACTCACGACCACGATGGCCATTCCCACGATCGGTGACGTGTAGAATCTGCCTCGCGGCGGCCGCGCTGCTGCTTCTCGCGGCCACCTCGCTCGCCGCGCAACAGGTCCGCTTCCGTCTCGGCGGCGTCCGCGCGCGTTACGCCGACACCGTTTCGGGGTCCGCCGGCACCCTGACCACGCGCCTGACCTGGGATGGCCGCCGCAGTACCGGCGCGCTCGACGGCTCCTTCACGCAATTCACCTCCGGGGCGTGGGCCGCACAGGCCGCCGGCTCGCTGTTCGGCATCCGGCTGCTGAGCCCGCACGTGGGTCTGGGCCTCAGGGTGGACGGCGACGGGGGCTACATCGAGGGCGGCACTTGGAGCGCGCTGGGCTCGGCCGGACCCGTGGCCGCGGTGGTCGCGGGAGACTGGATGGTCTCCGCCGGCGTGGCCGGGGGCGCCGTGCGCAGGGTGGACCAGGTCTCCAGCGCCACCGTGGACGGCAGCCTCACGGTGCGCCGGGACGTCGGCCGGTGGAGCGTGCAGGGCAGCGTCGCCGGCACGCAGGCGGGCCCCACCCGCTTCGCCGACGCGACCGTGGGCCTGCAGCTCCGCGCCGCCCGGCTCACGCTGAGCACCCTCGCGGGCGCGCGTTCCGGCAATCTCGGCGGCAAGCCCTGGTACCAGGGCCGCGCCGCGCTTCGCGCCACGTCGTGGGCGACCTTCGAGGCGGAAGCGGGCACCTATCCGCGGGATCTCAGCGGTTTCACCGAGGGCGCCTTCCTCAGCTTCGGCGTGTGGCTCGGCGGCGGGCTCCGCGCCATTGCCCAGCCCCGCGCGCCGGGATTCGACGGCTCGGCGCCGGCGAGCGTGGCCGTCGAGGTGATGGACCCGGGGCATCAGCGTGTGACGTTCCTGGTGCCGGACGCCCACGACGTCGCCATCGCCGGCGAGTGGAACGAGTGGACTCCGGTCGCGCTCGAGCGGGTCGATGGCGAGCACTGGCGGGCCAACCTGGCCCTGAGCCAGGGCGCCCACCGCTTCTCGCTGGTGGTGGACGGCCGCCGCTGGATGGTGCCGCGCGGCGTCGCGACCCTGCCCGACGACATGGGCGGCACGGTCGGCCTGCTGGTCGTGGACCGCTAGGCCGCCTTCGCGTGTCGGCACGCCGGCGCCGACCGATTGCCGCCGGCCATCTGCCGACGGCGAAATCCTACCATTCTGCACGAGATTCAACTTCCGGATTCCCGTCGGACGCACTAGGCTTTGGCCAGCCCAATCCGAGCGAGGTCCTATGAGCCTGATCCGTTCGTATCGAGTCGCTCTCGCGGCGGCGGCCGGGGCGACGGCGTTGCTGGCGCTGGGCGCGGTGCCCGCGGCAGCCATTCCGAGCTTCGCCCGTCAGACCAAGCTGCCGTGCAGCGCCTGCCACACGCAGTTCCCCGAGCTGACCGAGTTCGGCCGGGTCTTCAAGCTCAACGGCTATACTCTGCGGGCGATCGAGTCCATCGAGGACTCGGTGAGAGGTCGGCAGGCGCTGTCGCTCAACCTGATGCCCATCGTGTCGATCATGGCACAGGCGTCGGCGACCCAGGTGGCCAGGGCGCAGCCGGGCAGCCAGAACGGGAGCGTCCTCCTGCCCGACCAGCTCAGCGTCTTCCTGGCGGGCGGCATCTCTCCGAAGCTCGGGACGTTCGTGCAGGTGACCTACGACCCGCAGAGCGGGCTGCTGGCGCTCGACAACACCAGCATCCGCTTCGCGACGAGCGCGGCGCTGCTCGGACAGCCGGCCGTGGTCGGCCTCAGCCTGAACAACAACCCGACCGTGCAGGACCTGTGGAACAGCACGCCGGCGTGGGGCTTCCCGTTCGCGTCCTCGTCGGCGGCTCCCGCGCCGGCGGCCGGATCGATGGTGGACGGAGGTCTCGCCCAGGCCGTCGCCGGACTGTCCGTCTACACCTACGTGAACGGCACCGTGTACGCCGAGCTCGGCGCGTACCGGTCGTCTCCGCTCGGAGCCGCGCGGCCGCTTGCGTCGACGGACAGCGGGGTGATCAACGGCGTGGCGCCGTACTGGCGCCTGGCGGTGACCAAGCCGGTGGGCGGCGGCAGCCTGGAGCTGGGCACCTACGGGATGTGGGCGAAGCGGCAACCGGCCGGCTTCGTGCCCGGCGGGCCGTCGGACCGGTATACCGATCTGGCCGCGGACGTGCAGCTCCAGACGGGCGGGGGGATCACGCTCGCGGGCACGTGGATCCACGAGTCGCGGTCGCTGGATGCGTCGGTCGCCGCGGGCGCCGCGGCCGTGAAGTCGCAGAGCCTCGACGCCGTGCGGGTGCGTGCGACCTACCACGGCGGGCAGCTGTACGCGGTGCACGTCGCGCCGTTCCTGATCTCGGGGACGACCGACGCGACGCTGTACGCCCCGGGCGACGTGTCGGGCAGCGCCAACGGGAGCCCGAACAGCAGCGGCGTGATAGGCGAGCTGGACTGGAACGTGTGGGAGAACGTGCGCCTGTCGGTGCAGTACACGGCCTACTTCAAGTTCAACGGCGGAACGACCAATTACGACGGGTCCGGACGCAGGGCCTCGGACAACAACACCCTGTACCTCAATGCGTGGCTGATGTTCTGAGGCGGCCTGGCCGCCGTGTTCGAGCCGGCGGCGGGCGCTTGCCCGTCGCCGGCTCTCTTGTTACCCGTTCTGCTCCCTTCGACCGCGACCGACCATGACGCTGCGTTCCGGATGGTGCCTGCTCGTCCTCGGCTGTGCCGCCTGGGCGGCGCCGCTGCCCGCTGCCGCCCAGCAGCCGCGCGACACCGGGCTGGTGGCCACGTACCGCGCGACGGCCGACCGGCTGATCGCGGCGGCCACCGCCGACACCGCGGCCTGGCTGCGCCTGGCCGAGCTGACCGACCGGTTCGGCAGCCGGATCAGCGGGTCGGAGAGCCTGGAGCGGGCGCTCGACTGGATCCTGGTCGAGATGCGGCGCGACGGGCTCGAGAGCGTGCGCGGCGAGCCGGCGATGGTGCCGCACTGGGTGCGCGGCAGCGAGTCGCTGGACCTGGTCGAGCCGCGCGCCGCCCGCCTGCCGATGCTGGGCCTGGGCCGCAGCGTCGGCACCCCGCCGGAGGGGATCACGGCGCCGGTGCTGGTGGTGCACGACACGCTCGAGCTGCGCGCGCGCGCGGCGGAGGCGCGGGGGAAGATCGTGCTGTGGGACGCGCCGTACGTCAGCTATGGCGAGACCGTCACCTACCGCTGGAACGGTGCGATCTGGGCGGCGCAGGTCGGCGCGGTGGCCGCGCTGCTGCGCTCGGTGTCGCCGTTCGAGATGCGCCAGCCGCACACCGGGACCACGCACTACGACTCCTCTGCGGCGCCGATCCCGTTCGCGGCCATCTCGATCGAGGACGCCGCGATGCTGCACCGGATGCAGGGCCGCGGGCAGCCGGTCGTGGTCACGCTCAAAATGGAAGCCCACATGCTGCCGGACGTGGCGTCGAAGAACGTCGTCGCCGAGCTGAGGGGCTCCGAGAAGCCGGACGAGGTGGTGGTGATCAGCGGCCACCTCGACTCGTGGGACGTCGGCACCGGCGCGATGGACGACGCCGGCGGGTTCGTCGCGGCGTGGCAGGCCCTGCTCGTGATGAAGCGGCTGGGGCTGCGCCCGCGGCGCACGGTCCGCCTGGTGGGCTGGACCAACGAGGAGTACGGCACCCGGGGCGGGCTGGCCTACCGCGACGCCCACCTGGCCGACCTGGGGAAGCACGACCTCGCCATCGAGTCGGACGGCGGGGTGTTCCGGCCCACGGGCTTCGGCTTCACCGGGTCGGACTCGGCGTTCGCAGTGGTGCGTGCGATCGGCCCGCTCCTCGCCCCCGTCGGCGCCGATACGATCACCAAGGGCGGCGGCGGCACCGACATCGGCCCGATCATGCAGCGGGGCGTGCCGGGCATGGGCCTCAACGACGACGGGTCGCGCTACTTCTGGTACCACCACAGCGACGCGGACACGGTGGACAAGCTCGATGCGCGCGAGGTGGCGAAGTGCGTCGCGGCGATGGCGGTGATGGCCTACGTGGTGGCGGATCTGCCGCAGCAGCTGCCGCGCGGCGGCGTGCCGCCGGCCGGGGAGTAGACGGGGGCAGGCCGGCGCGGCCGGCGCCGCCCCGGGGAGGCTAGCGCTCCGCCAGCCGGCGGAGCGTGTCGGCGTCGAGACGGTGCCCGCCGTCGAACCCGAGCAGGCGATGACGCACCCCCGCCGCGTCCAGCGCCACCCGCTGGCCGGCCAGCCGCTCGGGCGTGACGTACTCGTCGCGGTTCCCCGCCACCAGCACCAGGTCGAGGACGTTCAGCGTCGGAGCCGCCGCGCCGAGATCCGTGTCCGGCGGCAGCAGGCTTCCCCACAACACCAGGCGCTCGGCCCGCACCTCACGCCGCAGCACCCAGCGCACCACGGTCGCCGTGCCCTGCGAAAAGCCGAGCACCGTCACGCGTGCGTCGCGGCGCGGCGCCAGCACGGCGGCGAGCAGCGCGTCCAGGTAGGCGACGTAGTCGTCGATCTCGCTCAGCCGGTCCTCCCGCGTCATCCAGCTCGCGCCCACCCGGCTCTCCGGGCCGTGGCTGCCCGGCTCGAGGTAGAAGCGCGACAGGCCCTCCGGCGCCACGATCAAGCGCCGCCCGTCGTCGAGCGGGGCGAAGGCCTCGAGGAAGGGCTCGGCCAGCTGTCCGTAGCCGTGGCAGGCGATCCAGATGTCGGCGGGTGATGCTGCGTTGCCCAGGGTGAAATAGCGGGCGGTGCGCTCGGTTTTGAGGTGGTGCTCGTTGGGCATGGGGCGTAAGATAGCGAAGGAGGAAGCGTGAGAGGTGAGGCCCACCTCTCACGCCTTTGGCTTCTCGCTTCTCACCTCAACCTCTCACTTCTCACCTCTCACCTCATCACAGTGAATCCCTCAGCGGAGCCCGCAATGCCCTCCAGCGCGATTGCAGCAGCCATCCTCGGCATCGACACCCTCTGGGGTGGCGACGTCATGAACCCGTCCGGCACCGGCCGGTTCATCGCCGACTCGTGGTTCTCGGACGAGCCACTGCCCGCGGCCTACGCGCATCCCACCGCTGCCCGGCTGCGCGAGACCGGCGGGGTGACCGCCAAGCAACCGGACCTCGCGGCCATCGACGCCTATCTCGCGGCCGTCGACGTCCACGGGGCCATCGCCGCCATGGCTGAGGAGGCGAAGACCGGCGGCCGGGTGCGGCGCGCCTACCTGAAGGGCCTGGCGCAGTGTTTCGAGGTGATGTGGGATCTGGCGATGGAGATGCTGGGGCGCGGCGAGCGGGTGCCGTACGAGCGCTGCGTCGTGGCGTCCACCGGCCGGAAGCCCGAGCCGAGCGATCCGGGGCCGAAGCGGCGCCGCGTCGCCGAGCTGCTGGCCAAGGCCGGCTACCGCACCGACGGCGACGAGGCGCTCCTGGGAGCGGTGGACGCGTGGCGCCGCGAGCGCGCGGTGCCCAAGCCCTCCATCCCGGCGCTCGCCGCGGCGTTCATCGCGCGCTACGACGCGCTCGCCGCCCGGCACCTGGTGCCGTACCTGCCGCCGGCGCTGCGGCCCGTTCCGCGGTCGAACATCGCCTTCCTCCCGATCAAGGACGCGTGGTTCTCGGGCTCGATGAACTACCTCGGGCGCGCGCGGCGTCCCGACGGCAGCCCCGAGTACGAGGCGACCTACGAGATCAACGCGTCGCTCGAGATCTCGGTGCCGGAGTTCGAGCAGCTGGTGAGCCACGAGGTCGTGCCCGGGCACGTGACCACCACGGCCTACTGCCAGAACCTGTACGTGCGCGGCAAGCTCGGCCTCGAGGCCACGATGCTGACGATGAACACCCGGCACGCGGCGCTCTCCGAGGGCATCGCCAACAACGCGATCCTCATCGCCCACGGCGTGACCGAGATCGACCAGCTGCCCGACGAGGACACCCAGGCCGGGGTGCTGCTGGCGCTGCTGCAGGACGACGCCAAGAACCAGTCGTCGTACCTCACCTGGCACGAGGACCTGCCGCAGCCCGAGGTCGCCCGGGTCCTGCGGCACGAGTTCCTCTGCTCGCCGGAGCGCGCCGACAAGCTGTCCGGGGCGTGGGGCCGCCACCCGCTGCTGGGCCGGATGTACTTGCCGGCCTACCGGGCCGGCACCGACCGGGTGGCCGAGCTGAGGCGCCGCTTCCCGCCCGAGGCAGTGCTGCCGGCCCTCTACGGGGCTCGCGGCCTGGTGGACGTGGTGACGATCGGTCAGGTGCTCGGCGAGCGCAAAAAGGAGTGAGCAGGGCGGGGGCCCCGCCGCACGAAGTGAGCGGAAGTCCTTGCGATTCTTTGGGATACGAGTCACGGCCCGGGCCGGGCCGTAGAGGTACGAGGCCTTGGGGGCCTGGGCCCGGCGCCGCCGGAAGGACAGGCTTCCCGGGGGTCCCGGACGGCCGCCTCTTATCACGAGGGCGCGGAAGAAGTAGACTAGCGGGGCGGTTGCCCTAGGGCGACCCGCGTCGAATCACCAAAGTCAGGGCCTCTGGACGGCGGTGGGTCCCCCCCTCCCCGTTCCAACCCGATCCGTGTCAACCGGGGGCATTCCATGTACCGGCAAGCTCGCGCGTCCCGCGTCATCGCCTCGTCACTGTTCGTGGCCGCGCTCGCGTCCGCGGTGATGACGTGCAGCCAGGACAAGCTGCCGCTCGGCCTCAGCGTGGCGGCCGCGACGAAGCTCGCCATCTCGGTGCAGCCGGGCACGGCGACCGCGGGGACGGCGATCGCGCCGGCGGTGCAGGTGACGGTGCAGGATGCGCAGGGCAACACGGTGACGACCGCCACAACCAGCGTCACGATCGCCATCACCGGCGGGACGGGCACGACCGGGGCGGTGCTGGGCGGGACGCTGACACAGGCCGCCGTGAGCGGCGTCGCCACGTTCGGCGACCTGACGATCGACAAGGCGGGGACCGGGTACACGCTCACGGCCACGGCGACCGGGCTGACGGCGGCGGCGACCACCGCCTTCGCGGTCAACCCCGGCGCGCCGGCGAAGGTCGTGTTCACGGTACAGCCGAGCGCGGTGACGGCGGGCGCCGCGATCGCGCCGGCGGTGCAGGTGACGGTGCAGGATGCGCTCGGCAACAAGGTCACGACCGCCACGAACAGCATCACCCTCTCCATCAGCAGCGGAACGGGGACGGCGGGGGCGGTGCTGAGCGGGACGCTGACGCAGGCCGCCGCGAGTGGCGTCGCCACGTTCAACAACCTCAGCATCGACAAGTCCGGAGCCGGGTACACGCTGTCGGCGGCGGGGATCGGCCTGACGACGACGGCGAGCGCCGGCTTCACGGTGAACCCCGGCGCGCCGGCGAAGCTGGTCTTTTCCGTGCAGCCGACCACGGTGACCGCGGGGGTGGCCATCGCGCCGGCCGTGCAAGTGACGCTGCAGGACGCGCTGGGCAACAAGGCCACGAGCGCGACGAACGGCGTTTCGCTCGCCATCACGGGCGGGACGGGGACGACGGGGGCGGTGCTGAGCGGGACGCTGACGCAGGCCGCGGTGGCCGGCGTCGCCACCTTCGGCAACCTGACCATCGACAAGGTGGGGACCGGCTACACCCTCAGCGGCACCGCGACGGGGCTGACGGGGGCGACGAGCTCCGCGTTCGCGGTAAACGTCGGGGCGCCGGCGAAGCTGGCGTTCACGGTGCAGCCGAGCACGGTGACCTCCGGGGCGGCGATCGCGCCGGCGGTGCAGGTGACGGTGCAGGACGGGCAGGGGAACACGGTCCCGACCGCGACGAACAGCGTCACGCTCGCCATCACCAGCGGGACGGGGACGACCGGGGCGACGCTGGGCGGCACGCTGACGCAGGCCGCGGTGGCCGGCCTGGCCACCTTCAGCAACTTGACGATCGACAAGGCGGGGACCGGCTACACGCTGTCGGCGACCGCGACGGGCCTGGCGGGTTCCGCGAGCAGCGCCTTCGCGGTCAACTTCGGCGCGGCGTCGAAGCTGGCGTTCACGGTGCAGCCGAGCGCGGTGGTCGCGGGCGTCGCGATCGCGCCGGCGGTGCGGGTGAGCGTCCAGGACGCGCAGGGCAACACGGTGACGAGTGCCTCGACCGGCGTGACGGTCGCCATCACCAGCGGGACGGGGACTGCGGGCGCGACGCTCGGCGGCACGCTCACCCAGGCCGCGGCCAGCGGCGTGGCGACGTTCAACAACCTGACCGTCGACAAGGCGGGGAGCGGCTACACCCTGACGGCGAGCGGCTCGGGGGTCTCGAGCACGGCCAGCTCGGGGTTCAATACCACGCCGGCGGCGGCCTCGGTCGCGGTTTCGACCGTGACGGCATCGAGCGCCACGGTGGCATCGGGCAGCGGCGTGACGCTGACCCTGCAGGCCAAGGACGCGTTCGGCAACAACCTGACCGCGGGCGGCCTCACGGTCGTCTTCACGGCTTCGGGCGGGACGAGCACGGGGACGATCGGCGCCACGACGGACAACGGGAACGGCACCTACACGGCGACGTTCACCGGCGTCCTGGCGGGGACGGCCACGACGATCGGCGCGACGATCGGCGGCGTGGCGGTGACCACGGCGATGCCGACGGTGCAGGTGACGGTCGGCGGCATCTCGGCCGGCCGGTCGGTGGTGAGCGTGTCGGCGGGCACGGTCGTGTCGGGCAGCGCCGTGACGCTGACGCTGCAGGCGAAGGACGCGGCGGGCAACAACATCACGTCCGGCGGAGCCACGGTCGTCTTCGCGGCCTCGGGCGGGACGAGCACCGGGACCGTCGGCGCGACGACCGATCACGGTGACGGGACGTACACGGCGACGTTCACGGGCGTCCTGGCCGGAACGGCGACGACGATCGGGGCCACGATCGGCGGGACGGCGGTGACGACCACGCTGCCGACGGTGCAGGTGACGGTGGGGCCGGTGTCGACGGCCGGGTCGGTGGTGACCGTGTCGAACGGGACAACGGCCTCGGGGAGCGCGGTGACGCTGACCCTCCGCGCGAGGGACGCGGCGGGCAACAACCTCGCCTCGGGCGGGCTGACGGTGGTCTTCTCGGCCTCGGGCGGGACGAGCACGGGGACGATCGGCGCCACGACGGACAACGGGAACGGCACCTACACCGCCAGCTTCACGGGAATCGTGGCGGGAACGGCGACCACGATCGGAGCGACGATCGGCGGATCGGCCGTGACCAGCACCCTGCCGACGGTGACGGTGACGCCGGGGCCGGTGTCCACCGCCCAGTCGGTCGTGAGCGTGTCGAGCGGCAGCGTGGCCGTGGGGAGCGTGGTGACGCTGACCCTGCAGGCCAAGGACCAGGCGGGCAACAACCTGACGGCCGGCGGCCTCGCCGTCGTCTTCACCGCGTCGGGCGGGACGAGCGCGGGCACCATCGGCGCCACGACCGACCACGCGAACGGGACGTACACGGCGACGTTCACGGGCACCACGGCCGGGACGGCGACCACGATCGGCGCGACGATCGGCGGCACAGCGGTGACGAGCACGCTGCCGAACCTCCAGGTGACGGTCGGCGGGATCTCGACCAGCCAGTCGGTCGTGACCGTGTCGAGCGGGACCGTGGTGTCGGGCAGCGGCGTGACGCTGACCCTGCAGGCCAAGGACGCGGCGGGCACCAACATCACGACCGGTGGGGCGGCGGTCGTCTTCACGGCCTCGGGCGGCACCAGCACGGGCACGATCGGGGCCACGACGGATCACGGCAACGGGACGTACACGGCGACGTTCACCGGCGTCCTGGCGGGGACGGCGACCACGATCGGAGCGACGATCGGCGGGTCGCCGGTGACGAGCACGCTGCCGACGGTGGCGGTCACGGTGGGACCGATCTCGACCACGGGCTCGGTGGTGACGGTGTCGAACCCGACGGTAGCGTCGGGGAGCGCGGTGACGCTGACGCTGCAGGCGAAGGACGCGGCGGGCAACAACGTCACCAGCGGTGGGGCGACGGTCGTCTTCACGGCCGCGGGCGGGACGAGCACGGGGACGGTCGGCGGCACGACGGATCACGGCAACGGGAGCTACACTGCGAGCTTCACGGGCGTCGTGGCGGGGACGGCGACGACCATCGGGGCGACCATCAACGCCTCGGCGGTGACGAGCACCCTGCCGACGGTAGCGGTCACCCCGGGCCCGGCGAACAAGCTGATTCTCACGACGCCGGCGGCGGGAGCGCTGAGCGGGGCGGCCTTCACGACCCAGCCGATCGTGGCGGTTCGCGACGTGGCAGGCAACACGGTGACGAGCGACAACAGCACCGTGGTGACGATGGCGGTGAGCGCCGGCGGGACGGTGGTGGGGACGGCGAGCGCCACGGCCTCTAGCGGCGTGGCGACGTTCGCCACGGTCGGCATCAGCGGCCCGGCGGGGAACTACAGCCTGACGTTCACCAGCGCGCCGGTGCTGACGGCTGCGACGCAGGCGACGATCGCGCTGACCGCGGGTAACGCGACGCAGCTGGTGCTGACGACGCCGGCGGCGGGGGCGGCGAGCGGGGCGGCGTTCACCACGCAGCCGGTGGTGGCGGTGCGCGACGCGCAGGGCAACACGGTGACGAGCGACAACGCCACCGTGGTGACGATGTCCGTCAATCTGGGCGCGACGACCGTCGGGACGGCGAGCGCGACGGCGTCGAGCGGCGTGGCGACGTTCGCCACGGTCGGCATCAGCGGCACCGCGGGCAGCTCCTATACCCTGACGTTCGGCAGCGGGACGCTCACCAGCGCGACGCAGTCCATCACGCCGGTGCACGGCGCGGCGACGCAGCTGGCGCTGACGACGGCCGCGTCCGGGGCGCCGGCGGGTGCGGCGTTCACGACCCAGCCGGTCGTGACGGTACGCGACGGAGCGGGCAACACGGTGACGAGCGACAACAGCACCGTGGTGACGATGACGGTGAATGCGGGCGCCACGACCGTGCCGGCGACGGCGACGGCGACCGCGGCGGGCGGGGTGGCCACGTTCTCCGGGGTCGGCATCACGGGGACGGCGGGCACGGCCTACACGCTCACCTACGCGGCCGGGACGCTCACGTCCGCGACCCAGTCCATCACCCCGGTGTTCGGGCCGGCGACCAAGCTGACCCTGACGACCCAGGCGGCGGGCGCCGTCAGCGGGGCGGCGTTCACGACCCAGCCCGTGGTGGCGGTGCGCGACGCCGGGAACAACCTGGTGACGAACGACAACAGCACCGTGGTGACGATGGCCGTGGGCGGCGGCGCGGGGACGGTGGGGACGGTGACCGCGACCGCCTCCGGCGGCGTGGCGACGTTCGCCAACGTCGGGATCACGGGGACGGCGGGCACGCCGTACACGCTGACGTTCGCGAGCGGCACGCTGACCTCGGCGACGGAGTCCATCACGCCGACCGCGGGCGCGCCGGCGCAGCTCGTGCTGACGACCTCGGCGGCAGGGGCGTCGAGCGGCCACGCGTTCACCACCCAGCCGGTGGTGGCGGTGCGGGACGCGCAGGGCAACCTGGTGACCACGGACAACGCCACCGTGGTGACGATGTCGGTGGGCGGCGGCGGCGGGGTGGTCGGCACGGCGACGGCGACGGCGTCGGGCGGCGTGGCGACCTTCGTCAACGTGGGCATCACGGGGACGGCGGGCACGCCGTACACGCTGACGTTCGCGAGCGGGACGCTGACCTCGGCCACGCAGTCCATCACGCCGACGCCGGGCACGGCGTCGCAGCTCGTGCTGACGACGGCGGCGGCGGGCGCGCCGAGCGGCGCGGCCTTCACGACGCAGCCGGTGGTGGCGGTGCGCGACGCGCAGGGCAACACGGTGACGAGCGACAACAGCACCCTGGTGACGATGACGGTGAGCGGCGGTGCCACGACGGTCCCGGCGACGGCGACCGCGACGGCGGTGGCGGGAGTGGCGACGTTCTCCGGCGTCGGGATCACGGGTTCGGCCGGCACGGGCTACACCCTGACGTTCGCGAGCGGGACGCTGACCTCGGCGACGCAGCCCATCACGGCGGCGATCGGGCCGTCGGCGAAGCTGACGCTGGCCACGCTGGCGTCCGGCGCCGCGAGCGGAGCGGCGTTCACCACGCAGCCGGTGGTGCACGTGCTCGACTCCGGGAACAACCTGGCGACCGGTGACAACAGCAGCGTGGTGACGATGACGGTGAGCGTCGGTGGGAGCCTGGTCGGCACGGCTACGGCGACCGCGTCGGGCGGCGTGGCGACGTTCACCAACGTCGGGATCAGCGGCCTCGTCAACACGTACACGCTGACTTTCTCGAGCAACCCGCTCACGGGCACGACCCAGACGATCGCGCTGACGGCGGGCGTCGGGACCCAGTGGACGATCGAGACGCAGCCGGGCGGTGCGGCGAGTCGGGTGGTGCTCACGTCGCAACCGAAGCTGCAGCTCAGGGACGGCGCCGGGAACCCGGTGCCGCAGCTCGGCGTGGGAGTGACCGCGGCCATCGCCAGCGGCGGCGGCACGCTCGGCGGCACGACGACGATCGCGACCAACGGCGCCGGCGTGGCGGCGTTCACCGACCTGGTCATCACGGGGACGGTCGGGAGCCGGATGCTGAGCTTCACGTCGTCGCTACCGACGGTGACCTCGGCGGCGTTCAACCTGACGCCGGGGCCGGCGACGCAGCTGATCCTCACCACGGCGGCGGCCGGGGCGGCGAGCGGCGCGGCGTTCACGACCCAGCCGGTGGTGGCGGTGCAGGACGCGGATGGCAACACCGAGACGGCGGACAACGCCACCCAGGTGACCATGGCGGTGGGCGCCGGCGCCAGCGTGACCGGGACTCCCACGGTGACCGTGGCCAGCGGGGTCGCGATCTTCAGCGGCACGGGGCTCACCGGCACCATCGGTACGTACAACCTGACCTTCACCAGCTCGCCGGTGCGGACGCCGGCGACGGAGAACGGCCTCGCGCTGGTGCTCGGAGCGGCGACGAAGCTGGTACTGACGACGCCGGCGGCCGGAGCCGAGAACGGCGCGGCCTTCGCGACGCAGCCGATCGTGCAGGTGCAGGATGCCGGCAGCAACCTCGAGACGACGGACGGCACGACCCAGGTGACGATGACGGTCACCTCCGGCGCCACGATCGTGGGGACGGCCACGGCGACAGCGTCCGGCGGGATCGCGACGTTCTCCACGGTGGGGATCACGGGAACGCCCGGCACGCCGTACACATTGACCTTCGCGAGCGGGCCGCTGACCTCGGCCACGCAGTCGATCACGGCGGCGCTCGGGCTGGCGACGCACCTGACGCTGACGCAGTCGGCGGCGGGGGCGGCGAGCGGCGCGGCGTTCACCACGCAGCCGAAGGTGGAGGTGCGTGACGCCGGCAATTTCCTCGAGACGGGTGACAACTCCACGGTCGTGACGATGACCGTGAGCGGGAGTGCGACGACGGTGCCGGTGACGGCGACCGCTACGGCGGTGGGCGGCGTGGCGACCTTCAGCGGCGTGGGCATCAGCGGCCTGGTCGGACCATACACCCTGACCTTCGCCAGCGGTTCTCTGACGGCGGCGACGCAGCCCATCACGCTGACCTTCGGCGCTCCGACGCACTTCACCTTCACGACCCAACCCGCCGGCGCGGCCAGCGGCGTGGCGTTCACCACGCAGCCCGTGCTGCAGCTCCGGGATGCCTCCGAGAACGCGGTGAGCCAGGGCGGCGTGACGGTGACGGCTTCGATCGCCAGCGGCGGCCCCGCGCTCGGCGGCACGACGAGCATCATCACGAACGGCGCCGGCGTGGCGGCGTTCACGAACCTGATGATCACGGGGACGATCGGGGACCGGACGCTGAGCTTCGCCTCGACCTTCCCGACGGTGACGTCGAACACGGTCACGCTGACGCCGGGGCCGGCCTCGCAGCTGATCCTGACGACACCGGCGGGCGGCGCGGCCAGCGGCTCGCCGTTCACGACTGAGCCCGTCGTGACGGTGGAGGACGCGCAGAACAACATCGCGACGGCGTACAGCGGCTCCGTGACGCTGGCGATCAGCGGCGGCACCGGCAACCCGCCCGGCGTGGTGGGGGCGAACCCGGTGACGGTGGTGAACGGCGTGGCCAACTTCGGCACGGCCAACACGACCGGCGTAACGGGGGGCAACGGCCAGACGTACACGCTGACGTACACGAGCGGGGCGCTGACCCTGGTCACACAGTCCATTACTGTGACGACGGGCGTGGGGACGCAGCTGCAATTCGTGCAGCAGCCCTCTGGATCGGTGCAGAACGCGATCCAGTTCCCGCAGCAGCCGGCGCTGCGGCTGCGGGACAGTTACGGCAATCTGGTGCTCCAGTCCGGCGTGATCGTGACGGCCGCGCTCAACTCGGGCGCGCCGGCGCTCGGCGGCACCCTCACCGCGACGACCGACGGGACGGGCACCGCAACGTTCACCGACCTGGTCATCACGGGCCTCATCGGCGACCGGACGCTGAAGTTCACGTCCAACATCCCGGGCGCGGTGACGCTGGTCTCGAACACGGTGACGGTGACGCCGGGCGTGGCAACGCAGCTGTTCCTGACCACTTTGGCCTCTGGAGCAGCGAGTAGTGCGGCCTTCACCGGCCAGCCTGTCGTGACGGTGCAGGATGTCAGCGGCAACACGGTGACCAGTGACGCCAGCACCGTCACGATGACGATCGATGGCGGCGCGGCCACAGTGCCGGTGCCGGCGACCGCGCCGGTGGTGAGCGGTGTGGCGCACTTCATCGGTGTCGGGGTCAGCGGCACCGTAGGCAGCTACACATTGACGTACACCGACGGGACCCTGACGCAGGCGACGCAGCCCATCGGCATCACCCCGGGCGCAGCGGCGCAGTTGATCTTGCACACGGCGGCGGCGGGGGCCACGAACGGCCTGCCGTTCTCCACGCAGCCAGTGATCTACGTCGAGGACGCGCAGAACAACCTGCGGACGAACGACAACGCGACGCAGGTCACCATGAGCGTGTCTGCTGGGGCGACGCGGACCGGGGCAACCACCGTGACCGCCTCGGGCGGCATCGCGACGTTCGCCAACGCTGGAATCAACGGCACGATCTCCACCAACTACACGCTGACCTTTAGCAGCGGTGTTCTGCCCTCGGTGGACGAGACGAACGTGCAGACGGCCCTCGGTGCGGCGACGCACCTAGTCCTGACGCAGCCGGCGGGCGGGGCTGCCAGCGGCGCGGCATTCACGCAGCAGCCGATCTTGGAAGTGCGTGACGCAGGCAACAACCTCGAAACCGGTGACGGCAGCACGCAGGTGACGATGGCAGTCAGCGCCGGCGGGACCATCGTGGGCACCAACCCCGTGACGGCGAGCGGTGGCGTGGTGACCTTCACCGATATTGGGATTGCCGGCCTCGTCGGCTCGTACAACCTCGTGTTCAGCGCGCCGTCGCTCGCCTCGGCGCCGCAGGCGGGTCTGGCGCTGGCGCACGGCATAGCTGCCAAGCTGCTCCTCACCCAGGTTGCGGCCGGAGCGGCCAGCGGCGCGGCGTTCACGCAGCAGCCGAGTGTGACCGTCCAGGACGCCCAGGGGAACACGGTGACGAACGACGTCAGCACGGTCACCATGACCGTGAACGGCGGCGCCAGTACGGTGCCGCTGACCGCGCAGGCCACCGCGATTGGCGGCATAGCAACGTTCAGCGGTGTCGGCATCAGCGGCACGGTGGGGACGTACACGCTGACATATCAGGATGGCGCACTCACGACGACGTCGCAGTCTATCGGCCTCGCGGCCGGCGTCGGTACGCAGTTCACGATTGAGATTCAGCCCGGTGGGGCGGCGAGCGGATCGCTCCTGTCGCCGCAGCCCGTCCTGCAGCTCAGGGACGCCGCGCTCAACCCGGTCGCCCAGGCCGGCGTGGACGTGACGGTCTCCGTGGCGAGTGGAAGCGGGGCGATCACGTCCGGAGCGCTGACGGCGCACACTGACGTCAACGGCGTGGCCACCTTCACGGGCCTCGTGATCACGGGTGCGGACACGTACACGCTGCTCTTCACCTCGAGCCTGCTGGCGAATCCGACCGTGACGTCGGACCCGTTCACAGTGACCCCGTAGGCATCGGGGCGGCGCGGCGAGATCCCGCGCACGTCGCAGTGAGATCGCTGGTGAGTTAGGATTGAGAGGGGCCAGGCCGGCCAACCGGCCTGGCCCCTCGTGTCTCCCGCCTCGCCACCGCTCGCAACTCGGCGTCTCGCAACCTCACTCCAGCCTGCGTTCTCGCCCCTGTTATCTTTGTAACGTGTCCCTCTTCAACACCATGAACGCCGGCTACGCGCAGGCGATGTACGAGCAGTACCTGCGCGACCCCGGCTCCGTGGACGACGAGTGGCGTGCGCTGTTCGAGGACGGCGTCCAGGGGCTGGAACCCCTGTCGCCGCTCGATATCGTCACCGCCTCCTCCGTCGTGCCGGACGCCGAAGACGAGGCCACGACCGCGGTCCTGGAGCGCACGCCCCGAGCCAGAGCTGCGGCTCCCGCCGGGCCCGCCATCGCGCCGCCCGCCGCGGCCTCCGCTGCGCCCGCCCCCCAGTCCGCCTCCACCCTCGACC
>Ga0335077_10004006_pt1 | contig 17914 bp, 13 predicted proteins | sample Lox_Sample_31_FD_207151 | JGI IMG/M metagenome (GOLD analysis project Ga0335077, IMG submission 207151) | Soil microbial communities from Loxahatchee National Wildlife Refuge, Florida, United States - Lox_Sample_3.1 | ecosystem: Environmental > Terrestrial > Soil > Wetlands | place: USA... | reverse complement strand
GATCTTGGGCTCGGCCCAGCCCTTCATCTCGTAGTGGTGATGAAGAGGCGCCATGCGAAAGACCCGCCGTCCGAAGAACTTGAAGGACGCGACCTGGATGATGACGGAGCCTGCCTCCACCACGTAGATCCCGCCGATCAGGGGCAGCAGCAGCTCGGCCTTGGTCAGCACGGAGAGCGTCCCGATCGCGCCGCCCAGCGAGAGCGATCCCACGTCGCCCATGAACACCTGCGCCGGATAGCTGTTGAACCAGAGAAAGCCGAGCGCCGCGCCCACGAGGGCGCCGCAGAACACCGTCAACTCCCCCGTCCCCTTCACATTGACGATCCGCAGGTACTCGGCCGCCTTGAAGTTGCCCGTGAGGTACGCGATCAGGGCGAAGGCGCCTCCCGCCGTGACGATGGGACCGATCGCCAGCCCGTCGAGGCCATCGGTCAGATTGACGGCGTTGGACGATCCCACGATCACCAGCACGGTGAACGGGATCCACATCCAGCCGAGCGTCAAGAGCCAACCCTTGAAGAACGGGATCACCAGCGACGTGGAGAACCCGTCCGGCGGCCAGACGTACAGCCAGCTCATGAGCGCGCCCACGAGCAGGATCTGCGCGCCGAACTTCCTCCTGGCCGAGATCCCGCGGCGCGTGCGGAGCTTCGTGGAGTCGTCCTGGAGCCCGATCAGCCCGAGACCGGTGGTGGCGAGGAGGAGCACCCACACGTACCGGTTGCGGAGGTTCGTCCAGAGGATGGTGGACACCAGGAGCGCGGCGAGTATCACGAGGCCGCCCATCGTCGGCGTCCCCGCCTTGGTCCGATGTCGCTCGGGCGTATCTTCCCGGATCGTCTCCCCGCCCCGCTGCCAGCGCCGCAAGCGCTCGATCACGTATGGTCCGAGGAGGAACGAGATGATGAGCGCCGTCACCGTCGCCATCGCCGTGCGGAACGTGATGTAGCGAAAGACATTGAAGACGGTGTGGTACTTCGCGAGCGGCACGAGCAGGTCGTGCAGCATCAGCCATCTCCGTCCCCCAAGCGGGCGATGAGAGCGTCCACCACGCGCTCCATGCGCATGCCCCGCGATCCCTTCACGAGCACCGCGTCGTTCGGCGTCAGTCGCTTCAGCAACAGGGCCACCGTGTCCTCGAAGGTGGTCGCGTGATGGCTCTCGTGGAGCCCTGCCTCGCGCGCGGCCTCGACGGCCACGCGCGCGTGCTGCCCCATGGCGATGAACTCCGCCGCCCCCGACCGGGCCACCGCGCGCCCCACCTCGCGATGCGCGTGCTCTGCAATCTCTCCCAGCTCGAGCATGTCGCCCAGCACGACGACGCGACGGCGTTCCCCCGCTCCGGCGCTCAGGGTCTCGAGGGCCGCCGCCATCGATGAGGGATTGGCGTTGTAGGTATCGTCGAGCACGCGCAGCGGCCCCGCGCGGCGCCAGACGGTGCGCCCCTTGGCGGGCCGCGCCGCCTCGAGTCCTGCGACGATCTGGCCTGCGTCGATTCCGATGGCCAGCCCGACACCCGCCGCCGCCAGGGCGTTGGTCACATTGTGGCGGCCGGCGAAGACCATGCGGACCGACTGGCGGACCCCGCCGATCTCCAGCGTGAAGCGGATGCCGTCGGCAGTCTCGTCGACCGGCCCGACCGCCCGCACGTCGGCATCCGCTCGAGCGCTGAAGGTCAGGACCGGACACCGGGCGAGATCGCGCATGGCGAGCACGCGTGAATCGTCCGCGTTCAGGACGGCAGTCCCCTCGGGTGGGAGCGCACGCACGAGGGCGCTCTTTTCGGCCTGGACGCCGTCGAGGGACCCGAAGAATTCGGTGTGCGCGCTCGCCACCACGGTGACAACGCCCACGGACGGTCGGCTGATCGCCGCCAGCGTCGCGATTTCCCCCGGCTGATTGGCGCCGAGTTCCAGCGCCACCGCCCGGTGCTCGGGGCCCAGGCGCAGCAAGGTCAGCGGCAGACCCCACTGATTGTTGAAGCTCGACTCGGGCTTGAGCACCGGCCCCAGCGCACCGAGCACGGACGCCATCATTTCCTTGGTGGTCGTCTTGCCGTTGGAGCCCGTCACCGCGGCGACCGGGAGCGTGTACCGCGCGCGGTGATACGCGGCGAACCGGCCGAGGGCCTTCGTGGTGTCATCGACGAGCACCGCGGACACCGAGGACGGGAGCTCGTCGGGCAACGTGTCGACGACGAGGCACGACGCGCCCCGAGCGACGGCATCCGGCAGATAGCGATGGCCGTCGAGGCGCTGGCCATGAATGGCGAAGAAGACCTCGCCGACGTGGAGCGTACGGCTGTCGATGGACACGCCGGCGACGGGCACGTTCAGATCGCCTCCGACCAGCGCTCCCTCGGTTCCGCGAACCACGTCCTGCACGGTGCGAGTCGGCATCGTCACACCCGGAAGGAAGTGGTGTGCATGGGGGACCCCCGTTGTCCGGCCGATGTCATGTGGTCCGCAGCGTCGATGGCCATAGCTCCACAAGGATGGCGTGGGCCACTTCGCGATCGTCGAACGGGAGCACCTCGGAGCCGATGATCTGGTAGGTCTCGTGACCCTTGCCGGCGATCACCACCACGTCACCGGCCCGAGCCCACGCGAGCGCACTACGAATTGCGGCCTTCCTGTCCGGGATCGTAGCATGGCTGCCAAGACTGGCGCCGGCAGCGATCCCTGCCACGATCTCGGCAATGATGGCCTCCGGCTGTTCGCTGCGCGGATTGTCGGAGGTGATCCACACGCGATCGGCCAGCCGCGTGGCAATCCCCCCCATGACCGGTCGCTTGCCTCGGTCCCGATCGCCTCCGCAGCCGAACACGACGGCCAGGCGGGATCCCGAGGCGACGAGCCGCCGCGCCGTGGTGAGGACGCGTTCCAGCGCATCCGGTGTGTGAGCGTAGTCCACCACGACCAGGAACGGTTGGCCTGCCTCGACGCGCTCGAAGCGTCCCGGCACCGTGTCCACCGAGCCCAGAGCGGCAGCCACCGTCTCCGGCAGGAGGCCGAGCGCGAGTCCCACCGCGGTGGCGCCGAGCAGGTTCATGACGTTGTGCTCGCCGACGAGAGGTGAGCGGATCTGGAGCGCGCCCTGGGGTGACTCGACGTCCATCGTGATGCCGGCCATGGCGGACTCGAAGCGCCGCGGCCTCACATCGGCTCCGCTACCGAGGCCGAAGGTGAGGATCGGAAGGTCGAGGCCCACGACCATCGAGCGCCCGGCCGGGTCGTCGGCGTTGATCACGGCGGTGCGGCGCGGTTTGCTGCCGTTGGCGAGCAGCGAGAATAGCCGGGCTTTGGCGGTGCGGTACGCGTCGACGGTCCCGTGAAAATCCAGGTGGTCTCGGGTCAGGTTGGTGAAGACCGCGACATCGAACTCCACGCCGTCCACGCGATGGAGCGCGAGCGCGTGGGAAGACACCTCCATCGCGACCCCGGTGACGCCGCGCTCCTTCATTTCGGCCAGCAGCGACTGCAGCTCGACCGCCTCCGGCGTGGTCTGCGCGGCGGGCCGACCCTCGGCGCCGATCCGGTACTGAATGGTGCCGATGACGCCGGTCGTGTGGCCTCCACGCCGCAGCAACGCATCGACGAGCAGGGAGGTCGTGGTCTTGCCATTGGTGCCGGTGATGCCCACCAGGGTGAGCGCCCTCGAGGGATGCCCGAAGTAGGCGTCCGCCAGGTGCGCCAGGGCCTCTCGCGAGGAGGGGACGATGATGCGAGCGGCGCGGGCCCCACCGGCGTCCGCGCCCTCCAGCACGAGCGCGGTCGCCCCGCGCGCGAGCGCTTCCGCGACGTACCGCCGCCCATCGTCCTTGAACCCGGGCACCGCCACGAACAGGTTGCCCGGCATGACCTTCCGGGAATCGTAGGCCAGCCCTGTCACCGCGGCGGGCAGCGGGCCCAGCACCGTCTTGTCGTGGAGCGCGTCGAGGAGGGTCGCGGTCGGCACGGGCCCTCGATTCATTGGCTCACGGCGGGCCCCGCAGTCGGCGAGGCAAGCGTGAGCCGACAGAGGGTCCCGGGCATGAGCGGTGCCCCGGCCGCAGGCCACTGACTCTGGACGAGGCCGCGCCCGGAGATCTCGACCTGCACGTTGAAGGGGGCGAGCGTCTGCATCGCCTGACGCAGGGACAGCTTCTCGACCCTTGGCATTGCCGCAGAGACGTCAGTGCCGATCTCGAGGCTTACCGGCTTCACCCGGCCGGCGTCGAAGCCGTTGGCGGCAAGTTGCACGGCGGGCGAGGCCGAGGCCATCACTTCGCCCCTCACCAGCGGCACGGGCACGGTGTCCCGGGGCGCCACGTTCATGTACCGGAGCGCCTCGCGGCCGATCGCCGCAAAGATCGGGGCTGCCGCCTCGCTACCCCATTTTTCGTTCTTGGGCTCGTCGAGCATCACGAGCATGGCCAGCCGCGGCTCGTCGGCAGGGACGAAGCCCACGAACGACAGCACGCCCGGCGCGCGGGAGTAACGGCGCGTGGCCGGATCGAGCTTCTGGGCGGTGCCGGTCTTGCCGGCCACCTCGTACCCGGGGATGGCGGCATTGTGACCGGTGCCCTCACGCACGACGGCCGTCATCATGCGGGTCAGCACGTGCGCGGTGTCTGGCGTGATGACCTGCCGCACGACCCGAGGCTCCACGAGGTGCACGGTGCGGCCCTGGCTGTCCAAGAGGGCGTGGATGACCGTGGGTTGCATGAGGCGCCCGTTGTTGGCGATCGCCGCGAAGGCGCTGACGAGCTGGACCGCGGTGACCGAGATTTCCTGGCCGATCGACATGGTCGCCAGCGACAGCCCCGACCACGCGGATGGCGGGCGGAGCTGACCTCGGCTCTCCCCGGTGAGACCCACGCCGGCCGGGACGCCGAATCCGAAGCCGACGATGTACTTGTAGTAGCGTTCCTTGCCGAGCAGGAGGCCGACCTTGATCGCGCCCACGTTGCTGGAGTTCTGCAGCACCTCGGTGAAGGTGAGCCAGCCGTATTTCTTCCAGTCGTGGATCGTCGCGTTGGCGACCTTGATGGCGCCGTTCTCACCGTAGAAGCGGTCGGTGGGACGGGCCACGCCTTCCTCCAGCGCTGCCGCCGCCATGATGACCTTGAACGTGGAGCCGGGCTCGAAGGGATCGGTGACCGCCCGGTCGCGCCGGTCCTCGTCACGCGCCACCGCGAACGTGTTCGGGTTGAACGTGGGACGAATCGCCACCGCGAGGATCTCCCCGGTGGACGGGTCCATCAAGACGGCCATGGCCGCCTTGGACTGGGTACGCCGCCATGCCGCATCCACCTCGCGCTCCGCGATGTACTGGAGCGTCGAGTCGATCGTCAGCATGACGCCCTGGCCGGGAACCGCAGCCTTGAGCACCGTCGGAGGCCCGCCCACCTCGCGACCGAGCGCATCGCGTCCGACGATGGCCCGACCCTCGTCTCCCGCCAGCGTCTTGTCCCACGACTGCTCCACCCCTGCCAGCCCCTTGCCGTCAGCGCCTTCGAACCCGACGACGTGGGCCGCCAGCTCCCGCTTCGGATACAGACGCAGGCTCTCGTCGATGAAGCCGAGCGCCGGGTCGTTGAGCGCCCGCACGCTTTCGGCCACGTCGGGAGGCAAGCGCCGCTTGACGAAGACGAACCGCCTGGTCGAGTCCAGGCGTCGTCCGATCTCCCGCGCAGATTCTCCCAGGAGCGGTGCCAGCCGCGCCGCCAGATGCTCCCGGTCCTCGATGCGCGACGTCAACGCGTAGAGGGACTCGGCCTTCGACGAGACCGCCAGGATCTGGCCGGTCCGGTCGAGGATGAGCCCTCGCTTCGGCGTGAGCGGAATCGTCTTGGCCTGCTGGGCGAGCGCCAGCTTCCCGTACTCGTCGTGCTTGACAACCTGAAGATACGTGAGGCGCCCGAGCAGCCCGACGAAGGCTCCCGCGAGGAGCGTGGCGACGATCAGCGTGCGGCTCCTCAGGTCGGCGCTCGGACGTGGGCTCATGGTGGCGGCAGACCGCGTGCCGAGCACCGCCGCCTCGCGGTGGGGCCGTGGTGCCCGGCGGACGAGCCCATCGTCGGCATCCGGTCAGCGCGCTCCCGATACGGAGCGCGAGCGCTCCCCTGCGGACGCCGTGAGTGGCGTCGTAGTCGAACCGTCACCGCGCGAAAGGAACTCGCGCGCGAGCTGGACCTGATTGCTGGCGGGCGGCGCCATGCCGAGCTCCGTGCGCGCCTTCCCTTCGATGCGGGCCAGCGAGCTGAGCGTGTCGATCTCCACGCGCAGGCGACTCCTCGATTCCTCGAGCTCTGCCCGGATGGTCCTGAGCCCGTCGAGCCGGTAGGACAGGCGCACCTGGTGCAGGCGAACTCCCACGACTCCCAGGACGAGCCCCACTAGGACGCCAGCGCTCACGAGCGTGCGGGCCATGGCAAGCAGGCGGCCCGGATCACGCTCCCGGTGAAACCCGGCGACTTGCTGCTGATGGGTCATCCCCCAGGCGACCGGCAGCGGGCGCGGGGTCTCGACGCGGGCCGCGCGCGCGCTCATGCCGCCTCCAGGCGCTCGATCACGCGAAGCTTGGCGCTCCGCGCTCGCGGGTTGTCGTGCATCTCATCTGGCCCCGGCGCGATGGGCGCGGGCTGGAGCCCGGCAAACTCTCCGTCTTCTTCGAGCGAGCGGAATGCGCGCTTCACGATGCGGTCCTCTCCTGAATGGAACGAGATCACGCCCAGCCGACCACCGCGCTCGAGCAGTCCTGCCGCTCGTGGGAGCGCCTCCGCCAGCGCCGTGACCTCCTCGTTCACTGCCATCCGCACGGCCTGAAACGTGCGCGTGGCCACATGGGTGCGGCGCGGCCACGCCGCGCGGGGCACCGCCTCCTTCACCGCGGCCACCAGATCCGCCGTCGTCGACAGCCGAGCGCGCCGGCGGCGCTCGTCGACGCGTCGGGCGATCCGTCGCGCGTGCCGCTCCTCGCCGTACTCGAAGAGCAGCCGGGCAATCTCCTCACGAGGGAGCGTGTGCAACAGGTCGGCCGCGGTCGGGCCCCGCGTCGGGTCGAAGCGCATGTCGAGGGCCTCGTCACGACCGAACGAGAATCCGCGGCCTGATTCCTCGAGCTGATAGGAGGACAGGCCGAGGTCGAGGAGAATCGCCACGGCGGCGGCCACGCCCGCATCCGCGGCAACGGCGGCAAGGTCACGGAAGCTGCCGTGCCGCAGGACGACGCGATCGCCGAACCGAGCCAGGCGCTGTCCTGCGCGACGCAGCGCCTCGGGGTCGCGGTCGACGCCCAGCAAGCGCGTGTCGGCCGTCCCCACCTCCAGGAGCCGTTCGGCGTGTCCCCCCATCCCGATGGTCCCGTCCACGACCCAGCCCCCTCGACGGGGACGCAAGAGAAACGTCGCTTCCTCGATGAGGACCGGGAGATGCGCCGGCATCTCCCGGTCCGACCCCTCACACACCCTTGGCCGCCAGCCTCGCCCTGAGATCGTCGAGCGTGCCCGTCCGGTCACGCTCGAAATGCGCCCAGCGATCCGCGTTCCACACCTCGAACATCTTCTGCATGCCGATGATCAGCACGTCCTTCACGAGCTCCTCGCGCTCGCGATAGTCGGCCGAGATCTGGACCCGTCCCTGCGGATCGAGGAGCACGTCCTGCCCGAGGGACAGATACCGGTACTGGAATTCCCGCGCATCGGGATCCTGGCTCGGCAGCGCGGTGATGCGAGCTTCGAGGTCCTCCCACACCTTGAGCGGGTACACGTCGAGGCCCTTGCCGCTTGGCACGATCACGAGCTTGTCACCCCAGCCGTCGGCGAGGGCGTCCCGGAATCTCGACGGGATGCTGAGGCGCCCCTTCGTGTCGATCGTGTGCCGGTAATGGCCGCGAAACAATTGACCCTCTCCGAAAACGGGCGAATCTGGCCTCTGTGTGCCAGTTCATCCCACTTCATGGGCTTTCATCCCACTGCGGTATCCTACGGAGTGCTCCAGAACGTGTCAAGGAAAAACTGTGGAATTTACAGGGAAATCCCCTGGACACCCCATCCATGGGTGGGGGAGGCTCGTTCGTGACGCCACCGCCAGTAGAGGATCGAGGTGTGCTTCACCTCTGACGCGTCGCGCTATAATTCTGCCTTTGGCGGAGACGACGCGCCGTGCGAGGTGTCAGGTTTTTGACGTCAATCGAGTGTCGGTCCGCTGGTCGAGATCACGGAGCGCGATGATTCCGCAACGACACGTCGGTCTCGATGACGGCGACGGGACCGACGAGTCCAACCTCGAGGTGAATGCGCACGGACGCGACGCGCGCGGGATCGGAGACCGGCACGCCAGCTTTGTCGAAGTAGGCGAGGGTGAATCGTCGCACGCCATCGATGATCGGCTGCGCGCCACCGCCCGCGTCGCGTCTCAGCGTGGTCTCGCCAGCGCGCAGGACGAACGTGATGCGCTCGCGCGTCGGGTCGACGATGCCGTTCGCGTTCGCGTCCTTCTGAAACGTCACGAGCGCGTGGTCGGCCGTGACGATGGGCTGGATGCCAGCGCCCTTCGGATCGTAGCCGGCCTCCCGCAGCTCCGCAGTCATGCGTTCCATCGCGACGCGCGCCGACTGCTGTGCCTCTACGCGTCCCACGCCCCAGCGGTAGGCCTTGAGAGCGCCGTGAAGTCCCTCGAAGACGCAGGCGAGCACGATCCCCAGAATCGCGAGCGAGACGAGCAACTCGACGAGAGACACGCCGTCTGTGGTGCGCCAGGTCTTCATGGCGCCCAGGCTCGGCTACGCCGAGGAGTGCGTCAATGTCCACTGTTAGAGACAGGAACGCTCTCACAATGCGGGAGTGCTGCTTCGCCGTAATCCCTACGAGCCGCGCAGACGTGGGTCGAGCGTGTCCCTGAGCGCGTCGCCGAGCAAGTTGGATCCGAAGACGGTCAGGCTGATGGCGATACCTGGGAAGAGAACCAGCCACGGCGCCTTCTGCGCGTACTCGGCGGCGGAGACGGAAAGCATTCGTCCCCACGACGGATACGGCTCGGGTACGCCGAGCCCGAGGAAGGACAATGCCGCCTCGACCAGGATGGCGCTGCCGAGCTGCGCGGTGCCCAGCACGATGAACGGACCGATCGTGTTCGGCAGGATGTGGCGAAAGGCGATCCGCAGGTGCCGGAGGCCGATGGCGCGCGCCGCCTCGACGTACTGCATCTCTCGGATGGACAGCACGCTCGCTCGGATAACGCGTGACGCGCGCGGGATGATCGGGATCGAGATCGCGAGGATGACGTTTTGCACCGATGGGCCGAGCGCCGCCGACATCACGAGGGCGAGAACGAGCAGCGGCAATCCCTGCAAGATGTCCATGATGCGCTGGGCCACGAGATCGGTCTTCCCGCCGACGTATCCCGACAAGAGCCCGATCACGCCCCCGAGGATCGAACCCAGGAGCGTCGCTGCCAGGCTGACGACGAGAGACACGCGGGCGCCGTGCACGATACGCGAATAGATGTCACGGCCGAGATGATCGGAACCGAGCCAGTGCTCGCGACCCGGCGGGGCCAGGCTGCGGGCGGCGTCGGTGGCGATCGGATCGTAGGTCTGGAGCTGATCGGCGAAGATCGCGGTCAGCGCGATCAAGAGCATCACCGCACCGCCAGCGGCTCCGAGCGGCTTTCGACGGCAGAATCGTGCCAGAGTGGCCCACGCCGACGGCGCCGCCCCCAAGGCGGCCACCGGCATCGCGTGCGGAACGTCCGCCGCTCTAGGCGTGCTCATCGGACGAAATGCTCGAGCGCTGAGTCCTTCTCATCGCACTAGCCGGCATAGCGGACGCGAGGGTCCAGGACGCCGTAGAGCATGTCGACAACCAGGTTCGAGATGATGACGACGACGGCCACGATCATCACCAGGTTCTGGACGATGGGATAGTCGCGCCAGAGGATCGCCTGCACGAGGAACCGGGCGAGACCAGGCAGATTGAACACGGTTTCCGTCACCACGAGGCCGCCGATGAGGAAGGCGAACTCGATGCCGATCACGGTCACCACCGGAAGGATGGCGTTCTTGAGCGCGTGTCGCCAGATCACGATCCTCTCCGACTGCCCTTTGGCCCACGCCGTCCGCACGTAGTCTTCGCGCATGACCTCGAGGAGCGAGGAACGCGTGATCCGCATGATGAGCGCCGAGGAACGGTACCCTACCGCGAGAGCGGGCAGGAGGAACTGCACTACGTGCAGGGGAAAATTCTCGCTCGGCCGCACGTAGGTGACGGGAGGAATCCAGCCGAACCAGGCCACCAGCCCGAGAATGATGACCATGCCGAGCCAGAACGACGGCATGGACAGCCCCGCTAGGCTGAACACCCGCAGCACGTAGTCGAGGCGCGTGTCCTGACGGACGGCGCTGATGACCCCCGTCGGCACGCCGAGCAGCACGGCGATGATCATGGAGAGCACGGCCAGCTCGAGCGTCACGGGAACGAGCGGCCGGATGATCTCCCAGGCGGGAAGATCGTATCGGTACGATTTGCCCAGGTTCCCGACGGCCATCTGACGCAGCCAGTCCAGATATTGGGCCCAGATCGGCTTGTCCAGTCCCAGCTCCTGCTCGATCGCCTGGCGCTCCGACGGATTGACGTAGCCCCCGGTCGAGAAGAGGATGTCGACGATGTTGCCCGGCGCCAGACGCAAGAGGACGAAGATCACGACGGACATGCCGAGGAGCGTCAAGACGCCGATGCCCAGGCGCTGCGCGATGTAACGCTTCACCCGTATCCTCCTGCGGTCCGCCGAGCTCCCGCGCGCCCGTCTACTTGTCGAGCCACACGTCCTGGAACCGCGAGAAGTTGTACACGTTGTTGTGCGGGACCAGGTCCTTCACGTACGGCCAGTGGGCGTAGTAGTCGAGGCGCTGGGCCAGGATCGGCCGCGCCGCGTCCGCCTCGACGCGCTTCTGGATGGCGATCACCATCTCGAGGCGCTTCTTCGGGTCGAGCTCCTGGGACTGGCGCTCGATCATCTTCGTCACATCCTCGTCACAGTACTGGCTGTAGTTGCGCGGTGACCCGCACGCGTAGTTCTCGAAGAAGTTCGCGTCGGGATCGTCGGTCCCGACGCCCGTCAAGTTGGCGCCCATCTGGTATTGGCCGCGCGTGGCCATGGCATGCCACTGGGCCGTCTCCACCAACTTGAGCGTGGCCTCGATTCCCACCTGTCGGAGCTCGTTGATCACGAACGACGCCATGTCGATGTAGATAGAGATGGCCCGCGTGACCATCTCGACCTTGAGCGGCTTGTCGGCAGTCACGCCGACCTCGGCGAGCAGCTTTCGAGCGCGCGCCCTCATCTCGTCCGTCTTCCCGTAGCCAGGCAGCGCCAGGAGATCCGGCTCCGGCATCCCCCAGACGCCATAGGGTTTGGGAAGCATGGCGCTGCCGAGCACGGCCCCATCCCGATGCGAGGCGTGGATGAGCGCGCGGCGGTCGATGGCATAACTCACGGCGAGGCGGATCTTCGCGTTGTCGAAGGGCGGCTTCGTCGTGTTCATGATGATGTTGTCGCTGACCGACTGCGCGACCTCGTGGAAGACCATCCGCGGCACGGCCTTCCGGAGCTGCTCCATCGAGGCCTTCGTGGTTTCACCGGGACTGGCGGCGTCGATCTGACCGGCCTGGAGCGCCGCCGTCCGCGTGGCGCGCTCGATGATGATGACGAAGCGAATGCCGTCGAGGTAAGGCCGATCCTTGATGAAGTAGTCGGGGTTCTTCACGTACTCGACAAAGTCGCCCTTCCGCCATGCCCTCAACTTGAAGGGCCCAGTGCCGACGCAGGAGGTCCGGTACTGCCCCGGAGGGATGTGAGCGGCGTAGATGGGCGAGTACCCCGACGCAAGCATGAGCAAGAGCGACGGCTGCGGCCGCTTGAGCCGGAACAGGACGGTGTGGGGATCCGGCGCCTCCACCGCTTCCACGTTCGCGTACCAGTCCTTGCGAGGGTTGATTCGCAGCTTGGCCGTCACCCCTGGCGCCTCGCGCAGCAGGTCGAAGGTGTACTTGACGTCCTTGGAACTGAAGGGCTGACCGTCGTGCCACTTCACGTCCTTCCGGAGGACGAAGGCCAGGGTCCGGTAGTTGTCGTGCCAGGTCCATTTCTCGGCCAGGTCGCCGACGACTGTATCCGCACTCTCGATTGGCTTCGACGGATCGAAGAAGACGAGGTTGTTGAAGCACGGCAAGGCCGGGAAGCTGGTCGAGTACGTGGACGTCTCGTGGATCGCGAACCCCTGTGGCAGATCCTCGCGAAGCATGACCTTGATCACCCCGCCGTGCTTCGGAGCTTGCGCCATGGTCACCGCGACACCAGCCACGATGAGCGACGCCGCGAGTGCACCGCCCAGGATGCCGCCGACAACGCGTGAACGGCTCATGTGCCTTCTCCTTCCGCGTCGCCTGGAGGGTCGGTCGCGCACATATCGGGCAGCGCGGAAATCCTCGGCTGGTTCCGAGGAAGTCTGGCAGTCGCAGGCAATATACGCGAAGCCTCAGCGAGGGACAACTGGTGGTTCGCGGCTGATGCGTCGCATCAACCGCGAGCGGCCGTTGGCGGGATGACGGGGACTCGAGGGCCTATGTCGCCCCGAGAGAGCGGCGCGGGCGGCTCACGGCTGCAGGTGTGACGGGTTCTGCCTCCGCACGCTACTGCTCCCGGTGTTGCTGTGGTCGGGGACGCTAGTGGCATCGGGCTTCCGTCGGGCGTCACGGCGCGTGAGCCACTCTTCCAGCGCGATCGCCCGCGCACCGCCGAGCCGCCGCAATTCAGGCCTGACGAGGATGGGCCGGGCCCGGATGCGGGCGGCCAGCCGCGATCGCACGGCGCGCTCGGCGTAGAGTCGCTGGAGCGCGTGACACATCAACGGCCGGCCTCGGTTGTACCCGAACCGGCGCTTGTACTCGAGCGCCTCGCTACCGTGAGCACGAAGGTGGGTATTGGTCAGCTGGCGAAACGTGCGGCCACAGATCAGACAGCTGATCGCATCCTCTCCGATGGCCCGCCGGGGATCCGCGCGCAACGCATTCAGCCAATCACCGGTGCGGGCTTCGGGGTGTCCATTCAGGAGCGGCGTGCTCATGACCGTCTCTCCGAGAACGCGGAGGTCCGAGCGCATCACGTCAATCCCGACCAGGCGAGGTGCCTTCTCGGGACGCCGCTTCGGCGGCCGGCACGCTACCCGCCCTGGGCATCTCGGCGGCCAGCCACTGTTCGAGCGCGCGCACGCGCTGCTGGGCATCAGGATCGTGGCACGCGGCGGCCAGGCTCTCCGCGACCGCGAGGCTCTTGCGAGCCATCTCGTGATCACCGAGACCCGCGAATGCGACGGTGATTCGTACCGCGCCGTCGACTGAACCCTGCCGGCTGGCACGGTGGAGCGCAAAAGCATACGCTCGTCGAGCGGCAGGCTCCATGGCGGAGACAAGGCCCGCCTTCTGTGCGAGCCTGAGCGTGGCGTCACCGACCATGGCCATCCCTTCCCAGCGCTGGCTAGCAAGCGCGGCCAGGCGCGCATCCTCCCGCGCCCTCAGAGCGGCCCGCAGGTCTCCTCTTGCTAGAGCGTCGTCCATGGTGCGAATGGCGCCCACCCACGGCGTGCCGTCCGGCAACGCCCCTGCGCCAGCGTCTGCCCGGGACGCCGTCGCGATCAGCAGTGAGCTAGCGGCCAAGACCAGAACGACGAAATGCACTGTCGATTGGTTCATGGTCCCCTCCTCACCATTCATTTTTTGAAGTGGAGGACTCCGTGCCCGAGTTGTTCGCAAGTGAAGTGCCATGGCAGAGCACCAATCAATCAGCAGCTTCGGTACCCTGGTCGGTCGTCACGCTCGTAGAGAATCGGTCAATTTGACCGCTTCTATACCGGGTCGGGCGGGAGGGGATGATGCGGGGCGCCTCGGCGGGGCCGAGGCGCCGAGAGCTATTTCGCGATCACCCCGCAGGCAATGCGGGCGCCGCTGTTGCCCGTGGGGTCGGTCTTCTCGTCGTCAGGGGCGGCATGGATCACGATGGACGTCCCCTTGCCCTCGAGGAGAGAGGTCGGCCCGGAATCCAGCGTCACTGCCTTGGTCGTGATGTCGATCCCGCCTTCACCCGAGGCGGCCACCACGAGATTGGGAAGGTCTCCCGCATGAGGGCCAGCTGGATTGAGCTGGCCGTGCTGCTTGCCCGCAGGATTGAAATGTCCGCCGGCCGAGGCGAAGTCGGGCGGCTCACACTGGGCGACGGCATGGATGTGCAACCCGTGGGTGCCGGGCGGAAGCCGGTAGCCCGTCACCGCAACCCGCACGCCCTCAGGCGTCTGGATGAGCGTCGCGACACCGACGTCTTTTCCCTCCTTGTCCTTCAGCGACGCTCCCGCCGTGACCGGCTCCTTCTCGGCCGGCGCGCTCGCGCACCCGTAGAACAGCACGAGGACGCCGACCAGCATGAGTCGTCTCGTCATTGAGGCCCCCTGTCGGGTCGCCATCACCCGAGCTGCGAGATGAGCTGCCTGGCGCTCTCCCGGAATCGCTTGGCGCTGTCGAGCTTGATCCCCTCGTAGCCCCTGATCCCATCGGGGAGCTGGGCAATGGCGACGGCCACGTCGTGATTGGCCGGACCGAGCCGCTGCAAGACGGTCTCGATCAACGCGCGGTACTCGTCGATCAGCTCGCGCTCCACCCGGCGGACCGGTGCGTATCCGAAGACGTCGAGCGCCGTCCCGCGGAGTCCACGCATCGACCTGAGCGCGCGGAAGACCGGTCTGAACCACTCACCGAGCCGGATCTTCTTCTTGAGCCCGAGCGCGCGAAGCAGGGGCGGATGGAGATGCCAGGCCAAGCGGACGGGCCCGCCCCATTTCGCCTCGACCTCGGCCCGCATCGACGGATCCAGGTGAAGGCGCGCTACCTCGTATTCGTCCTTGTACGCCATCAGCTTGTGCAGGTGGCGGGCCACCGCCAGGCTGACTCCGCTCTTGCCCGGAACCTTCCGTTGCTCCTCCAACGCCACCCGCTTGACGAAGTCCACGTACCGTCGCGCGTAGTCGGCATTCTGATACTGGCGGAGGTCGGGGGCCCGGACTTCGATCAGCCGCAGCAGCTCTCCGCTGGCGCCGGCAGAGTCCACGAGCCGGCGATCCTCCGCGGAGAGCACCGTCGGCTCGGTCACCTTTCCCGTGGCCCGCTTCATGGCAGCCTCGACGTGCTTGCCGTCCACCACCGCGGCCCGTCCCCAGCGGAATGCCAGCAGGTTCATGTCGACGGCCACGCCGTTCAGGCGGATGGCACGTTCGATCGACTCCGCCGAGATCGGGAGCGCTCCGGCCTGATACGCGACGCCCATCATGATGGGGTTGGTCGCCATGTGGTCGTCGAAGAGCGCCTCGGCCATGGCCATGGCGTCCAGGTAGACGTTGGGGTCCTTGCGCGTGACGCGGTCGATACTCATCTGCAGGTTCGCCAGCTCGGGAAAATGGACGCCGGTGTCGGTCACCATCTGCCCCGTCGGAATCCGACTCGTCGAGACCACCGCGACCGTTCTTCCGGGATCGGCCTTGTCCAGATTCGCGGGGTCTACGGCCACCAGGAGATCGAACCCGAGGTAGAGATCGGCGCCGCCCGTCGATACCTTGTTGGCCAGATCGATGGGCTCAGTGGAGATCTTGAGGTCGGAGACGACCGGTCCGCCCTTCTGGCTGAGGCCCGTCTGGTCGAGCCCTCTCACCTGCTTGCCGTCGAGCAGGGCTGCGGTGCCGAGAATTTGGTTCACGGTCACAACACCCGTACCGCCGATCCCCATCATGTGGAGCGCGAAATCGTCGGCCGGCACCTTGAGCACGGGCTCCGGCAGCTCGAGGTCCACGGGCGTGAGTCGCCCTTTCTTCTTGACCGCTCCCAGGGGCTCGACGGTGAGAAACGACGGGCAATCGCCCAGCAGACACGAGTAGTCCTTGTTGCACGACGATTGATGGATCTGCGTCTTGCGGCCGAACTCGGTCTCCACCGGCTGCACGCTCAGGCAATTGGACTTCTTCCCGCAGTCACCGCAGCCCTCGCACACGCGCTCGTTGATGTAGACGCGCGTGGCAGGATCCAGGAGTTTCCCCCGTTTGCGCAGCCGTCGCTTCTCGGCCGCGCATTGCTGGTCGTGGATCAGCGCCGTGACTCCGGGGACAGCGGCGAGGAGCGACTGAGCCTCCAGCAGTCGGTCGCGGTGCCAGACCTGCGCGTTGGATGCGATCGTCACGCCGTTGTACTTGCCCGGGTCGTCGGTCGTGATGATGATCCGCTTGACGCCATCAGCCTCCAGACGCCGGCTCAGTGCAGGGATCGTGAGGGCACCGGCCGCGTCCTGGCCGCCCGTCATGGCCACGGCGCTGTTGTAGAGGATCTTGTAGGTGACGTTCACGCCGGCGGCCACCGCGTAGTTGATGGCTAGACTGCCGGAGTGAAACAGCGTGCCGTCGCCGATGTTCTGGAACAGATGCGGCGTCCCGGTGAACGGCGCCACACCGATCCACTGAGCGCCCTCTCCACCCATCTGCGTCACGCCGATGATCCCGCGGTCCATCCCCATGGCCATACCGTGGCAGCCGATGCCCGCGGCCGCCACGCTGCCCTCGGGGACCACCGTCGAGCGGTTGTGCGGACATCCGGAGCAGAAGAACGCCGTGCGTTGGAGCTGGATCGGCCGCGGCCGGCGCTTCGACTCGTCCAGGTGCTGGATGCGCGCCTCGACCGACTCGATCCGGAGCTTGCGGGCGAGCCGCTTGGCGATGGTCCGCGCGATGACGTCGGCGTCCAGCTCTCCGATGACCGGGACCAGTGGCCGCTCCTCCTCGTCGACCTTCCCGACGATCTGCGGCCGGTCGGGCCAGCCGTAGAGGACGTCCTTGGCGAACAGCTCGAGGAAGCCGCGCTTCTCCTCGATCACCAGGATCTCCTGGAGCCCCCGCGCGAACTCGCGGACGATCCTGGGCTCCATCGGGAACAGCATCCCGATCTTGAGGATGCGGATACCGTAGCGCCGGAGCGCCGCCTCTGACAATCCGAGCTCCGCGAGCGCCTGCCGCACGTCGTAGTACGTCTTGCCCGTGGTCAGGATCCCAAGCCACGCGTCGGGTGTGGGCACGACGATCCGGTTCAGCCGGTTCTCCCAGGCATACCGTCGGGCCAGCTCGAGGCGCGCGCCATGGATCGTCCGCTCCATGTCGAGCCCGTAGGGTGGGATCAGGTTGACGTTGATCTGATGCTGGAACGGCTTGCCGTCGAGCTCCACCGTCGGAATCACAGGGCTCACGCGCGCGGGATCCACCTCGGCGGTTCCCGTCTCGTCCGCGACGTTGGTGACGATCTTCATCGCCACCCAGAGCCCGGAGACGCGGGAGAGCATGAACCCGTGCAGTCCCAGGTCGAGGATCTCCTGCACGTTGCCGGGGAAGATGGTCGGCATGAGCGCGTCCCACAGCGCGACCTCTGAATGGCTGGGCAGGGTCGACGACTTCGAGATGGGATCGTCGCCCACCAGGGCCAGCACGCCGCCGTTCTTGCCGATTCCGGCATAGTTGGCGTGCTTGAAGGCATCGCCGGAGCGATCCACGCCCGGCGCCTTGCCGTACCACATGCCGAGGACGCCGTCGTACTTGGCGTTGGGGAACAGTCCCGCCATCTGACTGCCGAACACCGCAGTCGCGGCCAAGTCCTCGTTGAGCCCTGAGGAGAACACGACGTGGTGCTCTTCCAGCATCTTGCCGTGCCGTTCGAGCGTCTGGTCGAGACCGCCGAGTGGCGAGCCCCGGTACCCGGACACGAACGTCGCGGTGTGAACACCACGCCGGCGGTCCGCACGATGCTGGTCGAGAGGCAACCGGACGAGGGCCTGAATCCCGGAGAGGTAGATGC
>Ga0335077_10004004_pt1 | contig 17924 bp, 13 predicted proteins | sample Lox_Sample_31_FD_207151 | JGI IMG/M metagenome (GOLD analysis project Ga0335077, IMG submission 207151) | Soil microbial communities from Loxahatchee National Wildlife Refuge, Florida, United States - Lox_Sample_3.1 | ecosystem: Environmental > Terrestrial > Soil > Wetlands | place: USA... | reverse complement strand
CATCATGGGGAACCTGGACTTGTTCGTGCACCGCCAGCGCATCCAGATGTACAAGGCCGTCCTGGAAAGCCCCGAGTACAAAGACATGAAGATCGTCGGCATCGAAGCCATCAACCCGACCGACTGGGCCGGCAGCTCCTACGATATCGCCCGGACCTACCTCACCAAGTACGGCAAGGACCTCGATGCCATCCTCTGCACTTGGGACGGGCTGAGCTGGGGCGTCTCCCGGGCGATACTGGACGCCGGCTACACCAAGGACGACGTGTTCACCATGGGCATCGACGGCTCCGCCAAGACCTACGACCTCATCCGCAAGGGCGATCCGCTGGTAGGCGTGGTGGCGCAGGACTTCGGCGGCTGGTCGCGTTCGACCGCCTCCGCCATCAAGAAGATCCTGGTCGAGGGCAAGGACCCCAAGACGGTCATCCCCGCCTCGCGCACGGTGTTCGTGCCCTTCAAGTGGGTCGACTCCACCAATGTCCCCGGCCAGGGACAAAGCATGAAGTTCGACATGGATTAGCCGATCGTTCGCCCCGGCCGCCGCCCGTCCCTCCTCCGGGCGGCGGCCAGGCGCGGGCGTGCCCGTGGAGCGCCACGCCCGGTAGGTGTAAGCGGAGGTACCCGATGCCCGGCGAGCCGATCCTCGAGTGCGAACGACTGTGCAAGCGCTTCGACGCTACCGTCGCAGTCGACGAAGTCTCCTTCACCTTGCAGCGCGGTGACATCCTCGGGCTCGTCGGCGAGAACGGCGCAGGCAAGTCCACGCTCATCAAACTCCTCGGGGGTGAATATGCCCTCGACTCCGGGAGGATGGTCTACCGGGGAAGAGCCATCCGCTGGACCAACCCCAGCCACGCGCTGCGCGAGGGCATAGCCATCGTCCACCAGCGGCCGCTCCTCGTGGAGAGCATGAGCGCAGCCGAGAACATCTTCCTGGGGAAGGAGGATGTGACCAGGCTACGGCTGATCGACGAGCTCACCGTCGGGGAGAAGGCACGTGCGCTGGCAGCGCGCTATCCCATCTACCCTGGCCTCGACTTGCAGCAACCCGTGGCCGTCCTCACCGCAGGCGAGAAACAGGTGGTGGAGATCTTGAAGGGCCTCTCCTACGATCCCGAGGTGCTGATCCTCGACGAGCCCACGGCCAGCCTTCCGAAGGAGGAGGCCGACCGGCTGCTCGCTCTCGTTCGGCGACTGAACGAGGAGCGGCACCTCACCGTCGTGTACATCTCGCACAAGCTCGGGGAGACGCTAGCCCTTTGTAACCGGGTGATGGTGCTCCGGAACGGCGGGAACGTGGGCGTGGTGAAGCGAGAGGGCGCGGATCGCCCCACCCTCATCCGTATGATGATGAACTCCGACCTCTCCGAGTTCTACCCCCCGAAGGCGAGCAGCGAAGCCGGGACACCGCTCCTCGAGGTCGAGGAGCTTCGGTCACCGACCCTGCACGGCGTGTCCCTGCACGTGAACGCCGGCGAGATCGTCGGCCTCTACGGGCTCATGGGAGCGGGCATGAGCGAGGTCGCGCGGGCGGTCTTCGGCATCGCTCCCATCACCAGTGGTCGCATCCGGCTCGGCAAGACCGGAGAGGTATTCGAGCGGACTCACGTCGATTCTATGGTGGCGCGCGGGGTCTACTTAGTGCCGGAGGACCGGCACCGCTTCGGACTCATCTCCACCTTCAGCGTCCGGGAAAACACTAGCCTGGCCCACCTGGATCGCTGCCTGCCCGGCGCGCTGTTGGACTTCGCGCGAGAACGGCGCCTGGTCGAGGCCGAGCTGGCCAAGGTCCGCGTCAAATACGCCGATACCGAGCAAAGCATCGCCGAACTATCGGGTGGGAACCAACAGAAGGTCATCGTGAGCAGGTGGCTGATGCAGGAGTGCAGCGTCTTCATCGTCGACGATCCCACGGTGGGCATCGACATCGGAGCCAAGCACGACCTCTACGTACTGCTCCGGGAGCTCACCAGGCAGGGCAAGGCAGTGCTCATGATCTCCTCGGAGATCACGGAGATCATCGGCATGGCGGACCGCCTCTACACCATGCGGCGCGGTGCGATCACCGCCGAGCTCGAGGGCGAGGCCATCCATCAGCAGAACGTCCTGGAGAACATCCTATGAACGGGACCCGAGAGACCGCGGCGGCCACCACCGCGCCAGCAGCGGTGAGCACCGCCCCATCCCCGGCGCGGCGGGCGGCGCGGTTCCTCCGCGGCATGGAGCTACTGGCCATCTATGTCCTCATCGTGGCCGTGGTCGGTGTGGCATCGGACCGCTTCCTCTCGATCGAGAACATCGCAAACATCCTGCGGAACACGGCCATCGGCGGCATCCTCGCGCTCGGTCTCACCATCGTCATGGTGACCGGCGATTTCGACCTGTCCTTCGGTGGCGCGGTCAGCCTCCTGAACCTTTTGGCGCTCATCGGCCTCGACAAAGGCTTGAACCTCTATGTGGTCTTCGCCCTCTTGATCGTGGGTGGGGTCCTGTGGGAGCTGATCAACGCGCTCTTGGTCGTGCGTCTGAAGATGCACGCGTTCATCGCCACCATCGCCACCATGACGATGTCGAAAGGGTTCATCTTCTGGATCACCAAGGGGAGCACGTACTACGGCTCCTACCCCGACAACCTCACCTACCTCGGGCGTCACGCCTTCTTAGATGTGCTCCCCGCGAACGCCCTCGTCTTCATTGTGATGGCCGTGGCCGTCTACCTCCTCCTCGACCGTTCCCGCTTCGGCCGCCACCTCTACGCCATCGGCGGGAACTCCGAGGCGGCTACCTACGTCGGCATCCGCGTCAACCGGCAGCGCGTCGTTGCCTATGTGCTCGCCGGCCTGTGCGTGGGCGTGGCCACGGTGACGCTCTGCTCCAAGCTCGCCACCGCGCCCTCGACCGCCGGCGACGGTTACCAGATGACGGTGATTTCCGCAGCCTTCTTGGGCGCGGCCGCCTTCCGAGTGGGGATGGTGAACGTTCGTGGCTCGATCCTGGCTATCTTCATCCTGACCACCATCGAGAACGCACTCATCATGCTGAGCGTGCCATTTTACTTTCAGTTCATCGTTCAGGCGCTCATCCTCATCGCCGCCGTTACCTTCGTCTCCCGGAAGAACAAGAAGGGAGCGGGCCCGGCCATCTTCTAGCCCCCACCCGGGAGGCATGCATGTACCTGGAGCTCTCATACGTCGTGGGTCCGGGCGCCTCTTATCCGGACAGCCCGCCAGACGTGATCCAACCCGTCGAGCGGACCGCGAATGGTGACGGGGCCAACACCACGCTCGTGCACCACTTCCTGCACAACGGGACACATGTCGACACGCCCTTCCACTTCGACCCCCGGGGAGCCCCCATTGACGCGCTCCCTATCGAGGCGTTCATCTTCCATTCCCCGCTCCTCGTCGAGGTGCCGAAGGCACCGGGCGAGCCGGTCACGCCCGAGGATCTTGCCAGGGGCGACCTCGCGAACGCCGACGCGCTCCTTGTTCGCACAGGGTTCGACGCGCTGCGGGACACGGATCGCGCCGCCTACCGAGTGCTGTACCCAGGGTTCACCGTCGAGGCTGCGCGATTCATCCGGGACCTGCCGCGGCTGCGCGCCGTTGCCATGGACTTCCTCAGCGTGGACGGCTACGTGAGCGGCCATCGTAGCGGTTACGCCGCCCACCACGCCCTGCTAGACGCCGACGCCTCGACGCGGCCGCCGCTCCTGCTCATCGAGGACGTAAACCTAGCGCCGCTCAGGGGACGCACGCTCCGGCGTCTGTTCGCGCTCCCGCTCCGCTTTCACGGAGCGGAGGCCGCACCCGTCGCTGTCCTCGCCGAGGTGGAGGGGTGACTATGACCCTTTACGACATCTCGATGCGCCTCCACCCCGGGATGCTGGGCTGGCCGAGTGGGGGCTCCCCGGAGCAGAGCTGGGAAGAGCGCCTCGACCGCGGCCAGGTTTCGAACGCAAGCTCTTGGCGCCTTAGCTCGCACGCCGGGACGCACGTCGACGCGCCCGCCCACTTCATCCAGGGCGGAGCTCTGCTCTCGGAGGTCCCGTTGGACCTGTTCGTTGGGCCCTGCACTGTGGTGGAGGTGGCGGACGAGTTCGAGCGCATCGACTGCGGCGTGGTCGAGTCCCTGGCACTCGCGCGGCCCGACGCGCGCGGCGCGAAGCCCGACCTCGCCCGACTGATTTTCAAGACCTCTAACTCAAGGCGCCGCATCGGAAGGAACGCGTTCGACCCCAGCTTCGTGGCCTTTATGCCCGACGCTGCCAAGGCACTGGTCGGCCTCGGCGTGAGGCTCCTCGGCATCGACTACCTCTCGGTCGACCTTTTCGGCAACGACAGCTACCCCGCGCACCGGGCGCTGCTCGGGGCGGGCGTGGCCATACTCGAGTGCCTCGACCTGCGTGCCGTCGCTCCAGGGAGGTACCAGCTCGCCTGCCTTCCGCTACGGCTCGAGGGGAGCGAAGCAGCCCCAGCACGGGCCATACTCTGGACGAACTGAGCACGGGCAAGGCATCCCGCCCGGCGGAGGAGCCCATTGCGACTCGACAAGGTAGAAATCCGGCTACCCGGCGGGCTCGACTGCCCGCTACCTCGAATGGTGCTGGTAGAACAGCGCTTCGAAGCGGAGCGCGTCGAGGACGTCGCGGCCGCAGTTCGACGGGAGATGAGACGGTTCGCCTCTCCAGCGCTCCAAGGTGCGCGGGTCGCCGTCACGGCCGGGAGTCGCGGCGTCGCCAACATCCGGGAGATCATCGCGGCGGCGGTTGCGGAGCTGCGCTGCTGGGGCGCCGAGCCCTTCATCGTTCCGGCCATGGGCAGCCACGGCGGCGCCACGGCCGAGGGCCAAGTGGCGGTGCTGGCCGCGTACGGGATCACCGAGGCCACCATGGGCGTGCCGATCCGGGCATCCATGGACACGGTGGTCGCAGCCCGGCTGTCGGATGGAACCCCGCTCCATTTCGACCGGATCGCCAGCCAAGCGGATGCCATCGTCGTCTGCGGGCGGGTCAAGCCACACACCGACTTCTTCGGGGACTACGAGAGTGGGCTGCACAAGATGCTAGCGGTCGGGCTGGGGAAGCACACCGGGGCGACGACCCTGCACCGGCACGGCTTTGCCGAGTTCCCGCGGCTGATACCTGAGGCAGGCCGCGCCCTGCTGACGGCCGTCCCGGTGCTCATGGGGCTCGCCGTCGTCGAGAACGGTTACCACCAGGTGATGGCCGTCGAAGCTGTCGCACCCGGCGACTGGAACGAGCGCGAGAGGGCGCTGCTGGTCTTGGCGAGACGCGCGATGGCCAGGCTGCGAATGCGCGACCTCGACCTGCTGATCGTCGACGAACTGGGGAAGGACGTTAGCGGCGCCGGCATGGACCCGAACGTCACCGGGCGGGGCACGGCGGCCTTCAACCGGCGTAAGGTTGATGACCTCCCGGCGATCCAGCGCATCTTCGTACGCGGCCTGAGCCGTGACACCGACGGGAATGCTTGCGGCATCGGGTTTGCGGACGTGACCACGCTTCGCTGTGCGGACCAGATCGATTTCGGAAAGACCTACATCAACACCATCACTTCGATCGAGATCGGCGGTGCCAGGCTACCTCTCGTCTGCAATAACGATCGCGAAGCGCTCGTGGTGGCCCTCCGTACTTGCCGGAAGCTCGAGCTTGCGGAGGCGCGGGTAGCCTGGATCAAGAACACGAACGAACTGACCCATGTCAGGGTGTCCGAGGCCGTCCTCCGCGACCTGGGGAGCGCCGACTTGAAGGTACTGGGCCCACCAGAGCCGCTGAGGTTCGATGCAGACGGATTCCTGGTTTGAGGAAGACGCGCACGGCCTTGTCGTTGCCGAACTCGATCCACGGGAAATGCCTGAGCCCCAGTGTTGCTGGCGGGTTGGGTTGGTGTAGCGGAGAGCCTGATCCGAGCCCATCCTGGGCGCCGTGGGGATCCTTTCGGAGTCAGCGAGAGCGTGCTCTCAACACCCGCCTTCGGGCAGATGCCGATCACTCCGAAGGGAGTTGCGCCCCAGAATTTTCCACCACGTCGTGAGCGCGATCGGCATCACATCGATCCGACGGCGGTGTCGTGGGCGTTCTAAATAATCGTGTCCCCGATCGTTCCCGATCACTGGACCGGGGTCGAGGAGGTACGGCCGCGGGGAAGCCACCTCGGGCGGCCGCGGAGGAGACGCATCTTCGCACCGCTGGGGATGACCTCCACCTAGGCCTTGACGACTGCGTTCGTCCAGCGTCGAGCCATCGTGGATGCGCCCATCGGGCAAGGCGATTCCCCCCACCGCGCCGAACAACTCGGACCATGTAGGCGGCAAGGGCGCCCTGACGACCGTGACAGCAGGGTGGAGCGCAACTTCGCGATCCCTGCGTTCCAGATTGGGATATGGCTTAGGCAATGATGTCCGGGCTCAAGACCGCCGCTCGCGAACTCAGCGAGTCGCTGCATATGCTGCGAAGTAGGCGGTTCGGCACCTTCTGGGTGGCGAGCTTGCTGTCGAACATCGGTACCTGGGCCCAGCAGGTGGCCGAGCCGTGGCTACTGCTCACGATCGGTGCGTCTCCCTTCCTCATCGGGCTTGACTCGTTCGCCTTGAACGCACCGGTCTTGGCTCTGACCGTCATCGGGGGCGTGCTGGCCGACCGGCTCGACCGTCGGCGCGTTATCGCGATCTTCCAGTCGATCCAGATGCTGTGCCCGACCATCATCGTGGTTCTGCTGCTGGGGCACGCCGTCAGTCCGTTCGCCGTCATTGCGCTGTCATTCGTGGTCGGAATCACCGACGCGCTTTCGATGCCGTCGTTCCAGTCGATCGTGCCCTCCATTGTCTCGCACGATCAGATCGCGAGAGGGCTCGCGCTGAACTCGACCCAGTTCAACCTGTCACGCATCCTCGGGCCAGCCATCGCCGGGGTGTTGATGGCGAGCGTGGGCGCCGTTGCCTGCTTCGCTCTCAACGCTCTGTCCTACATCCCGTTCATCGGAATCGCGCTGTGGATCCTTCCGCCCCGTCCGGCGCCCACGGCGGAGAGCGAGACGGATCAACGCCACCCGCTCGCCGGCTTGGGCGACATCCTGAGTTCACCGATTCTCCGTGGCGCGCTGCTGACGGTGCTCACTACGAGCCTTCTATCAGCACCCCTCGTCACCTTCGCCCCCGTCCTGGTGAAGGAGGCGCTGAGAGGCGACTCGAGCCAGTACAGTGCCGCGGTGGCGGCGTTCGGGGGCGGAGGACTGCTCGGCGCGCTGGCCCTGCTCGCTGTCCCAATGGGATCGGACCGGCGACGGTGGAGTTCTCATGCGGCGGTCGGGTACGGCCTGACGGTGGTGCTCGCCGCGGCGCTCCCCTCATACCGTCCGTTGCCGGTGGTGATGGTGGCTGCTGGGACGGCGATGGCGGTCACCAACATCTCGGCCAACTCGCTGCTCCAGGCCGCCGCCGAACGGCGCCTCCTCGGACGTTCGGTGAGTCTCTACATGCTGGTGATGCGCGGCGGCCTATCGCTCGGAGCCGTGCTGACGGGACTCGCTGTGCACCTGCTGGGCATCCGGCTTGCTCTCTTCGTTGACGGCGTGGCGGCGGTGGCACTCCAACTCGTCATCGGCCGGTCATGGCTGCGGCTTGCACCCGTCACCGGCCGCGCGCGATGACACGAATGGCTTGATCACTGAGAATTCTGCTCATAGATACGTGCGTACGCCTGCGATGAGCCCTTACGCTCCACCTTGGATCGCAATCGAACAACCGGAGCCAGAAACTCAGCCCGACCGAGTTCCCGGTCACTCAGGAAGGACTCGCCACACCTAGCGGCTAAGACGCCAGTCACTCGGACGAGACGAGCAGCGCCCCTGGCGGCGAGGGGACACGGACCTCAACGGCTTCCTTCGTCTCCCGGTTGCCACTCTGGCACGACGCACACCGCTTCATGGCCCTGCCCGCAGCATCAATAAACTGTCACTACAACGATGTTCGCCTCGATGCTGACGACGCAGATGAGGTCGTCGCCGTCGAGGTCAACAGCGAAGGTCTTCCATCTCCCCTGGCGCGCCGAGGATCGGCGTCCCGCAGCAGTCGTTCCGTCAGCAGCCGGATAGCGGAGCGCCTGGGGCCCGCTCGGCCATTGACAAGATTGCCATGGGCGGAGAGGAAGACGACGAGGTCACCACCGAGAGACCTCTCCGAACGCGCAGGGCATGCGAAGACGGAAGCCAGCCCAGACAGGTCCTGGCGGTCCTGGCCGCTGCGAGGGATCTGGGGCTGAACGTCCTCGGGGACTCTGGCTGACTCCGCTCACGAGGTCCGCTTCGACGACTGACGCTTCGACTTCTCGTTGTTCGTAGGATCGCAAAGCCAGAATTGGGCACTCGAGCGGCCTTCGCAACCTCGATTTCATCGATGTGGCGCTTCGAAAAGTGGGAGATCGAGATTCCCTTCCCGCAGCGTAGTGTCCACATTCGGTTCGGTCACCCCGGCCCCGTCTTGAGTGGGGCACGCAGATGGGCGCACCACTGGGCGTACCCATTCGGGCGCATCGAGGTGAGCTAGACCTTCGGCAACTGAAGACGAAACAGATCTAGAGGTGAGGAGTACAGTCGAGGAGAAGAAATGGATGCACACACTAGCGCGAGGGTTGGCGCAATCTCCGTGAGATAGCCGCGTCCGATAGCCGGGACCCTAGCCTCATATGGTCCGGCCGGGGCCCCCTCACCCGGAATCAAAATGGCACACGTCGCTTCGCGGTTTCCCCTAAAGAAGGGCCGCATCCTCGCTGTGGCCCTTGTCACAAGCCTGGCCTTCATTTCTCCGGCTTCCGGCTCCACCCGCTCGAAAACCGAAGTGCTCCGAGCCACCCTGAAGAACGGCCTCAGAGTGGTCATTGTACGGGACGCGCTCGCGCCGGTCATCACCACGGAAGTGAACTACCTGGTGGGATCTAATGAGGCCCCCGCAGGGTTCCCCGGCATGGCGCACGCCCAGGAACACATGATGTTCCGGGGTAGCCCGGGCCTCTCCGCCGAGCAACTCGCCCACATCATCGCGTTCATGGGTGGCCAGTTCAACGCCCAAACTCAACAGACGGTGACGCAGTACTTCTTCACCGTGCCGGCGGAGGATCTGGAGGTGGCACTGCACGTGGAAGCACTCCGGATGGGCGGCGTCCTCGACTCGGAGGAGCTCTGGGCTGAAGAACGGAAGGCCATCGAGCAGGAGGTGGTCCAGGACCTCTCCAATCCCAACTATACCTTCTACACCAAGCTGCTCGCCGCCCTGTTCAAGGGGACCGTCTACGAGCATGACGCCCTCGGGACCAAGGAGTCTTTCGACAAGACCACCGGCGCGATGCTGAAGAGCTTCTATGACACGTGGTACTCGCCCAGCAACGCCATCCTGGTCGTGGCGGGCGACGTGGTTCCCGATCAGGCGTTGACCTTGGTCGAGAAGCACTTCGGTGTACTCCCTGCCAGGCCCGTTCCCCCACGGCCCGAGGTGCAGCTGTCTCCGGTCGAGCGTGAGACGTTCCGCCTGCCCACGGATCTACCCTATGGTCTTGCAGCGATCTCCTTCCGCTTCCCCGGGACGCACAGCCCCGACTATGCAGCCACGCAGGTCCTGAGCGACGTTCTGAGCAGCCAGCGAGGCGACCTTTACGGGCTCGTCCCCCGGGGGAGAGCTCTCTTCGCCGGCTTCTCGGTGAATGGCCTGCCTCAGGCCAGCGTGGGCTCAGCCCTGGCCGCCTTCCCGCCCGGTGCCGATTCGGAGGCCCTGCTCAATGAGGTAGGGGAGATCCTCGGGGCCGGCCTGAAGAAGGGCTTTCCGGCAGACCTGGTGGAGGCCGCCAAGCGGCGCGAGCTCACCGACTTCGAGGTCCGGAGCGACTCCGTGGCGCAGCTCGCTCAGATCTGGTCGGAGGCGCTCGCCGTAGAAAGCCGTCACTCTCCGGACGACTTCGTGAAAGCGATTGGGAAAGTGACGGTCGCTGACGTGAACCGCGTCGCTCGGAAGTACCTCGACGCGAAACACGCTGTGCTCGCCATCCTCACGCCTGAGCCGTCGAGTGGCCCGGTTGCAGCGAGCGGCTTTGGTGGGGCCGAATCGTTCGCCCCCAAGGACCTCGAGCCCGTCGAGCTCCCCTCGTGGGCGGAGAAGGCCCTGGGCCAGCTGAGCGCGCCGGTCTCCGCGGTTCACCCCGTCGTCCACAAGTATCCCAACGGCCTCACCCTCATCGTGCAGCCCGAGTCCATCAACGACGCGGTGAGCGTCTATGGGTCCGTTCGGAACGAGCCGAGGCTCGAGACGCCCGTCGGGCAGGACGGCGTCGACGATGTTCTGGGGGAGCTTCTCTCCTTCGGGACCACCACGCTTGACCGGCTCACCTTCCAGAAGGCTCTCGATGACATCGGAGCCGAAGAATCGGCGGGAGTCGAGTTCTCGCTTCGGGTCCTCTCGGCTCACTTCGAGCGTGGCCTCGAGCTGCTGGCCGATAACTTGCTTCACCCAGCGCTGCCGGGCGCCGCCTTCAAGGTCATCCAGTTGCAGGCTGCCCATACCGCGGCGGGAATTCTCCAGAGTCCGGACTATCTCACCGACCGGGCCCTCCGGACCTCCCTCTTCCCCAGCGGGGATCCCACCCTGCGCCAGACGACCCCCGATACCATCTCATCTCTCACCATCGAGGATGTGAAGGCCTACTACCAGAGGGTCTTCCGGCCCGATCTCACCACCATCGTGGTCATCGGGAACGTCACCCCCGACCATGCGGAGGCCGTGGTTCGCAAAGCATTCGAGGGTTGGGAATCGGAGGGGCCAAAGCCAGAGACCCACCTTCCCAGGGTACCGCTCAACCGGGCGGCCACCGCATCCGTGCCCGACAAGAGCCGAGTTCAGGACAACGTCGTGCTCGCCGAAACCCTGGGGCTTGTTCGCTCAGACCCCGACTACTATGCCCTGGAGCTAGGGAATAACGTCCTGGGGGGAGCGTTTTACGCCAGCAGGTTCTACCGGCACCTTCGGGAGAAGGGTGGGCTCGTCTATTTCGTCGAGTCGACCTTCGATGTGAGCCAAACGCGCGCGGTGTATAGCGTGCGGTTCGGCTGTGATCCCGACAACGTTTCCAAGGCGCGATCGATCGTCGTCCGCGATCTCGAGGACATGCAGCGTGAGCCGGTAACAGCGGGCGAGCTGAGCAATGCCCGTGCGCTCGTCGTGCGGGAGATCCCCCTGGCGGAGTCAAGCGTGCGGCGTATTGCCGTGGGATTGATCCACCGTGCCGAGCATGACCTACCCCTAAACGAGCCGGAACTGGCCGGCCGCCGATACCTCGCGATGAGCGCGGAGCAGATCCAGGAGGCTTTCGCGAGATGGCTGAGACCGCGCGACCTCGTCCAGGTGACTCAAGGCCCGACGCCGCCCTGAGAGGCTCGCATCCGTCACCCGTCGTCTAGCGATCGGCACGAGCTCCGGAGTCGTTGTCCTGCTGCCTGGCAGAAATGCGGACGCGCACCCGGCAACGATGCAGAGAGGGGGCTAACCGCCGGGGCGATCCCAGAGCCCCCCGGGCTCCTGGCCGGCGCAGACGCAGCGAAGGTTGCGGCCGCAACCGGGAATGGCGCAGGGGCTGCGGCTCGAGAGCCGCGGGGCGGCGAAGTCCCATCTGGCTGAGAAACCGGCATGCTCGGAGGGGCAGGCGCGTGGGGAGCGTGTTTCGCGCGAGCCTGCGCCACGACACCAACCACGCCGATGCTGCCAAGCCGGTCTCGATCCTAATGGTCCTGGAAGCGACACCGCTGGCGGTCGATGACGGTGCTCGCCTGGACGAAGATGGGAACATCCCACCAGCCCGCATCTTGCCACGCCCAGAGCAGACGATCCGCGATCTTGGTGTGGGCCCGCGGACGGCACCGCCGGAAGAGGGTGCGCCGCTGGCGCAAGGGGAGAACCTCGATCTGGAGAAGGCGGTCCGCGTTCGGAAAGCAGCGCGGAGCGAGGCGAAGAGAGCGAAGAGGACGGCCTTCATGGAGAGGTGTAGACTACCGGGCGTTGACGGCAGAGGGCCGTGAGTCCCTCTATAGGGCCCTCGTGATTCAGGTCGCTTCAACATTCTCGGGACTCACACAGATCGGAAGCCTCACCCGAGGTGAAAGATGCTCCTCTCGAACGACGACGTCGCACTAGTTACGGGCGGCACGCGGGGCATCGGTAGAGCGATCGCCCGGACGCTAGCGCTGGAGGGGGCCCGCGTCGCGATCACCGGCCAGGACGAGAGACGGGCGCGCGCCGTGGCCGCGCAGCTCATGGCGGAAGTCGGCCGCGAAGTGATCGGCCTCGGCCTCGACCTTCGGCAGGAGGGGCAAATCGAGGATGCCGTCAGATCCTGCCGGACGCTCTTCGGAACGATTACCATCCTAGTGAACAACGCCGGTATTCACTTGAGTACGCCGGTGCTGGAGATGACTCGAGCAGCCTGGGAGGACGTCTTCGCGGTTAACGTGACAGGCACCTTCCTCATGACCCGCGAAGTGGGGCGGCTCATGGTCGCCCAAAAAAGGGGGAAGATCATCAACATCTCGTCGTGTTCCGCGCGGAAGCCCGATCCCGGCCAGGTTGCCTACAACGCGTCGAAGTCAGCAGTTATCGGCCTGACCCGCGTCACGGCACTCGAGCTCGGACCACTCGGCGTGACGTGCAATGCGGTCCTACCCGGCGCGACCGACACGGAGATGGTCCGGACCTCGTTTCTGACCTCACCGGAGGTCGAGCGCGCCTGGGTGGAGCGAACGGCACTCAAGAGGCTTGGGCAGCCGCAGGACGTGGCGCGGGTGGTCTTGTTCCTGGCGTCCGGGCTTGCGGATCACATAACGGGAGAGTCCATCGTGGTCTCGGCCGGCGAGCTCATGACGCAGTGATCGCGCCGGGGCCTCGCCACAACGGGTCTTTGCCGATGAACATTGCTGACGGAGCGCCGCCATGAAGGCAGTCAAGTTCCTGGGCCGAGGCCGAGTTGCCGTCGTGGAGGTACCGAGGCCGGCGGCGAGGGGTGATGTCGTCGTCGTGCAGGTTACTTCCTCGGGCATCTGCGGCACCGACCTGGAGCTGCTGCTGCCGGCGGAGCGGCCGCTCCCGACGACACCCGGACATGAGGTGGCCGGGATCGTCGCGGAGGTGGACCATGCCAGGCGGTTCCGGGTGGGGGACCGGGTTATTGTCAACTGCCACGTCACGTGCTGCCGCTGCGAACATTGCCGGAACGGCGACCTGATCTTCTGCCCGGAACTGAAGGCGATCGGGTTCGAGCTCGATGGGGGCGACGCCGAGTACCTCGCCATTCCCGAAGCGAGCCTCAGGCCGCTGCCGGAAGACATCTCCGACGAGCTCGGGGTCATCATCGGCGACGCCCTGGGCACACCCTATCATGCAGCGAAGAAGGCGGAAATAGCAGCGGGCCATGTGGTCGGCGTGTTCGGCGTGGGTCCGCTCGGGCAGATGGCGGTTCTGGTCGCCAAGAGCCAGGGCGCCTCAGTGATCGCCGTTGATCTGAACCCGGATCGCCTGCGCGCCGCGCGGGGCTTTGGAGCGGACCACCTCGTGAACCCGGCGCGCGAAGACGCCCTGGCGACCATTAAGCAGCTGACCGGCGGCCGAGGGCTCGACAAGGTATTGCAGTGTACCCCCTCCGCGGCCGCCTTCACGGTGGCGCTGGATGCCCTCAGGCTCCGTGGGCGTCTGATCCAGGTTGGCGTCTTAGCTCGCGTCGAGGTGAATCCGCTCGAGCAGATCAACAATCGCGAAATCGAGATTATGGGGTCGCGGAACTGCAACGCCAACGAACTCCCCGAGCTCATCGACTTCGTCCGCCGGAACCCCAAAGTCAAAGACGTGATCACCCACCGGTTCTCGCTGAGCGAAGCCACAGCAGCCTTCGAGGCAGCCAGCCAGGGCCGCGGCTCAAAGATCCTCCTCAAGCCCTGAGGTCCGGCAGAGGTCGGCCGCAGGGGCAATTACGTCCTGCACTGGGGCGCCCGCGCGTCCTCACGCCTCGGTGAGTCGAATGAAATCTGTAGCTCGTCAAATTCGGGAGCGGGCCCCGGCCCGGCTATGCTCTCTAGATGCGGAGACGAACTCGCGATCTGGCCTCGCCGAGGGAAGCGTCCAGCGATCGAGGCTCGCTGGCGTGAAACGACGGTGGCGAGCCGCCGACGGAGCGCTCGGTTCTCGAGCACGAGAGCTCGTCGAGGGAGGAGCGCCAAACCGAGAACCGGGAGTGAGAGCCGAGGAGCTGGACCGTGCCGGCCGATGATCCTCGGTCGCTGGCAGAATCGTCAAGAGTTACCCGCGGGACGAGTTGTGGCGAGCCACAGGGCGGGGCGGACCGCGAGGAGCCGAGCGGGGGCCGCCTTAGGAAGTCGGTGTGCGCTAGAGTGACTGGGTGAGCGACGCTTACTACCTGCGCCTCGATGCGGATCGCTTCCAGCCGACGGTGCACGTCCAAGGAGCCTGGAACGACGACGAGCAACACATGGCCCCGTTGTCGGGCCTGTTAGCTCACGCAATGGAACGTCACAAGCCGCGGCCAGGCCTCGCACTCGCCCGGGTGAGCTACGAGATCCTGGGGCTCATTGGCTTCGCGCCGACCGCGGTACGGGTTCGCACCGTGCGCCATGGGCGGACCATCGAATTGCTCGAGGCGGTGGCGAATGTCGGTGGCCGCGATGTCGTTCGGGCCCTGGCATGGCGCCTCCAGAGCCGGGACACCGAGGGCATCGCAGGCGGATTGCCGCGAACCATGCCTCCGCCAGGGCTTTGCGACCCATTCGACGCCACTGCCATCTGGACTGGGGGATACATCCGCTCCATCGAAGTGCTGCGGGCGCCGGGCGGCGAGCCGGGAAAGGGACAGGTCTGGGTCCGTACCGCCCTCCCGCTCCTCGAAGGCGAGCCAGTCTCGCCAGTGGCCGCCTACCTCGGACTCGTCGATACCGCCAACGGCATGAACGTGCGGCTCGACCCGCGGGAATGGGCCTTCCCCAACGTGGACCTCACGGTGCATTTCTACCGGTCGCCGGAGGGTGGGCCTGGCCGATGGCTCGGCCTCGACACGCTGGTCACCGTCGGGGCGCAAGGCATCGGGCTCACCTCGACCACACTGCACGACGAGCGCGGGGCGGTGGGGCGCTCGGAGCAGATTCTCACGGTTCGGCCGTTAGCGGTGCGTCGCTGAATCTGTCGCCGCCGACCCAGATGACGCGGAACAAGGTCACGAGACCGGACGTATGGTGCCGCCAGCGCGTTTGCAGGCGCACCAGTCCGGGAAAAGAGGGCGCGGACGGGTCGGCGTGAACAGCCGGCCTCACGATCAGGGTCGCCTCGCTGCGTCCCGGCGCCGGGTCTCGCTGGCGAGGAACGCTCCGAAGTAAAGTTCGGCCGCGTCGTTCAGGTCTCTTCTCACCTCTTCTCGTGCCGAAGAAACCATTCATAGAATTCAGGGTCCGTAAATGTGTCGCTCCAGACATCATGATCGTGGTCGGTGAGCACCGTGAACCTGATCTCCACCCCCGATCTGCCGAACTCCTCCACCAGTCTCTTGGCAAGTTGGATAGGGACAATTGTATCGCCGGCGCCATGTATCTCCCAGGCCGGAACGTCTTTGAGCCTGCTCAACGAGATACCATCCATCTCCCTTATTTCTCTGCTGTAGTACCTGGGTACGTCGGTCGCCAGCAAACCCGACAGGGAGGCCATCGCGGCGACCTTCTCCGGATGCTCCAGGGCAAATCGGTATGCGGCCTCGCCTCCCAGGGATAACCCCGCCAGGTACACCCTTTTCTCGTCGATCCTGTAGCGCCTCGTGATCTCATCTAGGACCCCTTCGAGATACTTTCCGGGAAAGGAGAAAAACTCAGTGGAGCGGGATAGGAGCGGTGCGACGATAACAAAGGGCAGGGGCCCCTTCTCCCGTATCATCTTGAAGGGGCTCGCCTTCGCAAGAAGCAATACATTGGCCCCGCGGTCTCCCATCCCGTGCATGAATAATAGGAGTGGCCACCTGTTGCCGGTGTCGGTCTCGTATTCAGCTGGCAGGTACACCAGATAGCCGTTCCCGAAACTGTTCAATTCCTCGTTCTTGTATCTTTCGGGATATATCCGGAGGCGCCCGAGGTATGCCTCATAGTCCTTGTACACGTAGAACGAGCTACTTCGGCTCAGTTCGATGGAGTTCAGGGATGGGCTTCCAAAGTAATTTGCCGCTTGGCCTCCGAGGGAGAGGGCACCTGTCAGGTTGCCCGATTCCTGCTGGAATCTAAGCTTGACATGGCCAATCGCTCCCGCATCCGCCCTGGGCTGTAATGCGGCCTCAAGAACCACTCCATCTTCGCTCGAGACCTTGAAGCAGATGCGCCTGACTGCTGTGGGAAATTGAAGGTCATAACCATAAAAGATTATGGCGTCTGCCCGGTCATTGTCGATGCTGCGGATGACCAGGGCAACCTTCAGGTCCTTCTTGGCCGGTAGGTTGGTATTGTATCCTTCCCATCTTCCCAAGAAGGCTCGTATGCCATCGGGGAGGTCACGTCGCGGCGACTCGACCTCGACTCCGCCGAGGACGAGAAACCGGTTCGGGTCGTCGGCCGTGACCGCATTGATCTTGTCGAAATCGGCTACCGGGACCTCGGACGGTTCGGGAAGTGTTTCGCGCGATGGGCTGGCGGCCAGGGTGATTGTTGCAGTGAACGCTCCGAGGAGTGCCACGGTCGGTGCGGGCGCCTTCTTCATGAGCGGAGTCTCCTGCACTTAGTGGTTGGGAGGCGACGAGAAACTCGAGAGGGTGAGTGGCGCTCGATGGCAGAACTCGTCACTGGATGTGCAGGTACACTTCGTGTGTCGTCCAAGCCTTCATCCTAGCAAGGGGAGGGCTGCCGCGACGTGGAACAGGACCGGCATCGTGCTCTCCTTCTCCACGATGCGGTGGATCGCCGTGCGAGGTCCGGGGTTAAGGCCGCCCTCGGTTCCCGCCCGCCGCTTCCGAGCAAGACGGACCGGTTAGCCGCAGGACTGCAATATCGATACCAGTCCGGCGCTTGACCGGGATCGCGCCGGATCTCGGCTGAAAACGGGCCTCCGGTGCGTGGGCTCGGCACCGTCCGTCCCGATCCCGGAACCTCACCGCGCCGGGGATCCCGCCTCTGCGATCGGCGCTGAGTCGCTCATAGAGGCCCCCGAACTTTTGCTCCATGTTCGTCGCAGAGTTCTCCCTGTTGCTGAATGAGCAGAGCTGAGTTCCTCGAAGGGACCCTGTCGGAGGTAGCCTGAGGGTTGGCTACCTGCCGATGTGCCGCCCTCGCACTGGCCTTCCGGGCGCTGAAGGCGCTTGGGGTCCACCGAGATCGCCCTCGAAGGGGCAGGAGGTAGTTGGTGTCCGAAAGCACGGTCCCAGGATGACAGGGCCCCTGTCGCCGCGTCTGCCCGGAGGTCGGCGAGCCCGAACGCAGCCTCCGCCGCGATGTTTCGGACAGAAGGCCTCGTCGACAACGCGGAATGCGTGGGCGTGTCGCTCGTAGAAGTCGGCGCGTGGGCGCGAGGCCGCCCCGCGCGGCTGCCGCTGCCACGTCGTTGCCAAGATTGGGCCGAGCCTCCTGTACGCCGCTCAGCTATGCTAGAAAGCAGCCAGCGAAAGAGGCTGAGGGCAGAATCGCCCACGGGACGCACTCGCTGGCAAGATGAACGAATGAAAGAAGGAACAGGATTCGGACGTCGGCGCGGCACCCCGATCCGGGGTCGCAGGTGCGCCCACATTACGAACTCGACAAGGACTGGACGGCGACTATAACGCCTCGATCCCTGTGCCCGGGTCGCGGCTTAGACGCCGAATCTGGCCAGCAAAGAGGAATGTCGGGCAGGGTTCGAGC